>Ga0137378_10000050_pt1 | contig 62543 bp, 61 predicted proteins | sample SagtaG_21_FD_104813 | JGI IMG/M metagenome (GOLD analysis project Ga0137378, IMG submission 104813) | Vadose zone soil microbial communities from Sagehorn Ranch, Mendocino, California, USA - Sage2_L_60_16 metaG | ecosystem: Environmental > Terrestrial > Soil > Vadose zone | place: USA... | reverse complement strand
CGAAAGTGGCGGGCGAAACTTCCGGGCCGACTAACGGTCCGGTGCCGAAAGCCGGCGGTGTTCCGGGTGGCTGATCGGCTGGATTTTGCGCCTGACTGTCGAGCGCGGCGGCCGCACCCAGGAATCCGAGAGATGTTGTGGCCATGAAACGCCTGCGCGATTGGGGCATGGTTACCTCCGCAGGGCATTGTAGCCGGGGACGTCAGCCTGCTGCACAACGAGACGACGGTTCAGGTTACTGGCCATAGCTCCGGGACGAGCGCCGACTGGTCTTCGGTAATCTGCCGTTGCCGCCGATGAGGGCTCATACTGGATGAGTATCATGCCCTTTGCCCCTCAAGCGCACGCCCAGCGCCGCGCCCAGCGCGTGCGGTTTGCAGAAGTTACTCCGGTGGTGCTCCGCTATCCGGACGGCCGCCGCTCTTCGGGCCAACTGGAAGTCATTTCCGTCACCGGCGGCTTGCTCTGCGTTCCTCAGCCACTGGAACGGGGTTCGCTCGTCAAGTTAATGTTTCTGGCGAAAACCGGTTCCGTGCTTGGCTCGGCGGAGATGTTAAGCCCGGTCGCATGGGGCCAGCAACCCTTTCGCTTCGTTGCGCTTCACGAGGACGATCAGTCGAGACTGCACGCCGCAATTCAGGTTTCGCTGGAACACACCCGCCGTCAGGACGAGCAAAGAGGCAAGGAACGCGAGCAGATGGAGAAGTTCAGGGCGTGGTAGAAGGGTTTCCCGCCAGCGTGATAATCTCAGCTTTCTTCTTCCCGCCGCTGCTTGCGAATATCGATCCCTAACTGCTCGGCCTTTTTGTAAAGATGGCTGCGCTCAAGGCCTAAGACCTTCGCGGCATTCGTCATGTGGAAGTTGGAGCGTTTGAGTTCGGCAAGGATTACTTCCCGCTCGAAATTTTCGACGCGATCCGACAGCGTCCCTGAACCTAAATTGACGCTGACTCCATCCGCGCTGGGGACCCGGACGGAACGAACGGTTTGCGCATCCACTTCATCTGCCGGCGCCAGCAGCATCAGGCGTTCGACCATGTTGCGCAGTTCGCGAATGTTTCCGGGCCAGGAGTATGCCTGCAAGGCCTCCACTGCTTGGGGAGTGAACGTAACCGGTTTCCAGTTGTTTTGTGCGCAGACTTGCACTACGAAATGTTCGATCAGCGACGGGATATCGTCACGCCTTTCGCACAGCGGAGGAAGTGAAAGCGGAAAGACGAACACGCGATGAAATAAATCCTGGCGGAACTTGCCGTCGCGAACCAGCGCTTCGAGGTTTCTGTGTGTCGCGACAATCACGCGGACGTCAATGCTGACGGGCTTGGCGGAGCCGATGCGCTCGACTTCGCCTTCTTCGAGAACGCGCAAAAGTTTGGCCTGCATGGGCAAGGGCATGTCGCCGATCTCATCCAGAAAAAGCGTTCCGTGTTCGGCTTGCTCGAATTTGCCGATGTGCCTTCCTGCTGCGCCGGTGAATGATCCTTTTTCGTGCCCGAACAATTCCGATTCGATCAACTCGGAAGGAACCGCCGCGCAGTTCAGCGCAATGAACGGGCTGGAGGCACGTGGGCTTTTCTCGTGCAGCGTGCGCGCGACCAGTTCCTTGCCAGTGCCGGTTTCGCCGAGTATGCAGACGCGGGTTTCGCCGGCGGCAACGCGGTCCACTTGCGCCATCACTTTCTTCATTGCGTCGCCGGTCCAGATGATCTCGTGTTTGCCGAGGCGCTGGCGGAGCTGGCGATTTTCGGATTCGAGGCGCTGCAACCTGAGCGCGTTTGCAACGGTGAGCAGAAGTTTGTCTGTGGAGATGGGTTTTTCGAGGAAGTCCAGAGCGCCGAGTTTGGTCGCGCGCACTGCCATTTCAATGTGCGCCTGGCCTGACATCATCACTACCGGAGTGGTCACGCCCTGCGATCGCAAATCTTCGAGCAGCGAAAGCCCGTCGCGGCCGGGCATGACGACGTCGGAAAAAATCATATCGAAATGATCGGACTTGGCCAGCTCGACGGCTTTCGCGGCATTGTCGCAGACCGTGGCTTCGTGACCAGCGAGGCGAAAAGCGCGTGAGAGCGTTGCCAGAGTGTTGGCTTCGTCATCGACGATCAGCAGGCTGGCCTTCACGGTTTCTCCTCAAATCGAATACTCAAACCCCGGTAGTCTGCGCCGCGGACAACTTATCGCGGTTCGCGGGCAACTCGATGATAAACGTTGTACCCCGGCCAGGTTCGCTACTTACGCTGATTCTTCCGCCATGGTCGCTGACAATGGACTGCACGATGGCGAGGCCGAGTCCGGTGCCGTGGATTTTGCTGGTGTAATAAGGAGTAAACAGGCGGGCGCACTCCTCCGGCGAAAGGCCTTTGCCGGTATCGAAGACCTCAATGCAGGCTGAACTGGAATTCTGCCTGGTGCGCAGGATAAGAGTTCCGCCTTCCGGCATGGCTTCGATTGCATTCAGAACGAGATTCGACAAGGCGCGATGAAGCAAGTCTGGATCAGCGGCGATTACTTGCTCTTGCGGAACCTCGCTCCGCAAGACAGCCGAGGGCAGCTGTCCCCACATTTCAGAGAGTTGGAGTTGGCACGCGATGTTGGCTTGGCTGAGTTGCGCTTGGTGCAGCTTGACGACCTCCTGGATCATTTCGTTCAGCCGCACCGCTTGAAACTGCGGCTGCGGCATTTTGGAGAAGTCGCTGAAGCGGCCGATGATGGTCTTTAAATTTGAGATTTCGGCGAGCAGGGCAGAAGCGCTTTCCTGAAAAGTCTCGTTGAATTGTTGCTCTCCCTGGGTGCGGGCGCGCAAAAGATTTTCGACGGTGAGTTGGAGAGGAAATAACGGATTCTTGAGTTCGTGAGCGAGGCGGCGTGCGAGTTCACGCCAGGCCGCGACGCGTTCGGCCTGCACCAGGCGTTCGCGCTGGTCGAGCAGATCGCGCGTCATATGATTGAAGGAGCCGGCGAGCTGCCCGATTTCGTCCCGCGAAGTGGTCGAAACCCGGGCGTTCCAATTGCCTCCGGCAATTTCGCGCGCGGCGTGCGCCAGTTCTTCTACCGGCCGGGTGACGCGCGCTGCCGCCCAACTGCTCAACAATACTGCCATTACCAATCCGACGCCTGCGGCCAGGAACGCGGCCGAACGAATTTGCCCGCGCAGTTCGGTATAAATCTTCCGCGAGCTGCCTACCAGGAGAATACCGAGCATTTGATTGCTTTCTCCGGTGAGTGGGATTGCGTTGACGGTTTCATCGTCGCCGGAATTGCTCTGGGAGTTGCCGTAGGAGTTCGCATGAACGACGGCGCTGGCTTCGGCGTTACTCTGCTGCACCTGGCGAACCAGGGGCGCGAATTCCTGAGGGTTCGAAGTCGAATCGGGGGCGCGGATCAAATGGTCCGGCAGAAAACTCTTGTGGTCCAAATTTTCGTACAGCATTACCCGCATTCCGGCGGGAAGTTCGAGGCTGGCGAGAAACGTCTTGTCCAGGCGAATGCCGCCGACCACGTAGAGCTTGCGGTCTCCGGCTGCGAGAGTGCGAATGGCAAATAGACCGAGAGCGGGACCTGCCGGAGTTTCCTCTTCCTTCAGGAACGGGTTGGTGGGCGGGGTCGGGGTGACGAGCGATTCTTTGTATCCAAACTTGGCCGGCCACTGCGCCGAAGAAATTATGGTGCCGCGATCGTCGGCAAACTCGAGAAACTCAAGTTGCTGGGTTGTAGCGATGGTCTGCGCATCGTCCAGAAAGATGCTGTAGTCGGGAGCAGGTCGTGCGGCGGCGATGGCGATGCGGCTGCCCTCGGAAGTGGCGGTGATAGCCTGAATCTTGCGGCTTACGTCTTCGCCGTGGCGGGTGAACTCGCGGCGGAACTGGCCAACCAGGGCGGCGGTGCGCTCGTCATTCGCTCGGTCAAACGCACGGCGCGCCATGGCGGAGGCGATACCGGTAACTGCAGCGACCGACACTACGACGGTCAGCGCGAACAGCAACAGCAGCCTGCGCCGGAGGCTCATTGCTTTTCTCCGGAGAGCCAGACATTGCTCAACGACCAGCTTCCGTCAGGGAGCATTCTCAACTCATGAACGGTCGGCCGCAGCGCGACCGCGCGTCGCATGTGGAGCAGGGGAATGGCGCGGTGCGACTGCAAAAGAACCTTCTCGGCGGAATATAGATCGGCAGTGGATCCGTCTCCAATCCTAGGCGGAGGAAGCTGCAGAGTCTTCGCTAACTCGGCGAGCGCGACGTGCTGATCGGAAGATGTCAGCCGGATTCGCACCAGGTGCAAATCAGAGTTAGCCGTGCTGCTCAAATTCAGGGTGATTCCGGAGTCACGGGCATTCAGCAAGACGCGCTCCGCAATTATGCGCACGATGGTATCGGAGGGGTCATATCCGAGAGTCCAGACGGGAAGGTGTTTCGATTGCATTCGTTCCTGACGCGCGTGGTTCATGTTTCCAAAGGCGGGGGTTCCGGCCGCGGGGTTTGCGGCGGCGGGGCTTCCAGCGGCGTTGCTTCCAGCGGCGTTAAAGACGAAGGCGTATCCCGAAATCCAGTTTGGAAGGAGCGCGCCGGTTGGCTCTCCTCCGCCCTGGAGCACGACGTTATTCACGGCGGCGGTGTCGATACTCATGGCCAGCGCGGCGCGCGCGTGAATTTCGTCTTCCGAGCGAGGGTCGTGAGCAAACACCAAAGCTATCAACTCCTCGGGTTCAGAAGTTATCACGATGCGGTTTTCTGCGCGGGCCCGGTGGATGTTCTCGGGCGCGACTTCGATGACGTCGGCTTTACCGAGATCCAGCGAGAGCATTTGCTCGTGATCATTTTTCGCGAAATCTATCTGGACAGAATCCAGAAATGGCCGCCCCGCCCAATACTGTTCGTTGGCGGTGAGCGTGGCGTGTTTGCCAGCGTCCCCTTGCGCGATGGCGAAGGGCCCGGTGCCGCTGAGTTTGACGGCACTATCACTGCGGCGGACAATGCTGTTGCGCGTCAATGCCAGATCCACCGGGAGGTCGGGTGTCGCAGATTCGGTTTCGATCATGACCATGTCTCCGGCGTCGATCACCTTCCACTCCGGATTGCTGTTCCGCAGAGATGCCGCGACGGTGGCCGAGTCGAGGGGAGCGCCATCATGAAAACTGACACCGGCGCGGAGGAAAAAGCGCCAGCGCTGGCTGCCGGGATCGGACTGCCAGGAGGTGGCGAGAAGGGGTTGAGGACGGCCGCGGTCGTCGAGGGCAACGAGGGTTTCGAAAACCAGGCGCGAGAGACTTGCGGGGACGCCAGCGGCCACGGGATCCAGAGTCTCCGGCGCTTCTTTCACTGCCAGACGCAGAGTGCCGCCGTAATGCGGGCGCGATTCGGCCAACGACGGCATTGACGCAACGCCGAGACAAAGCAGGTTACTGGCCGCAAGCAAGAGTGAGCTGCATCGCTTCATAGTTGCCCGTTTCTGAATTGCGAAATACGGCAGTCGCGCTGTCGTCGCCTCGCGCCGTCCATAATGCAGTGATGTTTCCGTTCAACTGCAGGGACTGGCTGACCGCCGCAGGTTCACGGTCGGCGAACTCGAAGGCCTGCACGGAATCGTCCGTGCCGCTGCCGGCGGAAATCGCCAGCACTTGCCAATCCTGGCGACAAGGGGCGTGGACTCCGGCGAGGTCGCTCCCCCAGTGGATCTTTGCTTCGACCTGGTGGTTGATGCCATCAAGCAAATGCAACTGACCATCTATTCCGGCGAAAATCCAGAGCGCGTACTTGGCGCGCGGAAGCGCGGCTGCCGAATAAAACGCCGGAGCAGACTTCTGCTGGCCGATGCCGGGAACCAGCGCTCCGGTAAAGAAATTACGGGCCGAGGCGAAGAAGGCGGAGACACCGAAGTCTTCCGTTTGCAGGGGCCAAGGATCATCACTGCGCGAACAATTCAACCCCAGAGGGGACGCGTTGGTGCTGCGGCAAATCATGCCGGGCAGGTAAGCGTCGAACAGATGGTCTTTGCGGAGGATGATTCTTCCACGAACATCGCGCGGGAGAGGACGGTCGTGGTTGATGGCAATCGGTTGTCCGGGAAACCAGTGTCCGTCTTTGAATTCATAGACGGTGACTGCATTTTCTCCGAGCGCCAGCATCCGGCGCGGAGTGCCTTCGAGAATGGCGACGTCGAGGATGGGCTCAGGCTGGGCGACGAGTTGGGTTGCGTGGAGTGTGAGTGGGGGAGAACTCTGCGGGTTGATTGCAGAATCCGGACGCGGCGTGGCAACGATGGCAACGATGGCGTCGTTTGTCCCCTGCTGGATTTCGGCCACCCAGACGTAATTCTGCAGGCTCTCAGAAAGCGTGACGCGCACGGTTGCCGCTGCCTGGTCTGGCTCGAAAACGCGGACGCCGGAGTCAGACAACGAGGCGCTCAGCCCGCGGCGAATTCCTTCTGCCTCGGACGGACTGATTGAAGAGCGATTGGTGACTACGAGAGCCACAACTCCCGGACCAGTGATGGCTGCGATTTTTTCGGCTAGTTGCGCCTCTGTGCGGCGCCAGTCGGAGGCAATCGCCACTTGTGAGAACAGGATCAGCAAACACCAAGCCCAACGCACACGTGAAGAAGAGCACAGCATTTCGGGATTGCGCGCATTATAAACCGCGGCGACCGGCGGGCAGCGGCCAGTGATCAGTTCGCTTTCGTGGGTCATGGTGCGTTTCTCCTCCTGAACACTGGCTGCTGACCGCTTATATCCAGACACCAGCCGCTGCTACTTCTCCTCCGCCTGATCCGCTTCACTCCCATGGTTCGACATGTTCATGCTTTTCAGCACGTCGTTAGCGAAGAAGAACTTACCGTCGGCAGGCACCATCATGATCTGGAGCTTATCGGAGAGTTTTTCAGCGACAATTTTATTTATCAGCAGCGGGTTCCCTTTCAGGATCGCGCCTTCGTTCCTCATGCGTTCGGCGTCGGCAACGGCGGTGACGCGGATACGGTCGGCTTCGGCTTCGGAGAGCAGCTTGCGGCGCTGCATTTCGGCTTTACTGTCAATGACTTTGGCTTCCGCCATGGCCTCGGCGTTTTTCACCGTGGCTTCCTTCCGGGCCTCGGCCTCGAGCTTGGTCTGCTCAATCTGCTTCTGCTTGAGCGGCAGGGTGTACTGCATAGCGTCGGATTCGGCTTTGGCTTCAAGGACCTTGACCTGAGCATTGCCTTCGGCCTGCTTCACTTGCTGGGCTTTAGTGGCTTCGGCTTCGAGTTCGGAAATTCGGACTTGCTTTTCCTGGATTTCGGTTTGCACGCCCATCTGGTCATTCTGCTGTTCCTTCAGCAGCAGGCTTTCCAGGCCTTTGGCATATTCGGGGGGAAGCTGGATGTCGCGCAGCATGACTTCTTTCACGACGATGCCGTCGGCGGCTAGTTTCTGCGTGATCTGATCAGCGGCCTTTTTGCGAATCTCCTCGCGCTTGGTGGCGAAGACGTCGCGTACTGTGTAGTTAGGCACCAGTTCCCGCCATGCGCTAGCCACCACCGGAGGAACGATTTCTTTCTCGACTGGCTGCGGAAGGTTGGCCTGGATGTAATCGAGGTGTTTGGGATCAAGGCGGTAGCGGACGGTGATCGCCAGGCCGATGATTAGTCCTTCTTTTGCCTGGACCCGCAAAGGCTCGGCGCCTCCGGCTTGCTTGGATTCTTTCGCGCTGTTTTCAAGTTCTCCGGTGGTGAACAGCTGGTCGCGAGTGTCGAAGAAGACAACGTTGTCCGCAAGCGGAGTTACGAAGTGCGCGCCGGGGTAGAGCGTTCCGGGAAGGGTGCCGCTGGTTTGGCTGACGAGTACGCCGGCCGTCCCGCTGGGGACGACGACAATGCCGAAGGATAAAAGTATCGGAAGCCAGGCGAACACGGCCAGAATGATTGCGTTGCGCCAGTCCTGGCGCCAATGGATTTCGGGCGCAGCCGGAGCTGGGCCTGTAGCGGCAGTTGCGAGTGCCCGCTTGTGCTTTGCGGCAAGGTAGAAATCACGAGCCAAGATTGCGACGGCAGCGGCGATCGTTCCAGCTCCGCCCCACAACAGGAGGTATCTGAGGAAAGCCATAGCGTTTCTCCTAAAAGTCTCTAGCAATGTCTCCAGCGCTTTATTCAGCGTTGGTGTCCGGCTTTGATCCTGACTGGCTGCGGGGTAAAGAAAATTCGGAAGACTTGGCCGAAGATCAGTTCTTCCACAAGAAGCGCGATTGCCACCGAAAAGACCAGGCCTGCGACCACTGCCATGAAAGTGATGATGAGTTGCATATGTGTTCTCCTTTCGTGCTGGGAATGGAGTGGCAATCGGCCGTCCAGAGTGGATGTCGTTTAGAATGGGAAGGTTACGAGACTTGGCGGTTAGGATATTTGTGTTGGAACAAGGACAACGTGTCGTGAGTTGGACAGGTCACCGAGGGCGAGGGCACCTGACCACACGATTTCCTCGAGGCAAAGGGGATAGAGTAACGTCAGGATTTGCATCCAAAGTGGCTTTGCTCCGCGAGACCTCAACCAAACAGAGATTAGGGGAAAGAGATTTGCCAGCCAAAGACGGGCTCTGGTACAAGGACGCGGTCATCTACCAGGTCCACGTGCGCGCTTTTTATGACAGCACGGGCGACGGGAATGGAGATTTCCGCGGACTGGCGCAGAAGCTCGACTACCTGCAAGAACTCGGCATCAATGCTATCTGGCTGATGCCGTTCTTTCCTTCTCCGCTGCGCGACGACGGGTACGACATTTCGGATTACCGTGCGGTTCATCCCACGTACGGCTCCCTGGACGATTTCAAGCTCTTTCTCGATGCCGCGCATCAGCGCGGAATTCGGGTGATCATTGAGATGGTGCTGAATCATACCTCTGATCAGCACCCGTGGTTTCAGGAATCGCGGAGCTCGCGGGACAATGCGCGGCGCGGCTGGTATGTATGGAGTGATACCGACACGAAATACAAGGGGACGAGGATTATTTTTCTGGACACCGAGCTTTCCAATTGGGCCTGGGACCCGGTCTCGAAGCAATACTACTGGCACCGTTTTTTCAGTCATCAGCCCGACCTGAATTACGACAATCCCCAAGTCCACGAAGAAATGTGGGACGTGATGCGCTTCTGGCTGGAGATGGGAGTGGATGCGTTCCGGCTGGATGCGGTGCCCTACTTGGTGGAGCGGGAAGGCACCAATTGCGAGAACCTTCCGGAAACCCACGCCTTGATCAAGGACCTGCGGGCACGTCTGGACAAAGAGTTTCCAGGCCGCATGCTGCTTGCCGAAGCCAATCAGTGGCCGGCAGACCTGCGCTCGTATTTTGCGAATGGTGACGAATTTCATATGGCATTCCATTTTCCGCTCATGCCCAGAATGTTCATGGGGGTGAAGCTGGAAGATCGTAAGCCGATTACCGAGATTTTGAAGCAGACACCGGAAATTCCCGAGACCTGCCAGTGGTGCCTGTTCTTGCGCAATCACGACGAACTCACGCTCGAAATGGTCACCGACATGGAACGGGATTACATGTATGACGAATATGCGCGCGACAAAGCCATGCGGCTGAATCTGGGAATTCGGAGGCGGCTGGCTCCTTTGCTTGATAATGACCGCGAGCGGATTGAACTGATGAACGGGATGCTGATGTCGCTGCCCGGCACGCCAATCATCTACTACGGAGATGAGATTGGGATGGGAGACAACGTGAACCTGGGCGACCGCAACGGGGTGCGCACTCCCATGCAGTGGGATGGAGGCTGGAATGGCGGGTTTTCGGCGGCTGATCCGGAAGCTTTGTATTCACCGCCGCTGCTGAATCCGGTGTATGGCTACCAGGTCATCAACGTGCAATCGCAAAAGCGCTTCGATCACTCACTGCTTTCGTGGATGAAACGGCTGATCCGGGTGAGGAAATCGTGCGCGGCGTTTGGGCGCGGCTCGATTGAGTTTCTGTACCCGGCGAATCATAGGGTGCTGGCGTATGTGCGCAAGCTGGAGAATGAAACCATTCTGGTGGTGAATAATCTTTCCAGTGCGGCACAGGCGGTGGAACTGGATCTAAAGGTGTACCGGGGGAATATTCTGGTGGAAATGTTCGGCAGGAACATCTTCCCGCGGATTGGAGATCTGCCGTATCTGCTTACGATGGGACCGTATCAGTTTTATTGGTTCAGGTTGAGGCGAGTGTAGAGAAGGCAGAACTCAGAAATAAGAATGCAGAAGTTGTCGAATAATTAGATTTAAACTTCTACATTCTGACTTCTTACTCTTTACCTTCTGTGGAGATCCTGTTTTGTCAGATGCCAGCATACTTTCGGATGATTTTATCCGCGCACTGATCAACGTTGGCCAAGTAGACGTTGTGGTCGGACTGCCCACCTACAACGATGGCCAAACCGTGGGCCACATAGTACAGGCAGTCCGCGCCGGCCTGCTGAATTGCTTTCCGCGGGCGCGAGCGGTCATCATCAATGCCGACGGCGGATCGAGTGACGGTACGCAGGACCTGGTGCGCGCGGCTTCGATCAGTGATGTGAACATCGCGTCGGACGTCCGCGCGTTGCGCACGCTGCACAGCATCAGCACGCAGTATGAAGGCGGCCCAGCCAGCGGCATTGCGCTGCATACGATTTTGGCGGCTGCAGACCTGCTGCAGGCGCGGGCTTGCGCGGTGGTCTCGCCGGAATCCACGACCCTCGAACCCCAGTGGATTGAGCGGCTGTTGCGCCCGGTGCTAAGCGAGGGAAAGGATCTGGCATTGCCGGTTTACCGCCGTCATAAGTTCGACGGATTGCTGATTCAAAATCTCGCTTACCCAATGACACGGGCGATTTACCGCTGTCCGGTGCGTGAACCGTACCCCGCAGATTTCGCATTTTCCGGCTCCCTGGGGAGCCACTTTCTGGCGCAGGACATCTGGGAGCAGGAACAGGGACGCAGAGGCACCGAACTCTGGCTTTCGCTGCTGGCGCTGGTGGGGAGATTCAAAGTGGCACAATCGTTTCTCGGCACCAAGGCGCGGCTGGAGAATCCGCGGTTGGACCTGGTTAGCGCGATGCGCGGGACGGCGGGGACTTTGTTTTCCTCGATGGACACGTTTGCTTCGGCTTGGACTTCGGGGCGAGAGCCGCTGGAAGCTCCCTGCCAGGGCTGTGAGCCGGCCGGGAATCTGGAGCCGCTACGCCTGAATCGCAAGCGGCTGTACGAAGCTTTCCGGTTGGGTGCGTCGGAGCTTGAGCCGGTGTTTCTCTCTATTCTCACTGCAGAGACGCATGGCGGCATCCGCCAATTGGCGGCTGCGCCGGAAGACAAGTTTGAGTATTCGGCCGAGCTATGGGTCCGCACGGTTTACGAATTCGCCGCGGGCTTCCATAAGGCGGTCATTGACCGCGATCACATTGTGCAGGCGCTGGTTCCGCTATTCCGGGGCCGGGCATTTACTTTTCTGACAGAGAATCGCGAAACCTCTGCGGAAGAGGTGGAAAGTAACGTCGAAGCATTGTGCCAGACGTTCGAGAACCAGAAGCCGTACCTGCTTGAACTTTGGGACGGCAGGAAGTGAGGTTTGGTATGTGGCAAAACTTTATTGCCGAGTTGGTGAGAACGATGGATGACATCCTGAGGAGCATCGCTCGTTTTTTGCCGCGGTTCCTGGAGATGCTGGCGATTGTGGTCGCCGGCCTGGTGGTCGCCCTGGTATTGAAATATCTGCTGCGCAGCCTGTTGCGGCTGGCGCGTTTCGACAAACTGTCGGAGCGGACCGGCGCCACCCACCTGTTACGGGGCGCCGCGCTGCCCTCGCTGACCGAACTGGTGAGCCGCTTCGTTTTCTGGGTTTCCTGGTTCGGCTTCATTCTTCTCGGTATCAGCGTTCTCGGAGTGGTGGGGATCGAGCAACACGTCACCAGCTTTTTCGGTTTTCTGCCCCGCCTTTTTGTGGCCCTGCTGATCCTCTTCTTTGGGCTACTGGGGGCAAGCTTCTTTTCCCGCGCCGCTTTGCTGAGTGGCGTCAATGCCAGCTTGCCTTCGCCGCGCCTGATTAGTTGGGCGGTGCGGACGATGATCATCCTCTTCGTCATCTCCATGGCATTTGAGGAGATCGGTGTGGGCTCGCGCACGGTGATTGTGGCATTCACGCTGACCTTCGGGGCGCTCATGCTGGGGCTGGCACTGGCATTCGGCCTGGGCGGAAAAGACCTGGCGCGCAAATATCTAGAAAAAAGGTTTGGCGAGCAGTTCCCCGAGGACCATAGTAAGGAGAGGGAGGACGAGCTTTCTCCGCTGTGATTCACGAATGGGTGTGCCTCACTTGCCCCGGATGAGGGCGCCGGGCGACACATCTAGCTCTTGATGGTCTTCGAGGACTCATCCCACCATACCGCAGCCTTGCGGAAGTATGAGTCATTCGCCATGTGGCAGGCTAAAGCGGCGTGATGCCCGAATACGGCATCTTCGGTCACCGGTTTGCGGTTCTTCACTGCCTGGAAGAAGTTCCAAAGGTGCGGCTTGACTTCGTCGTATTGGACGCTTCGGAAAATGACGCTCTCAGGCACCGGTTCGTGCCCGGGGGCCGCGTCATGTTCGTCATGCCACTGCTTGACGTAAGGGTCCCGCAGGGCCCGCGGGAAGCTGCTGGCATACCAACTGGGCGACTCATCTTTGCCGGATTGCGGAGTGAAGGTAATCTGGTCGTCGCCAATGTCGAGGATGCCCTTTGAACCCATGAAGCGATAGGTCTCAGGCGTGTCCGTGCCGAGGTTCAGGCGCATGTAAACCGGCGTTTGTCCGTATTCAAAGAGCGTGGCGTGAACATCCGGCATATTGCGGCCGTCTTTCCAGCGCAAAATCCCGCCCACCGCCATCGCGCGCTTGGGAGGTTCGTTGATGCTGAGGGCGTACATCATGCCGCTCATCAAGTGCACCAGAAGGTCGCCGGCTACACCGGTGCCGTATTCTTTCCAACAGCGCCAGCGGGCAAAAATATACGGATTGAAAGGAACCTTGGGGACGGTGCCTTGCCAGGTGTCCCAGTCAAGATTCTGCGGCGAAAGGTCGGGCGGCGGCGGATATTCCCAGGCGCCGTTAGGATCATTGCGTCCGAGCGTACCTTCGACCATCATGAGATCGCCGAGCGCGCCTTGCTGCACCAGTTCGCGAGCTTTGGCGAGGAGGACGGAACTCACCCGCTGCGATCCAATCTGGACGATGCGACCGGTCTTTTTTTGCGCGGCGACCATTTCCACGCTGTCGGCGGGGCTATGCGACATGGGCTTCTCGCAGTAGATGTCTTTGCCGGCGCTGACGGCGTCCACCACAATCCGCTTGTGCCAGTGGTCGGGAACGGCGGCGACAACGCAGTCAATCTCTTTGTTGGCGAGGAGGTCCTGGTAGCGCCGGGTAACCGGCAGCGTAGGCGAATTGGCGATCTCGCGGGACAGGGTATGGCGGCCGTCGTAGAGATCACATGCAGCGGCGCATTCGACGCCGGGGAGTTGAATCGACGCCTGCAGCAAACTTGATCCCTGCATTCCAATCCCGACCATACCGAAACGGACGCGATCGCTGGGAGCCACAACCTGCGGCATCGCCCAGAGCGGGTCGGGATCAAGAAAGATTGTCTTGGCGGTGAGAGTTGCGGTGGCGACAGTGGCACTAAGTCCCAGAAAGTTTCGGCGAGAAGTTTGCATAGCAGGCCTCCGATTCTCTTCTGTGATCCTCTGTGGCCACGGTGCTACAGAAACAGAGGTCACAGACGTAAGCAGATGCCGGACTTCATTTCTTTAGCATCTTGATTGCAACTTCCTTGAAAAAGACCACGTCGCTGTCGCTGTGGTTCTGCAGGCCGATGTAGCCGTCGTTAGGCCGGGTTCCACGCTGGGGCTCGAAGGGGAATTTCCGCTCCGGAACCGGGTCACCTTCGGTGTAGTCGGACACCTTCACGCCATTTAGAACCACGATGGTACGCGGGCCATCGAGCGCGATTTCCATGGTGTTCCACTCTGGTCCGGGCTTGCCGGTGCGCGCCAGCGGCTTGGTGAGCGAATAAAGCATTCCAGTAATGTGGTATTCATCCTCGCCAGCGGCCTGATTGTCTATTTGGACTTCGTAGCCGTAATGCACGGGCATCCATTCCTCGCGGGGCTCGATGGGGATGCGGATAAATACGCCCGAGTTATCGTTGTGGTCGCGCATCTTGAAGACCACGCGGATGATGCAATCGCCCAATTTGCCGCCGGTCCAGTAAAGAAGTCCCATGCCGCCGTGGGTGCGAATCAACCCATCCTCGACGGTCATGAAGCCGGGACCGACGTGTTTCCATCCGGTCAGGTCTTTGCCGTCAAAAAGTTGCTTCCATTCCTCAGTTTGAGTTTGGGCGGGGGCGAGGGCGGGGAGTGCGAGAAGGACCAGCAATAAAATCCAGTGGGGCATAAAGACCTCGAAGGTCGCCATACTACACCAGATTGTAAAGACGGGTAATCGGGGTTACCTGGGATGCACCGAAGTTCATGAAATTCGCATCAAAACAGCTATAATTAGCAAAATCGGGCGGCTATCCAAAGTTATCCAAAGCTCGCCCTGGAAACCCGGAGTCAGATGTCCACCAAAATTAAAGCAGCCATTCTTGTTGTATCGGCAAGTGTTCTGCTGTTTTCGCTGGCAGGCGGAATCGGCGGAGTACGCGCTTCGAATGACGGCGCTTACCGCCAGATGGAAGTTTACAGCGAAGTGCTTTCACGAGTGCGCAGCGAGTACGTGGAAGATCCCAACCTACCCATGGTGACCGACGGAGCATTGCATGGGCTGTTAGAGTCGCTCGACTCGAACTCCAGCTATTTGAACGCCCGCCAGTATAAGGAATATAAGGCCAGCAAGACCAACGCCAGGGGTGATGTGGGTGCGGCCATTTCAAAACGGTTCGGCTACGCCTCAATTGTCTCCGTGATTCCGGGCGGGCCCGCGGACAAAGCTGGGCTGCAGGACACCGACATTCTTGAAGCCATCGAAGGCAAGAGCACGCGCGAGATGTCGCTGGCGCAGATTCACGGGCTGCTTTCGGGCGAGCCAGGCTCCAACGTGAATCTCTCGGTGGTGAGGGCTCGACGGGCTGAACCACAGAAGGTCGTGGTTACGCGCGATGTGGTGACCATTCCCTCGGCCGAGGAAAAGATGCTGGAAGACGGGATCGGCGAAATTCATGTGGACGCGCTTCCCAAAAGTAAGTCTCAGGAGATTGCGGCCAAGGTGAAGGCCCTGCAACGGTCGGGCGCGAAGAAACTGATCCTCGATCTGCGCGACTGCGCCGAGGGAGAAGAGTCTGAGGGAATCGCGACGGCAAACCTGTTCTTGAATCACGGCACTATTACTTACTTGCAAGGGCAGAAGTATCCGCGCGAGGCTTTTAACGCCGATCCCGCCAAGGCAATCACCACGCTGCCGCTGGTGGTTCTGGTGAACAAGGGAACTTCGGGAGCGTCTGAAGTGGTGGCGGCTGCGGTGCTCGAAAATGCGCGCGGCGATGTCGTGGGCGACAAGACATTCGGCGACGGGTCGGTGCAAAAGCTGATTGAACTGCCGGACGGCGGCGCTCTGATTCTCTCGATCGCGAAGTATTATTCACCGCAAGGCAAAGCCATTCAGGATGCAGCGGTGACTCCGAACGTTCTGGTTGCGGACACGGCCGAGGATTCCGCATTGCCCGACGAAGATGAGAGTGCGACGCCTCCCGACGCGGAGAAAAAAGAAAAGGCTTCTCCCGAGCACGACGAACAACTGCAGAAGGCGCTTGCAATTCTGAAGAGCCGGCAAGGCTAAGATCATTGGGTAACTGGGTAGTTTTGTAATTGAGCAATTTGGAAAATTCTCCCGATTGCCCGATTACTTAATTACCCGATTTTTTTGTCCTGCTATCCTAAGCGCAAAACCATGGACGCCGCTCTAGATGAAGTGGGGATCAGACTGCCTGCGCGCCAGAAGATGGTGCGCCGGTTTGTGTTCGGGCTGCTGGTGCTACTGTCGGCGCTGGTCGGCGCACTGACCGGGCTTCTGCTGGTCTATTCCACCGACCTTCCACAAGTCGAGCAATTGGAGAATTACCGCCCCGTCTCCACCACGGAGCTTTACGACATTCATGGGGGCACTATCGGCTCATTCGCGCTGCAGCGGCGCGTGGTGGCTTCGTATCAGGATTTTCCGAGGGTTCTTCGCGATGCCCTGATTTCTACCGAGGACAAAGATTTCTATCGCCACCTGGGAGTGAACGTGTGGCGCATCGCAGGGGCGGCGTACCACGACATCGAATCCGGGGGTAAGGTGCAAGGTGCGTCTACGCTCACCATGCAACTGGCACGTAATCTTTTTCTTTCGCCGGACCGGTCTTTTCATCGCAAGATCCAGGAAGCGCTGCTGGCCATCCAGATCGAGCGCCGATTCACCAAAGAGCAAATCTTCACCCTGTACGCGAACCAGATTTATCTCGGCCACGGAGTTTACGGGTTCGAAGCAGCATCTGAGTTCTATTTCAGCAAGCCGGCCAAACAACTCACGCTGGAACAGGCAGCCCTGGTCGCGGGCCTGCCCAAATCTCCAGTGTATTATTCGCCGGTTATCCATCCGGAGCGCGCGCTGCGGCGCCGTAACCTGGTCATCAATTCCATGCTCGAGGACGGCAAGATTACCGCCAGCCAGGCCACCGGCGCGCGTGATGCGCCTTTGGAGTTGCACCTGGCGCGTGATCTGAACTCGCTGGCTCCGTATTTCGTGGAGGAAGTCCGCCGCTACCTGGAGAGCAAGTATGGTACCGACCAGGTTCACGAAGGCGGCTTGAGGGTCTATACAACGCTGGACATGAGCTGGCAGCGCTCCGCGAACCAGGCAGTGCTCGACGGCCTTGCAGTGTATGAGCACAGGCACGGCTGGCAAGGACATCTGGAGAACATTCTGCTCCAAGGGGAAGCAATCGCGAGCTACCGGCATCCTGATTGGGACGCGCAGCTCGATCCCGACGACTACGCGCACGCGCTAGTCACGGTGGTTTCGTCCGCGGGAACAGCAACGCTCAGAGTTGGACCCTACGTCGCAACACTAATGCAGGCCGACGCTGCCTGGACACAGCAAAAGCTTGCGAAATTGCTGACTCTTGGAGACATCGTTTACGTAAAGCTGCTCGCGCTGGGCGCCGATGGCAAAGCGAAAGTGAGTTTGGAGCAGGATTCCGGAGCGCAAGGCGCGCTGCTGGCGATTGACAACGCCAGCGGAGACGTTCGCGCCATGGTCGGCGGACGCGATTTCATGCTTTCGAAATTCAATCGCGCGACCCAGGCCCTGCGCCAGGTCGGCTCGTCGTTCAAGCCTTATGTGTACACGGCGGCGATTGACCAGGGCGCGCGTCCGGACGATACCGTTCTGGACGCGCCGGTTACTTTTCAAACTGCGTCGGGACCGTATTCTCCGCATAACTTCGACAACAAGTATGAGGGCACCATCACGCTGCGTCGCGCGTTGGCGCAGTCTCGCAATATTCCGGCGTTGAAGCTGGCGGACAGGACAGGAATCCTCACGGTTGAAGATTACGCCCGCAAGTTCGGCATCACTTCGACGCTGCCGCCTTACCTGCCGGTGGCGCTGGGCGCGGCGGAGGTCACGTTGTTCGAGCAGACCTCCGCGTTCAGCGTTTTTCCGGATGATGGAGTGCGCCTCGTTCCCCGGCTCATCACCAAAGTTGCGGACTACGACGGGCGAGTTCTGGAAGAAGACTATCCGGACGTGAAAGACGTAGTCAGCGCCCGCACTGCGCGGCTGATGACTTCAATGCTCGAGGAAGTGGTGCAGCATGGAACTGCGATCGCGGCCACGAAACTGAAACTTCCGCTCGGCGGGAAGACGGGCACTACCAACGATTTCACCGACGCCTGGTTCGTGGGCTTTTCGCCTTCGCTGACCGCGGGAGTGTGGGTGGGATATGACGAGAAAAAATCCTTGGGCGCAAAGGAAACCGGGGCGCGCGCCGCGCTACCAATCTGGATGGAATTCATGAGCGAGGCGCTGGCCGGGAAAGATCCGGGCCAGTTCCAGCCGGCTCCTCTTCTGCCTCCGCGAGGCGAGCCACAGAAAGTAGACACGCCCGATCTTGCACCCGCGGGCGATGAGAGCCATTAACGGGCGCAAAAAAACGCCGCCCGAAGGCGGTGTGTCTTGCCGGCATGAAAGTTAAATTAGTGACGGCCGTGGGAATCACCGTTGCTGCGCGAGCCGCCACCGCCGCTGGAGTTGTGGCTGGGGGCTGAGGCGTGTCCGCCACCGCCGTACGATCCGCCTCCCGAAGCTCTGCCTTGAGAGTAGGCGCCGCCAGATGACCTGCCTCCGCCGCCAGAACTGCCGCCACTGTACGATTGAGCGCTGCGTCCGTACGATCCGCGGTCAACAGATGGCGCCGGAGCGCTGCGCCCATAGGATCCGCCGCCGTACGCAGGCGCGGAGCGTCCATACGAGGCGCGGTCATAGGAAGGCGACGGTGAAGGCGCTGGACGGCTATATGATCCGCCGCCATAGCTCTGTGCAGGCCGGCCGTACGAGCCGTTGTAAGACGGCGATTGTCTTCCGCCACCGTAGGACGAGCGGCTGTTGCTCGGGGTGGAATAGCTTCCCCGATCAGCCGCCGATGAATAGCCACGCGGGGAGATGTTCCCCGTCGGGCGAGGCACGCTGAGTTCGCTGCGCGGGGCAACCGATCGTTCATTAGATCTCGAGGCATTATTAGATGTCGGAGCGGAAACGTTCCCGCGTGACGCTGAACCTTCGTTGCGCGGCGTGTAGCTGGGAGAGGGACGCGGCACCGAGGCCGGCCGCGAATTATTCTGCGGCCAGGTGGAACTTCCCTGCTGACGGTAAACTTCCGAGCGCGGATTATTTCCTGCCTGGTTGTAGGCGGGCGCGGGCCTCGCGTTGCCCCGATCCATGCCCTGATTCATCCGGCCCGGATTGGTCCGGCCCTGACTGGTCATTCCGCCTGCGTTCGGACCGCCTGCGTTCGGAGGACGAGGAACCGCTCGCGACGCTGGAGAACCGCGATCCGGCATCCGCATGTTGCTGTTCGGACCTGCTGAACGGTTCGACGGGCTCTCTGCCGGCCGCTGAACACCATGTGAATTGCCCATCGCAGACTGCTCGCCTCCCCGGTTCATCGTGACTGATCCGCCGTGGAGGGGAGCTGCGTTGTTTCGGCTGGCGGGAGACGAGTCTCCTCGGCTCACTACCGGCCGGGCAAAGCTGCGCGGAGGCGGCATGGCGGTTGACCTGCCAGCATTCGCGCCGAGCATTGTGGTCCGCGTCGGCTTCACGTCAAGCGATCGCGTCGCAGAGACTCTGCTCAGGTCATTCGCAGAAACCCTCACGTTGTTGCGCGCCACCGAGCGGGAGTTCACCAGCGTATCGCGAGACACGGCGGTGAATCCGTTTCGGGCGTGTAAGTTGGCATAGTGAATTGGGTCGCCGCCGCGCAGGCCGTTTCTGCCATGGTCTCCCGTCCGGTCCGGGTCGCCCGGTCGCCTCGGGTGGTTGTTGATGAACGTGTTGTTGTAAATGTTAGTGATGTTAGTAATGTTGGTGATGTGCGTGTTGGTGATGTTCACCTGATTGAAATATCCCAGGCTCGCGCCATACCAGGGAATAAACGGCTCGCCGAATCCCAGCGGGCACCAACCAAAACCTCCGCCGAAACCGAATCCGACGTTCGCGCCCCAGCCCGGACCACCAAACCATGCGACCAATGCGGGAGAGTAGTAGGGGCGGGCATAGATCGGTCCAGGCGCCCATCCCCAAAAATCGTCGTAATACACCCAGCGGCCGTAGTGGAAGGGAGCGTATCCCCAGGGCTCGTCTTCAACCCAGGTCCATCCCCAGGGCGCAACCCAGATCCAATGGCCATTGCGATAGGGCGCCCAGCCCGCGTCCACACGGCTTGGGACCCAAACGTTTCCGTATTCAGGAACATCGCGCCAGGTACCGTACTCGTCGAGGTCTTCCGAGCCCACCACATCGGGAGAAACGTAGCGGGAGGACGCGGAATGATCAAGACGCCCATCACGTGACTGCGCCCACTCGTCGAAGCCGTCGGGCGAAGGCGCGGCATGAATCTCGTTAGTCAAAGAATTGCCGTCGCTGAAACGCGCCTGCTCGTTCTGGCGAATGCGCACAGCCGGACCCTGGCCAGAGGATTCCCCTTCACCTCGCCAGACGGTGATAACGGTCTTGTCGGCATCGGGATTTACATCGAAACGGTAGTCGCCGGGCTTCAGGACGGTAAATGCCTGGTTGGGAGTGTCCACTTCATAAGTCTCGCCGTCATAGAGGCGGCGCACGTGCAGGTTCATCCCCCCTTGATGCAGTTGCAACTGGACCATGTTTTCGCCAATATTCGTAAGAGTAAGGCTGCTCTCGGAATCGATGCGGATCAAGCCGGTGCCAACGTTAATCTCCGCGCGCGAATTCTTGTCCGCCCAAACGTTGTCGGAATTGGTCAGGGGACGGTTGATGGCGCCAGTGACCCAGTCATCGGTGCCGTGAGGTTGCACGGACACCGAGCCCTCCGTGAACTGCAAGCGGGCGGCACGAGACGGGGGGTCAGCTTGTGGGTCAGACTGCGACGGCTGGTCGTATTGCGGTTGGTCGTACTGCGCTTGATCTTGGGCCAGAACCACAAGTGCTGAACTCGAAATCAGCGCCAAAAGCGTAAGAACGCTGAGGATACGTTGATAAGTCTTCATAATTCCTTCCTGCGGGAGTGTCCCCGAGGCACAGTGCGCGCGATGCTAATCTTTTCAAACCAAGCGTCACGTCAAGCGCGCGCTGCGCTGCATTGTCTGCAGCCAAATATGTAAACCCCGGGGATAGAAAAGAGTTGCGGGCGAATGGCTCCCGCAAATGCCAGCACCGTAAAGACTTGGGCGATAGGTCACAGGGGGTTACAGGAACGTCCCGCATTCCCGAACATCACGTTGCTGCTAAGATACACTCCTTCGAGGGATGACACATTGCCCGGTAAGCTTTCCCACTACGATAAGTCCGGAAAATCGAAAATGGTGGACGTTTCGGGGAAGTCCGTCACTCGGCGGGAGGCAGAGGCCAGTGCGTTCGTTGCAATGAGTGCGGCGGTGTTGAAGGCGCTGGACAGGAACCCCAAGGGAAATCCCCTGGAGACGGCGCGGCTGGCAGGAATCATGGCGGCCAAGAAAACGGCAGAACTGATTCCACTTTGTCATCCCCTGCCCCTGGCGCACGTTGATGTCCAATTGCGGCAATGCGAGAATGGGGTCGCGATTGCTTCGAAGGTGAAAACGACTGCGGAAACCGGCGTGGAGATGGAAGCGCTGGTCGCCGTCAGCATAGCCGCGCTGACGGTTTACGACATGTGCAAAGCGCTCGACAAGGGAATTGAGATTCGTGAAGTGCTGCTGGAGCGCAAGTCCGGCGGCAAAAGCGGTGACTACGTCCGCAAGAAGTAGTGGTCTAACTGAAGCGGAACGGCTGAAGCGGCATGCAAAGCAACGTAAAAGTCCTGCTGGTGGATGACAATCCGATGGTACTGGCGATGCTGCGCGATGCGCTGGTACCGCTAGCCAAAGTCACCACCGCGGGCGACAGCGCTGACGCACTGCTGAAAGCCGTTGACGAGGCGCCTGATCTGCTGGTGAGCGACTATCGTATGCCCGGCATGGACGGGAGGCAGTTGGTGGAAAAACTCAGGGGCCGCTCCAGCACGGCAGGAATTTCCGTCATACTGCTGGCAACGAAATCCGACATTTCCGAAAAGCTGTCGGTGCAGGACCACACCGCCGATGACTTTGTAGAAAAACCGTTCTTCTTGCGGGAAGCTACGCAGCGCATTAAACGCGTGATTGACAAGATCGCGCTGGAAAAAATGACGAAGTCCACTTCGTCCGACGGCATCGTGCGCGGCAGCCTGGCGCAGATGAATGTGATTGATCTGGTGCAATCGCTCGAAATGGGCCGCAAGAGCTGCCTACTTACGCTCACTCACGACGATGACAAGTGTGAGATGTATGTCAATGAAGGCCAGGTAACGCACGCGATTTACGGCTCCCTTACTGGCGATGCCGCGGTGTTTAAAGTCTTGCGATGGGAAGGCGGCAATTTTCAGATCAATTTTGAAGGCAAAACCAAGCAGCAGTCCACCACGCTGAACACGCAAGGCCTTCTCATGGAAGGTTTGCGGCTGCTCGATGAGTCGCGACGGGACAGCGGCGGCCAAAGCAAAGAGGAAGAGGAAGAAGATGTCCTCCTCGACTCCTGACACTTTTCGGGCCGCGGTGCTGACGGTGAGCGACTCCTGCGCACGCGGCGAGCGCAGCGATGCTTCCGGACCGGCGGTGGCGCGGACTTTGCAGGAACATCATTTCGCCATCATCGAAACCAGGATCGTGGCCGACGATCATGGCGCCATCCAGAAGGCAATCGTCGATCTCGCACGCAAGGCCCGTCTGGTCGTGACCACGGGAGGGACCGGGATTTCCGCGCGCGACGTGACCCCCGAAGCCACGCGCTCGGTTTGCGGCAGAATGCTCGATGGGGTGTCGGAAAGAATGCGGCGCGAAGGCGAGAAGAAAACGCCGTTCGCATTGTTGAGCCGGGGACTATGCGGGGTGTGCGGAACGTCTCTCGTGCTGAATCTTCCGGGGAGTCCATCCGGCGCGGTGGAATCGTTGCAGACGGTGATTGATGTGTTACCGCACGCGATCCAGATCTTGGCAGGAAAGACGGAACACTTGACGAATTGAAGAACTGGCTCTTGGCTGTTGGTTCTTGGCTCCTTCATGCTGAATGCGTTTCTGCTCTTTCTGTGTTCGCGTAGACTTATATTCACGCGCTCTTGAAAACCATCCAACACATTTTGACCCGGTACACGGCATTTCTATGGGCGATTCTGCAGCCCCTGGGTGCCTGGGGGGTGTTTGCAGTGGCTGCACTCGACGGAGCCGCCGTGGGGCTGCCCATGGATGTTGTCATCGGCGGCTATGTGGCGCAGAACCACACCCGTCTCTTGCTTTATGTGCTGATGGGCGCGGCGGGATCGGCGCTCGGCAGTCTGGTGGTTTACGCGATCGGATACGAGGGCGGCGAGGAACTGCTGCGCAAGCGGGTCTCGGCGGAGCGGTTCAAAAAACTGCACGAGGCGTTTGATAAGCATCCTTTCTGGACCCTGATGTTCCCGGCTATGCTGCCTCCGCCGACGCCGTTTAAGCTCTTTGCTCTGGGCGCGGCCGTAGCCGAGATGAGCGTCGGCCATTTTCTATTGGCAATTTTTCTCGGACGCACGGCGCGCTTTCTTCTGCTGGGGATTTTGGTGATAGAGTTCGGGCCGGGAGTGGTGCATACTGTCCGCATATTCTTCAGCCATCATTTTTATTGGGTATTGATCGCGGCAGTGGCGGCGCTGGCGGCTTGGCTGGCGATTAGCCGAAGTTCGTCACGGAAGTGCTAAATTCTGCGAGTTTTGATGTCGGGATCGAGACAAGTCTTGTCTTTGCAATCGCGGGTTCCGAAAAAGCGATGTAGTGCAGACCTACCCTCTTGAAGCCAACCAGCGCTGATGACAAACTCGCTGGCAGATGTTTTTGCGGCCGCATCAGCGCAGCAAGGACGGTAAGGATCACACCTACTGGTCGTTGGTAGAGACGGTGCGCACGGTCGACGGTCCTCGCCAGAGGACGCTGTGCTACTTGGGGGAACTGAACGGTTCGTCGCAGGCGCGCTGGCTGAAGACGATCGAGGTGTTTAACGAAGAGGGTGAAGCCGAGCAACTGAAACTGTTCCCTTCACAAGTGGAGGCGCCAGCCGATGATCCGCAAGTAGCACGGGTGTTGGTGAATCGCGTCCGCCTGGAGAGAACGCGGCAGTTCGGGGCTTGTTTCCTGGGCTGGGAGTTGTGGAAGCAGCTGGGACTGGACGGTTTCTTCGAGCAGGCGGTGGACGAGGATCCAGCCGAGGTGCCATGGTCGCGGGTGGCGGCGGTGCTGGCCATCAACCGGCTGTGCGCACCGGGCAGCGAGTTGGCGGTGGAGGAGCGCTGGTACCCAACGACGGCGCTGGATGATCTGTTGGAAATCGCAGAAGGCAAGATCAACGACACCCGCCTGTACCGCTGTCTGGACCGGATTCTGCCGCACAAGACGAAGCTGGAACAGCATCTCAAGCAGCGTTATGGAGAGTTATTCGGAACCGAGTTCGATGTGCTGCTGTACGACCTGACCAGCACCTACGTGGAAGGAGCGGCGGAAAACAACCCGATGATGAGTCGGGGCTACTCCCGCGATCATCGTCCCGACTGCGAGCAGATGGTGATTGCACTGATCGTGAACCGGGAGGGATTTCCGTTCAGCTATGAGACCTTCGATGGAAATCGCGCCGACGTGTCGAGTATGGAAACGATTCTGCGCATGGTGGAACGTAAGTACGGCAAGGCGCGGCGCATTTGGGTGATGGATCGGGGAATCGTGAGCGAGGAGAATCTGGCGGCGATTCGCCAACGCGGGGGGCAGTATCTGGTAGGCACGCCGCGCCGCCAGATGAAACGGTTTGAAGCTGAGTTACTGCAGGACGATTGGACCCAGGTGCGTCCCGATGTGGAGGTCAAGCAGATTGCGATTCCGCAGGGGGAAGAGACCTACATCTTGTGCCGTACGGCGGGCCGCAAGGAAAAAGAGAAGGCCATCCGACAGCGGTTTTTCATGGGCATGGAGAAGGCTCTGAAAGCTCTGGAGAAAAGCATTAGCAGCGGCCGCTTGAAGGATCGCTACAAGATGGAGCGGAGACTGGGACGGATTCAGGCGCGCCACCCGCAAGTCAACGATCTGTTTGCCCTCACGCTGCGGGACACACCCGCCGGTGTGCGTCTGGCGTGGGAAATGAAAAAAGACCGAGAGGCTTGGAGGGAGTTGCGGGAAGGCGCCTACATGCTGCGTACCAATCTGCAGGCGGATTCGGCCGAGCAGATGTGGTCCATGTACATGCAACTCACCGAAGCGGAGGCGTCGTTTCGTGCGCTCAAGAGCGAGCTTTCGATCCGGCCTTTGTTCCATCAGAAGGAGTCGCGGGTCAAGGCCCACGTCCTGGTGGCTTTTCTGGGTTATGCCTTGTGGGTGACGCTGAAGCATCTGCTGCAGCGGCGCTCGGCAATCGTCGCTCCGCTCTCGGCCAGGGGCGTGGACCATGCACCGCCGCGGTCGCCCATGAAGGCGCTGGCTCTGCTATCCACGCTGCAGAGCGCCGACATCGTGCTGCCCACCACGGATGGGCGCGAGATCCGCTTGCGGCGGATTACCGAACCCACGGCCCAACAGAAATCCCTGTTGCACCAGCTCGGCCTCAGCCTACCGGAACGGCTGAAATCTCTTTCAAAATGTAGTGCAGACTTTGCGACAGCCTGAACTGATTCGGAAAGGTTTAGGTGGTTTCTCGACCGTTCCGTGACGAACTTCGGTTAGGCGCTGGAAGAACGGAAGACGGAATCTTTCCCCAGTCAGGTGAGGCGGTAAGTTAGGTCGGCGAGCTAAACCGCGGCCGACGGACCACTGCTGGCTTTCTCAGCGAACGAACTCATCAGCACCGGAACCGCAAACATCGCAGCGGTGAACAGCAAATCGCCGATCAGTGCAGGCCGGAAAAATGGCAGCGCCAGGGTGTAGCAAGTCATCAGGCCTGCGAGAGTCTTGGGGTACATATTGAACGAGGCCCAAACGGCAAAGTTGCTGAGCAGGTAAAAAGCAACGGAACTACCGAGTGCCGAAGCGAGAATCCACAGCGGCTTCGAATTCTCACGCAGCCGGGTTCCCAATGCCAGCACGGCAGCATACCAGGCCCAGACCACGAGCTGGTCCCAGGTGAATGCGTAGTGCCAGAACCATTTGGTGAGGACCACGTCGGAGACGGCCATCATCGCAAACGGCGCCCAGATGAAGCGGCGCGGTCCGCGGGCGCCAAAGAACAGCAGAGCGGCCGTGACAGGGGTAAAGGTCCAAGGATGGGGCATGAAGCGGACGGCGATGGCGAGGACGACGAAAACGTAAGCCAGCATAAATTACCTCAGCGCATTGATTGTGGCGGTTAGGCTGGGGAGGCGTCAAGTGGAGGGTGCAGGAGTGAAGTTGCATGTGTGGGTCGGACACTCTTGTCCGACCCACACGCGAGTTAGTCCGGCGGTGGCTGTTGGGCCCGGGCGCCGAAGTGTTCGGCAACGATGCGCAAATTGCGATCGAGTTCGACTGAGCCGGAAAGCACGTTGCGCCCGCGCATCCCGGGATAGCCAAACCGCAGATCCCGGAAATAAACGATCGTATCCTCGCCCGAGGTGTCTTGCGTGAGCAGCGGATATTGAGCCCAAGCGAGATAGACGCGTCCGAAGTAAGAGTGCCTGGCAGCTAAGGTGGCGGGAGTTTCCGGCGGCTTTGGGATGGTTAGCAATTCAGCCGCATTGAGCCGTCCGCTAAGGGAATTCACATCTGAAGTAAGAAAGGACGTCCGCGTTTCGATGACCGCATACCAACGAGTCACGCTGATCGCGTAGGGATAGACAGAAACTCGCGCTGGCGGCGCTGAGTCAAAGGTCAGCATTTTAAGAGCGTGAGCCGCCTTGCGATGCTCGTGATCCCGAATCGCGTACAGTCCTGCCACACAAACCAGGGCCAGCGCGGCCGCGGTGCGTCCGCGCGGAAACGGCTGGTGGCGGGAGAAAAACAAGGGCGCGACCAGACCAGCCACCAGGAAGACATACAGCATTGGCTCGATGATGAAGACGATGTCCCAGGAATACCAGTACCCCGAGAATGGCCAGAACGGGTGGACCCCATAGTTGTTGGTGAAATCAAGCAGAATGTGGCTGAGGCCGGCAATGTAAGCAAACAGAAACAGCAATCCCCAGCGCGGTGGAAGATTCGGAATGTTGGTCTTGCGTCCGCGCAGCCGCCAGACCAGGTATATGAAACCGGTGACGAACGACGAGACCAGAATCAATCCGAGAAACGAGTGGGTGAAGCCGCGGTGATGGGCAAATCCAAAGACCGGGCCTTTGAGAGTGTCGAGCACGTCGAGATCGGGCGCCTCGGCTGCGAGAGTCATGGTCGCGGTGGCGAGGGCAGTCTTGCGGTTGAATCCGGCGCGGGCCAGGCAAGCCCCGGTCAGAAAGTGGGTGATGGGTTCCAAGTAAATTTTGTAACACAACCTCGAATCATGCGGATTTTATGTGCCGAGCGAAGGATGGTTACGGGGCACCAGCACGGTCAGCGCGTCGGGAACCATGGAGAGAGTGATGGGCAGGCGGCCGAGCAACTCGCCGTCGGCTTCAACGTAAATTCGTTCGGTTTTCTCTCCGGAAATTGCGCGGCAGGTAACGTGATCGGCATAGGCCAGCTCAATGCCGGGAACACCCTTCGACATGCCGAGGATCCCGCGAAAAACGTAAGCCAGATACATCGCGCGATTTCCGGTGCGACACAAGACCAGGCGCAGATCATTGCGTGCGAGGGACGCGCCGGGGGCCAGTTCCCGCAATACGCCGCCGAACTGGTTGATGCGAACGGCCAGCATCTCAGAGAGTCGCGCCTCTCTCTGCTGGCCCCCCCCATTGGCGGTGAACTCCGCCTCAAAATAGCGCATGCGATGTGTCATCCAAAGATGCGTGGCTTTGGTGTAGTAGGCGAGCATGCCCATGCGGTCTTTGATAAGGCGGTTGAGCTTGTAAAACAGGTGCGCGTCCACCCCGACCCCTGCTGCGATCGTGAAGTAACGGAACGTGGGGAGGTCTGCGAGATCGCGGTAGTCAATTCTTCCCACGGCAATCCGCTTAGGGACAGCTGTCAGCAAGGCATCAGCTGCGCCTTCCACGGTGAGTGGGAGCCGGAGATCATGGGCCATGGCGTTGGCGGTGCCGAGGGGGATGATTCCCAGCGCGGCCGGCTTTCCCGCCATGCCTTGCAGCACGTCGTGGATGGTGCCGTCTCCTCCGCAGGCGACGATGGTGTCGCAGCCGTCGCGAATGGCCATGCGGACTTGGGCAGCGGCGTCGGACGCGGCACGGGTGGGGGCGATTTCAACCTCGACACCGGCCCCTGCCAGGATAGACTTAGCAGTTTCAATGTCGGCGAGCCGGTGTTTGAGCCTTCGGCCAGAGACAGGGTTGTAGAAGAGAGCGGCTTTGCGCATGAAAGGGGATTGTACCGGAGGGGGGAATCACAGCCGATCTAACCCGGAACAGGTTTTCTTCTTTGCAGCATTCGCAAGATCCAATACCCCGCCCCTGCCGCAGCTAGATGCTTCAGCGTATGTCCGCTGATAATGTGGCCAATCTCAAAAATCCGCTGGTCGGCGAATTCCAGGCTTTTCGCCAGCACATAGAATCCCACCACCACAGCAAGATCTGAGCCGCGCGAATACTTTGGTGGAATCAGCAGCGCCAGCAGTAGGACGACGGTCGAATAGGCTTGAACCGCAGCGTAGAAGCGCAGATCTCCGTGTCCGTGAAGTTCGTCGACATACCACTGCATGACGCTGCCTACGCCGAGCGCAATCAGAAACGGCAGCAAGCGCAATCCGGCGTGGACGCTGATGCGTTCCGCAATTACCGCCGCCACCAGCGACGCGAAGACGATGGTCATCGGTATGCGGTCCCAGACGAGGCGGGCATTGTTGGGCGCGAGGTGATAGTAGGCCGAGCCGAACGCAGTCAGCAGCATTCCAAAGAACACCAGCGTGTAGGGCCAGCGCTCCGGCGGATCAACGAAGCATTGCGCTGCATCATATGGCTGGAGACGAAGCAGAAACGCCAGTCCCCAAATGCCAATGAAGGCGAATGGCAAATTGGAGACGACGTTTCCGAAGTTGGGGATGCCTAGCCAGGCGCGATGGTCGGAGAAGTTGTGATAGGAAGACGACTGCGGAACGGGAGGCAGTCGCAGCATTAGCAGACACAGGCCGGCGGCGACTCCGAGCATCAACGCAATTCCGTTTTTTCTAGAAAGCAAAACACGCCCTCTCGGCAGATTACTGAACAATCTACCTGAAGAGGTGCAAAGCCGTAATAAGCTTCGCGGGCGAGGGCGCCCGCAGCACACGGTTCTTTGTGGTTAAATCATTCGTTCATGCGGATTACTGTTCGATCCTTCGGGAAGATCAATCTGGGGCTGCGCATTGGGACGCTTCGAGCGGACGGGTTTCACGAATTGCGGACGGTGTATCAGACCCTTGCACTGCACGACATGGTTCGCGTGTCGGTGGGGCGAGGCTCCGGGATTGAGGTTCGCTGCGACGATCCGCGAGTGCCGAAGGATTCTACGAACACCTGCTTCAGGATTGTGGAGCGAGCGATGCAGACTCTGAAGGCGCGAGGGCGGGTGATCATCGAGATCGAGAAGCGGCTGCCGGTGCAAGGTGGACTGGGAGGAGCGTCGGGCAATGCGGTTGCGGCGCTGCTGGGGCTGGAGCTGGCGCTTAAGAAGGAGCTTTCCGGCCCTGAGAGGCTGAGGATCGCAGCGGAAGTTGGCTCTGATCTACCTCTGTTTCTGGTTGGTGGGACGGTGCTGGGAGTGGGGCGCGGGGAGGAAGTTTATCCGCTGCCAGATTTACCGGCTATGCCCTGCGTGGTCGCGACGCCGGAGATCGCGGTTTCGACGCCGAAGGCGTTTGCGGATTGGGATGCACTCAATCTCTCTTTGCCACATCATTCCGAGCCGGCGTCAGCCGGACAGGAAAGTGCTGTCAGCCGGCGGCATGGGCGCTCCCGAGAAAAGCAGGTTCCTCGACTGCGAAGATGGTTCGCGAGCGAACGATCTTCTTTGCTCGGAATGACAGAGTTTTTAAGTGAGAATGTGGAGGGCAATTCGGGTGGGGAAAACGCATTGAATCGATCCAAATTGACGCCCCTAACTCCCTCCGATAGAATGATTGTGTGCAGCCGTGAGATTTCCGCGTGGCTGAGTGCGGGGCCCGGTAAGAGTGGGCGCCGCAGATCCGGTGTCTCCGCCAGAGGTGGAGGCCGGGCCGAGACCCTGCAACTCGACCTTGTCCGAACCGGGATTGAAAACGACTTCGAAAAAGTCGTCTTTCCGCAGTATCCCGAATTAAGCAAGGTTAAGAGTGGGCTCGAAGGGGCGGGGGCGCGATATGCGTCACTTTCCGGGTCGGGGTCGGCGATTTATGGATTGTTCGGGTCGCGCAAAAAAGCTTCTGCGGCTGCGAAGAAGTTGATCAAAGACGGCATTCCGGCGGTGGTGACGAGCACCTTGACGCGGCGGCAGTATTGGAAACAGCTTCTAGCTACTAGCTCTTAGCTGCTAGCATACGAATGTTGCTAAAAGCTACCGGCCAGAAGCTAGTAGCTGATTTACTGGGCCGTCGACTAATGGTAGGTCAAGTGCCTTTGGAGCACTTTGTCTAGGTTCGAATCCTAGCGGCCCAGCCAGAAAAGCGGCTGTTGGTTGTTGGCTCTTGACCACCTGCAAGGTGAGATGAAGGTTCTGATCAATAGCCAACGACCAAGAGCCAAGAGCTGATTTTTTATGGCTACTCTCGCGACAGCGACGGAGAAGAAGAGCGGAATGGGCGCTGAGGAGAAGCCCGCTCGCAAACCGCAACGGGTGCGCGTGGATGATAAGTTCAAAATTTTTTGCGGCACGGCCAACCAGCCGCTGGCGGATGAGGTTTGCGCATTTCTCGGCATGACCCGCGGTGCGGCTTTGGTTCGCAGGTTTGCGGACGGCGAGGCCTACGTCCAGATTCAAGAAAATGTGCGCGGCGCTGACGTATTTGTCATGCAACCGACTTGCCGCGAAGTGGACAAGCACTTAATGGAATTACTGCTGATGATTGATGCGCTGAAGCGGGCATCGGCGCGGCGCATCACGGCGGTGATTCCGTACTACGGTTACGGGCGGCAAGATCGCAAGGACAAGCCGCGGGCCCCGATTTCGGCCAAGCTGGTGGCGGATTTGTTGACTACCGCCGGGGCCGACCGGGCGCTGCTGATTGATCCGCACGCCCCGCAGATCCAGGGATTTTTCAATATTCCGGTGGACCATCTGTTCGCTTCGCCGGTGCTGGTGGATCATTTCAAGAAGTTGCAGTTGCCGAATCTGACTGTGGTTTCGCCGGACGCGGGCGGCGTGGAGCGGGCTCGGTTCTTCGCCAAGAAAGTAGACGCTGCACTGGCTATCGTGGACAAACGCCGCGTGGAAGCGAATGTCGCGGAGGTGATGAACGTGATCGGAGACGTGAAGGGCCGCACTTGTCTGATCATTGACGACTTAATCGATACGGCGGGCACGCTGGTAAAGACCGCTAGCGCGCTCATGGATAACGGCGCCACCGAAGTGTACGCGTGCTGCTCGCATCCGGTGCTTTCGCATCCGGCGGTGGAGAATATTTCGAATTCTTGCATCAAAGAAGTGGTGGTTACCAACACCGTGCCGCTGTCGCCGGAAGCAGAGGCGGCCAAGACCGAGTGCGGTGGAAAGATTACGGTTCTTTCGATTGCGGGATTGATCGGACGCGCAATCCAGTCCATTCATGAAGAAACCTCAGTAAGCAAACTGTCTTTATAGGAATCAAAAATATGGCTACAGCGACAACCGAACAACGCGCACTCGAAGCCCAGCCGCGTGCGCCCGGCACCAAGAATGACGCTCGGCGGGTGCGGCGCGAGGGCAAAGTCCCGGCCGTGGTTTATGGCGCGGGCAAACAGGCGGTCCCGGTCAGTGTTGATCCGCGGCAAGTGTCGCGCATTCTGCACTCGCGAACCGGGCACAATACGGTGTTCGACTTGGCCCTAGATGGCGAGCGCACCAAAGCCATGATCGTGGACTGGCAGTACGAGCCGATCAAGGGCGCGCTGCTGCATATTGACCTGAAGCGAATTGCCATGGACCAGAAACTCAAGGTCAACGTGCCCATCGTGCTCACCGGCGAACCGGCCGGCGTGAAACAACAGGGCGGCATCCTGGAGCAGATTTGGCGCGAGGTCGAGGTCGAGTGCCTGCCCGGCGACATTCCAAATTCGGTTGAGCTGAACGTCTCCGAATTGGTATTCGGCATGGTGCTGCGCGTGTCTGACCTGCCGGTAAACCCCAAGGTCAAGTTTTTGACTGATCCGAATCAGCCGGTCGCCCACATCATCACGGTGAAGGAAGAAGCAGTTCCCACGGCTGACGCGGTCGCAGGCGAAGCGGCGGCGGCTCCGGCGGAACCTGAAGTCATCAAGAAGGGTAAGCAGGAGACGGAAGAGGAAGGCGCAGAAGCCGCGCCGGAGAAACCTGAGAAGAAGGAAAAGAAGTAGTTGGTGTGAATTGGCACGAACCATGTGGCGACGGGCGCCCTCGCCCGTCGGGTCGAGCAAGGCTCGACAAGGTCTTTCCCGAGGGACATTGAAAAGGCGTGAAGCTGATCGTCGGTTTAGGTAATCCGGGGCCGGAGTATGAGCTTACGCCGCACAATTTAGGCTTTCTGGCGGTGGATCGCATCGCTGGTGGTTTGGGGATTGAGGTCAGGAACCGGCAATGCAAGGCGCTGACGGCGCGCACGATGATTGAAGATGTTCCGGTTCTGCTGGCCAAGCCCGAGACCTACATGAACCTAAGCGGCTCGTCGGTTCGGGAACTGGTGTCCAAACATCAGTTGCAGCCGGAATCGGATCTCATTGTGATTCACGATGAGTTGGACTTTCCGTGGGGGCAGTTACGGGTTCAACGGGGACGGAGTTCGGCGGGCCATAAGGGCGTCGAGTCGATTATCGAAGCCTTGGGAACAAAGGATTTCCTGCGGGTACGGATTGGCGTCGCACCGCAACGCAAGGTAGAGAACGGCGAGAAATACCTACTATCGCCAATGCGCAAGGCAGATCTGAAAGTGGTCGACAAGATACTGCTCGACGTTGAAGATGCGGCAAAGATGATTTTGAAGGAAGGTCCGGCTTATGCGATGCATCGTTTCAACAGAAAGCCGGAAGAATCAAGCAACTGATTTTTGGAGAGTGCAATGAATCGTACTTATGAACTGATGTTTATTGTGCGTCCGGACATGACGGAAGAAGACCAGGACAAGCTGATTTCCACGCTGGAAACGGCCGTGACGTCCTCGGGCGGACTTGTCAAGAGTGTCGAAAAAATGGGCAAGCGGCGGCTGGCTTATATCGTCCGCCGGTTCCACGATGGGCTTTTCATTCTGCTCACGTTTGAGGGCAGCGGCGGACTGGTGCATGAACTGGAGCGCCGCCTGCGCGTGACCGAGCCGGTGATCAAGTTCCTCAGCGTACGCATTGATGAGGAACAGAAGCGCCTGGACAAGATCAAGGCGATCAAGGACTCGCGTCGCAAAACGTCAGCGACCCCGGCGCCGGTGGCTGCAGCGACGACTACCGGAGAAGCGCCCGCAGTTACGGCGTAAGAACACAACTCTCGGCTCTTGGCTGTAGTGCAGTCACTAGTGGCCGAGTTGGGTTAGGGAGCGAGCAGCAGAGGCCAAGAACCAAGAGCCAACAACCAACAGCAGATTTTTTAAGGAGCATCATGGCTGACGAAACTAGACCGACACCATCGAGTGACGCGCCGGCAAGCAGCGGAGGCGGCGGCGGCGAACGCCGTCCCTTCCGATCGAGCGGGCCTGGCGGACCACGCGAAGGCGGACGCAAATTCTTCCGTCGCAAGAAAGTGTGCAAGTTCTGCACCGAGAAAATTGAAGCCATCAACTATAAAGACGTGCGTCTGCTGGCGCAGTTTGTAGCGGAGAGCGGAAAGATCACCCCTCGCCGCCTTACCGGCGTATGTACGCCGCATCAGCGGCGACTGAGTCTGGCGATCAAGCAGGCCCGCAACATCGCTTTGCTGCCATTCGCAGGACGAGCAAGCTGAGAATAGTGGCCAGAGCTGTTGCCAGTGATCAGAATTTCTCTGTCGCGCTGTTACTGCCTACTGACCACTAGCCACTGATTTCTAAGGAGCCATCATGGAAGTTATTCTGAAAGAAGATGTCGCCACGCTGGGTTCGCGCGGCGATGTGGTGAAGGTTGCGGAAGGCTATGGGCGCAATTTCCTGCTGCCGCGCAGGCTCGCGATTGAAGCGTCGGCGGGCAACAAGAAAGTTATCGAGCAGATGAAGGCGGCATCAGTCCGCCGTTCGGCCAAAGAAAAAGCCCAGGCAGAGGAGCTTTCGAAGCAATTTGAGGGGCTGTCGGTTTCCTTCCAGCGCAAGTCGGGCGAGAACGATCAGTTGTTTGGCTCGGTGACGCCCGGTGACATCGCGGATGCGCTCGGCAAGAAGAGCTTCAATATTGATCGCCGCAAGATCCAGCTTCATGAGCCGCTGAAGACCTTGGGTGAGTTCACGGTTCCCGTGAAGCTGCACAAGGAAGTCACCGCGCATTTGAAGGTTGTGATCGAGAAGGAAGCGGCGGAGTAAAGCAGTGGCCAGTTGTCAGTGCGCAGTGGTCAGTATTCAGCTCTCACTGACTACTGCCAACTTTCCTGACACAAACCTGCTCCCCGCCACGAGGTAGCGCAATGGCATCTCCACCGCTTTTTTAATTCCTATTCTTTGTGTGGTAACACTGCGCGGCGGCGGTTCGCCGTCGTCTGTGATGTAAAGATCTGATCTTGAATCGGTCAGGTCTTTTCCGTTATCCCGCTCGCGCGTGATTCCAAACGCCGCCGCCAGCCTTCCCGGGCCGCTGGTCAATTGCCGCAAATCAGAATCTTCGGCGATTCCGCGCAGATGGAACATTTCTTTGATTCCCTCAATCGGCTCCGCAGCCCGAAACAGAATTCCCCCCGGAATGCCATCCGGCAGGCACGAGACATTCAGGCAATAGTGATTGCCGTAGATGAAATACACGTACGCGCGGCCCGGAGGGCCAAAGAGGACAGCGTTGCGCGGGGTGCGTCCGATGGAGGCGTGGGCAGCGGGATCGTCGGCGCCGAGGTAAGCTTCGACTTCGATGATGCGTCCGGTGAGGAGTTTGCGGCCTAGGCGGCGCACGAGACTTTTCCCTAGCAAATCGGGCGCGACAAGGCGAGGATCGCGGTCGTAGAAGGGGAGGGGGAGGGGTCGGAGCTGGGATTTCATTTTCAGGGGCGGCACGCGGAGCGGATATCATGCAGAGCGGCAACTCGAGCCCGGCAAACCAAATTTGGCGGATCGGATTCTAGGCAGTCTCTTGCGTCCTCCGAACCTTCGTCAGAAGCCGTAGCATTTCCATGTATAGCCAAATCAGTGTCACGAAGTCCAAGCGCCGCGTACCACTCCATGTACTTTGGAAAATCAGCCTTGGCAGATTGCGCAGCGAAGTCGAAGTCCGAAACCAGGCTGAAGCCAGCAATCACGACGATCATCGCGGTTATGAGGATGCCGGGCACTCCTACTGCAAACACGGACAACGTCCGAATCCCCACAAGCGCGAGAACGAAGCGTGCAAAGTAAAACAGAACAACCCCACCTGTCGCCATTGCGAGCTTGCGATTGAAACTTTCTGTTACACGAATGAGGCCAGAGCGATACGCAAGTAAGAGGCAAAAGCACATCGCGATGGTCAAGCCTACTGCCTGAATTGCAATTCCGGGGTAGCGCCTCTCGGATCCTGCCGACACGATCCCCATGACCGCACCCTGAAGCAATGCGTAGGCCGCCGCAATTTCAGCAGCCCACTTCTTTTTGCGTACCGCGAGCCACACCAAAGCCCAAGCGCCGAGAGCACAGACGAGAAAGGCAGCGAAAAAAACACGCTTGGCGCTGTTGGATCCCATATGCGTGAGTGACGGAACTTTCGCCCAGCTCCACAGCGCACTCACGGTAAAGCAGACGAGAAGTATGCCCGTCTTGTGGATCGTTCCGTTCAACGTCATCCGCTCGACATGGCCTCCTTCGAGCCGATCGCCGGAATATTTTGGGAGCGCGAAATTTCCAAATACGGGGTTCGTCGTTGTCGCTGAATCTACGCCGCCCCCTTCTGCGCTTCCTTCAACCACTCCAACACCTCATCCGCATGGCCCTCGGGTTTCACTTTCTTGAAAATGTGCTTGATCCTACCATCCGGGCCGATGATGAATGTGGTCCGGGCAACGCCCATCACTTTCTTGCCGTACATGTTCTTTTCCTGGATGACGCCGTAGACATTGCAGATTTTCTTGTCGGCATCGGCGACCAGGGTGAAGGGCAGGTCGAACTTGTCCACGAATTTTTTCTGCGCTGCCGGTGTGTCAGGAGAAACGCCCAGCACGACTGCGCCAATCTTCTCCACTCGCTTGAACGAGTCGCGAAAGCTGCAGGCTTCAATGGTGCAGCCCGGCGTGTCCGCGCGGGGATAGAAATAGAGCACCACCCATTTACCTTTGTAATCCTTCAGGGCGATTCTGTCGCCGTTCTGGTCAAGCGAATTAAAGTCCGGGGCTTTATCATTAATCTCCATGGGAACCTCTCGGTATTGTTGCCGTCAACGGTTATACCGCAAATTGGCGCGCGCCGTCACGCTGGTGTGCATGGGCGCGGTACTGGTGGGTGCGTCATTTATCCACTTCGCTTATGGCCAATTCGCCAAACAGCGCAAGCCGGACACCGGACCGCGGGCCGTGGGGTTGTTGAAGATTGACGCGAAGGGCAGGGCGCAATTGGTCCCGGTTACCATCATGATCGGTGGCAAATTCTACGATGCTGGGGCCTACAAAGCCGATCCCGTGCCCATGGCGTTGCAACCGGAGACGGTGTACGAAGCCTTCAAATCAGGCGTCTCGCAAGGCCTTTTCACGACCGCCGGCGCAGCCCGGGGATTGGACGGCTGGTTCGCCGACGGCAAGTGGCGGTCCAATGCGCAGATAGAAGCGGCGAAGGCCAAGGTGAAAGCTGAGGCTGAGAAGAAAGCCCAGAAAGCATCGGAGGAGCCGATTAATAGCGGGCCTCCGCGGTTGAAGCGGCCTGGGGATGCGTCGCCGCAGGGTTCTTCTACTTCTCAACCCGCGGCGAAGAGTCCCACGGCTTCCGCGCCGGGGAATGCGAGTCCGGCGCCAGGCTCGGGGCCTTCTGCTTCGAAAGCTTCTCCAGCCAAGGATTCATCGGCCAAAGACTCGAGTAAAGATTCTTCAGCTAAGGAAGACCCAAACCGGCCCGTGCTTCGACGCCAGGAGCCGTCTGAGACGTCGCACGAGCAGACAAAAGCGACCCCGGAAGCTATCAAGGATCCGGTGCAGTGGATTCCGGCGATTTCCGATGCCGGGGGCCCGGAGCCGCGTGCTTACAGCGATGCGATGAAGCCCGAAGATGAAGCGCAATTTCTGAAAAAAATGCTGGCCATGGCGGGGGAGGAAGTAACCGCGCGAGCGGAGGCTTTCGGAGGTGGCGGACCAAAGTCAAAGGCAGCCAGTGGCCACTCCACACTGGCACCGCAGTTTCAAAATGTTCAATTGCACGTTTTTGATCTTTCGAACACCAACGAGTCAACTTTAGTGCTGACCGCCAGTGCGACCATGGCGTCGCGCGCGGATGTTGTGTTCATGATCGCTGTAGTGGCGCGCCAGGACATTTACGGCGAATTGCACAGAGTTTTTGGGCATCTGACCGACAGCCAGCATCTGGACGTGCTGCCGAAGTATGAATTCATTGACGCCGTAGATGCCGACGGCGATGGCCGGGCGGAGCTGCTTTTCCGCCTGACCTCCGACGCCGGCAGCGCTTTTGCGATTTATAACGTGATTGGCGATAAGCTGTGGCCGCTGTTCGAGGGAAAGCCGGAGACTTAAATCAAGAGCATTCACCGCCGGGCACACCGAGTTCGCAGAGAAAAACTCAGAAAAAGATCTTCTCAGCGACCTCGGCGTACTCGGCGGTGAATTGGGTTTGCCTGTGACTACTGCGACTAAAAACGTAGAAGCGAAGGTCGAATCCCTGCGCGAGCGGATTCGCCATCACGAGTACCGGTATTACGTGCTCGACGATCCGGAGATCAGCGACGCGGAATTCGATCGTCTGATGAACGATCTGAAAAAGCTCGAAGCTGCGAATCCTGAGCTGGTCACACTTGATTCTCCGACGCAGCGGGTGGGCGGCAAGCCGCGCGAGGGGTTCGTGAAAGTCGGGCATTCCACTCCCATGCTTTCGCTGGACAACGCCTACAGCGAAGAAGAGCTGCGGAATTGGGAGCGGCGGGTCCACGACCTCAGCGGCCGCACGGACGTTGAATATGTTTGCGAGCTGAAGCTGGATGGTATGTCGCTGGCCCTGCGTTACGAGGGCGGCAAGCTGGTGCGCGGGATCACGCGCGGCGACGGTTCGACCGGAGAAGATGTTACTTCCAACGTGCGCACGGTGCGCTCGGTGCCGCTTTCCGTTTCTGCGGAAAGGTTGAAGAAGGCTGGTATTCCCCCGGATTTCGAAGTTCGCGGCGAGATGCTGATGCCGATTACTTCTTTTAAGAGAATGAATGAGGAGCGGGAGAAGCACGGGTTGTCGGTGTTTGCGAATCCGCGCAATGCAACTGCAGGGACGGTGCGTCAGCTTGAGCCCAGTATCACGGCGCAGCGGCAGCTGGACTATTTCACTTACATGCTGTTGGCGGATGGCCGCACCATTTTCAACAAACATTGGGAGACGTTGAACGCGCTTGATGCTGCCGGGTTCAAAGTGAATCCCCGGCGCGCGCCGGCGACGAACTTTGATGAAGTCTGGAAATTTATCAGCCACTGGGAAGAGAAGCGCGAGACGCTGCCGTATGAAATTGACGGTGTTGTGATCAAGGTGAACAGCACGGCCATGCAGCGCGAGCTTGGATTCACTGGCAAAGCGCCGCGCTGGGCGATTGCTTACAAGTACGCGGCGCGATCGGGAATCACGCAGATCGAAGGCATTCACGTGCAGGTTGGACGGACTGGGAAACTTACGCCGGTAGCGGAGTTGAAGCCTGTTCCCATCGGCGGCACCACTGTGAGTCGCGCCACGCTGCACAACATGGACGAGATCGAGCGGCTGGGCGTGAAGATCGGCGACTGGGTGGAAGTCGAGCGCGGCGGCGATGTGATCCCCAAGGTCGTGCGCGTCGTGGACGACAAAGACCATCCGCGCGGGCACAAGTCGTTTCACATGCCGGACAAGTGTCCGGTTTGCGGCGGGCACGTCGTGCGCACCGAAGGCGAAGTGGACCATCGCTGCATCAACCAGAAGTGCCCGGCCAAGCTGCGGGAGACCATCCTGCATTTTGCTTCGCGCGGCGTGATGAACATTGACGGCATGGGCGATGCGCTGGTTACGCAGCTCACCGACCGCAAGATGGTGAAAGATGTCGCCGATATTTACAAGCTGACGAAAGACGATCTGCTGAAACTCGAACGCATGGGGGAGAAGTCCGCGCAAAATGTTCTCGGCGAAATCGAGCGATCGAAGAAGCTGCCGCTGGAGCGGGTGATTTATGGCCTGGGCATTCGATTTGTCGGGGAACGCACCGCGCAGTTCCTGGCCGAGCATTTCGGGGCATTAGATGAACTCGTAAAGGCCGGTGAAGAGGAATTGCAGCAAGTGGAAGAAGTTGGCCCGCGCATCGCGAAAAGCATTGTTGAATTTTTTGCCGAGCCGAAGAACCGCGAACTGGTGGACGAGCTCCGCGCTGCTGGACTGACGTTGCGCGGCAAGAAAAAAGAACGTGGGACCAAACTGGCGGGAAAGACGTTTGTGCTGACGGGGACTCTAGCGAATTACTCGCGCGACGAGGCCAAGAAGTTGATTGAAGACGCGGGCGGGAAGGTTATGGGATCGGTCAGCAAGAAGACGGATTACGTGGTGGCGGGGGCGGACGCGGGGTCTAAGCTCGACAAGGCGACGGAGTTGGGGGTAACGGTGATTGAAGAAAAGGAAATGAAGGAGCTTGCGAGACCGGACTAGCAGGTTGAGAATCTGGATCGTCACGGAACCACGCACGGATACGCAATGTATTGAGCCAGTACAGCAAGAACAGTCAGAGGACGGCATCGCTCACGAGTTGCGCATGTTTCAGGGAAACCACCACACCCAGTCGCGTATCGTTCCAATTCGCAAGGTCAGCAATAACGACAAGTGAGACGATCATTACTGAAACTCTCGCCCAATTGGCACCTTGCCAGTAAAACCAGATGAAAGCGTAACCCGCTAGAATCCCCACACCGTAACCAAGCAGCGCTGCACTAGCGTGAGGCGGGTGCCGATCAACAATCATCCGCATCGCATACGCGATGCACATCAGAACCGTCGTGACTGTGACCCCGGTGGGACGCTCCACACGAGCGGTAGTATAGTACAAAACAGTGCAAGCATTCCCCCAGAGTCATGTTGACACAGGTTTCCATGACTCCTAGCCAAGTACCAAATGGAAATCCCTCTCACTCCCGATTTGCAGGCGAAACTCAATCGGCTCGCTGTTCAGCAAGGACGCGCACAGGAAGCGCTGGTCGTGGAAGCCGTGGAGCGCATGGTGAACTACGACGAATGGTTTCTTCGAGAGGTACAGAAGGGCCTGGCGGCTGCCGATCGCCGAGAGCTTGTAGATCACGATGAAGTCAGGAAGGTGATTGACGAGCGGTATCCGGGTTGATGCGCATCCCCTGGAGTGGTCCCGCGGTCCGCGATTTCACTCAGATCTGCGATTACATCGGCGAGCACGGAAGCGCAGCAACGGCCCGCCGTTTGGCCCTTTCCATTTATGAGCGCATTGGTATCTTGACCAAGTTCCCTGAGTTCGGGCGCGCAGGCCGGCAGCCGGACACGCGGGAACTCGTGCTCACCGGCTTGCCTTATCTCGCGGTTAATCGGCTTCGCGGTGATAGCATCGAGATTCTTCGGCTCCTTCACGGTGCCCAGGACTGGCCAAGCTCAGGTTCTGATCAATTGTGATCTTATTGCTCGCTTGATGCGCTCGTAGGTAACCTCCAGCGCCTCCGACAGCACCCGGCTCTCTGCCGTCACCGTCATGAAATTGGTATCGCCGAGCCAGCGGGGGAGGACGTGCATGTGAACGTGGGCGGCGATTCCGGCTCCGGCGGCGCGGCCGATGTTCATGCCTAGGTTGATGCCCTCGGGCGAGTAAGCCTGGCGAAGGACGCGCTCCATCTTTTGGGACAGCGCCATCATCTCCTGGGCTGTCGCTTCGGTCAATTTCTGCAGTTCATCGAGATGCGCGAAAGGCACGATCATCACGTGGCCGGAGGTGTATGGGAAGCTGTTCAGGATGATGTAGCAGTGCTGTCCGCGGTGGACAATTTTGGCTTCTTCGTCGGGGAGTTTGGGTAGTTCGCAGAAGATGCAGGCGTCGGTCTTGCCGGCGGTGGTGATGTAGGCGTAGCGCCAGGGCGTCCAGAGATAGTCCATGTCAGGGAGAGTAGCAAAGAATCGGCTGATCTGGTGATCGGGTCATCGGATGATCTAAAAGCAGAGTCAAGAGCGTCGGACAAGAGTGTCCGACCCACACGGGCGCGGCTGATTTTCAGATCACCCGATGGCCCGATCACCCGATTGTTAATAAATGCCTGCGGTGTTTGACACTGGCAGAAAGCGGTTGCTATAGTCAAAGAGTTCCCTTTGGACGCGGGTTCGATGTTTACGGCCGCTGGGTCACGTTCATCCGCCAGGGTGGGCTCAACATAAACTAAGACTCATACCAGCAGTTCGCTAGCCAGCCCGCTTCCTCGATCGCCAGCTGAGAGGCAATGACCTTGTTCGAAGACGCCAACGCCCACTATTCCGATTCCAACACCACAACCTTAACCGAGCAGCAGCCCCCGACTGAAGCCCAAGCCGACCAACCGGAGCAGTCCGCCGCGCTCGACCACCATGATCAACAGAATCATGGTCAGCGAGACCATGGTCAGCAAAATCATGCTCAGAAAGATCATGGCCCCGAAGATCATGGCGAGCAGGCCGCTCACTTGAGTGATGCTGAACCGAGTGAGGATCAGCAGAGTCAGGCCGCGCCGGGCGACGAAAAGCCGGCAGCCGCCGAGGACTTTGCGTCGGTTCTCGATAGCTTCACTGCCGAGGCCGCAGAGGCCGTCAGCGAAGACCACGTGCTCAAAGGCACAGTGCTCAAGCTCACTTCTACTCACGTTGTGGTGGACATCGGCGCCAAGTCGGAAGGCATGTTGCCACTGGCTGAAGTGTTGGACCACGAGGGCAAGCCCCGGTTTAAGGCGGGCGACGAAATTGATGTAATGCGCGACAAGGGTGAATCCGAAGAGGGATACATTAATCTCTCCTTCCTGAAAGCGCAGAAGCTGCGCGCCTGGGATGACATTGAAAAGGCTTACAGCGAGAACCAGCCCATTCGCGCGGTTGTTGTAGAGCGGACCAAGGGTGGGGTGACTGTAGACATTAATGGCGCGCGTGCGTTTCTGCCCGGCTCGCAGATTGACCTGCGTCCGGTGCACAACCTGGACGGGATGAAGGGGCAGAGTTTCGATGTCGCTATCGTCAAGCTGAATAAGAAGCGCGGCAACATTGTGGTCTCCCGCAAGCAACTTCTGGAGCAGAAACAAAACGAGAAGCGCTCCAGGACGCTCGAACACCTTCAGGAAGGCACCATCCTCACCGGAGTGGTGAAGAACCTGACCGACTACGGAGCGTTCGTAGACCTCGGCGGAATTGACGGCCTGCTGCATATCACTGACATGTCCTGGGGGCGGTTGACTCACCCGAAAGATCTGGTGAATGTCGGCGACCAGATCCAGGTGAAAGTTCTGAAATACGATGCGGACAGGCAACGCGTCTCGCTGGGATTCAAGCAGCTAACGCCCGATCCCTGGCTGGACGCCGAGCATCGTTACCCCGTCAGTGCGCACGTACATGGGCGCGTGATCAGCGTCACCGACTACGGAGCGTTCGTTGAACTGGAACAGGGGATCGAAGGCCTGGTGCACGTCAGCGAGATGACCTGGTCGAAACGCATGAAGCATCCGTCAAAGCTGGTGAACGTCGGCGATCAGGTGGATTGCGTAGTGCTAAATGTGAATCCGGGCGAACGCCGGATTTCACTAGGCATGCGGCAACTGGCGGCCAATCCCTGGGATTCGCTGATCGACAAGTTTCCCGTGGGCGCAACCGTGGAGGGGCGCGTCCGCAACCTGACCGACTTTGGCGCGTTCATCGAGATCGAGGAAGGCATCGACGGACTGGTGCATGTGAGCAATTTGAGCTGGACTAAGCGGGTGAAACATCCTTCGGAAGTTCTGAAGAAAGGCGACCGGGTGAAAGCGGTGATTCTGGCGATTGATACCGAGAAGCGGCGCCTGTCGCTGGGCGTGAAGCAACTTCAGCCGGATGTGTGGGAATCGTTTTTCCAGGGCCGCCGCATCGGCGACGTGGTCCGCGGCAAAGTCCTGCGGGTGGCGACCTTCGGAGCTTTTGTAGAGATCGCTGAGGGAATCGAGGGGCTGTGCCACAACTCGGAAGCGGTGGATGGAAACGGTCAGCCGCTTCACCTGGAACCCGGTCAGGAACACGATTTCAAGATCATCAAGATGATCCCGGAAGAAAAGAAGGTCGGCCTCAGCATCCGGGCCGCAGGCGACGAAGCCTCGCATACGGAAGTGGAAGCCTACAAACAGCCGTCCTCGAGTACGGGCTCGACAATCGGCGAATTGATGACGTGGAAGCGGGCGGGGAACGAGAACGGGTAAGGACTGGGGCGACGGATTTTCACGCATCGACACGGATAAAACGTTCTTGAAAAATTCCCGTGCTCTCATTTGACGAGTTCTTTGAAAGCGGCCGCTAAACAGACTAGACGAGCTCGCGGCTTTTTCGTTGGATGGGTTTATCCGCTGTGATCCGTGAAAACCCGTGGCCAAGCTCTTACTTAGTATCAATACGTAAATCGATCTTTACCTGTTTGCGGTCTTCGAACTGACTCATCTTCTTAGTGTCGCTGGTCTTCCCGTTGGCTTGGGCGTAGATTTCGTAGTCCACATTGGCGGCTAGCGCGGGAAAACGGTAGATACCGTCTGCGCCGACGATAAAAGTCTTCACCGCTCGGGAGCGAGTGTCGGTGACATAAACCACGGCGCTGGCGACAGGATTATCCTGCTTGTCGAGCACCTTACCGGTTAGCAAGCGGCCGGGAGTGGTGTCCTTTTCCTTTGCAAACGAGGGCAGGGCTGCGAGCAAACAAATCGCCAGCAAAGCGGCCAGTAGAATTCGGGCAGTTTTCATGTGCACCTCCCCAACAGAGCTGCTCCTATTTTAGATGCACTCCGGTGTTGACGCGCTCTTTGTCCTCAATTTGGACGGTAACTTGTTGCCCCGGCTGCAGGTGTTTACCCTCGGCAGTCTTTAAGCCCGTGGTGTCTGCCCAGAGCACGTAGGTCTCTTTGCCTGCGGGAACCAACTGCTCGAACTCGCCCAGGTGATTCGAGTGCACCTCCCAATGGGCCCGTTTTTCGCGGGCGCGCCGGATCTTTACAGTCACGCCGTACACCGGGCGGTCGTCCGGACCCCAAACGGTGCCGAAGATCACGGCCGAGTTCTTGGCGGTGAGCCGCTTGCCGGCCTCCGTTACTGTAGGAATGATGAGGAGAAGTAAGAGACAGAAATAAATGCGGAACTGATGCCGGGCGCGAGATGGAGAATGCATACTTCTAGGAATCATCGCCGTCTTCGGTTTCTTCCTCATCGACGTCCTCGTATTTTTCCTCTTCTTCGACGGCTTTGAGTTCAACCGGATTGATGGTAACGACTTCGAAATCCAGCCCGCACTCGGGGCAGGAGAGGATTTCGCCCTCATCTACCTCGTCTTCTTCCACGTCCAGGCTGGTTTCACACTCCGGACAATAAAGCACCTTGGCCTCCGTTCTATGATTGCACCCTGTTATATTTAGTTTCTTCGGGGATGCAGGTCAAGTGGGTCACTCTTTTGCCTGGCTTCGGATGCCGCCGGCGGATCCAGGGCTGCCCCCGAAACTGACGGAAACTCGTTGTGACCTCTCACGATAAAACTGTGCGGTCAGTGCTGTGGCCTGCGGCCCGAAGCCGGCTTCGTGACTTGGCGATTATTGTCTTTCTGTCTTCATTGGTGCAGGCGCAACTGATGGAGGCGCAGAACGCGCCGCCTGCAATTGATCCACAGATTCAAGCTGTCCTGAGCCAGATTTCCGCAGGACAAATCCACTCCGACATCGACAAGCTGGTGAGTTTTCAGACCCGCGCTACCCTATCGGCGCAAGACGCTGCGTCGATTAGCGCAGGAAAAGGTATTGGGGCGGCGCGAGAATGGATCAAGAGCGAATTCGAGCGCTATTCGCGGGACTGCGGCGGCTGCCTGGAAGTGAAGATCGACCGCTTCACACAGCCTGTGAGTGAGCGGGTTCCGTCTCCGGTTGAAATCGCAAATGTCTATGCGGTTTTGCGCGGGACGAATGCAGAAGATGCAAAACGCATAGTACTCGTGACCGGGCATTACGATTCGCGAAATAGCGAACCGCTGGATGCCAGCGGAATTGCTCCGGGCGCGAATGATGATGGCAGTGGAACGGCGGTGAGTTTGGAGTGCGCCCGCGTGCTGAGCCGGATGAAATTTCCTGCAACCATCATTTTTCTCACGGTTGCCGGCGAAGAACAGGGGCTTTACGGCAGCAAACATTTCGCCGAATTCGCCAAATCGCAGGGCTGGGAAATCGAAGCTGTGCTGAACAATGATATTGTGGGCGGGGACCGGAGTCCGGGGCAGGATCACAAGGTCGTCCGAGTCTTTTCCGAAAGTATTCCTGACGCAGCAACCGAGGCGCAGCTTCGCATGATTCGCGCGCTGGGCGGCGAAAACGATTCTGCTTCCCGCGAACTCGCGCGCTACGTTGCTCAGACTGCGCGTACGTATCAGACGGCAGTTGTCCCGCTGCTTGAATTCCGGCGAGACCGCTACCTTCGCGGCGGAGACCATATTTCGTTTAATGAGGCGGGCTTTGCGGCGGTGCGCTTCACCGAATTCCGTGAGAATTACAATCATCAGCACCAGAACGTACGCACGGAAAATGGAATCGAATACGGGGACTTGCCCAAGTCCTTGGATTTCGACTACGTAGCCAATGTGGCACGGCTGAATGCGGCTACACTGGCCGCGCTGGCGGCGGCTCCGGGACCGCCGCGAAGTGTTCGCCTGCGGACGAAGGACCAGGAGAACAACTCAACTTTGGTTTGGGAACCGCCAGCAGACGGACGCGGCACCGAGTATGAAGTGCTGTGGAGGGCGACTGCCGCTTATGATTGGGAACATGCGGAGTCTGTAGGCAAAGTTTCGAAGGCCACCGTGCCGGTTTCGAAGGATAATGTGATCTTCGCCGTGCAAACGGTGGACGAGGCGGGGCACAGGGGCCTGCCAGTGGTGCCGTCGCCGGAACGCTGACCTGAGAGCTGTTAGGATTAAGATCGCAAGGCGCGTTGAAAGCGTGCTCGCTATGCCTAGAAATTCTTCTTCGGCGATGGGATTTCCGCCGTTTCGCGGCGCGGTCCGGCAGATCATTCTTGCCAGCCTGGCAATTTACGGTGTGATTTTGCTGTTGATGTCATTTGCGCCGGCAATCGGCCAGTCGGTGCTTGTGCACGGCATTTTGGATCCCGAGCATATCCGCCAGGGCTGGCTGTGGCAGTTTGTCACTTATGCCTTCATGTATGTGGACCCGTTGCAGTTCGTGTTTTCACTGCTGGGCGTTTATTTCCTCGGCAACGCGGTTGAAGAGCGTATTGGTTCGCAGGCGTTTTACGGATTGTTCTTCGGAAGCGTAATCCTTTCGGCGGTTGCTGGATTTGGGCTTTCGCTCTCCCACGTGATTGCCCAGGGTGCGGCAATGGGCTCTGGGGCCGCGGCCAATGCAATCCTAATGGCCTTTTATCTTTTTAATCGCGGCGCGCCCATCATGCTGTTCCCGATTCCAATCCAGATTCCGGTGAAATGGATCGTTCTGTTTACAGCGGCAGTTGAGGTAGCTTACTTGCTCCTCAGTCACTTCGCGCTGTTCTACTTCATTTTGCTGTTGGGCCTGGGCGCTGGATATGTTTGGTACTCCTTGTTCCTCACCCGCAAGACGTCGGTCCGCGTCTCCGAAAACTATTTCAGCTTGCGCAATGGCTACTATCGGTGGAAACGCCGTCGCGCGGCCCGCAAATTCGAGGTGTACATGCGCGACCAGAACCGCACCGTCACCTTCGACGAACACGGAAACTTCGTCCCTCCTGAGGAGTCAGAGAAGAAGAATGGCGGCGGAAAGTCGGGGTGGGTGAATTAGGAAGGCAGCTCTCAGCCTTCAGCTGTCAGTAAAGGCCAAAGCAGGTCCCTCGACTACGAAGATCATTCCGCGCTCATGATCTTCTTCTTCGCTCGGGATAACAGGGTTTACTGAACGCTGACAGCTGATAGCTGCTTACGCACTCACCAATGAACCAATCTTCTCTCCGCTTACAACTTTGCGGATGTTTCCGTGCTGGTTCAGATTGAAGATGATGATGGGGAGATTGTTGTCTTTGCAGAGGGAGATTGCGGTTGAGTCCATAACTTTGAGACCGCGGCGGAGAACATCCATGTAGGTGATTTGGTCAAATTTCTGCGCGTCTTTGTCGATCATGGGATCGGCGTCGTAGATACCGTCAACTTTCGTGGCTTTCATGATGGCATCGGCTTTGATTTCCATGGCGCGGAGCGATGCGGCGGTATCGGTCGAGAAATAGGGATTGCCGGTGCCTCCGGCAAAAATCACGATGCGATTTTTTTCCAAATGACGAATCGCCCGGCGGCGGATGAATGGCTCGGCTACCTGGTTCATCTCAATCGCCGACTGCACCCGGGTGTGAATGTTCTGCTTTTCGAGCGCGTCCTGCAGCGCTAGGGCGTTAATGACTGTGGCCAGCATGCCCATGTGGTCAGCGGAGACGCGGTCCATGTCCTTGGCCTGCTCGGCCACTCCGCGGAAGAAGTTTCCACCTCCGACTACGATCGCGATCTGCACTCCGAGAGTATGGGCATCCGCGAGTTCACCAGCGATCTCGTGAATGCGAGGGGAGTCAATGCCGAAACCCTGCGAAGCGGCAAGGGCCTCGCCAGAAATTTTCAGCAGTACGCGTTTGAAAATGGGAGTTGTCATTGATTTTCAGTTTCGTACGATCGGGATCGCCTCATTAGCTCGTAAGCCTCCTCGACGATTTCTTTGCTGCTATAGTCTGGGCCGTCACTGGGCTTGATTTCCCGAAACGCTCAATTGCTCTTTAGCCTGCACCAATTCCGCGACGTCGACTTCCGGCACAGAGATATCTCCCTGTACCTCAGTTCTGCTCCATGCTCAAGATCATCGTGAACTACGCTGAGCTCGCAGCTGCCACGAAATTTTATAGCAACATGCTTCCCCGCCGGATTCTGGTACGCGCTCTCCCCCTGTTTCCCAACTTCAATTGTACGATCGTAAGCCTCTTCAGGTGAGCGTGCTTGAATCAGAACAAGATCTCTGTGGACGACATTGCGCGGGTCCCCTTCGACTGTTACCTCTTCAACAATCTCTGCAATGTACCACTCGGCGTTCTGGGGTATGTAAGCCATAGCTGTAGCCCGCAAAAAAGGGCACCTTACGGTGCCCTTCAGTTTACTCAGCTTTTTGCTCCGGCTTTGAAATGGCGATGGTCTCACCGGCATCGCCAACCTTGAATCGGGCAAAGCGCTTGACGGAAATATTCTCGCCGAGCTTGCTGATCTTGTTGGTGATCAACTGCAGGATCGTCACGGTCTGGTCCTTGATGAACGGCTGCTGGTACAGGCAAACCTCCTCGTAGAACTTGGCCATTTTGCCTTTGACCATCTTCTCGGCAATATCCGCTGGCTTCCCGCTAGCTATGGCTTGCGCGAGGTAAATGTCTTTCTCGCGCTCCAGGTCTGCGGGCGTTACGTCTTCTTTGCGGATGAACTTGGGGTCGCTGGCCGCGATGTGCATGGCGATATCATGGACTAGTTCCTTGAAGTCATCGGTGCGGGCCACGAAGTCGCTCTCGCAATTGACTTCGACCAGGACGCCGATCTTGCCTCCGGCGTGGATGTACTGGGCGACGGAGCCTTCGCTGGTGACGCGCGTGGCTTTCTTGGCGGCTACGGAGACGCCCTTCTTGCGCAGCACGACTACGGCTTGCTCAAAGTCACCTTTGGCTTCAGTCAAGGCCTGCTTGCAATCCATCATCGGCGCTCCGGTTTTTTCGCGGAGCTCTTTCACTTGTGCGGCGGAAATATTCACGGTAGTTGTGCTCATAAAATTAATTTCGTCGTCGGTGCAACCGCTATATAAATTTCGACCCGCGCCGGGGATGCGCACGCGGGTCAGAATCCCTGAGGGGCTGAAGCCCCGCAATCTTGTGGTCCTTGACGGCACGACTAAAGTCGCGCCCTTCCCAAAATCTGCTAATCCCGCCGGATATATTTGAATATCAGACCCTAGAGCCCAAAGCCCGCCCTAATACGTTTGATGCTCGACTTCCGGCGTCTCCTCAGCCGGAGTTTCTGCCGCTACGGCTTTCTTGCGGATTCCCTGCCCGAGCACTTCTTCCATGTTGATGTCTTCGGCATCGGCGGGCGCCTGTTCAACGACAGGGGCGGCGGCCTCGGCTGCATCGTCGGCCGCAGCTTGGGCGGCGGCAGCAGCTTCAGCCCGTTCTACTCCGGCAGCCATGTCTGCGGCCTGCTTGTCGCTCAGAAGTTGCGAGCCTTCCACCACGGAATCGGCAATCTTCGATGCGAAGAGGCGGATCGCGCGTAACGCGTCATCGTTACCGGGAATCACATAATCCACTTCGCTGGGGTCGCAGTTGGTGTCCACTACGGCAACCACTGGGATGCCAAGCTTGCGGGCCTCGCGCACGGCGATCTGCTCTTTATTGGAGTCAATGACGAAGACCGCGTCCGGCAACCGGCTCATGTTTTTGATGCCGGCCAAGTTCGCCTGCAAGTGCTTGCGCTCGCGTTCCAGCTTGATGACTTCTTTCTTCGGCAGCAGCTCGTAACGGCCATCCGTGGCCATCTCGTCAAGTTCCTTGAGCCGCTTCACGGACTTCTGCACGGTCACCCAATTGGTGAGCAGTCCGCCCAGCCAGCGCTGGTTGATATAGAAACTGTTGGCGCGAGTCGCTTCTTCAGAGACTGCGTCCTGGGCCTGCCGCTTGGTGCCCACAAACAGGATGATTCGGCCCTGCGAGGAGAGTTCAGCGATGAATCTCGACGCTTCCTTGAACATCTTGAGCGTCTTCTGCAGGTCGATGATGTAAATGCCATTGCGCTCGCCGAAGATGAATTCTTTCATCTTGGGATTCCAGCGCTTGGTCTGGTGCCCGAAGTGGACGCCCGCTTCGAGCAGCTCCTTCATGGTGATATTAGCCAAACAACCTCCTTTTTAAGTCTGCATCCGTCGTTCAATTAGGAACTCAGGATTGCTTTCCCGTCCCCGTACCAGAGCACGGGAAGAATTAGAAAACAGCTTTCAGCCTTCAGCTATCAGCCCTCAGCCAAAAACCAAACCACAAAACCCTGTCATTCCGAACCCGCGGACGGCGGGAGAGGAACCTGTATTACCGCTTGCTGAACTGGAAGCGCTTTCTTGCGCCCTTCTGGCCGTACTTCTTGCGCTCTTTGGAGCGGGAGTCGCGGCTGACCAATCCTTCGGCCTTCAACTTTTTGCGCAGTTCAGCGTTGAAGAGCATCAAGGCGCGGGCGATGCCGAGCTTCACGGCATCGGCCTGGCCATTGACTCCGCCGCCGGAAACGTTGGCGATGACGTTGAAGGTGGCCGTAGACTCGGTTGAGACCAGCGACGCCTTCGCGCTGGAGCGCTGCGATGGGGTCACAAAATACTGTTCGAACGCGAGTCCGTTGACTTTGAAATCGCCGCTGCCGGGGCGCAGAAAAACCCGCGCCACTGCGGTCTTGCGGCGTCCGGTTCCGTAGTATTGAACTAAATCAACCATTAGCTTTTAGCGCTTAGCTTCCAGCGTGATTTCACTAGAAGCGAGCTGTAAACCTTTCCTCGAAATCATTCGAACGTTGAAACCTTGAACAAACGTTGATAGAACGAACCTTGAAACTTTTGAAACCTGGCTTTAGGCCCGCGCTATCAGGGCCTTTGCTTCCGGCTTCTGTGCCTGGTGCGGGTGCTTGTCGCCTTTATAAACTTTCAGCTTGGTGTACATGTGCGTGCCCATCTTGGTCTTCGGCAGCATGCGCTTGACGGCGTCTTCAATCACCAATTCGGGCTTGCGAGCAAAGCGCTTGCGATAATCTTCTGTGCGCAGGCCACCCGGGTAGCCGGTGTAGCGGTGGTAAGCCTTTTGTTCCGACTTCATTCCGCTGATCTTGACTTTCTCGGCGTTGATCACGACTACATGGTCGCCGGTGTCGATAAACGGCGTGTACTTGGGGTTCTCTTTGCCCATTAGAATGCGGGCTACTTGCGACGCCAGGCGGCCCAGGGCCTGGCCCGAGGCGTCCACGACGTACCACTTGCGCATAATTTCCCCCGCTTTGGGGAAATAGGTTGACATCAGAATTCTCCCAGAAAAAATGAAAACTTTAAGAAGACCGCTGAGTACCCACAAGAGCACCCCATCGAGGGCTAAAAACCCTCGCCGGGAACCCCGCAAAACATGCGCCGAAGGCGCAGGGCCACCAGGCGGGCAACCGCAGAACTGCCAAAGGGTTAAAGATATCGCAGGAAGTGCCGCATTGTCAACGCAAAGAGTGGGGGTGAGGTGGGGGGATCCGGGCTATTTCTTGCTGGATTGCGACTCAGAGGTTTCGGTCTTGGATTTGCCCTTCCTGGAGTCGGAATCGTTTGGTCTGGAGTCTTTTGAGGCAGAATCTTTTGATCCAGATTCCTTGGATCCCGAATCTTTCGCCGAATCGCCTTTTGACCCTGAATCGGAGCCCGAAGCCGGCAGCGCGGAGGACTTCTTGGCGTAGTCGGTCACGTACCAGCCCGAGCCTTTGAATTGCACGGCTGGCGCGGAAAGCACTTGCTCCACTTTGCCGCCGCACTCCGGGCATTTCTTCAACATGGCATCGGAGAATTTCTGTATTTTCTCGAAACGGTGCCCGCACTTCTGGCACAAATATTCGTAATTAGGCATGAGTTTGAAAGCGAAGTCGCTCTTGATTCTAGGGGTGAAGCCGGAACACGTCAATTTGCCAGGCCTTGGAACCGCGCCACGTCGGCTACTCCGACGGGATGTTTTCTGAAGAAAGTTTCCGTTGTGGAACTTTCCCGGTTACCAAAGTACCGGAATGCACTTCAGGGTCAGCCGAGAGATGAAATGCCGGTGCTATCGTTTACATGTCGCTGGCTGGAAAGATCCTGCAGGGCGGATTGCGCCCCTAAAGTCAGGGAGGCCGAAAGATTTCTCTTGGTTTTGCCGATGATAAAGCTGAGCCTTCGCGGCGTAGAACGCATGCCTGCGATTGGCACAGGAAAGAGCCCTAGCTGCTGATGCTGGCCAGTCGGTCCGCAGGAATGGGTGTCGTGCCCGTATATGACGATTCGCAAGAAGATTGTTTTATTTTCCGCACTCGCACTGGGCGCGTTCTTCGTAGCTCTCTACCTGGTCTGCCGATTTGCCCTGCTCAATGGCTTTGCGCGGCTGGAAAATGACTATGCCCGCGAGAATGTACACCATTTGCAGAACGAAGTGGCGAACGAACAATCGCAGCTCGAAGTCATGGCACGCGACTACGGGGAATGGGACCGCACTTACGAGTTCATGGACTCCAGGGATCCCGAGTACATCCGGACCGAGCTGACCGACGATACCTTCAAAATCATTCATATCAATGTATTCATGTTGCTCGACCCGTCAGGCCAATTGGTGGCGCGCGGTCTGGGCACATGGACGCCCGATGCCGGCGATCTTCAGACCATGGCCGTTGCCCGCCTGAATGCTCCCTCGGGTGATAATCAGCCCTCAGCAGTCAGCGGAATTCTGGAATTAAAAGGACGAGTTTTTCTCTTCGCGTACCAGCCCATTCTCACCAGCCGGGGAAGCGGGAAAGCCCGAGGCACCCTGGTGATGGGAAGAGAATTAGACCAAGCGCTGATCACCTCGTTATCCAAGTCGGCGGGGGTTCCGGTCTGGCTAGAGCCTGCGGAACGGTCCCCGCAGGCCCACCCGCAGGGCGCGGCGTGGAGTGATGGGACGAATTCGGTCCGCCTTGAAAGCGATGCCACCATGCTCGAGTATGTGGCCATCAAGGACTTTTACGGCATTACCCGCCGCTTGCTGGTAGCCCGCATTCCGCGATCGCTGAATCTGGAAGGCGCCCGGGTGATGCGCTACCTTCTGGGGCTGCTGATGCTGGCGGGGGCCATCTATTGCGGCGCGCTTTTCTTTTTTCTGGAAGAAATCCTGCTCGCCCGGGTCGCATCGTTGAACACCGAGGTCGCCAAAGTGACGGTCAGCGGAGACCTGTCATTGCGTTTGAGCACGGATGGACGGGATGAGTTGGGAACCCTGGCCGCGGCCGTGAATGCCATGTTGACGGCAATCCAGAAGACCAAGGCGGACTTGCTGCAGGCGCAGGAGTCCTTGCGCTTCCATGCTGAACACGATGCGTTGACCGGGGTGCTGAACCGCCGCGCGATTCGCGACTTGCTGCGGAAAGAACTGGCTCGTTGCCGCCGTGAAAAGACCACACTTGGCATCATTCTGGCCGATGTGGACCACTTCAAGAAGGTCAACGACCGCTACGGCCATGGCGCCGGAGATGCTGTGCTGGTCACCGCCATGCAGCGTATTTCCTCTACCCTGCGTTCCTACGACGTGGTGGGACGTTACGGAGGAGAGGAGTTCCTGATCATTGCTCCGGGTTGCGACCTCGAACTGGCGCAGAAACTCGCGGAACGTATTCGCAGCGCGGTCGGCGATCAACCTATTGATTTGGGAGACGAGAACGCAACCATTACTGTAAGCCTGGGCGTCACGCTCGGTACCGCGCAAAGCGATCCCGAATTCCTGGTTGCGCTAGCCGATACTGCCATGTATCAGGCAAAGCGGAACGGGCGTAACCGGGTTGAAGTCGGCGTCGATTTGCCCGAGCAGGAACAACCGGAAGCAATAGAAGCACCCGTTCGCAGCTACTGATTGTCCTTCTGTCTGGGCACACCCTGCAATATGTAATACTTATTATTCAATGTCGTACTTTGCTCTCAAAGTATGATGGATGGTATCATGTCTTCCTATGAACAATCCTGAATACGGGGCCGTCAACGCCAAAGGGCAAGTGGTCATCCCCGCTGGGATTCGCGACCGTTACGACATCAAGCCAGGCACAAAGATCGCGTTCCTGGAGGAACAGGGGCGGCTGTTCATACAGCCGGTTTCTGATGCTTTTATAGAGAGCCTGCGGGGAAGTCTGGCCAAAAGCATGCCCCCGGCCCTAGAACGCGATTCCGACCGGGAGTTTCGATGAAGGGTCACGTGCTGGACGCCAACGCTCTCTACCGGTTTCTGTTGAACCAGCCGGGCGCGGAAGTGGTGGAGGGTTTGTTCAAGCGCGCCCGGGATGCGAATACCACACTGATGATCTCAGTCATCAACTGGGGCGAGGTTTACTACAACATCTCGAGCCGGGAAGGCTTTCGCAATGCGCAGGAGTTCATGAGCCGGGTCCGGCTGCTGCCGATAAGCGTAATCAGCGCGGATGAGCCGATCACGGAGGCCGCGGCCCAATTGAAAACCGGACACGGCTTACACTATGCGGATTGCTTCGCGGCTGCAATTGCTGGAAAAGCTAACGTTCTGGTCACCGCCGACGTGAAGGACTTCAAGAAAATTCCGTGGCTGAAGATCCTTGCCTTGCCGCCGCACACGCCTTAATCTAGGCCGCAACATTTTCTTGTTTCACATCCCGAACGTCGCTGCGGGCAGTTTGTTTTTTGATGTGCGCGGGCGTATATTACGTACTGGAACTGTTGTGTAGTACCAGGATTTGGCGGAACACACCAGTGGGCGCAAGCCCACTTTTTACTTGCACGGGGTTTTCGCGGCGTGAGATTGCATCTAAGTCGCTGTTTTTATGGCAGTTGATCTGGATCAAATACACGCGATCGTGGAACGGGTGGCAGCGTCCTCGGGGCTCGAGGTGGTGGAGATTGAGTTGCGCGGCGGAGGCAAGTCGCGCATGTTGCGGATCTTCATCGATAAGCCGGATGGAGTCACGCATGAGGATTGCGCCAGCGTAAGCCGCGAGGTCAGCACTATCTTCGATGTCGAGGATGCAATGCAGGGCGGAGCCTACACTCTGGAAGTTTCTTCGCCGGGGCTGGATCGCAAACTGTTTCGGGCGGCGGATTTTGAACGCTTCCAGGGTAGCCGGGTGAAGCTCACCACGAAAGAACCGGTAAATGGCAACCGGCACTTCGAGGGACGCCTGGAGCACTTTGAAGCCGGACGGTTGACGCTGGATCTGGCTGAAGCTCGAAAGAAGTTTCGCCCGAAGGAACAGCATATCGAGAAGTTGGAAATCGAATTGGCTAACGTGGAAAAGGCCAATTTGGTGCCAGAGATTTGAAGGGCAGTGGTTAGTGGTCAGTAAGACCAGCGGCCTTGCGCAAACGGTGGCGACTGACCACTAGCCACTAATAACTTGGGAACGGACTCTATGGCAAGCGAGCTCTACAACACGATTGACGCTCTCAGCAGGGAAAAGGGGATTGATCCGCAAATTGTGGTGAATGCGGTAGAAGACGCCATCGTTGTGGCGACGCGGAAGTATTACAAGACCCAGGAAAACCTGCGCGCGCAGCTGGACAAGGACACGGGAAAGATACGCGCTTTTGCGGTGAAGACGATCGTCGAGGCTCCCGAGCAGGTGGAGGACCCGACGCTCCAAGTCACTTTAGAAGACGCGCTCAAGAGTGATCCCAATGCGCAACTGGGCGGCGAGTTGCAGATTCCCAAGGAGACGGAAGGAATTCTGGGCCGAATTGCAGCGCAACTGGCGAAGCAGGTCATCTTCCAGAAGGTGCGCGAAGCCGAGCGCGACACGGTTTACAACGAGTACATCAACCGCGTGGGCGAGATCGTGAACACCACGGTGAAGCGCATTGAGGGTCCGGATGTAATTTTCGATTTAGGAAAAGCCGAGTCCCGGGCGCCGCGCAAAGAGCAATCGCGGCTGGAGTCATTTGCCATCGGTGAGCGGGTGCGCGTAGTCATCGCGAGAGTGGAAAAGGCATCGAAGGGACCTGCGGTCGTGGTCTCGCGGGCCGCGCCGGAGTTGGTGCAGCATCTGTTCCAGACCGAAGTTCCAGAAATTTACGACGGTACAGTCGTGATCCGCGCCATTGCGCGTGAGGCCGGGGAGCGTACCAAGATCGCCGTCATGTCCAAAGACAAAGAAGTGGACGCGGTGGGCGCGTGCGTGGGAATGAAAGGCATGCGGGTGCAGTCCATCATCCGGGAGTTGCGGGGCGAGAAGATTGACATTATTGAGTATCACGAGGATCCGGTCACTTTCGCGGAGAAAGCGCTGCAGCCGGCAAAGGTCAGCCGCGTGAGTGTGGTTGACGCCGCAGAAAAGCATCTGGAAGTGGTTGTCGATGACAGCCAGCTTTCGCTCGCGATTGGCAAGAAGGGGCAAAACGTCCGGCTGGCGGCAAAGCTACTGGGATGGAAGATCGATATCAAGAGCGAGGAAGAGAAACGCCAGGAAGTCGAGCAGCAGATGGCGGAACTCACCGGCGCAACAACCACTCCGCTGGAGAGTGTGGAAGGGCTGGGCGAAGGCCTGGTCGAGAAGTTGAAAGGCGCCGGAGTTGCCACGGTGGAAGCGCTGGCCGATATGACTCCCGAGCAGCTTGAGGCAATTGAAGGCATCGGGCCGAAGACGGTGGAAAAAATCAGCGTAGCAGTCAATAATTACTTTGCCGGCTTGGAAGGCGGCGAGACTGTCGCCCTGCAAGAAAATGAAGGCGAAGCGGCTGCGGAACCTGAGTCGGGCGCAGCAGAAGCTGAGGCGGCGGCAGTTGAAGAGATCGCCCCCGAAGCTGATGCTACTCAGTTGGAGCCTGCAAGTGAGCAGGAGCAATCCCAACCAGAGGGCGATGCGCAGGGACCCGAGGCTGTGAAGTCGACTGAGACGGAAGAAAAGAAGGAATGAAGTGGTGCGTGTCCAGGCAGTGATCAGAAGTCGACAACGATTATCTGTCATTGGCAAATGACACCGACCACTGAAATCCAAGAGGCAGACATGAAGACTTAGCGGAAAACTCCGGAGGCACAAAGAGGCGGATGAGCAAGGTTCGAATCAACGATCTAGCCCGAGAGCTGGAAGTCAAGAGCAAAGCTATCCTCGACGTATTGACCGAAGTTGGGGTGACCGAGAAGAAGACGCATTCCAGTTCTCTGGAAGAGCATGAAGCGGAGAAAGTCCGCGCTCGTCTCCGTGGCTCCGGCGAGGGTGCGGCCGCAAAGTCCGCCCGTACTGCGCGTCCTGAACCCGAGGGCATTAAGACCAAGATTGATCTGTCACACATCTCGAAGCCCGGGGATGTGTTGAAGGCAATCATTAGCAAGCAGCAGGGCGGCGACGCGCCGCCGGTCACTCCGCCGCGAGCGGTTACGCCGCCTCCGCCGCAGGAAGCTAAACCTTCGGTTGTGGCATCGGTTGCGCGGCGCCCTGCGCCAGTGACAACTCCTATTTCCACGCCGGCTCCGACGGCGCCACCCAGACTAGTCGTTCCGCCTGCGGCTCCGAGGGCGACTGCACCAGTCGCGAACGCGCCTACGCCAATCATTCCTGTTCCGCCAAGTTCCGCGACTCCGCCGCCGTCTGCCCAAGTGAGCGCGCCGCGGCTTCCGATCGCGCAGCCACCCTCTCGGCCGCAAGCGCCGGGACCGCGAATGATCATGCCGCAGACGGGCCCGCGTCCGATTTATAAAGCTCCGCCGCCGGTGGCGAGCGCTCCTTCGGTTACGCCCGGACGCCCGATCGCAAACCGTCCCGTGCCCGGCCGTCCGGTTCCGGGCCAGCCAATATTTCAGCGCCCGCGTCCGGCTTCTTCGGCACCTCCGGGAACACGGCCGCCGTTGCGTCCTGGCGAACGCCGTCCCATGCACCCGACCCGGCAAGGAGCTCCCGGCGCTCGTCCCATGGGAGTTGGCCCCGGACTTCCGCCGCCCGGAACAACTCGTCCCGGCAGCCGGCCCGGTGGGCCTTCACGCCGGCCCGGCCAACGCTATGTTCCGCGTGGAGTGAAAGAAGGCCCGATGAAGGGCTTCGTTCCTCCGCCACGGCTTTCGCTCTCTAACGAGCCCTTGCCGATTACCCGTGCCATCACCATTTCGGAAGGGATCAGCGTTAAGGACCTTGCCGGGAAACTCGAGATTCGCGCCAAGGATTTAATTGCCCGTTTGCTCGCGAAGGGTGTATTCGCGACCATTAATCAGACGCTCGACGCCGAACTCGCGATTGAGATGGCGCGCTTCTTCGGAGCCGAAACCAGCGTGATCACTTTCGAAGAGCAGAACGCGAAGGAGATTGCCGCAAGCAACGCCGGAGAAGAAGGCGCTGCTACCGAGGGCTTGCCCCGTCCACCCGTGGTCACCATCATGGGACACGTGGACCATGGCAAGACGACGCTGCTCGATTCCATTCGCTCCACCAACGTTGCGGGCGGCGAAGCCGGCGGAATCACCCAGCACATTGGCGCGTACAAAGTTTCTATTCTGGACAAGAATTCTCCCGCGTACGGACGCGAGATCGTGTTCTTGGATACGCCAGGTCACGAGGCTTTCACCCGCATGCGTTCCCGCGGGGCGAAGGCTACGGACATTGTGGTGCTGGTGGTGGCGGCGGACGACGGCGTGATGCCGCAGACCATCGAAGCCATCGACCACGCGCATGCCGCCGAAGTGCCCATCATTGTCGCCGTCAATAAAGTGGACAAGCCGGGCGCGTTGCCCGAGCGGGTGAAGAAACAGCTTGCCGACCGCGGGCTAGTTCCGGAAGAATGGGGCGGCAAAACGGTTTTTGTGGATGTTTCCGCAAAACAAAAGACCAACCTGAATCTGTTGATGGAAATGATCTGCCTGGTTGCCGACCTGCAAGAGCTGAAGGCGACCGCGGAGCGTCCTGCGACCGGCGTGGTTCTCGAAGCCAAGCTCGACCGCGGCCGCGGGCCGGTCGCGACGGTGCTTGTGCAAAACGGGACGCTGCGCGCCAGCGACAACTTTGTTGTCGGCAACGTGTACGGAAAAGTCCGCGCCATGTTTGACGATCGCGGCAACCAGATCGCCGAAGCGCCCCCGTCAACTCCGGTGGAGATTCTGGGCATGGAAGGCCTGCCGCAGGCCGGAGACCAGTTCCTGGTCGTCGCTGACCGCGACAGAGCCCGCGGAATTTCGGACTATCGCGAGCAGAAGGCCCGTGAAGCCACGCTGGCCAAGAGCTCGCGTGTTTCGCTCGAAGGCCTGGCGGAACAGATCAAGACCGCCGGCACGAAAGAACTCAACATCATTCTGAAGGGCGACGTTGGGGGTTCGATTGAAGTGCTGAGCGATCTGCTGGCGAAAATGTCGAACGACAAAGTCCGCCTCAAGGTGCTGCGTGCCGGCGTGGGCGCAATCACCGAGAGCGACGTGCTGCTGGCGTCGGCTTCGAATGCGATCATCATCGGATTCAGCGTGCGTCCGGAACGGAAAGCGCAGGAACTGGCCGACCAGGAAAAAGTGGACATCCGCCTGCACTCGATCATTTACGAACTGCAGGACGAGATCAAGCGCGCCATGACCGGCTTGCTTGAGCCCACAATCAAGGAAACTTATCAGGGCCGCGCCATTGTGCAGGAAACCTTCCGCATTCCGAAAGTCGGCACGATTGCCGGTTGCAGAGTTTCCGACGGCTTCATCAAGCGCGACTCCGAAGTGCGATTGCTGCGCGACAATGTGGTCGTCTTCACCGGCAAGGTCAGCTCCCTGCGCCGCTTCAAAGATGACGCCAGCCAGGTCACCAACGGAATGGAGTGCGGCATCGCCATCGCCAACTACGGCGACATTAAGGCCGGCGACGTGATTGAAGCGTTTGTCACGGAGAGGGTGGCGGCGGAAATAATGGCGTAAGAGCAGTGGCCAGTGGTCAGTGGCTAGTTGCCAGTGAGGGATTTTCTGGCCACTGATCACTGGCCACCGACCATTTATGATCGCTTTCCTCACCGTAGAACTCAGCATCGAGCATGCGCAATCCCTCAAAGACAAACGCCAAGTAGTGCGCAGTCTGAAAGACCGGTTGCGGGCGCATTTTAACGTCGCCACGGCCGAATTAGATCCCAACGGACTGTGGAACCGCGCCACCATCGGCGTGGTCAGCGTCTCCGACTCCCGCGATTATCTGGATGGGCTGATGAAGAACGTGGAGCGGCAAGCGATGCGGATTGCAAACAATGCGGGGGCTGAGGTTACGGACTCGTTTGTTGAGTTTCTGTAGACCAGGTCAGTGCGAACAAGCGATACCAAGTGCTGTTAGTGCTGTGGCGATATTATGGTAGCTACCGTCCTTCCCACAGCAGACTTGGATGTAGTCCATAAGCCAGAATGCTCGTATGATGGCTGGCCAAATCCCACAGTATTACCTTATCCTCGCCGGACTCGATAGCGTCGGCCACAAGGGACCGGCCGTCGGGCGAGAGGACGGGAAAGAACAATGATAGGTGTTTGTCGACGGCCACGGCTTGAAGATCGCTTCCGTCGAGGTTGACGCGAAATATGTCCGACCGATGCTTGTGCTCGCGTTCGGAAGCGAATAGGATGCTGTGTCCTTCGGCGCCCCAGCCCGCTTCCAGAACTACCGAATTGTCTTCGATTACTTTCCTTGCGTCCGTGCCGTCTGCATTAACAATCCAAATCGACCCGCTCGATTGACGATTCTCCGCACTCCTGCAGAACAGCAATTTCTTTCCGTCGGGTGACCAACGCGCTCCATACCCAGGGGCGATCTTGGTGCCGTAGTCACCGCCTTTATCCATAACGAAAATCCCACCATGAGCGACAAACGCTAGACGTCCATCTGCGGACCAATCAGCAGGGCACGCTCCACCTTCCAACCTCGCCAGTTCCTTGTCACCGGAGCCATCAGCGTTTACGAGATGCATCTGTCCGATTCCAACGTGCGTGGTTCCAACTCCGGCCCGAACACAGTATGCGATCTTTTCGCCGTCGGGCGACCACACTGGATTCATTCCGCCCACAAGTCGCCTCGGCTTTGAGGTCGGAGAGTCCAAGACGAAAATATCGTCTCTAAAAGAAAGAACGTTCCCACTGGTTATGTCGAACGCGAGCTTTCTAACTCTGAAGGTTGCAGCACCTTGAGAACTTCCTTGTTGGCAGCTTACTAAGAGCGGTATTATCACAACGATTAGGACGAGCAGCTTTTTCACGCCGCGAATTATCTCACGACATAGCTGTCGAGAACAGGGGGATTGCTCCAACTATGCCTCTGCTCGATAGGTCCTGAGTGCGTTTCTTCAAAACAAAGGGGAGAAGCACTTACTGCCCGCAGGGTGGGCAAAATCCCCCATCCCACGCATCACTCCTTTGACAAACCCTTAACCCCAATATCTGATATTCTCATCCGTTTTACCCAAGAGGTGCGCGTGGAGAAGCGAGGCGCCAAATATCATCGCGAACGCCTGGGAGAAGCCCTGCGCGAAGAGATTGAAACCATTGTGGAAGGCGAGTTGGGCGATCCGCGCATTGGGCTGGCGAACGTGACGGCGGTGGAGATTGCGGAGGATTCGCGGTCGGCGAGGATTTATGTCTCGGTGGAAGGCAGCGAGGAAGACGTGGAGCGCTCGCTGGAGGGACTGACAGCGGCGGTGGGATTCATTCGCCGCGAGGTGGCGGAGAACCTGCATCTGCGCCGGCCTCCGGAACTTTATTTTCAGCTAGACCGTTCGCACAAGTACGGAACCAGAATTGACGAACTGCTGAAGAGGACGCAAAAGAGGAAGAGGTAAGACCACAGGTCGAGCTGCGCTCGACGAACAGCCGGGGGCGGCTGTCCCCACGTGATTTAAGTGCAATTATGCTGAACGAAGTACTGCATCAGATCGAGCGGCGCGAGACGTTTGTTCTCACCTCGCATGCCCGCGCTGATGGCGACGCCGTGGGATCAACTCTCGCCTGCGGGGAAATTCTGCGCCGGATGGGCAAGCAAGCGGAAATCGTTCTGCGTGACGGAGTGCCGCGCGTCTATCAGCAATTGCCATTTGCGCCGAGCGTGATTCAGGCCGAGCGCGTGAACGGCAATTACGACGCTGCCATCATTCTGGAGTGTGACAGCATTCAGCGTACCCGCCTCGAAGGCCTGGAGGGCCGCTTTCTGATTAACATTGACCATCACAAAAGTGGCCGCGCGTTTGCCGATGTGAACTGGATCGATCCGAAGGCTGTTGCCACCGCCGAGTTAGTTTACCGGCTGGCACGGGACGCGGGGGTGAAGATCTCTCCCGAAATCGCGACTTGTCTTTATACTGCAGTGCTCACCGATACCGGCGCGTTCATGTTTGAAGG
>Ga0137378_10000043_pt1 | contig 65118 bp, 62 predicted proteins | sample SagtaG_21_FD_104813 | JGI IMG/M metagenome (GOLD analysis project Ga0137378, IMG submission 104813) | Vadose zone soil microbial communities from Sagehorn Ranch, Mendocino, California, USA - Sage2_L_60_16 metaG | ecosystem: Environmental > Terrestrial > Soil > Vadose zone | place: USA... | reverse complement strand
TCGAATCCAACACAGCACGGCCGGCGCCGGTCGTGACGCTGCGGACCCTCCCTAACCCGCTCGGCCGGGTCAGGAAGTTCTGGGGTGAGTTCTTCTAGGCCGGGATCGGGGAAAGGGCGGGCGCGCGGCGGCACCGCGAAGGCCCGGCCGGCGCCGGCGCCGGCCAAGGCAGCGCCGCGAACCGTTCCCTCGCCGCCACGGCCGGGCTCGTCCAGGCTCACGATCAAGCCCGGGCCGCCAGCAGCCGCCAGGACCCAGCTCGTGCTCTCCACCAAGCCCCGGCCTCCCGGCCCGCGACGCCTCAGCGAGGTCGAGCTGGACGAGGACGAGGTCTTGATCGACGGTTTCAACGCCACGCTGGAGGGGGCGACCGTGCGAATCACCGCTGTGCTGGAGCGCACGTGCGTTTATGTGGATCGGGATGGTGACCGCCGGCTCGCCCGCAAGAAGGATCTCTGGGTGGAGGCGGACAAGCTGCCGATCCGGCGCCGGGGCATCGGCTAAGCTACCGGCCGCGATGCCGCTGCACACGGTGGAGAGGGCTTGATCGAACCGCGGACGAACCGCAACCTGGCGCTCGAGCTGCTGCGTGTCACGGAGGCAGGAGCGCTCGCCGCGGCGCCCCTGCAAGGCCGCGGCAACAAGGTTGCCGCCGACAGGCGAGCCGTGGAGGCGATCCGGAGCGCCATGGCCTCCGTGGACATGAAGGGCACGGTGGTGATCGGCGAGGGCGAGAAGGACGAGGCGCCGATGCTCTACTTCGGCGAGCTGATCGGCAACGGCCTCGAGCCCGAGGTGGACGTCGCGATCGACCCCATCGAGGGCACGAGCCTCACCGCTTCGGGCCTGCCTGGCGCGATTTCGGTGGTCGCGCTGGCCGAGCGGGGTTCGATGTTCACCACGCATGTGCACTACATGCAGAAGCTGGTCGTCGGCCGTAGGGCGCGGGGGGTCATCGACCTCGAGATGCCGGTGGAGTGGAACCTGCGCCGGATTGCGAAGGCGGAGGGCCTGCCGGTCCAGGAGCTCACCGTCGTGGTCCTGGAGCGCGAGCGAAACCAGAACATCGTGGCCCAGATCCGTGACGTAGGAGCGCGAATCAAGCTCATCACCGCCGGCGACGTCGCCGGCGCGCTCGAGGCCGCGCTCGAGACCAGGTCCGGTGTCCACTGCATGATGGGTTCCGGCGGCGCCACCGAGGGGGTGCTGGCCGCGTGCGCCATCAAGACCATCGGCGGTGACATGCAGGCCAAGCTGTACTTTCGCGACGAGAAGGAGCGCGAGGCGGCCAGGAAGGAGGGGCACGAGCCGACCAAGGTCCTCCACCTCGACGACCTGTGCTCGGGGAAGGACATCTTCTTCGCGGCTACGGGCATAACGTCGGGCGAGCTGCTCAAGGGCGTCCGATACGAAGATGTATATGCGTACACGCAATCGATGGTTTTGCGCTCCGCATCCGGCACCATGCGCATCGTGGATGCGTATCACCCGATCGATAAGCTGAGAGCCAAGGGCCTGCTGCCGGAGCAGGTCGCGATCCCCTGAGCGCCAGCGAAGCGGGGCAGTTCCTCGCCGCAGCGGTCAAGGCCTTCGGGAAGGAGCAATGGGAATGGATCGCAACCGCCCGAGTGCTGTCGCGCCGGCGTCCCTCGACGGCCGAGGTCGAGGATGTGCTGGACAAGCAGCTCTCCAGCGCCGACCAGGCCATGGTCAACGCGTTTACCGGCGGCTTCCGGGTGTCACAGACCAAGCTGGCCATCGCCAAGGTCGTGCCGGAGGAGGTCGCCGCGATCGCGCTGGAGTCGGCGCAGGTCGTGGCCCTGGCGATCCTGGTGCGCGAGCAGCTCGACGCCGCGCACTTCGCCGTGCTGTACCGACCTTTCGCCACGGTCCTTCCTGGCCCTGGCTCCCAGCCGCCGGCGCCGGTGGATCGCCAGATCGCCGCCTTCCTGGCTCGCCTGCCCACGCTCTCAGGTCCGACCGAGGCGGAGGCCGCCGCCGTGGCCAAGGTGCTCAGCGAACCGCCCAAGCCCGCGACGCTCCAGGTGCGTGGCGCTCCAGCGGCGGCCCCGACCCCGCCGGCGGTTGATCCCGCGGCCCACTACCAGGCGGCCTGGAAGGGGGTCATCGAAGCCGCCAACAAGGCAGGGCGGACGATGGCCTTTCGGGCCGCCCAGGATGGAGCCGAGATGGCGGCGCCACACGACGGCTCGGGGATAGTCGGCCACGCGGGCGTGGCCGCCGGGGGCATCTTCATGCGGGACCTGCTTCCAATCGAGCAGGTGCTCCTGCTGTACGAGCCGTTCGCGGCCGCCTTCCCTTACGAGAGCCTCCAGTAGGGGCTACGCGGTCCTGACTCCGGCCGCTTCCTCCAGCCCCAGCTCCTCGACCGCCTCTTCCCGCATCTTGAACTTCTGGATCTTCCCGGTGACGGTCATCGGGAAGCCGTCCACGAACTTCCAGTGGCGGGGAATCTTGTACGAGGCGATCTTGCCTTTACACCACGCGGCGAGCTCTTCGCCGTCGACGCCGGCGCCCTCGCGGAGCTTGACCCAGGCCATGACCTCTTCTCCGTACTTCTCCGAAGGCACGCCGATCACCTGGACGTCCGCGATGCCAGGGTGGCCGTACAGGAACTCCTCGACCTCGCGGGGGTAGATGTTCTCGCCGCCGCGGATGATCATGTCCTTGATCCTGCCGACGATGTTGACGTAGCCGAGCTCGTCCATCGTCGCGAGATCGCCGGTGTGCATCCAGCGGGCGGTGTCGATGGCCTGGCGCGTCGCCTGCTCGTTGTTCCAGTAGCCGAGCATCACGATATAGCCGCGGCTGCAAAGCTCGCCGGAGGTCCCACGCGGAACGATAGCGCCGGTGCCGGGGTCGACGATCTTGATCTCCACATGTGGATGAACGCGGCCCACCGTCGCGACGCGCTTCTCGAGCGGATCGTCGGTTGCGCACTGCGTCGAGACGGGTGAGGTTTCCGTCATCCCGTAGGCGATGGTCATCTCGGGGATGTGCATCACGGTCTGCACTTTCTTCATCACCTCGACCGGGCATGGCGATCCGGCCATGATGCCGGTGCGCAGAGAGCTGAAGTCGAATTCGTTGAAGCGCGGGTGCTCGAGCTCCCCGATGAACATCGTGGGCACGCCGTAGAGGGAGGTGCACCGTTCCTTCTGCACCATCTCCATGACCGCCAGCGGGTCGTAGGCCTCGGCGGGGATGACCATCGTGGCGCCATGCGTTGTGCAGGCGAGGTTGCCCAGCACCATCCCGAAGCAGTGGTAGAACGGCACCGGGATGCAGACCCGGTCCTGCTCGGTGTAGTGCAGCGTCTCGCCGATGAAGAAACCGTTGTTGAGGATGTTGTGGTGGGTGAGCGTGGCGCCCTTGGGGAACCCCGTCGTCCCCGACGTGTACTGGATGTTGATCGGATCGTCGAACTGAAGGGAAGCCTCCAGCTCGCGCAGAGCTTCGACGCTCGTCCTGGCCCCGTCACGGTGAAGCGCGGTCCAGCCGTGCTCGAGGACCAGCGCTTCGCGCAGGTCGGGGCACCGGCCTTTGACCTCGGCCAGCATCGCTCCGTAGTCGGCCTGGCGGAACCCGGCGGCCAGGATGAGGAACGTGATGCCCGACTGGTTGAGCACGTATTCGAGCTCGGAGGTCCGGTACGCGGGATTGATGTTGACGAGGATCGCGCCGATGGCCGCGGTCGAGAACTGGGTGATCACCCACTCGTACCGGTTGGGGGACCAGATGCCGACGCGGTCACCCTTCTGGACGCCGCGGGCCAGCAGGCCTCGGGCGACGAGCTCGCACTCATCGAGCAGCTCGCGGTACGTGGACCGGTGGCCTTGATGGTTCACCACCAGGGCTTCGCGATCGCCGAGACGTTCGGCGGTGCGGCGCAGGTTCTGGAAGATCGTGTCGCCAAGGAGCGGAGTTTGGCTGGCGCCGTGAACGTAGCTGAGCTCGGTCAATCGCGTCCCCCCAAATGACCCAAGGGATCGGCCGGGGTCGACACCCAATTGTGCGCCTCCGCACTGGAAGAGCCAAGCCCTTGACACTCCCGCGGCAACCGCGCAAAGTGAACCCAATTCGTTCGGCGTCGGGCCCATCGCAGTTCACGCAAAGGTTGGCCTCCACAAGTAGGCAACGGCCGTAAAGCGGCGCAGAAACCAGACAGCGTGTCACCCGGTGGAACCCCGACCGAGGCGGTGTCCGCTGCAGGCGCCGCCTCGCTTTATGACTGGGAGTGCGGCTCGTAGCCATAAACTCCCAACCCGTGACCCTGTCTGAGGCACCGGTCCGGCCGGTGACGCGGCAACGGGCGTTGGCCAACCGGCGTTTCAGCGGCCTGCTTCTCATCTGGGCGGGCATCCCGATCCTGTTGCTCTACGTATGGCAGGCGCTCGTCCAGCCGCTGGCGTTCGGAGCCTACCTCGGCGATTTCCAGGAGAGCTACATGCGCGCGGCGGGACGCCTCGCCGCCGGCCAGGACCCCTATGACCTCTGCCAGACGATGGGCTGCCTCGAGCCCACCGGCCCTCAATACGTGACCCCCCTGCCGCTAGCGTGGCTCCTGCAGCCGGCGGTGGGGGTGGACAGCCACGTGCTCGCGGTCGCGGCCGTCCTGGTCCTCAATGCATCGCTGGCCGCCTTCCTGTTCTTCATGGTGCGCGCCTTGCGCGTGGACGACTGGCAGCTGGCGGCCCTGCTGGTGCTGACGGCCCTGGCCTTCGAGCCCACCACCGCGAACATCGTCGAGGGTCAGATCAACCTCGTTCTGCTCGCGCTGTCGGGGGCGTGGCTGGTGGCCTGGGTAGCCGACCGTTGGTGGGGAGGCGTCGCTCTCGGGGTGGCGGTGGCCTTGAAGCTGATCCAGGGGCCTGTCGGCCTGCTGCTGCTCTGGGCAAGACGCTGGGCGATGCTCGCTGCGGCAGCGGTCGCCGGCCTTGGACTTTGGCTCCTGGCGGCGCCTCAATACTTGTTCGAATACCTGTTCAAGGTCGTGCCCGCCATCAGCGCCGGCACCGGCCTGTTCGAGAACCACTCGCCGGGCGGGACGATCGCGCGCCTGTTCGAGCCCGACACCTTCTTCGGGGCGGCGCGGGGCACACCCCTGGCGGCCAGGATCATCACGACGCTCATTGCGATCGCGGCGTTGGTGGTGACGTTCGTCGTGCTGCGCCGGCCTTCAACCACGGCGACAGGGAGGAGCCTGGAAGCGGCCACTGTCGTGGCGGTCACGCCGATCGTGGCCAGCTACTCGTGGGGAACCCACCTGGTCCTGCTTCTGCTGCCGATGCTGGTCCTCATCGCGTGGTCGGTTCGACGCCGCGACTGGATCGTGCTCGGCCTTGTGGCGCTGGGCTGGGGGCTCATCGGACCCGGCCACCATATGTTCCAGGCGCTCCTCGTTTCGGGCTACTCGAACCTGGTCGTGTTGAGGTTGCTGGCGGAGGTGGGCGTCGTCGGAATCGTGGCGGTGTGGGTCGCGAGCCTGGTGGCGGTGCGCCGCGAAAGGGCTACCTGACGCTCTTGATTCGGCTGACGAAGACCGTCCCGAGGACGAAAAAGAGGATTGCGCTTCCGAACACCGCACGGTAACCGGAGTTGGGTGAAACGCGGTTGAAGTAGTCGAGAAGGTAGCCCCCGATTGCCGGGGCTATGGTTTGAGGAAGGGTCTGCGCGACGTGAAACAAACCCATGTCCTTGGCGGATTTCGTGCGGTCGGGGAGCGTGTCGCAGGCAAGCGCCCAATCCACGGCGTAGTAAAGGCCGTAACCCAGGCCGTATATCGCGGCCATGGCCAAAACGAGGGGGATCTGGGTCGGGTACAGAGCGATGAAGACCAGCGCGACAAGGCTCTGGGCGGCGCCGCTGAGATAAACGAAAATCTTCCGACCCAGGCGATCCGAGATCAGGCCGCCCGTGATTCCAAATGGGATCGCGGATACGAACACGATGGCGAGCCAGTTCGAGGTGAACTGGTCCGCATTGCCGACGCGCACGACGTCATGGAAGAAAGGGGAGAGGAAATACGCCACGATCGTGATCGCGGCCGTGACCATGAGGCGCGTGAAGATGACCCATGCAAAATCGCCGCTGTGAAGTGGCGCGACGAAGCTGCGTACAGATTGCATGAGGGGACTTCGTGGCCCGTGCTGGATGCGAGTCATACCCTCGCCGCGGGAGGCGACGAGGGCTGGAATCATGGTCAGTACGGTCACGGCGCCGATGACCACGTACGCCCAGAGAAGCTGGTGAGCGCCCGCGAGCACCGATGTCGTCCCCACCCCGGCGAGCCCGCCGGCCATGTTCATGGCGGCGAGAAAGCCGCTGGCTCGGCCAAATTCGGGGTTTGGGACCACGTCGGGTATCACGCCTGCGTAAGCGGCGCCGGCAGCGTTGGCGAAAAGCTGGATCCACATGTAGCCGACGAACAGCTGCGCGTAGCTGTGGGCGGTCATCATGATCCCGAGCCCGACGAGGTTGAGGATCGTGCAGCCGAAGATGATGGGTCGGCGCCGTCCCCAGGGTGTGTACAGGTAGTCGGACAGCTGGCCGACCAGCGGCGGCACGCCAACCGCGAAGATGGCGCCTACGCCAACCATCGTCCCCAGTGACGACCCAAAAACGTTGTGGGGAACCAGGTCGCGCAGCTGACTCTGAATCAGGACGAAGCCGATCGGCAGCCAGTGAAAGTTGAATCCGAACCACAGGCTCGCCAGGGAGGCATGGCGGAGATTGCCGAAAGGCGTCCCGGGCAGCGCCGCGGCCGCGGCCATAAGCGAGAAGGCTAAGTTAAGTAGCTTCCTCGCGCGCACCGAAAAGCGGTAGGCTTTGTCGGCCCCCATGCATCCTGTCCTTTCGCGTGCAAAAGAGGTCTTGATCGAGGTGCCGCGGCACGGCAAGCTTGCGTACTGCCTGCTGCGTGACCCGCGCGTGCCCGCCGCGCCCAAGGCGGCGGTGTTGGGCGCACTGGCCCTCATCGTGAGCCCGATCGACTTCCCGGCGTGGGTGCCAGTGCTCGGCGAGCTGGACATGCTCGCCCTGGGGGTGCTCGCGGTCAAGACGTTCATCGAGGCGTGCCCAGAAGACGTTCGGCGCGAGCACGAGCAGGCTTTGAAAGACGGCGCCAGTGTTTTCGACCGCGACGTCCGCGACACAGTCGCGGCGGCGCGACACGGTGCGGGCAATGTCGCCGGCAGGATCCGTTCGCGCGTGATGCGCCGCGACCCTTATCAATCGGTGTCGGAGGGCTAGGGAAAAGTGCGGGTGATGCTGACCAAAGATGTCGCGAACGTCGGCAAGGCCGGCGATGTGAGGGAGGTCACGGACGGCTACGGCCGCAACTTCCTCCTGCCACGAAAGCTGGCGGTGCCGGCTCACAGGGGCATCGATGCCGAGGCGAAGAGGCTGCGCGATGCGGCGGTCAAGCGGGAGACCAAGGACCGCGTCGAGGCGCAGGCGCTTGCCGACGAGATCGACAACAAGACGGTCGTGGTTCGCCTCAAGGTGGGCGCCGAGGACAAGGCTTTCGGCTCGATCACGAACCAGGACATCGCCGCCGCCCTGAAGGCACAGCATCGGGTCGACATCGACCGCCACAAGATCGACCTGAAAGAGCCCATCAAGACCCTTGGCGAGCACCAGGTGTCGCTGAAGCTCCACCGCGACGTGGCCGCCCACGTCAATGTGATCGTCACCCAGGACCGGTAGCGGCCCACCAGGCATGGCGACGATCGCGCTCACACCCGGGAGGGTGCCCCCCCACGACCTCGACGCCGAGATCTCAGTGCTCGGCTCGATCCTGCTCGATCCGCTCTCGATCGCGAAGGTGCTGCAGTTCCTGCACCCGGAGGACTTCTATCGCGAGAACAACGGCCAGGTCTACAGGGCTGCGCTGGACCTGTTCGCCGCGGGCGAGCCCATCGACAACGTCACCCTGGCCGCGCAGCTGCAGACGATGGGGATGCTCGATCGCATCGGGGGCCGCGCGCAGCTGGCGTCGATGCAGAGCGCGGTCCCGACCTCGGCCAACATCGAGTACTACGGCCGGATCATCAAGGAGAAGGCCTACAAGCGGCGCCTGATCTCCGCCGGCGCGAACATCGCGGGGTTCGGCTACGACGATGGGGTGGAGGCCGAGGAGGCCATCAACCAGGCGCAGTCGCTCGTATTCGGAGTCGCCGACGACCGCGACCAGCGCGAGCTGTCGAAGCTGTACGACCTGCTCGGTCCCGCGATGGAGCGGATCTCGCTGCAGATGGAGAGCGGGCAGGGCGTGGTCGGAGTGCCCTCAGGATTCCACGACCTGGACCGTATGACGGGCGGGTTCAAGGACTCGGACCTGATCATCGTGGCGGGACGGCCCTCGATGGGCAAGTGCGCCCGTTTTGACACCTTGATCGACGACCCTGCGACGGGCGAACGCGTAACCATCGAGGAGGCAGTTCGCCGCAAGATGCCGAAGGTATTCGGCTTTGGATTGGATGGTGCCGTTGAGCCACAGGACGTCCACGCGTGGGTGCACAGCGGCATCAAACCGTGTTTCCGTGTTACCACCCGCACCGGACGTTCGGTCGAGGTCACCGGCCATCATCCCTTCCTGACGACGATGGGTTGGCGGCCCCTGCATGACATTGAAATCGGCGCTCGGATCGCCATACCCCGATGGGTCCGATGCTTCGGCCAGGACACATCGATGCCCCTCGGCAAGGTGCGATTGCTCGCTTACTTCATCGCCGAGGGTGGCCTGACGAGCGCGACCCCGGGCTTCACTAACACCGATACTGAGATCGTCGCCGACTTCAAAGCGCTGATCGCACGGGACTTCCCATCCCTCCACGTACGCCAACACGCGATCACATATTTTCCGTCTGGACCTCGTGGCGGGAAACCAAACCCGCTTACCGACTGGTTGCGGGACCTCGACTTGATGGGCAAGCCGGCGACCGACAAGCGATTCCCAGATTGCGTCTGGCGTTGGGACCGAGACCGGCTTCGCGAGCTGATCAAGGTCCTGATGAGCTGTGATGGCACTGTCTACTCGATGAGCGGCTATCCAAGGATCGAGCTCGCTGTCGCATCCGAGGGTTTGGCCCACGACATGCATCACGCTCTCGTCCGGTTTGGAATCGTAGCCAAGCTGTGGAAGAAGAAGGACCGCTGCTGGCGTGTCGAGATCACCGAGCCGGCTTCCGTTCGCCGCTACCAGACACAGATCGGATGGATAGGCGAAAAGTCAAGGCGATTCACACGCGAACTTCCTACTCGCCGGAGCAATGTCGGCCACGTGTCGAGGGAGATCTGGTCGGACGTTCGATTCGCCGCGGATCGCCGCGGTCTGACCTTGATGGAGGTCGCGAGACGAGCTGGCGAACCCCACTCCGAGGTCCAGGGATTCAATCCACACACTTCGCGTGGTCTACCGTCGGCGCGTCTTGCTGCTTATGCCGAAGTTCTAAACGACTTTGCTCTGCGCCAGCTTGCCAGCGACGACATCTACTGGGACGAGATCGTTTCGATTGAACCCACCGGTGACCATCAGGTCTACGACCTCACGGTGCCCGACACCAACAACTTCATCGCGCAGGACATTCTGGTGCACAACACCTCGTTCGCTCTCAACGTCGGACTGCACGCGGCTCTCGAGACCAAGAAGTCGATCGCGATCTTCAGCCTCGAGATGTCGAAGGAACAGCTGACCGAGCGGCTACTTACAGAGCAGGCTCAAATCGACGCTCAGCGTCTCCATCGAGGTCTGCTTAGCGAGGCGGAGTTCGACCGAGTTTCCAACGCTCTAGGCCCACTCGGAGAGGCTTCGATCTACATCGATGACACGCCGGTCATGGATGAGCTGACGCTTCAGCTGAAAGCGCGTCAGGCCAAGATGCGCCACGGCATCGACATGATCATCGTCGACTACCTCCAGCTCATGCATGGCCGGTCACGTGGCGATGACAACCGGGTGCAAGAGGTGTCATCGATCTCGAGAGCACTCAAAGGCTTGGCCCGCGAGCTGCGCATACCGGTGCTCGCCATCTCTCAGCTGAGCCGCGCGCCTGAGCAGCGTCCCGACAAGCGGCCGATCCTCAGCGACCTTCGCGAGTCGGGCTGTCTGGCCGGAGATACCCCGATCTATCTGCCTGATACCGGCACCTACGTGCCGATCAGAGAGCTCGTTGGTAAGACCGGCCTTCGAGTGTTGGCGCTTGATGAGAAGTGGTGGCGCATGACAGCCAAGAAGGTGACCAACGCATTCGCGACCGGCACCAAGCCCGTGTTCAAAATGACGACAAGACTCGGGCGGGAGATCCGAGCGACCGGAAATCACCGGTTCAGGACCATCGACGGTTGGAAGCGCCTGGACGAACTTCACCCGGGTGAGCGGATCGCACTACCCCGAGTTCTACAGGGCCCCGAGAACGACACGATGAGTCACGAGGAGCTCGGACTTCTTGGACATCTCATCGGCGACGGCTGCACGTTGCCAACGCACGCGATTCAGTACACGACCGTGGATCCAACCCTCGCGGAGCTGGTCGCGAGTCTAGCTACAGATGTGTTCCGAGCAGGTGTGCGACCGCGAATTCATCCGGAACGGTCATGGATCCAGGTCTACTTTCCTCCCACTCGTCACCTCACACATGGAGTTCGCAATCCGGTGCGTGTGTGGCTGGAAGAGTTGGGCGTCTTTGGTTTGCGGTCATACGAGAAGCGTGTGCCGGCGAAGGTCTTCAACCAGTCGGCGATTGGAATCGCAGTATTCCTGCGCCATCTCTGGGCGACGGACGGCTGTGTGCATTTGTCCCACGGCGTGAACCACTACGCGAATGTCTACTACGCCAGCAGCAGCGAGGCTCTTGCTCATGACGTCCAGAGCCTGCTCTTGCGAATTGGAATCAATGCCAGGCTAAGTCGGCACGCCCAAATTGCGAAGGGGCGCGACCAGTACCACGTGACTATCAGCGGGCACCACGAGATCCTCACGTTCCTCGAGATCGTTGGCGTGCTCGGCAAGGAGAAAACCCTGCATAAAGCCGCAATCATCGAGTTTCTCGGCGCGAAGGCGCCGAACACGAACCGAGATGTCATCCCTTCCGATGTTTGGCAGCTACATGCCCTGCCCGCTATGCAGGTCAGCGCCATGAGCACCAGGGCCATGCAGGCGAGCCTCGGAAGTCACTACAGCGGAACCGGGATCTATGAGCAGAACTTAAGTCGCGAACGGGCCAAACGGTTGGCGGCAGCGGTGGGGTCAGGCGAGCTCGAGCTCCTCTCCATCAGCGACGTTTACTGGGATTTGATACAGCGCATTGAGCCTGATGGAGAAGACGAAGTCTTCGACCTCACTGTGGAAGACCTCCACAACTTTGTAGCAGAAAATGTGATATCGCATAACTCAATTGAGCAAGACTCGGACCTCGTCATGTTTCTTTTCCGACCTGAGTACTACAAGTCCGACGAGCGCCCCGGAATCGCGGAAGTAATCGTTTCGAAGCACCGCAACGGCCCTACCGGAATGGTCGAGCTCAAGTTCCGCCGCGACCACACGCGGTTCTACAACCTGGAGACGAGGCGGCCCGAGCCCGGCACAGAATGATGAGGGGAAACAGCCTGTTTCCCCTCATCGCGCCGCTGCCTCCCGCGGCTGCGCCGCGGGGACCCCAGAGGACGGCGGCCGGGCAAGCGGCGCTGCTCTCCTTCCGATTGTTGGGACTGACTTAATAGGTGGTCATCATCCTGGTCGGCGGCCAGTGGGGCGACGAGGGCAAAGGCAAGGTCATCGACTACCTCGCCTCCAAAGCCCAGATGGTGATCCGCACCCAGGGTGGCAACAACGCCGGCCACACGGTCGTCACCGAGCACGGCGAGTTCAAGTTCCAGCTCATGCCGTCGGGCATCCTCTACCCCCACTGCACGTGCGTCATCGGCAACGGCGTGGTCGTCGACCCCATCGTGCTGCTGCGAGAGATCTCGCAGCTGCGCGAGCGCGGGATCGAACCGAAGAAGCTCATCGTCAGCGAGCGTGCGCACATGCTGATGCGGTATCACCCCCTGTTCGACCAGCTCGAGGAGGAGTCGCGCGGCGACGACCGCCTCGGGACCACGTGGCGGGGCATCGGGCCCGCGTACTCGGACAAGGTCCGGCGCATCGGCTTTCGCATCGGCGACCTGCAGAAGGAAGCCTTCATGCGCAAGAAGCTCGCCTTCGTGGTCGGCCAGGTCAAGAACCCGGTCCTGACCAGGCTCTACGGCAAGGACGCCTACGACTGGGAAAACATGCTCGTCGAGTACATGGGCTACGCGAGGGATCTCGACCCGTTCATCAAGGACACCTTCCCGCTCATCCAGGACGCCCTCGATGCCGGCGCGAACATCCTGCTCGAGGGTGCGCAGGCGACGATGCTCGACCTGGACTTCGGCACGTATCCCTACGTCACCAGCTCGAACCCGACCGCGGGCGGCGCCCTGACAGGCAGCGGCATACCGCCGACGAAGGTCGACCTCACGATCGGAGTCTTCAAGGCCTATACATCGCGCGTCGGCTACGGGCCGTTTCCCTCCGAGCTGCTGGACGAGGTTGGCGACCAGATCCGCGAGCGTGGCCACGAGTTCGGCACCGTGACGGGCAGGGCGCGCCGTATCGGCTGGTTCGATGCCGCCGTCGCCCGCTATGCGGTCCGCCTGAACGGGATCGGCTGCGCAGCTCTGATGCGACTCGACATCCTCGACGATCAGCCCCTTCTGAAGATCTGCACCGGCTACGACTTCCGCGGCAATCGTTTCGATCACCCCCTGGCGAACATCTCGCATTACAAGCACTGCGAGCCGGCCTACGAGGACATGCCCGGGTGGCAGCAGGAGATCGGCAGCGCTCGCTGCTGGAATGACCTGCCGCAGAGCTGCCGCGACTATGTGGAGCGAATCGGTGAGCTCATCGGCGCGCCCGTCGATCTCGTCGGCACCGGCCCACGGCGCGACCAGTTCGTCACCCGCGGCCGCAAACTCTTCGACTGAGCCAGCCCTGAGTTGAAAGCGACGGCGCCGGTGGCTGCCGAGCTGACCTGGGCGCAGGTGCACCAGTTCCGACTGGCGCGTCACCACCTTTTGAGCCCGTCGCCCAAAAAGGACCTGGTGGGTGTTGTCGGCGAAATCTGCGGCGCCCAGGCGCAATTGATGTCGGCAGCCGAGCTGCAGATCGTGGTCCGCGTCGACTGCAAGGTCGACGATGTTCAGACCGCGCTCTGGAAGGACAGGACGCTCGTCAAGACCTGGCTCATGCGCGGAACGCTCCACCTCGTCCCGTCGAAAGATCTCCCCCTCTTCTCGGCAGCGATGAACGCGTACGGGATGCGCAACACAAACGCCTGGCTCAAGTGGCTGCAAATTACCGAACCCGAGCTCATGGATGTCATCGACGCGATCGGCCGGGCCCTCGACGGGCAGGCGCTTACTCGTGAGGAGCTGATCGCGAAGGTGGGAAAGGGCCGCTCCGAAAAGATTCAGCTGGCCATGAAATCGGGCTGGGGTGGCGTCCTCAAGCCGGTCGCGCGCAAGGGTCTTTTGTGCTTCGGCCCGAGTCGTGGCCAGAGCGTGACCTTCGTGAGGCCGGAGCAGTGGTTGGGCGGCTGGCGCGAGATCGACCCCGATGCGGCGGTGACCGAAGTCGCGCGCCGCTACCTGCGCGCGTACGGCCCGGCGACCAAAAGTGACTTCACACGCTGGTGGGGAACCTGGCCCGGCGTCGGCAGCAGAGCGTGGGCGGGGCTGGCCGGCGAGCTCGCGCCCGTCTCGGTCGACGGGCAGCGTGCCGACATGCTGGCCGCCGACGTCGATCGCATCCAGTCCGCGGCGAGCGAAGAGTCGGTGCGATTGCTCCCGTCCTTCGATCCGTACCTGATGGGGCACAGCATACGCGACCATCTTGTCGCCACCGAGCACCGCGCCCGCGTCAGTCGCACCGCGGGGTGGATCTCCGCCGTTGTTCTGGTGGACGGCCGCGTGGTCGCGACCTGGACGCACCAGGTTGCCAGAGGAACCTTCCATGTGGCGGTCGATCCAATTCGCAAGCTGTCGCCATCGACCGTGAGGCAGGTGCGCAAGCGAGCCGATTCGCTGGCGGCTGCGCTCGGCCTGGGCGCGGCGGCGGTAAAAATCGCCTAGCTGGCTTTCGGCACGCTGTTGACGACGCGCAGCTGCGCTTCCCTCTGCCGCAGGCGGCGGTTGCGGCGCCACCGCTCTCGCAGGAGCGAGGTGCCCCACCCGGCCACCGCGGCCGCGGCGGTTGTGGCCTGGATTCCCGCGACGGTGTAGAAGGCGGCTTCGATCCCGAAGCCCCGGACCCTCAGGCCGACCGCCAGAATGCCGGCGACGAGGCCGAGCACCGGCCGCACCGCCCATGACCCGGGCAGGTGGCGGCGATCAGCCAGCAGCAGCCCGGCCACGAACCAGGTCGGCCCGCTGTCGAGCTGGAAGACGAGATCCCAGTGGTACAGGTAGATCGGCACCACGGCTCCGACCAGGAAAGCCGCCAGCACGACGAGACTCAACCGCCGCGCGTAGGCGAGCCACGCGACGCCGATCGCCACCGCCAGCAGCGACGTGGCGAAAACAGGCCCTGGCACGTTGCCCACGTACAGACGCACGGCGTCGATGGGTGCCGTTTGCGGTCCGAAGTAGTGGAACCAGATACCGATCGGGTCGGCGAACGGCTTGCCCGTAACCGGATTGACGTATGCGTTGATCGCGCCCCGCGTCACCAGCGCGACCACCGCGTAAGCCAGGAGTCCCGACTGCGCGCGCACTGCCGGAACGTAGCGCGCGCGGACGAGTTCCAGCAGCACCGCCACCGCGGCGATCGCGATCGCTGTGGCGATGGGTGCACCCGCCCCGATGAGCGCGACACCGAACACCGCCGCGATCAACGGGCTCGCCTGCGGTCGTGGAACGTGGCGGCGCCAGAGGAGCAGCGCCAGCACGTGGCCGGCGATGCCGAGTGCGAGCGCGACCCCGAGCATCTCCACTGCGGGGCGCTTGAAGATGATCAGGCCGGCAGCCACCGGCGGGGCCAACGCGATCCCGATGGTCAGGTCATCCGGGAGCGAAGCGGGATTGAATGCGGCCCGGTCAAGCCAGGCCCCGGCGCGAGCCAGCACGCATGGATTGTAGGGATCGGCGGGCTGGATTCGCCTCGGGGCCAGATCGAGCCGGCCGTTCACGCTGCGCCTTGGGTGATAATCGGCAGGCTCGTGTCGCTTTCCTCTCCACGTCTTGCTGCGACGCTGGTGGCGTTGGTCGGGGGTGTCATCGCCAGTGCGGGCGCGCTCGCCGGCACTCTTCCCGACTCCACATGGGTGGGGCTCTCGGCGCCGCCGCAGCAAGGCCAGTCGCCCCTGTTCGCGCTTGCCGTCGATCCCGCCAACAATCACGCGCTGGTCGCCGGCAACGCCCAGGGCTCTCTACTGAGGTCGACCGACGGCGGATTCACCTGGACCACGGTTCACCCGGGGCGCGCCGCCGTGACCACGATCGTCTTCAGCCCGTTCACGGCCGAGCTCGTGCTGGCCGGCACGCGCGGGTCGGGCGCCTTGATCAGCACGGACGGCGGCTCGAAGTGGAACGCGGTCAACGGGCTCGATGGCCGGGACGTTCGAGTGTTCGGTTTCGCTCTCACCCTGGTCGCCGCCGGCACCGACAACGGGATCTACGTCAGCCCCGACGGGGACACGTGGAAACAATCGGGTCTGGCGAATACGAGCATCGATGCGCTGGCGATCCCAGCTGTTCACTCTCCAGTGCACCTCATCGCCGGCAGCGACGCCACCACGTCCGCGGCAGGCCCGCCCCTGTACGACAGCACCGATGCGGGTGTCACGTGGAAATCTGCGACGCCTGCCATCAGCGGCACCGTGGTGTCGCGGCTCGTCGCGGGACCGCTGCCGCCGACGGGCAATGTGAGGCCTCTGGTCGCGGGGACAAACGCCGGCCTGTTCATCTCCGCCGACAATGGCGCGAACTTCACCCCGCTGAGCGGCGGTGACTTGCTGCCGTCGACGGATTACACCCAGGTCGCGTTCGTCACCGATCACCACGATCGGTTCTACGTCGCGAGCGACGGCGGCGGTTCGCGGGCGGGCGGACTGTGGTCGACTCGCGACAAGGGGGTGCACTTCAGGTCGCTGGTCCCACCGATCCCCTCGATCACCGCCCTGGCCGTTTCCAACGACGAGTCGCCGATCCTGTACGTCGCGACGTTTCGTGCTTCGGACCATACGCCCGCCCTGTGGGCATTCCACGACACCGGAGCCGCGCCGCAGGGCCCATTTGCGGGCGCGTCGCCGTCCGCCAGCCACGGCCGCATCGGCAAGACCGACCAGGGTGGCCTGGCCGATTTCCTGCACCTGCTGTCGATGTCGCAGACCCCTTATATCGCGCTCGGCATCGTGGCTCTGCTCGTGCTGCTGCTCGCGGCGATCTCGCACTTCCGTGGCAGCCGTAGGTAGACTCGCGGGCAAGTGACATCGCCGCACGCCCGTCTTCGCGAGCTTGGCCTCGAGCTTCCTGCCCCGCCCGCTGCCGCGGCGTCCTATGTTCCGACCCGGCTCGTGCCGATCGGCGAGCGGAAGTCGTTGCTGTACATCGCTGGACAGGTCCCGGTGCAGGATGGAAAGCGGCTGACGGGGCGCTGTCCCGACGAAGTGTCGGTAGAGGAGGCCCAGCTTGCGGCACGCGTGTGTGCGCTGAACCTGCTCGCTCAGATGGAATCCGCCGCCGGCCTTGACAATGTCGAGCAGGTTCTGCAGGTGACCGGCTTCGTGCTCTCCACCGATGATTTCGGTGACCAGCCGAAGGTGCTCAACGGCGCATCGGACCTGCTCGTGGAGGTGCTCGGTGAGGCCGGCAAGCACACCCGGGCGGCGCTGGGCACCAACGCTCTGCCCTTTTCGGTGACGGTCGAGATTGCCGCGGTCGCGGTTGTCCGAACCCGCTGAGGCGGAGCGGGTGCAGCCCCGCAGGCCGCGCTTGATCCTCGTCGGCAGCGTTCTCTACCTGGCGCTGATCTTCGGAACGATGCTGTGGCGCGGGATCTCGATCGAGCCAGAGTGGGTCGTGCTCGCGCTGCTGCTGATCGCAGTCGCTCTCGGCCGCGGCCGCTCGTTCATCGTCGACTGGGCCCCGTTCCTGCTCCTGTTCTTCGCCTATGAGGCTATGCGGGGGTTTGCGGCGAAGACCGGCTTTGCGCCGCACGATCTGTCAGGAATGGAGCGAGTGCTGTTCTTCGGCACCATACCTACGTTGGTGCTGCAGCACGACTTTTACCATCCCGGCGTCGTCAGCTGGCAGGACGTCGTGGCGATGTTCTTCTACTTCATGCACTTTCCACTCCCGATCGGCGTGGGCTTCATCTTCTGGGTGAACAGCCGCACGCACTACAGACGGTTCGTCGCGGCGTTGCTGCTGATGTCGTTCCTCGCGTTTGCGACATATCTCTTCTGGCCGAGCGCCCCTCCCTGGTACCAGCTGCACGACGTCGTGAAGATCAACGACAGGACGGTCGCTGCGCTATGGGACGGCAAGTACCTCGTGTCGGACATCTACCACAGCTTCAACCCCAACAAGTTCGCAGCGTTCCCCTCTCTCCACGCTGCCTTTCCGGCCCTCGCCGCGGTATATGCGTGGTCGAGGTACGGCGCCCTTTCTGTCGGCCTCATCGCATGGACGGCGGCTGTGATGCTCTCCATCGTCTATCTCGGCGAGCACTATGTCGTCGACGCCCTGGACGGATTTGTCTACGTGGCCGTGGCGGCCGCGATCGTGGAGCTGGTGTCACGCCGAATCGCGCCGCGGACGTCGGCGGTTACGCCTGCCAGACCTTCCGCATGATGGCGCGGGCCAGCTTGTCGGGATCGTGGTGCGACGGAATGCGGACGTTGACGACGTCGGCCGGTATGAATCGAACCTCGGGATGGTTGGTCGCGTCGTCGGATTTGAAGATGACCTGGGATTGACCGCCTGTAGGCAGGTGCGAGTGGTTGGAGTTGACCAGAACGAAGTCGAAAAGGTTCGACCCCACGTGTTCTCGGATCACCCGCAGGTAGTCATCGACCTCGTAACCCTCGGTCTCGCCTTTCTGTGACGCCAGGTTGCAGACCAGCACCTTGAGCGCCGGCGATGCCTTGACCGCCTCGACCATCCCCTCCACGAGCAGGTTGGGCAGGATGGAGGTGTAGAGCGACCCGGGTCCGATCACGACCAGCTCGGCGTTGAGGATCGCCTGGGCGGCTTCGGGGTTGACCTGAGCGCCGTCCGGCTTCAGGAAGACCTGCGTGATGGGTCCGTTCTGCTCCGGGATCTTCGACTCGCCCTCGACGGAGTGGCCGTTGATCGAGGCCACGAGCGTCACGTCCTGGAGCGTGGACGGCACGATCGTGCCCTTGACCGCCAGCACCTTGCCCGACTCGCGCAGGGCGTGTTCGAAGTTTCCGGTGACGTCGGCCATGGCCATGATGAAGAGGTTCCCGAAAGAGTGTCCGTTGAGCGATCCCTCCTTGAAGCGGTGCTCGAACAGCTGCTTCATGAGCGGCTCGGCATCGGCCAGCGCGATGAGGCACTGGCGAAAGTCGCCCGGGGGCAGGATGCGGTACTCGTCGCGAAGCCTGCCTGAGGAACCGCCGTCGTCGGCCACTGTGACGATGGCGGAAAGGTTTGACGTGTAGGTCTTGAGTCCTCGGAGAAGCGCGCTCAGCCCCGTGCCGCCGCCGATGGCGACGATGCGCGGGCCGCGTCCCTTGAGCCTGAAGGCATGGATCACATCGACGATGCTGGCGGTGGAGTTGCCGGGGAGAAATGGGCCGAGGACGGACTGGGTCAGCTTTACGTAGCTGTAGATCAGGAGGCCCACCCCGAGCGTGCCAAAGATGACCGCGCGCAGCCAGTGGGGGAGGAACTGCAGGGTGATGTAGAAGAACTGGCTCGGCAGCGTAGCCGTCTCGTAGAACGCCTTGAGCACGTACGCAAACCCGAGGACGAGCACGAGCTCGGCGAACATCAGCAGCAGTAGCCAGCGCTTGATCTCGAGACCAGGCGTGAGCCATCGCAGCCAGCGCGTTGTGGACTGGAGCCTGGTGGCCATCTACCCCGCCAGCAGGAACGGTTTCAAGACGTGCAAGGTTATCGTGGACTACTCTTCCCTTTGCAGTATGCGTGCTTTGCGGGGGATACGCCGCCTGGTCCGGGTGGCCGTGATCGGCCTCGTCGTCGCGGCGGTCGCGACCGAGCTTTCCAAACCCGAGGAGGAGCGGACCTGGCACGGCAAGGTCGGGGGGGTCGTCCCCTATGACTTTCGGCCGCCAACCTGGGAACGCATAAGGTCGGCTTACTGGAACCCCGATTCCGATCGGTTGTTCAGCGATCGCGTGTTCGGGGTGGGGTGGGCGGTCAACCTGTACCAGGCCAAGCGTCAATTGGAGGCCGTTTTCGACCGCCTGATGGGCACGCCGCCTCCACTGTCGATCAGGATGAGCACCCGGGAGCCGTCCGCCGGCCGCTCGATCAGCTCTCCTCGAGATCGGGACTAGCGGGTAGCCTGCCTCTGGGTCGCCGCCAGGCGACAGGACGCCGTTAGGCGACCACAGGTGTGGAAAGCATGTGGAAAACCCCTTGCGACGGAGCTGTTTCGGGTGCTGGCTAGAATAGGCGGCTCGGCCCGAAAGCTTGGGGAGTGGCGCAACGGTAGCGCAGCTGACTCTGGATCAGAAGGTTGAAGGTTCGAATCCTTCCTCCCCAGCCACCAAGATGTTGTGGTCGGACATTCTCTCCAAGTACCATATGTGGACAGATACCAGATTCGTGCGCGGGGCGAACCCTCCCGGCTACCGCGTGATTCGCGTATCAGACGTGCTATCGGATGCCGACGTCTGAGGTCCCCCAGTGTCCTGACACATTGAAACGTGGACGCTTGGCCTTGGCGAGGATTTGGTCCGCGGTCTTGTGTCACGCCGCTGAGGGAGTTCGCCTCACTGTCCCACCGCCGTGCTCGTTGTGGTTGCGCCGGGAGGCACCCGATACACCATCGTCGGCGAGCACGCTGGCCAAAGCGGAGCGCAACTCCGCGACAGGATCCGCTCCTCCGGAATGGGAGCGCCACGCAACATACCCATCGGGACGCATCAACACACAGCCGGAGTCGGTGATACCGAACAACGATGTCCATTCGTCTCCACCGGCTGCGGGGAGGAACTGCGTCCGCAGCGGAACGCGCGAAGACGTCGCCACGTGGGCGACGGCGCGCTTCCAACTGCTGCGCCGTCCCGCGAAGACGGTGAACGCCGACGTCATGCAATCGACGGTGGAGCGCGATGAGGCGCCTTCGCGCAGCCACAGATGGGGAAGGCGGTGTCCCGGAGAGGCGGAAGGGATGTAGTCACCCGTGTCCGATGGCGCCACGCTTACCGGTTCCGCGATAAGCGCGCCAGCCTCGTACGTGAAGCCCAGGTCGACGTCGAGCGCTTTGCGGGGAGTCGTGCTGACGGGTGGGGCATCGGCCTGGTCGACGTCGAGAAAGCCATCAAGCGGGCCGCCGGCGGCCAGCAGCTCCACAGAGCGACGCATGTTGTACTCAGCGACCGGCCGCCGCTCCGTGTCGTAGGTCTCGAGAAGTGCCGGTCTCGCCCATTCCTGTAGCACCCCTGCCAGCTTCCATGCGAGATTGTGCGCGTCCTGGATGCCGGTATTCATGCCGAGGCCACCCGCCGGGGTCATCCGGTGCGCCGCGTCCCCGGCGAGGAAGACGCTGCCGGAACGCCACCGGGTGGCCACGTCTGCGAGCGTCGTCCAAGGCGAAACGCCGAGCACCTCCACCTCCAGGTCGGGGACGCCCGCCGCGTCCCGTACCAGCTGCACGCATCGTTCGACCGTGAAGTCGGCCGGCGATTCGCCGTCCTTCGGACGGTAGCCGGCAACCATGACCCAGCGCGAGCGGCCGTCGGTCGCGTAGATGACGCCGGACGCCCGCTCGTTTGTCACGCTGTGCAGAAAGATCGGTGGGTGGGTGAGCCGTTGTATCAGCGGCGCCAGGAAGTGGATGTTCGCGTTGTGTCCCAGCTCTCCGAAACCGGCCATGGGTATCCCGAGCAGCCTTCGCACCGTGCTCCGGGCCCCGTCGGCCGCCACGACGTAGCGGCACGTCACCTCGATGGTTCTGCCGCTCTCCCGCTCGACAAGCTGGGCGCGCACACCCTCGGCAGACTGACGGAGCGAGCGAAGTTCGACGCCGAATCGGACGTTTGCGATCGGGTGAGAGATTGCCTCGTCGAGCAGGATGGGCTCGAGCGCGAGCTGCGAGCATGTCGTCCATTCGGACGGGCTGACGTCGGTGGGCGGTGTGCCCAGCGACGGTGAGAGCTCTGGCTCGGGATCGATGAGCACACGCGAGCGTGCGACGAACGGGAGCGCCTTGAACCCCGCCTGCCGGATACGCTCCTCAAGCCCGAGCGATCTGAAGATCTCCATCGACCGGGTGTTGACGGCAATCGCCCGCGGGAAGATCGTCGTGCCGGGGTGCCGCTCGACGGTGAGCGATGGGATGCCCCAGCGGGAGAGCAGGATGGAGGTGGTGAGACCGGTGGGTCCGGCGCCCACCACGAGCACCGGCACCTGGACCACCGCAGCCTCCTCGGCCGCTCGCTCTGCACTCGGCAACGCCGCGTACGCCAGCGGGTCGCTCATGAGCGCCACTCGTATGTACCCCTGCCATGCCCGGTCACAATGCTCCGCCAACCGCGTCCAGCCATTGCTCGTCTCCTTTCTGCCCCGAAGGGATGTCCGTTTGACGAGCCGAACGGTAGGCGCCCACGGCGCAGGCGGCATCCGTGCTACCGCTGATTCGCTACTGAGTGCGGTCCTTTGCCCAGGTGGCGAGCTGGGTGCGGTTGGCCAGGCCGGTCTTCATGAGCGCGCTGCGGACGTGGCTCTCGACGGTCCGCACCGACAGGTGCAGGCGTGCGGCGATCTGGCTGTTGGTGAGTCCCTCGGCGACCAGCCGAGCGACCTCGAGCTCACGAATGCTCATGCCGTCTGTGGAGATGCTTGGCGGTCGGGTGTCGCCAAATGCGAGCGCGATCGCGTCCTCGACGCCGAGGCGGGAGCCGTCGGCCCAGGCCGGCCGCGCCGCATCGCCAGCCGCAGCCTCCGCAGCGAGTCGAATGCGTTCTGTGCGCTCCTGGAAGAAGGGTGTGAAGGTTGCGCCCGCGCGATCGCGGATCGCGCAGGCCGCGGCGATGACTCGCACGGCACGCGGCGCGTCGACGGCGACGAGCATCCCAGCCTGCCCGATCAGTGCCGCGGGCAGCAGGGGGCCGCCCCGGAATCGGCGCAGCCGGCTCGCCGCTTCGCGAAAGTGGGCCGTGGCCGTCCCGGCTGCGTGCTCCGATTCGGCGATGATGCCGAGGTAGATGTGACAATGGCCGAGGCCCCAGTCGTCGCCCTCGGTGACGTCCACCGCGAGGGCCTCCTCGACCAGCCGACGAGCGCGCACCGGATCGCCCTCGACCAGGAACGTCACACCCAGCACTGCGGTCGCACGCGCCCAGCCGACGCCAATCCCGAGGCTGCCGTGTACCGCCCGCGACGCCTCGAGGTGCACGCGTGCCGCCTCAATCTCGCCGGAGAGCCCTTTGATCAGCCCGAGGAAGAAATGTGCCCAGCCTTGCAATGCGCCCTCGCCGAGCTGCTCACTCAGCTGCGCGGCGTCGGCAAGCACGTCGCTCGCGGCCTCGTTGTCCCCAGCCAGCATCGCCACCGAGCCGTAGACCAGCTGCATCTCGATCCGTGACCGGTCATGGGCCGGACAATCCTCTAGCAGTCGCTGCGCCAGTCGGCTGCCCTCGGAGGTGCCGAAGAGCAGGAAGAGGTCTTTGGCACCAGCGAGCAGCGCCCGCGCGCCGCAGGGATCAGTTGCGGCGGCCCACTCGAGGGCGACGCGGATGTTGTCGTAGTCGTCACCCAGTTCGTCGAGCATCGACTGCGTCTCCGACAGCGGCCAGCGTGGCTCGAACGGCCCCACCCGCCGCGAGAAGTGCTGGCAATGCCGCTCGCGGGCGACCTCGAGCTCACCGGTGGCGGTGAGCAAGTCCAGCGCGAACTCGCGCATCGTCTCGAGCATCCGGTAGCGCGTGCGCCCCGCCGTGCTGCGCGAAACCGCCACCAGCGACTTGTCGATGAGTCGCCCGAGCGCGCCGAGCGAGATCCCTGCGACACCTGCGGCCGCTTCAGCGTCGAAGCCAGTGACGAAGACCCCCAGCTGGCGGAACCCGTGCTGCTCGTCTGGTTCGAGCAGCTGGTAACTCCACTCCACCGTCGCGCGGACAGTGCGGTGACGCGGCGGCGACAGCCGGCTCCCACCACCGGCGATCTGACCGAGGTGCGAGCCCAGCTTCGTGAGCAGCTCGGCCGGAGCCATCATCGTCATGCCTCCGGCCGCCAGCTCTATCGCCAGCGGGAGGTTATCGACACGCGCGCAGATGGCTGTGATCGCAGTCTCCGATTCGGGATCGGGGATGAAGCGCGGGTCGTGCTGCCTCGATCGCTCCACGAACAGCCGGCGTCCGTCTGACGGCTGTAGGGGCTCGAGGCGCCAGACCGTCTCGCCAGCGACGCCCAGGGGCTCGCGGCTGGTGGCCAGGATGCGAAGGCTGCGGCAGCCGCCAAGCAGCGCAGCAGCCAGCTCCGCCGAGGAGAGGATCACGTGCTCGCAGTTGTCGAGGATGAGCAGGAGGTCGCGGTCGGCGAGGAACCGGCGCAGCGCGTCCGACGACGTCGCCCCGGACAGAGGGCGCACGCCGAGCACTCGCGCTGCCTCGCCGGCCACGGTCTCCGGCCCTGGTGTGGCGGTCAGGTCGACAAGCCATACGCCATCGCGTCGCCGACCGATCTGCCGTCGAGCCAGCTCGAGCGCCAGACGGGTCTTCCCGACACCGCCGGGCCCGGTGATGGTGGCGAGACGGCTGCGCTCCATGATCTCCCCGATCGACTCCAGTTCGCGTCCGCGGCCGATCAGCGGGGTCAGCGCCATTGGCAGGTTTGTTGCGTCGGCCGGCAGCGGCGTCGTCGCCATCTTTGTCGGAATCATCGCAGAGGCTCGCGCGGACGCCCCCGCATGCTGCGCGGGTGGCTGTTCATTCCCGGAACCGGACGGTACCAGGGGGTCATGTGAGGACACATTGGCGGCGCTGTTTGAGTTCAGGCGGACAATTGCGAGCCGGCGGGACCACCGAGGACACGCCATGTTTACGGTTCGGTCAGTGCGGCTCCCACGTTCAAATGGTCTTACTCAATTAAGCGCGATCGGCCGGCGCCTGAAGCCCCGGGTCACAGCCTGACTAGACACGCTACTCGTCGATTGCGCGCCAGATTTGCGCGCCGGGCTCAGACGCGGAGCCACTACATAATTCGCGTATCAGACGCGGCAACCAAATTCGAAGGCGCGATTGGCGATATCGCGCATTGCTCTGGATCAGAAGGTTGAAGGTTCGAATCCTTCCTCCCCAGCCACCAAGATGTTGTGGTCGCACGTCGCTCGAAGCCGGATATGTGGACAGATCGCCGCAACGGCCAGTTCTTAGGCGCTCAGCTCCTGGACATCGAGTGCATCGCGCAGCAGAGGCTTCGCATTTCGGTGATCGCGGTCGATCTATTCGAGGCGGCGAGCGGGGCGGTGGGCGCCGTGGGCCTGCTGACGGGTTTCATGAACATCCCGGAAAGGGTCCTCAGCGGTACACCGTTTGCCGACTTCACCGTACCCGCGCTTCTGCTCGGTTTTGTGGTCGGCGGCAGCGCGCTGGTGGCCGCTTTGATCGCGATATTCGGACCCCGCTCGATCGACGCCCTCACATCGGTAGGAGCGGGCTGCATCACCGTGGGTTGGCTTTCCGTGGAGATCGCGATGATCGGCCTAGGCAGCTGGGCGCAGGTGGCTTGGATGCTGGTTGGGCTGGTCATGATCGGCCTGGCCGGACTCCTGTGGCGTGCTGAGGCGCACTCCCGGGGGACGACCACCAGGCGCGTGGCCGTGTGATTTGACGCCGTCGCCGTGGCCGGAGGGCGAGTGATCTCTCGTCCTCCGGCGCTTCGGCCAGATCCTCTGCCGCGTCCTCGAGCAGCGCGATGGCCGCAGCCGTCAGGCGTAGCGAGTGGCCGCCCGCCGTACCCTGTCCGGCATGCAGCTGACCGAGCACGTCTCATATGAGCTCAAGGACCGGATCGCGCGGGTGCGGCTCACCCGGCCACAGGCCCGCAACGCGCTCAGCGACCAGATCGTAGACGGGCTGGTAATGGCCGCCGAGGAGATCGAGCGCGACCGCCGTGTGCGGGCGGTTCTGCTCAGCGGCGAGGGTCCGATCTTCTGCGCCGGCGGCGACCTCAAGGCCTTCGCCGCGGGCGGCTTCAGCGTCGACAGCGCGGATGCCGTCCACCGCGGGCTGTTGGGACTCCACCGGAGCCCGGCGCCGGTGATCGCCGTCATCCAGGGAGCCGCTATCGGCTACGGCCTCGGCCTCGCCTGTGCATGCGACATCCGGCTCGCAGCCGAAGGCACCCGCTTCGAGGCCGGCTTCACCGGGATCGGGCTCTCGCCCGACTCGACCACCTCCTACTTCCTGCCCCGCCTCATCGGTCCTTCGGTAGCCGCGCGGATGATGCTCACCAACCTGCCCGTTGATGCCGACGAGGCGCTCCGGCTCGGCTTCGTCGCCGCCGTCCACCCCGCCGGGCGGCTGGAGGCTGCCGCCGAGGAGCTCGCACAGCGCATCGCCCGGATGCCGAGCGGGGCGCTGCGGCGGGCCAAGCGGCTGCTCCAGGCGAGCCTCGGCCACGACGCCGAGGAGCAGGTGGCGATGGAGGTCGGCTTCATCCTCGAGTCCTTCACCACCGACGACTTCCGTGAGGGCATCACCGCCTTCGTCGAGAAGCGCAAGCCGGACTTTGCCGAGGAGCGACAGTGAGCGCCGTCGATATAGGCATCTGAGAGCAAGAGATAGCCGCAGGCCACGCAATCCCAGCCGGCCGGACTCGGTTCCTGGGTAAGGAGGGGACCCACCGCGTTTGAGCCTACAGAGGAGAAATACGTGCAATCAACGGTCGGGATTGCATGCCGGCGCTGCTCGACCCGGCGCCGAAGCGAAGGGAGGTAACACTGGTCTCATGCCCTCTTATTCGGTCAATGAGCGAGCAATCGAGCACGCACGCCGTCTCATCGACGCCCGCCAGTACGTTCTCGACAGCGAGTGGGGCGAAGTTCAGCCTCGGGCGGAAGATGAGAACGCGTTTCTGGAGCGACATACCTGGGATGAGTACGGCGAATGGTACCTGGCCCTTACCGAGGGAGCGACCGAGGAGACCAAGAGTCGGTACGCCTTCGTCTACGGCGACTTTCGCCGCGTCCATCGAACCGGCCTGATCGCCTGCCAGTACCGGGCGTCCGAGTGGCGTCACAAAGAGATCGAGCTCGCGGCCCACGACCTTCTCCAACGGCTGGACAAGATGAGCGCCTGAAAAGACCTGACGGTGCGCGCGGGTAGACTCGGACCTGGGATTTCTCGGTCGGAACTGTCAAGGAGGTGTCGTGATGTTTGGAACGGTCGCCAAGATGAAGCTCAAGCCAGGTTCGTTCGAGAAGATGCAGGATCTGATGAAAGCGCAGGAGGGGATGCAGGCCAACGGCTACCTGTTCACGGCCGTCTATCGCAGTCAATCCGATCCGAATGAGATCTGGTTGACTGTCGGTTTTGCAGATGAGGCAAGCTACAGGGCCAACGCTGAGGACCCGAACACCGACAAGATGGCGCAGCAGTATCAGCAGTTGTTGGCCGCGCCCCCCGAGTGGCATGACGGGGAGATCGTGGCCATGGATCAAGCGCAGAAGAGCTAGTTTTCACGGCTGCTGCCGGCGAACGTCAGCTCGTCGAATTCACCAACGCAGCCAGGACGGCAGGCCATCCGTTCGCATATTCGTTTCGCCGCTGAAGCCCGGCATCGCCAAGTCGCTCCCACTGTGTGAGCGCTCCACCTGCACGCGGGTGACCGATGGGGCGATCGTTACGGGCATCGGCTTCAGCACCAAGCCGCCGGACGAGGCGCTCGAGTTGGTCCGCCAGGACCCGTCGATCACAGCAGGGCTCGAATCGGTCAACACGGCCACGTACACGTTCCCGAAGGGAGTCCTCGCGTTTCCAAGGGCTGATCGGGATCTGTAATCGCCTCCCGATGGGCCGGGACCTCAACCGTGCTCTGGGTTATGACGCGACGAGCAGGTCGGCGATCGCGAACCGTCCGGGACTCCGCCCAGGCAGAGTCGGCCGCCAGCCCGGGTCGACGCTGCGAAACGACTCCGGATCTCCGTCGACGATTCCAAGCAGCACCTCGCCCACGATCAACGAACCCACCGGTCCGAGCCGCTCTCCGTCCTCCCGAACCTCAGCCTCTTTGAGCAGGTAGTACCAGAGCGGCGTCTCGCCCGCCCAGCCGTACTCCGTCAGGCCGATTTGATCGGGACGGAGTGGTTCCTCCCCGACGTGCCTCGCGATCGCCTCTCCCGAAGGAAGCCCGGTGGCAACACCGCGCTGCAGGTCTCGCACCGCCAGCGACTCGTAGTCCTGGTCGTCGAGCTGCCCGGTGATTTCGGCAGGTAGGTTGAGAAGCGAGTTGGGCAGGCGCGCATCGATGGGGCGGGCGCGCAATGCGGACGGCTCGCCGGGCACGTCAAAGAACAGGCTCCAGTCGATCACGCGGTTCGGTGGCACCGGACGGAAGCCGATGAGGTCGGGGAACAGCGTCAGCTCATCGCCGTCGCGCTGGACACGATACGTCTGTCGTATCTGGCAGTGGCCGTACCGATAGGCGGCGTCCGCGAACTCGAAGGGGATCGAGACCACACCTTTTGGTCGAAAGAAACGCGGTCCCTCGTCAAGAAGCCTCCGCATGCGCTGCTCCCCGATCGCCATCGGCAGGAAGTCGTTGAGCGCCGTCCACTGGTAGTGCCAGGTCATTGCCCGACGCGCATCTGCGAACAGATCCTCTTCTGCAACGTCGTCCTCTCGCAGTCGGTCGACGAGCCGGTTGTGGGCTTTGATCATCGCCACCTGCATCTGCGAGACCAGGAGATGTATGTCCTGGCGGGGATCGCCGACCAGCGCGATGCCCTCCTGGTTTCGAGGCAGGTCCTCGGCACAGCCCTCGTCATTGAGTCCCAGGAGCAGCCTGGCCGGATCCTCGTGGCTATAGAGAAATGGATTGCCTGTCGGGCCTTCGCCATAAAGACATTCCAGGTCGAGCCGCGCGCTGCGGATGTTGCGAATCATCGCCTCGTCGTCGTGGTGAGTCACCGGCGAGCGGTCGGCGGTGATGTCGTGAGCGATGAACTGTCCGAAACAGGCCAGCCGGCCGCGACCAGGCGAGCCTCCTGGCGCTTGGAGTTCGCGCTATCACAGGCGCCGCCGGCCCGGCCCACCGCGTGCAGCAGCTCTGGATCGATGCTCAGATGGGGTAGGCCGGGAAACATGCGCGAGTAGCGATGGCGGCCGACGCCGGAGTCGCCGGTGCGCCCTGGCGCCAGGCAGTGGTCGCGTGCCGGGCGCGCCTGGAGCGGCTTGCGATCGAGGCCAGTTTTCATGATTACCCCATTACATACCTAATCCGGTCTCGGCGCCGCCTGCCGGATCCGGGTCCCGCATTTTCAGGCCTGCGTGCTCTTGCCGGCCTCGTGCTGGCACCACGCATACAGCGCGTCGTAGAGGGGACTCTCGAGGGCGATCTTGCGGTGGTCGTCCTCGCCATGGACCATCGCAAAACCGTGGGCGATGGCCTTCAGGCCGGCTGCCTCGGGGACCAGGCCGGCATCGGCGGCGACGTCGGCTCCGTGCACGATCTGGGCCAACCTGTCGAGCGCCGGGTCTGTCAGCCCGTACTTGAGCATGATCGACTCGAAGCTGCACCGGCCGTCGACGTGGCCCAGCTCCACCCCTCCGACGTCGTATGGCACCGCCCCCTCGCGTTCCGCCGCGGCCGTAACCTCAGCCGCCGGCACGTAAAGGAACTCGGCATCTGCGTCGATGAAACGCTTGATCAGCCACGGGCAGGCGATCCGGTCGACGCTGGCATTTTTACGGGTAACCCATTTCATCTCTTTATCCTCTTGTCGTCGAATTGTCGCCAAGCCTAGAATCTGCGGCCAGTGGCCGTCGTGCTCGCAGTCATGCCCCTGGCGATCGAGGTCGCCTTCGTCCTCCTGACGGTCGCCATGGCGGCGGACTGGATCGCCCACCGAGAGCGGCGCCGCGGCTACCTGGCGCTGGCCGTCGGCTCCCTCACGTTACTGATTCTGCTGGCTCCGAGCCTCTCCTCGAACGCGCCATACGGCTTGGTCCTCACCGACATCGGAGTCGTGCTCTTCCTGCTGTCCGGCTGGGCTCTACTGCTTTTCCGCGACTCCTTCATCCCCATCGGGGCCGACACGAAACGCTTCGTCGCCGCGGTGATCGTGCTGGTGACCGCCCTGGCCACGGTGGCCGAGCTTCCCTCCGACACCGGGCTGCCGCGTGCTCCGGTGCAGACGCTGGCCGTAGCGGCGCTCCTCACCACGTGGGGCATTTGCGTGGCGGAACCGATCGTCACCCTGTGGCTGGCCTCGCGCGGCCGCCCTGCTGTCGAGCGAGCGCGCATGCGGGCGCTCAGCCTGGGTTACACGGGTCTCGTGTCAGTCGTCATGTTCGGGACGCTCGGGGGCTCACTGGTTCGCAACCAGGCTGCGGAGCTGACACTCGACCTGGTGACGCTTGCCATCGTGCCGATGCTGTTCTTCAGCTTCTACCCGCCGACGTGGTTGCGCCGGATGTGGAGCCAGCCCGAGGAGGAGGAGCTGCGCCAGGGGCTGCACAGCCTGCTGGCGTTCAGCCCCGACCGCGCGACGCAAGCGCAGCGGGCGCTGGAGTGGGGGACGCGCCTGGTCGGCGGCGCGGGCGCCGTCATCATCGACTCGGACTCATCGATCCTCGCATCGCAGGGGTTGAGCGAGGCAGCCGCCAGGCAGGTCGCGGCCGATGCTGCGGCGAACTCGGGAGCGGGCGAAGTTCGATCTCCGCGGCACGGGCCCACGACACTCGTCATCCCGCTCGATTTCCAGCAGGGCCCTGGCGCCATGGTCATCGTCGCCGGCCCGTTCACTCCCCTCTTCGGCGATGACGAGGTTACCCGCCTGCGCCAGTACGCCGCCAGCATCACGGCAGGCCTGGATCGGGTCGCTTTGACGGCGCGCATCCACGACCTCGAGAAGGCGAAGACCGAGTTCATGAACATCGCCTCGCACGAGCTGCGCGGCCCGATGACCGTTATCAAGGGCTATCTCACGATCCTGGAGGACGGGTCTCTGGGTCCGCTGGCGCCGAAAGCGATGTCCGTGCTTCCGCTGCTCATTGCCAAGGCGGACGAGGTCAACGGGATGATCGAGCAGATGCTCGAGGCCGCGCGCCTCGAGGAGGGTCACCTCGTCCTTCATAAGGAGCTATGCGACATCTTCGAGCTGACCGAGCTCGCGGTGGACAGCATGCGGCCGATGCTCGCCGATCGCCACGTCGAAGTCGAAGCCCCGCCGGTGCCAGTGAACGCAGAGGTCGACAGCGAACGATTCCTGATCGTGGTCAGGAACCTGGTGAGCAACGCGATCAAGTACTCGTCTGAGGAGAAACCCATCACAGTCGTGGTCAACCGAAATGGCACGACCGGAAGGGTGGTCGTCATCGATCACGGTATCGGCATTGCGCCCGAGGACCAGGCCAGGCTGTTCACCAGATTCGGGCGCATCGAGCACGAAGCGACCAGGCACGTCGCCGGCACGGGGCTGGGCCTGTGGCTGTCGCGCGAGATCGCCCGCATGCATGACGGGGATCTCACCGTCGAGTCGACGGAAGGCCAGGGCAGCACTTTCACGTTCGAGGTCCCGATAATCGCCTGACGAGCTTGGACGTTCCCCTACGTACGCGGTTCGAGACACGCAGGCCCCTTGACCTCGCCCTGACCCTCGCCCCGATCGGCGGCGGCGTGTCGATGCGTGTGCATGGCCGTGAGGCGTGGCGGGCGACGCTGACGCCCGAGGGCCCGGCCACCGTTCACCTGCTCTACCAGGATGGCGCCGTCGAGGTCGAGGCCTGGGGACCTGGCGCCGGCTATGCCGCGTCGGGCGCCGGCGCGCTGTGCGGCGAAGAAGACGACGACACCGCGTTCCGCCCCGCGCATCCCGTGCTCGCCGAGATACACCGGCGTCATCCAGGGCTGCGCCTGCCGAAGACTCGATCCGTGTTCGAGGCCCTGGTGCCAGTGGTGCTCGCTCAGAAGGTGATCGGCGCCGAGGCCCATCGGTCGTACCTGGACATGGTGAAGGCGCTCGGCGAGCCCGCACCCGGGCCTGTGGGCCTCACAATCCCGCCCTCGGCCGCCGTCATCGCGCGCACGCCCTACTGGGCGTTCCACAGGTTCGGAATCGAGCGCCGGCGAGCCGAGGTCATAATCCGCGCAGCACGCAGCGCCGGCCGCCTGGAGGAAACCGTGGCCATGGACCTGGCAGCCGCTCGACAGCGCCTGGAGGCGTTCCCAGGGGTGGGGCCGTGGACCGCGGCGAAGGTCGCCCTCGTGGCACTCGGCGACCCGGATGCCGTGCAGGTCGGCGACTATCACATTCCGCACTCCGTCGGCTACGCGCTCGAAGGCACAGTGCGATCGACGGACGAGCGGATGCTGGAGCTGCTCGAACCCTATCGAGGGCACCGGGCGCGAGTCATCCGGCTCATCGTCGTCGCCGGCATCGCTGCGCCGCGATTTGGGCCCAAGCTGGCCTTACGCGACATCGCGCGAGACTGAACCCTCAGCCGTCGAGCTTGTCGAGCTCCTCTTCGACCAGGGTCACCAGCTCGCGCATGCCATCGCTGTCGAAGATCAGCCGCGCGCCCGCGGCCGTGAACAGCTCGGGCAGCGGCCTGGTCGCGCCCAGCGCCAGCGCCTGGCGATACTGGCGGACCGCCTCCTTCGGGTCGCGGAGGCTGTTCCGCCAAACCTGTAGGGCGCCGAGCTGGGCGATGCCGTACTCGATGTAATAGAACGGGCTGCCGAAGAAGTGAGGCTGCTGGTACCAGCGAGAGATTCGCTCGCGGTCGAGGCCGGTCCAATCGACAGAGTCGCCTTCGAAGCGCCGGCGCAGGTCCAGCCACTTGCGGTCGCGTGCGATCGAATCTCGGCCGGCTTCATCCAGGTACATCCAGTGCTGGAAGGCATCGACGGAGGCGCAGTGCGGAAAGAAAAGGATGATCCCTTCCAGCAGCTCCGTGCGGGAACGCCGCGCATCGTCCTGCGAGTAGTAGCCGCCGCTGTCCTTGCCGATGAATGGTGCCGCGAGCAGCTCCATCGACATCGACGCCACTTCGGCCATCTCCGAGCCCGGATGCCTCTGGAACAAGAGGGGCAGCCTCGACGCCTCCAGGGAATGGAAGGCGTGGCCGGACTCGTGCAGGAGCGTGCGCAGGTCGCCGTCGACGCCGACCGCGTTCATGAAGATCAAGGGCAGGTTTCGATGCGCCAGGGTCACGCAGTAGCCGCCGGGCGCTTTGCCCTTGCGATTGTCGAGGTCGAGCAGGTTGGCGTCGTCCATGGCCTGGTAGTAGCCACGGAAGTCGGGGTCGACGTGGCCGAATACCGGCCCGGCCCGATCGATGAAGGTGCGGATGTCGTCGAACGGCTGGAGCGGGGGCCGGCCCAACGCATCGACCGTCGTGTCCCACGGCCGCAGCGCGTCGAGGCCCATGCGCCGGCGTCGCTTCTCGTGAATCCGGACGACCGCCGGCAGCACCGCCTCTTCGACCGCGACGTGAAAACGCATGCAGTCTTCGGGCGTGTAGTCGAAGCGGTTCTTTTCGCGGTGGATGTAGTCGCGATAGTTGGCAAAGCCCGCATTCTTGGCGATCTTTTGACGCAAGTCGTACATGCGGTCGAACGTGCCCGCCAGGACGTCGCGCTGCTCGATGTAAGGGTCGGCACGGAGCTTGAAGGCGCGCTCGCGCACGTCGCGATTCGTGGATTGGAGGAAAGGTAGGAGCTGCGCCGGGGTCTTCTCCTCACCCTCCCACTGGACCGTCATGGCGCCGTTGACCTTGGCCCACTGCGTGGTCAGCTCCGAGAGCTCGGCGAACAGGGGCACATTGGCCTCGTCGAACAGCTCCATCTGGTTTCGAAAGCGCTGGATCATCGTTTCCAGGCCGGGGCGCTGGTAGTCGAGCTTCACGAGCCTTCCTTGCAGGCGCACGCGCTGCTCGTGCGCGCGGGGCGAGATCTGGGTGCCGAACCTCAGCTGCGCGGCCTCGCGATCGGGATCCGACGTGTCGCATGAGTAAGCGAAGTTGGCCAGCGACGAGGCTTCCGACAGAAGCGACTCGAAACGCGACCAGTCGGCGAGCCACTCCTCCACGTGCCGGTGTCGAGAGGGCGCGTAGCGAGGTCCTCGTAGTACGGCAGGACCTCCCGCCAGGTCGCGTTTTTGAACGCGTCCGGCGAGTCCGGAAGCAATTTGGCGGCCATCACACCCTCCGTCAGCGTTAAGCGCTTGCTTGCCTATAAGCGCGCTTCACACTTCATCGTACATAGGCGTGGAGCGCAAATCCTCAGCAACTTTGCGGCTGCCCCCGATCGTTCGGTCGGCGGCCCTGGCGGCCGTGGGCGGAATTCGCCTGCAGAGAGAGCTCGCCTGGATGAGCTGGGCGGGGACGGTCTGGCGTCTCGAGGGTCCTTCCGGCGTGGTCTACGTCAAGCGTGCCGCCGACCTGGAGGCGGAGCGCGATCGCACCGTGTGGATGGCCGGCCGCCTGCCCGCGCCGGAGGTGTTGGGCCTGTTCGATGCATTCGGCGACGACTGGTTGCTCACTCGTGCTGTCCCCGGGCTGCCGCTGCACGACCGCTCGCTCGGCTATGAGTCGTCATTTGTCGCACGCCGGCTGGGGGAGATCCTGCGCGAGATCCACGCGATTGACGCCGATGGCTGCCCGTTCGGCCGGCCCGGCCTGGGCCGGGTGCTGATCCATGGCGACTACTGCCTGCCCAACGTGCTCGTGGAGGACGGTCGCCTCAGCGGCCTCATCGACCTCGGTGGCGCAGGGCTCGGCGATCCGCAGGACGACCTCGCCGCCGGGGTGTGGACCCTGCAGTACAACTACGGTCCGGGCCACGCGCGCGAGTTCCTGGATGCATACGGCTGGCCGCCGATGAGCGACAAATCGATCGAGCGCCTTCGGCGGCGCTACGGCCGCTAGGTGGTTTCGACCGGAAGAACCGTGTCCACCACTCGCCAGCAATACCAGGCCGCTATGGACCGGTAGGGCCGGAACCGCTCCCCCTCGGCCTGCAGGGCGCGCAGCTTGATGATCTCCTTGAGCCGGTGCGCGGTCGACCAGCCCTTGCGCACGCCATAGTCATCCACCGGCCACACGTCGAGGCGGCGCAGCTGGAAGAGAAGGAACATCTGAGCGGTCCAGGGGCCGATGCCGCGGACCTGGACCAGCCGGGCCACCAGCTCGTCGTCGGAGAGGCCGTCAACATCCCCGAGCGGGACCGTGCCGTCTTCCACTTTCCGCGCCAGGTCGGTGATGGCGGCCGCCTTGGAGCCGCTCAAGCCGGCCGTCCGCATCGCTCCGTCCGGCAGGGCGAGGACTCCGGCCGGGGTGAGGCCGTCAACGAAGAGCTTGAGGAAACGGCCGTGGATGGCATTGGCGGCGGCACCCGCCAGCTGCTGAAACATGATCGACCGCACGAGAGCGCCGAACGGATCGTCCAACGGCTCGCGCAGGTTCATGGGGCCGACGGCTTTGATCAGCCGTGCCATGGCGGGGTCCCGCCGCGCGACGAGCCTGGTGCCGCGAGCCAGCTCGGCCGGCGTTGGGCGAGGGTCGACGCTGCCTGTGCCTGTCAGGCGAACTCGGACATGAACTGGGCGAACTCGTCCCTGGTGAGGCGGAGCTCGTCCTCGCTGAAGTCCATCAGCGGGCGGTCCGGGATGCGCTCGGTGGTGGCGAAGTCGGTCATCGTCGTGTCCAGGTAGAGCAGGCCGGTCACCAGGTGGCCGGCGGCGCGGCCCTCCTCGATGACCCTCATCGCCGCGCGGCGGTCGCTGGGATCGTGGTCGTCTCCGAGCTTCTTGAGCAGGATGTGCGAGCCGTCATGAAGCTCGACGTCGCGGACCGTGCCCGGCTCATAGTCGACGTGGACCTCTTCGAAGAACGGGATGAAGGAGACGTCGGCGATGGACTCTTCGTGGTCCTTGACCCAGCTGTAGCTCTTCGTCGAGCCGTCGTGGTCGTTGAAGGTGACGCAGGGCGAAACGATGTCGAGGATCGCGGTCCCGCGGTGGGCGATGGCCGCTTTGATCAACGGGACCACCTGCTTGCCGTCGCCGCTGAACGATCGGGCCACGAACGAGCAGCCGAGCGTCAGGGCCACGGCGCACGGGTCGATGGGCTGGAAGGTGTTGACCGCGCCCTTCTTCTGCACCGAGCCCAGGTCCGCGGTCGCCGAGAACTGGCCCTTGGTGAGGCCGTACGTGCCGTTGTCTTCGATGATGTAGGTGCAGTCGATGTTGCGGCGGATCATGTGCATGAACTGCCCAAGGCCGATGGATGCCGTGTCGCCGTCGCCGGAAACGCCGAGCATGATCAGCTGGCGGTTGGCGAGCTGAGCGCCCGTGGTGAGCGCGGGCATGCGCCCGTGCACCCCGTTGAAGCCGTGCGCGGTCTCGACGAAATACGCGGGCGTCTTCGACGAGCAGCCGATACCCGACATCTTGGCGAGGCGGTGCGGTTCCACCCCGAGCTCGTAGAGGGCCTTGATCATGTGGTTGGTGATCGAGTTGTGCCCGCAACCCGCGCACAGGGTGGTTGCCGCGCCCTTATATGCGTCTCGCGGCAGTCCGACCCGGTTCAGGGTGGCGCTCATGCGGGCACCGCCTCCGATTCGAGAAGCGGCTCCGTGATGGCGTCGGCGGGGATGGGCTGGCCGTCGTAGTGACGGATCGAGCGCAGCCGGTCGACGAGCTCGGCCGGCAGCGCGAGGCGGATGAGGTCGAAAACCTGTCCGTCCCGGTTCTGCTCGACGACGTAAACGCGCTCGTGTCGAGAGACGAAGTCGACCACCTGGGGAGACAGGGGCAGGGCGCGCACGCGCAGGTAGTCGACGGGCCGTCCAGCGCCGGCCAGGGCAAGTCGGGCCTCGACCACTGCCGCATGCGTGGACCCGAAGGCTATGAGCCCGATCGGCGATCCCGCCGATTCGTCGATCACAGGCGCCGGCAGGGCGGTGCGCGCTGTCTCGAATTTGCGCGCCAGGCGGTCCATGTTGGCGGCGTACGCCTCCGCGCTCTCCGTGTATCGGGCGTGCTCGTCGTGCCCCGAGCCCCGGGTGAAATAGCCGGCCGCGGGGTGATCGGTGCCCGGGAGCGTGCGGTAGGGCACACCGTCCCCATCGACGTCGCGGTACCTACCCCATTCGCCCGCCAGCCGCTCGAGGTCGGCCTTCGACAGCACTTTGCCCCGGTCGAACGGCTTGTCGGGGTACTTGAACTCGGGCGTCATCCACAGGTTCATGCCGAGGTCCAGGTCGGAAAGGACGAACACCGGCGTCTGAAAGCGATCGGCGTAGTCGAAGGCGTCGCGGCCGAACTCGTAGCACTCCTCCACAGTGCCCGGGAGAAGCACGAGGTGCTTGGTGTCCCCGTGGGAGAGCGTGTACGCGAAACCGACGTCGGCCTGCGACGTGCGCGTCGGCAGGCCCGTGGAGGGGCCGATGCGCTGGATGTCGAAGATGACAACGGGCACCTCGGCGTAATAGCCGAGGCCCGCGAACTCGGCCATCAAAGAGATGCCAGGTCCCGACGTCGACGTCATCGCGCGCGCGCCTGCCCATCCGGCCCCGATCGCCATCCCGACCGCGGCGAGCTCATCTTCCGCCTGCACGACGGCTATCCGCTTTTCGCCGGTTTTCGGATCCGTGCGGAAGCGGTCGGAGTAGGCGATGAGGTTCTCGCACAGGGACGACGAAGGCGTGATCGGATACCACGCCACCACTGTCGCGCCGCCCATCAGTGCGCCCATGGCCGCGGCCTGGTTGCCCTCGACGAGCACCTTTCCATCCACCGCGCCGCTCATCGCTTCGAGCCGGTAGGGGTCTTTCTTGGAGAAGTTGTCCTGCCAGTAGTCGAAGCCGACCTTGATGGCTTCGAGGTTGACCGGCACCGCCTTCGGCTTGGACAGGAACTGGCGCTTGACGGCGTGGTCCAGCGCCTCCCACGGGATGCCGAGCAGGCCGGCGACGACGCCGACGTAGATCATGTTGGCCAGCTGCTTGCGCAGCGTGTCGCTCGTGATCTTCGACTTGGCGAGCTTGGAGAACGGCACCGGGTAATAGGTCAGGTCGGTGCGGACGTCCGCGGTGGAGAACGCCTCCTCGTGGACGACCACGCCACCCGGCCGCACCGTCTTCAGGTCCTGGTGCCAGGTGGCGACGTTGAAGGCGACCAGGATGTCGACCTGGTCCGCTCGTGCCATGTGCCCCTGGGGGGTGACCCTGAGCTGGTACCAGGTCGGCAGGCCCTCGATGTTGGACGGAAAAACGTTCTTGGGGGCGACCGGGATCCCCATATGGAAGATTGCCCGGGTAAGGATCAGGTTCGCCGTCTGGCTCCCCGAGCCGTTGACGGTCGCGGCCTGGATGGTGAGGTCGTTGATGAGCTGGTTGGTCAATTCGTTTCTTGGCGCAGGACTGTGAATTTTACGCGCACGATGACCCCGAACTAGTGTGGTCCAACCGATGAATTGGTTACAGTCCTGAGTCTGTGAAGGTAGGCACCCCGAAGGAGACGACGCCCGACGAGCGGCGCGTGGCGGTGGTTCCGGACACCGTCACCAGGCTTGGGGCGGCCTCGCTGGAGGTCAGCGTCGAGTCCGGGGCCGGTTCGGCGGCCTACATCCCGGACGAGGCCTACGAGAAGGCCGGCGCCAGGATCGTGAAAGGCGCGGCCGAGCTCATGGGGGATTCGGATGCGGTGCTCAAGGTGCAGGCGCCCTCGGCCGCCGAGGTCGAACTGGTCAAGAAGGGCGCCGTCCTCATCAGCTTCCTCCAGCCGGCTACGCAGGGGGACATCGTCAGGGCTCTCGCCAATCGAGGCGTGACGGCGTTCAGCCTGGAGCTCGTGCCGCGCATCTCGCGCGCGCAGTCCATGGACGCGCTGTCGTCCCAGGCATCGGTCGCCGGCTATGAGGCGGTGCTGATGGCGGCGGGCCGCCTGGGCAAGTTCTTTCCGATGATGATGACCGCGGCCGGCACCGTCCCTCCGGCTCGTGTGCTGGTCATGGGCGCCGGGGTAGCGGGCTTGCAGGCGATCGCCACCGCGCGCCGGCTCGGCGCGGTGGTCTCTGCCTATGACGTTCGCCCGGCCGTCAAGGAAGAGGTGCAGTCTCTGGGCGCGACGTTCATCGAGCTTCCACTCGAGACGCAGGAGGGAGAGGGCGGTTACGCCAAGGAGCAGTCGGAAGAGTTCCTCCGCAAGCAGCGCGAGCTCATCGGCGAGCATGTCGCCCGCTCCGACGTCGTCATCACCACGGCCGCGGTGCCCGGCCGGCGCGCACCGCTGCTCGTGACCGGTGAGATGGTCAAGGGCATGCGGCCCGGCTCGGTCATCATCGACCTCGCGGCTGAAACCGGCGGCAACGTCGAGCTGACGAAAGCGGGCAAGGACGTCGACGTGGACGGGGTCACCATCATCGGGACGCGGAACGTGCCGTCGACGATGCCTCTGCACGCCAGCCAGCTGTACGCACGCAACGTCGCCAACCTGCTGCTTCACCTGGTGAAGGACGGGGCGATCGTGATCGACTTCGAGGACGAGATCACCAAGGGCTGCTGCGTCACGTATGACGGCGAGATCGTCAACGAGCGCGCCAGGCAGATGGTCGGAGCACCGGCTTAGTGAGCAACGAGCTGCTCAACGAGTTCACCTTTTTCGTGCTCGCGGTTTTCGTCGGCATCGAGGTCATTTCCAAAGTCCCGACGATCCTGCACACCCCGTTGATGTCAGGCACCAACGCCATCCATGGCATCATCCTGGTGGGCGCGCTGGTGATCGCGGCGGGCGCCAGCTCGCCGATCAACATCGTTCTCGGCTTACTGGCCGTGGTCCTCGCGACCACCAACGTCGTCGGCGGGTTCGTGGTCACCGACCGGATGCTCGAGATGTTCAAGGGTCGGCAGGCGGCCAAGACGCCGGAACCAGCCAAAACCAAATGACGCTCGTCTACTCGCTGGCCTATCTGCTGGCCGCGGTCCTGTTCATCCTCGGCTTGAGCCAGCTGAGCTCGCCCAAGACGGCGCGCAACGGCAACTTCACCGCTGCCGCCGGCATGGTCATCGCGCTGGCCGCGACTGTGCCGCAGCTGCACTTCACGACGGCCGGCGCGATCATCATCCTGGTCGGAGTCGTCATCGGCGCGTCCATAGGGACCGTCGGCGCGCGCCAGGTGAGGATGACGGCGATACCGCAGATGGTCGCGCTGTTCAACGGCGTGGGCGGCGGCGCCGCGGCCCTGGTGGCGGTGGCGGAGCTCCTCAAGTTCGGCCCTCACCCGCCGTTTGCGGAAGCGTTTCCCAGCGTCTTCAGCATCGTGATCGGCTCGGTGTCTTTCGCGGGCAGCATGGTCGCCTTCGCCAAGCTCCAGGAGCTGATGACCGGCACGCCGATCACATATCCAGGACAGCAGCTGGTCAATGGCCTGATCGCCGCGGCGATCATCGGCTTCGTGATCGCCGTGCTCGCGATCGCTTCGATCCCATTCTCATTCCTGTCGCTGATGGTGCTCGCGCTCATTCTCGGCGTCGCGTTCGTCATGCCCATCGGCGGCGCGGACATGCCGGTCGTGATCTCCCTGCTCAATGCCTTTACAGGCCTGGCCGTCGCCGCGAGCGGCTTTACCCTCAACAACTTCGCCCTCATCGTCGCGGGGACGCTCGTCGGGGCCTCCGGCAGCCTGCTGACCAAGCTCATGAGCGATGCGATGGGCCGTTCTCTCGGGAACGTGCTCTTCGGCGCGTTCGGGCAGGTCCGCGCCGGCGCGGGCGCGGGGGCGGCGCCGGGGAAGGAGGGGCGCACGGTCCGCACGGCTTCGGTCGAAGACCTCGCCACGCTGCTCGCATACTCGCAGCGCGTGATCATCGTCCCGGGATACGGCCTCGCGGTCGCGCAGGCGCAACACGCAGTGCGCGAGCTGGCCGACCTGCTCGAAAAGAGAGGGGTCGAGGTCAGCTACGCGATCCATCCAGTGGCCGGCCGGATGCCCGGTCACATGAACGTCCTCCTCGCCGAAGCCAACGTCCCCTACGAGCAGCTGAAGGAGATGGACGAGATCAACGACCAGTTCAAGGACGCCGACGTGGTTTTGGTGGTGGGCGCCAACGACGTCGTCAACCCGGCCGCGCGCACGTCGCCCGGCAGCCCGATCTACGGCATGCCCATCCTCAACGCCGATCAGGCGAAGAACATCGTGTTCATGAAGCGATCGATGCGGCCGGGGTTTGCGGGCATCGACAACGACCTCATGTACGAACCGAAAACGATCATGTTGTTCGGCGACGCGAAGGATTCGCTCACCAAGCTGGTCAACGCGGTAAAAGCCGCATAAACAAATAGACAGAGCTAGGTGGAGCCCTAGTCCGGGTTTATCCCAACCGTCGCCTGAGCGTGCACCTTCCGAACGCCTGCCCGCAAAGTGTTACTCCATCTATCGGGCAGGCCTGCCTGCCCGATAAAAAGCGAGCCCCCGGCCGCTGACGGCCGGAGGCTCGCGCCGCGAAGAGGGTGTGGTGACGCGAATCCTAGACCTTGATCAGCAAATGGGTTAGTGGGCGGAATACAAAACCTGATCACTTTCCTTGTGCGCAGCGAATGGCCATACAATCGGCCCCGGTGGACGGCCACGAGCTGGTGCTGCTGGTCACGGTCGCCCTGCTCGTGGTGTACGTGATCGGGATCGGCGGCGCGACCGCCACCGCCATACGCATCGGTGAGGCTTGGCGCCGGCGCCCGGCGCCGGTGACGAGCCTGGGACCGCGTGTCGGGGGCGAGCTGGTGCTGCCCGCCCCTGCCCTTCCCACCGCCTCTCGTCGCTTACGCCTGGTGGGCTGGGTCGTGTTTCCGGTCGCACTCGTGCTGGCGGTCTTCGCCAACCGGACCTTTCCCTGGATGGCGCCGCTCGCAGTGCTCGTCATGGTGGCGCTGAATGCCTTCTATTTCACTGCGATGCAGGGAATGGGCGAGCCGCTGACGCTTGCGAAGGACGGATTCCGTGTGGGTGCGAGCGGTCGGGAGCGCATGGTGCGATGGGTGCATGTGACCGACCTGGTGGGTGCGCGCCTGGGCGCATTCAGCGGGATGCGAATGTCCGAAGCGGGCGAATGGCAGGATCCGAAGCTGCGGCCGAACGTCATCTTCTTCCGCCTCAATCGCGCGCTGGTGCGCGCGCCCAAGACGCTGCTCCACCGCCTGCGCGGCTTCTCGTACTACGACGGCGCCATCCGCAACTCCTTCGGGGTGCCGACCGAGCAGCTGCTCCAGGCGATGCGCGATTGGCAGCGCGTCGCGATCGACGCCGAGAAACCGCCTTTGCGCCGGCCGCGACCCGGCGATCAGAGGCAGCGCCAGAGCTAGGAGCGCGACTCCTTGAGCACGCGCTCGAGCGCTTTGGTGTCGAACGGCTTGGCCATGCGCAGCACGAAGTGCTGCAATCCCGCGTCCAGCCACTCCTTGATATCGCTCGAAGTGCGCACGCTGAGGTTGGCGGTGCGTTCGATCTCCTTCGGGTCGCGGCCGATGCGATGGCACCACTCGTCGAGGATCCTCGACTTCCGCCCGTATTCGTCCGGATCTCCGAGCGCATTCCACATCTGCGCGTGCTCCGCCACCAGCCTCAGCGTCACCTTTTCACCGCCGCCGCCGATCAGTATCGGCATCGGCCCTGACGGACCGGGCCTCAACTTCCTGATTCGGACCTTGATGCGCGGCAACGCATCTTTCAGCGTGCGCAGCCGATCCCTCGCCTCGCCGAACTCGTAGCCGAACTCGTCGTAATCGCGCTCGAACCACCCTGCACCCAGACCGAGCACGAAGCGGCCGCCTGAGAGCTGGTCGATGGTGCCTGCCATGTATGCGATGAGGTCCGGGTTGCGATAGCCGATCGACGTGACCATGGGCCCGATCTGTGGAGCCTTCGTGTCGACTGCGGCGGCGGCGAGCAGCGACCAGCACTCGAACTGATTGCCGTTGGGGTCGCCGTAGAGTGGAAAGAAGTGATCCCAGAACCAGATGCTGTCGACCCCCAGCTCATCGGCTCGCCGCCACGCGTCGCGCAGCTCGCCGATCGTGCACTGCTGCGGATGGATGGTGACGCCGACCTTGAAGCGCCTCGTTGCGGACATGAGTGAGGATTATCCTCTGCACCTCATGACGATCCGCTGGACACCCGTGGAGGTCGATGTGGCGCGGGCGGGCCCAGATTTCTGGACGCGCTATCACGCGTATCGCCGGTTGCGGCAGGCCGAGACGCGCCCTGACGACCCGATCACGCCCGACCACGTGGTCGAGGCCGAGATGAGGCGTCCGGACCCTTTCCAGCTGCGCTTCCGCTACGAGATCTCGACCGGCGGCAAGATGCTGAGCTGGTTCAGCGCGGGCGCGACGATGCCGGGGACGCCTGGGTACGACTCGAACAAGCACCTGCTGTGGGCGGACTGGTCTGTTCATCGCGATCATCGCCGGCGCGGCATCGGCCGGACCTGGGTCCCGATCCTGGCGGAAATCATGGATAGAAATGGCTACACGAAGGTCGGCATCGGCACCGAGGAAGCCTCGGGCCACGCCTTTCTCAAATGGCTCGGGGCAGAGGTCAAGTTCACGGGCGCGGAGAACCGCCTCAGGCTCGCGGATGTCGACTGGGCGATGATGCGCCGCTGGGTCGAGGACGGCCGCAAGCGCTCACCCGACACCAGGTTCGAGATGTACGACGGCCGCCTCCCCGAATCGATGTGGGACGACTACTGCCCCCAGCTCTCGAGCCTTCTCAACACGATGCCCTTCGAAGATCTCGATCACGGCGACATCGTTGAGACGCCGGCGATGATGAAGGAATGGTTTGCGCGCATGGACATCTCGGGGGAGGTCGGGCACTGGATGCTCACCCGCGAGCCTGACGGCATCATCTCCGGCATCACCGACATGTACTACGCGCCGTACAAACCAACGATCGTCAACCAGGGTTTCACGGGTGTGCATCCTGACGCTCGCCGCCGCGGGCTTGGCAAGTGGTTGAAGGCCGCCATGGCGATTCATCTGCGCGAGCTCTATCCCGAGGCCGAGTGGTTCACCACCGACAACGCGGGTTCCAACGCACCGATGCTCGCGATCAACACGAAGATGGGCTTCAAGCAGTACCGGGTCGCCAGCGAGTACCAGATCTCTCGCGACCGGCTCGCTGAGCGACTTCGCCAGCTGTCAGGAGCGGTTTAGAAAAGCCCTCGTGTGACTCAGGCCTGCCGGCTGCGCTGGACGCTGCGCGCGAGCAGGACGATCCCGATGACGATCAGCAGCGCGGGCAGTGCCGCCTTTCCGAACCATCCGTAATCGGTGTCGCTGATCCTGAAGATGGTTCCGAAGATCACGAAACCGATCATGAAGATGAGGGCGGCCACGAACATGAGGACGCGGCCCTGCCGGAGCAGGTGGGGATCGCGGTTGCGGAGGCCCTGCAGGAAGATGCCCAGGCCGACGCCGCCTGGAGCAACCAATGGCCACGCAAAGGCCCATGCGGGCCAGTCCTGAGTGGGGTTCATATAAGCGAGGATCAATCCGACCACGGTCAGGATCGCGCCTGGAATGAGCGCGCCGGTGCCGAGGCTGATGAAACCGACCAGCAGCAGGGTCAGGCCCGGGACGATCACGAACAGCGGCCAGCTGCCGCCGGCGTCGAAGCCGGTGAACTGGACGATCAAAGCGAACAGGCCGAGCACGACCAGGACCACGCCCAGCGCCACGCTCGACCCGGCTCGCCCCCTTACCGTCGCCGGAGGGATTGTGGCAGGCGGACGCGGCTGGTAGGCGGGAGGGGGAGGAGCGATCGCAGGGGCCGCCTCGACTGGAGTCATGGCAGGCGCCTCTTCGGCCGCGGCCGGCGTCTCATCGGTGCCGGTCGCGGCTTCGTCCGGCGCCGCCACCGAGCTCATCGCTTCCGGCTCCGAGCTCTCCACCGGCTTGTCCTTGCTCGGCGCGAAGATGTCCGGGCTGCCGGAGAGCATGTCCGCCATGACGTGAACGGTCGGGTCGCCTTCTCCGCCCTCGGGGGTGGCCTGCGAAGGGATGTCCTTCGGTGTGGAGCGCTTGCGCTTGGACATGAGGTCTCCAGCTTATACGTGCCGCCAGGGAGCGGGGAGCAGATGGGCGAGGATCCGGTAAACCTCCGGGTTGAGGGCCAGCCCGACGTGGCTGCCCTTGACCTCGATTGCGTTCACATCACGACGCAGGCAAGCCCTCCAGTTGACGACGCCGTCGGATCGCGAGTAGATCGACGTGGTCGGCACCCGCGGCGGCGCCGCCAGGTCCCGAAGGAAGCGCATCTCCACCGAGGCAGGGTGCCCGTAGCGGAAGACGTTGTACAGATGAGCCGCCCTTACGCCCGCCATCGTCAGGGGATGGACGTCGAACGGGTCGTTGAGCGGGGAGCCGAGGGTGATGACCTGTTCCACGAGCTCGGGCTTGCGATGTGAAAGCACTTTGGCGAGCACGCCTCCGCGGCTGTGGCCGACGAGCGAGACCCGCGCGTTGGTGCGGCGATGCAGGTGCTGCAGGGCGACCAGCAGCGGCCGCAGCATGACCTCCGAGTACATGACGTTGAACGCGACGCCCGCCATCCGAGGGCGATAACCCATGCGCCGCAGCCACGCGAACGGCGTGCGCAGCGTCCAGTCGCCGGCGAGGAAGCCCGGGATGAGGATGACGGGGCGTCCCGATCCGGGAGGGACGTCGGCTCCTCGGAACACGGGATCGCGGATCAGGCTGATGAATTCGAGGTAGATGCGGCCCTCGAGCCACATTGGGGGGATCGGATCCCAGCTGCCCAGGTGACGAAGGTCGGGGAGGACGGAAGCCGCGACCTCCTCCCAACGTCCGCGTCGCCTGCTGTGAGGTTGTGAGGCGGTGGCCAAGTTCAGCTCTCGAGACCGTTATGAAACCGCAGCGGGCTCGGGAGCGATTCTATCGGCAAGCCATTCGAAGAGAACCGTCAAGAATTCGTTCGGGGTTTCCATCATCGGCACGTGGCCGACCCCCTCGAGAACACGAAGGGTCCAGTCGGGCCGGCGGCGCACCAGCTCGCGGGCGGCCGCGAGCGGGATGAGGCGATCCAGGGATCCATGGATGACGAGCGTGGGGGCGGCGACACGCTTCACTCGGGTCCAGAACCGCGGATCAGCCATCCGAAGGCCGAGTGAGCGCGAAGCCTGGAGGAAGGCGCGGCTGTTCTGTGGGCCGAGGCTGCCGCGCTCTCGCGTGAGCTGGATGTGAGCGTCGAGAACCTTGGGGTCGACGCGCGACGGGTCGGCGACGACGAGGGCCAGCGTCTGCCGGACGAACGTCTCGGGCGCGATCTCCCGCAGCCGGCGCTCGAAGACGACCTCTGCGAGCCCCGGGATCGACAGGGCGGCGGCCACGCCGAGCATCGCCGGGTGCGGCCTGCGCACATGCACGCCGGGTACGGCCGGGTCGACCAGCATGCATTCGGTCACCCAGCGAGGGTGTTCGGCGGCTTCGAGGATGGCGATGTGGCCCCCCATCGAGTTGCCCATGAGGAGCACAGGTTCGCCGATGACCTTCTCCATGAACTGGTGGACGAGCTGCGCATTGGCGCCGACCGCGGCGGAGCGGCGGAACAGGGGAGTCTGCCCGAAGCCCGCCAGGTCGATGGCGATGGCGTGGTATCGCTTCGCCAATTCGGGGCCGACCGCCATCCAGTTCAGCGCATTGCCGCCGAGACCGTGAACCATGAGCATCGGCTTGCCTTCGCCGCCGAAGTCGATGTAATGGACCGGGCCGTCCAGGTCGACGATCCTATGGCGCAACGCGTCAATCCTACGACGCGGGAGTCAAGATGGCGCCCATCAATCGCACCAGGATCTCGGCGACGGCGGCCGATGACCGGCGACCGCCCTGGTGGAGGCGGTCGAACACGGCGAACGAGGTGAGCGCGCCGATGACATCCTCGGCCTCTTTCAGAGAGCAGCCGGGCCGAAGCAAGTCCGCGGACGCCAGCCTTTCCGCAAGGGCCCTGTCCTTGAGCGCGGCGGGGTCGCCCGTGGCGGTCGCGGCGGGCAGGGCCCGGAACAGGGCGGGGTCGGAGGACCAGGTCGCGCAGGCTCCCACGATGCGGTCGCGCAGCTCCTCGCGAGGATCGGTGGCGCCGTTGCGGGCGGCCGGCAGCGTGCGACGGTGCGCCTCGCCCGCGACTGCGCGCAAGAGCCCGGAGCGCGAGCCGAACTGGTTGTAGATCGTCAGACGTGACACGCCCGCCCGGCGAGCCACCGCACCCACGCTGAGAGAGGACCCGTCGCCGGCGGAGACGAGCTCGCGCGCCGCCGCCAGCACGGCGGCTCGGGTTCGATCGACCCCGGCCTGGCGCTTGCCGAGATCGTGGCGGCCGTTCACGCGCCTACATTAACATACAGTCTGTCAACCGAACCACGAGGTCCGCCGAGCCTTCAGAGACCCAGGGTGAGCCTCGCCAAGCGGTCGCGGACCTCGGTCGGCAGCACCTTGGAGTAGATGTCGATCGCGCGCGCGTCGTAGCCGACCAGGTAGCGCGGCTTCGGCTTCTTGGCGGTCATGATGCTCGCGATGAGTCGCGCCACCTCGATCGGGTCGCCCATGAGCCGCTGGCTGGCCTTGATGCCGTCCTCCAGGCGGCGGTAGGCGGCGAAGTAGTCGGAATCGAGGCGCCCCTGCACATCGCTGGTCGCGCTCTCCCAGATGTTGGAGCGAAAGGCGCCGGGCTCGATGAGGACGACGGCGACGCCGTCGGAGGCCACCTCTACTCGCAAAGCGTCGGAGAGCGCCTCGAGCGCGTGCTTGCTCGCCTGGTACCACCCGGTCAGCGGGGTGGTCATCAGGCCGTAGATCGATGAGATGTTGATGATCCTGCCTCCTCCCTGGGCGCGCATGTGCGGGAGCGCCAGACGTGCCAGGCGCATGGGACCGAGCACCATCGTCTCCAGCGCCGCTCGCGCGTCATCGTCGCCGACGTCCTCGACGGCGCCGCTCGCCGCCACGCCCGCATTGTTGACGAGGCCGTACGGCGCGAGCTCGTTGACGACTCGTTCGCACTGCCGAGCGTCGGTGACGTCGAGCGATACGGTCCGGACCTTGACCCCGGCCTGGCGCGCGGCTTTCGAGACGGCCCGAGCCTTCGGCTGCGAGCGCACCCCGCCCACCGAATCAAACCCGCGCCGTGCCAGCTCGATGACCGTCGCGAGCCCGATCCCCGACCCGGCACCGGTGGTCAAGACCGTCCGCTCCACTGCGCCGACAACCTACCATCCCTGCCGATGAAGGTCCCCAATCCGCTGGCTGTGCGCGAGCTCGGCGCGCTGCTTCGAGACCCGGTCTTCCGGGGCCGCGGCGTGCGGCATGGAGACGGCCGCACAGTCCTGCTGGTGCCGGGATTCCTGTCCGGCGATTGGTCGCTGACGGTCATGCACGGATGGCTCCAGCGCATCGGCTACAGCCCGCACATGTCCGGGATCAACTTCAATGTGCGCGCGTCGGAGCACGTGCTCGCCGGGCTGCGACGCCGGCTGGCCGACATCCAGGCGATCGATCCGTCGCCCGTGACGATGATCGGGCACAGCCGCGGCGGCCTCCTGGCCAAGGTGCTTGCGCAGCGCCGGCCCGCCGTCGTGGACCAGGTGATCGCCCTGGGCTCACCGCTCGCCGATCAGGCCGACATCGCTCCACTCACGCAGGCCGCGGTCGGCGTCATGCGGACGGTGAACGAGATCGGTTTCGGGCTCAGGCTGCGGCACGAAGGGAGGTTCGCCTACGACCTGCGACAGGCCCCGCTCGTCCCGACGACCTCCATCTACACGCCCTCAGACGACGTCGTGAACTTCCGCAGCTGCATCCGCCCCGACATCCCCTCGATCGCCGTTTGGGGCAGCCACAACGGACTGGTCATCAATCCTGAGGTCTACCGCCTCGTGGGACGGCTGCTTACGCGTCCGCGCCGGCTTCCGCACTCGGCGGCCGGCTGACGCGCGGGCGCGCGCCCTCGGGGTCGCGGCTTCATGAAAGTCGCCCGCCGCCTCTTGCAGGTGCCGGGCGAAATCGTCGAGGTCCGGGACCAGATCGCGATCGGCGAGCATCCCGAAATGGATGCTGCCGTTGTAAGAGACGATCGCGAGGTTGAGTCCCAGCGAGTGGTAGATAGCGACCAGCGGCCAGAACTCGAGCAGCTGCGCACCCCCGGTATAGAAAGGCACCTGGGGACCGGGCACGTTGGTCGCGACGATGTTGATCGCCGACTGGCGGGTCCACACCGGCTGTGAGGTCATCAGCCGTCCCGCCAGCGCCTGCAGCGTCGCTGGCGCCCAGTTGGCGAGCTGGGTCAGGGTGCCCGCCGCCACCGCCTGCCGCGACCGCTTCAGGTCGCCGGTCGCGGCGCTGACGCGGCTCAGTCTCTCTTGCGGGGTCATCGCGCCGAGCGGGATCTCGACGACCATGGCGCTGACCATGTTTCCGAGCTGGTAGCGCTGCGAGTCGTCGCGGACGCTGACCGGCGCCATCACCCGCAGCGAGCGGGGCACGGGCTCGCCGCGATCATCGAGCCAGCGCCACATCGCCTCGCCGATGACGGCGAGGACGACGTCGTTGACGGTGCCCCCGAACGCGGCCTTGACGTCCTTCAGGTCCTGCAGCGGCACCTTCACCGACTGGACGCGGCGGTGCGGGCCGATCGGTCGGTTGAAGAACAGCTGCGTGCCCGGTCGGAGCCACGCCAGCGCCAGCTGCAGGCCGCCCGACCACGGCGAACGCATCACGCGCTCGAGCACTTTCTCGGGGCGCAGGCTTGCGAGCTGCCTGATGGCGTCGCCGGGAGAGACGCCCGCGACAGCCTGGCGGAGTATCTCGACGGGACCTGGCGCCGGCCTGGGTTGCCATCGTTTCGGGCGCCCGTACCGGGCCGGTGACGGCTCGGCGTCCAGGAGCAGGGTCGCGAGGTCCACGGTCGAGATGCCGTCCACCATCGCGTGGTGCACCTTGTTGACAACCGCCACGCGCCCGCCAGTCAACCCCTCGATGACGGTCATCTCCCAGAGGGGTTTATTGAGGTCCAGCGGCCGCGCGAACACACGCGCCGTGTAATCCCGCAGCGTCGCCTCGTCACCGGGGCTGGGCAGCGCGGCGCGGCGAACGTGGTAAGAAAGGTCGAAGTCGGGGTCGTCGATCCAGACGGGGTTGCCGAGGTTGCCCGGCATCCACATCACCTTCTGCCTGTAGCGCGGGACGAGGTGCAGCCGCTGCTCGATCGTGCCCGCAAGGCCGAGCGCTCCGCGACCGCCTTTCACCCGCGGCGTGCCTTCGAAGATGTAGGTCGCGCCGATGTGCAGCGGCGCCTCGTACCTCTCGGCATACAGGAACCACGCGTCGAGCCCGGCCAGCGGCTCAAAGAAGGTTTCGGTCATGTCACCCCTGCCCGAGCCGGATTCTCGCACGCGGCTTGAAGTCCCGCCTAGGCTGCTTTAATGGCGAGCTTGATTCCCCTGGCGATCCTGCTGTCGCTTGTCGCGGCCGGGCTGCACGGCACCTGGAACGTCCTGGTCAAGGTCAGCGGCGACCCGATGAGCACCCTCGCTCGGGGGACGGTGGCCGCGGCTCTGCTCCTGACGCCACCCGCGTTCGCCGCCTGGCTCATCGCCGGCCGCCCTGGCCTGACACCGGAGGCGGCGGGACTTGCAGCCCTTTCGGCGTCACTCGAGCTCATCTACGTCGTCCTGCTCTCATCCGCATACCGGCGCGGCGAAGTGTCGGTCGTCTACCCCATGGCGCGCGGGTCCGCTCCGCTGCTGGCTGTGCTGGTGGGCCTCGGCTTCCTGGGCGAGAGGCTTTCGACCCCTCAGCTGGTGGGCGTCGCCCTGCTGCTGGCGGGCATACTGACCGTCACACTGCCGCAGACCAGCGGGCGGGCGACCCTGCCGGCCCTGCTCACCGGCGCGACGATCGCCGCTTACAGCGTGGTCGATCGCATTGGGGTGAGGCTGGCCGCGCCCTGGCTCTACGGATGGCTGCTGGTCGTGCTGCTGGCGGCGGGTCTTGCGCTGGCGCAGTGGGCTCGCACGAGGTTTGCCGGCCGCCAGGCCGTGCCGGCCCCGCGGCCATGGAGGCAGGCGACCGTCGTCGGCGTGTTCATGTGGGGCGCCTATCTCCTCGTCCTGCTGGCCCTGAGCATCGCCCCGCTTGCGGTCGTCGCCCCGGTTCGCGAGTCCGCCATCGTCGCCGTGGCCGTCTGGGGCGTGTGGAAGCTTCGCGAGCGGCAAGGCGCCGTTCTGAAGTTGTCGGGAGCGGCCGCCACGCTGCTGGGGGTCGCCCTTTTGGCCGCCTGAAGGGGCGCCGGCGGCCATCACAGCACCCGGTTTGAGGCCGTCCGGCAGCGTGGTAAGGTAATTTTGTCGCCCGGCTGTGGGGCGATGTTCGCCGCGGTCGACCGATTCTTCTCGAAAGGACCCGAGCGTTCGCGAGATTTTCTTTCGAGAAGAGGAGTTGGAGATGCCGACAGGCACCATCAAGAAGCTGGTATCCGACCGCGGGTTCGGGTTCATCGCGGCCGAGGACGGGCGGGAGTATTTCTTCCACCGCACGGGCCTCGACTCGAGCGTGAACTTCGACTCCCTGGCGGGCGGAGAGCGCGTCAGCTTTGAGATCGAGCCGAGCCAGAAGGGCCCGCGCGCGAACCGCATCAAGCTCGCATAGCAGAGAGCTTCACCAGGCCGGTCGCTGTGGCGGCCGGCCTTTTTTGTGCCCTGTCAGTGCGAGGCGCGGCCGACCAGGACGAACGCGCCCGCCCACGTCACCGAACCTAGGGCGACGAGCGCCCACAGCGTGGGAGCGACGACCGGAAGATCCACGAGCGCGCCGATGATGCACATCGAAGCCGCGCCGGCGAGCAGGAACGCGCCCGGAAACAGGACCCAGGCGGCGTACCACGGGGGCTGCGCGCCATCGCCGCGATCGAATCGCCGCGCGGCCATGAAGAGAACCGCTGCGGCCGCGATCGTGGGCGCCGAAAGCTGTACGGCCCAAAACGCCGTCAGGGACCCGGTCGCCGCACCCATCACCGGCTGCACGCCCGCGAGCGTCAGCGCGGCCGGAACCGCGAACCCGAGCAGTCGCAGGAGCTTGCTGGCCGGGGGCACCTGGTCAGCGGCCCCCGAGAAACATCTTCGCGAGGAAGGCAGCACGGGCACCAGCGCCGGCTGCGTGAAAACGGGGACGGTCGCGACCCAACCGTATTCGACATCGTGGTAGTAGTCCGGCTGCGACAGCTGCGTCATGAACCAGTCGTTGAACGTGCGCGCGCGACCGGCGAGGCTTGCCCGGTCCTTGATGCCGCCGCTGTAGGGCTGCCGCGGCAGCCCCGAGGCGAGGTCGGGTGACCCGTAGAAGTCGTCGGTCCCATACACCGATGTAGAGCCGTACGAGTAGATGGCGACGCCCAGAACGCGGTTCCCACGCGAGGAGGGCGCCACCGCACGCCTGATCTGGCCCAGGGTCCCCTCCGGATAGTTCAGGAACGCTCCCACCCCGGTGACGATGCGATCGGCGAAGCCAGAGTCCTTCTCGAAGTTCTGCCACCGATCGAACCACTGTTTCTCGAGGCCGCTCCAATCGCTGTCGTAGTTCATCGGCACGCCGAAATCGACATAGCCTTTCGCCAGCCACGTGTTCCAGTCCTGAAACACCGACCCGTAGGCAGCCGTCTTGGACCAGTCAGCCGCCGTTAGCGGCCCGCTGCCGAAACAGATGAGGGCCCCGCTCAGCTTGACGTTGGGGTTCTCGCTCTTGAGGTCGTCGTGGAGGTCTCGGACGAAGGCGGTGACGCGCTCCCGCCGCCATGCCTTCCAGCCCTCGTCGCCCGCCGCCGGCGCCACCCTGGCGCCCGTCTCGAGCATGAACAGCAACACCGACACGGGGCTGTAACCCCAGCTCGAGCCCGGATACCGGACGAAGTCCATGTGCAGCCCGTCGACGTCGTAGTTCTTTGCCACGTCCATGAACACGCGGTGCGTGTAGACCTGCACCTCCGGCACGCCAGGGTCGAGGTAGCCGCTCGCGCTACCGTCGGCGGCTCGGTTGCCCCAGGCATCGCCGTGCTCGAGATAGACCTTGCTGGACTCGCCCGCGAAGAAGGTGTTGAGCCAGGCATGGACCTCGATGCGCGGAACGGCCGCGTGGGCGAGCCGGATCACGTAGGCGAGCGGATCGAAGTCGATCGGCCCCTTGATGTCGGCGGCGCGTGGCTCGTCCGATCGGTTGAAGTAGGCATCGCCTGCCTTACGCACCTGCACGAACAATGCGTTGATGTTGCCGCGGTGGGCGTCGGCGACGAGCTTCTCCACCTGCGCCGGCGACTTGATGCCGTCGTGAAACGCGTCGACCCAAAGCGCTCGATACTGCGGCGGCCCGTACGCGATGGGGCTGGGCGACGGAGAGGGTGAAGGTGTCGCGGTCGACGTAGCGGTCTGGCCGCTGCACGAGATCGACAACAGGATCACCGCGCCGGCGCCGGCCACGCGGGCCATCACTTTCTTGCGATGAGCACGAGGTTCCGGCCGCGGGTCGAAATCGTGCCGGGATGCGCGCGCTGCAAGGTCGCGATCGCGTCCCGTTTCATGGCCTCGCGTTTCTCCGCGCCGACGCGCTCGAGACGCGATGCGCAATCCCACCAGCCCATGAACATCGACACCAGGTGCTCTGCCGACTTCCAGTGCACGTCCTCCTCGACCTGTTCAACGTTCGCGGAGGCGAATCCGGCATCGAGCGCCGCCCGGCCGAGAGCGAGTGGATCGCGGATGGTGTCGCGCGTCGGCTTCTGGTCGATCACCTCGGCCGCCGGCGGAAGCCAGCGCTCGACCACGCCGTCCAGCATTCCGAAGACGGAGTCCTGGACCGGCGTCGCGGGCAAGCTCGCGGCCAGGCTGCCGCCCGCCTTCAGCACCCGGCGGGCCTCGCGTAGCGCCAGCGGCAAGTCGGGCGCGAACTGGAGGCCATGGCCGCATAGGGCCCCGTCAAAGGAGCCGTCCGCGAAATTGAGGGCTTCGATGTCCATGACCTCGAAGCGCGCGTTGACGATGCCGGCGGTGCGAGCGAGCTCGATCATCCCGGGGGCAAGGTCGACACCGACCACCTCGCCGCCGGGCGCGACCATCGCGGCCACGAGCCGGCTCAGGTTGCCCGGACCGCAGGCCAGGTCCAGCATTCGCATCCCGGGCTGCGGGGCCGCCAGCTCGATCATGCGGACGCGCCCGCGTGCCTCGCCGCGAGCCATCACGTCGTCCAGGCGCCGCTGGTACGCCTCGGCGTGGCGGCTGAACACCTCGGGGAAGAACTCCTTCGATTTCAAGCTCCGCGGCCGCGCCATTCCCTCTCGAGCGTCGCCGCGACGCCGAGCGCACCGACGTTGGTCTTGCCGACGACCTGGATGCCGACCGGCAGCCCCGATGTCGGCGCCGGCAGGGCGACGACCGGCTGCCCCGTCGTGTTGAAAGGACGTGTGAATCTCGACAGGGGCTCGCGCACCTCCCTGCCCGCGCTGATTGGCGGCGCGACGATGGCGGTGGCGGGGAGAATGAGCGCGTCGACGCCTTCCATCGCGCGCTGCGCCTGCTCGCGCAGCCGGGGCCAGGCCAAATGCGCCGCTTCGAAGTCCACCGCGAGAACCTCGAGCCCGCGCCTGATGAGGCCGATGACGTCGGCGCCGTACTTCTCTGGAAATTGCTCGGCCCACCGGCGATGGAACGCGGCGGCCTCGACCAGCAGGATCGTGAGGCCGACGTCGAACAGCTCGTCGCGGCCCGGAAAATCGACCTCGGGCACGCCCCTGGAAACGAGCTCCCATGCCCGGGCTGTTTCCGCGTCGAGGCCTGCGATCCAGCCCGAGGGCACCCCCAGTCGGGGCGCAGACACAGGCTCGACGGCCGGCTGCTCGCCAGACATCATCGAGTAGGCTGCCGCCGCCGTCGCGACGTCGGGCGCGATCGGCCCGAGCGTGTCCAGGGAGTGACTCAATGGGACGACGCCGGCGGTGTCGATGCTGCCCAGGGCCGGCTTGAATCCGACCACTCCGCACAGCGAAGCCGGGATGCGGATCGAGCCGCCCGTGTCGCTGCCGATCGCCCAATCGCACATCTCCATCGCGACCGCGACCGCCGACCCGCCCGACGAGCCGCCCGCGACGCGTTCGGGGTCGCGGGGGTTGCGCACCGGCCCGTAGTGCGGGTTGACGCTTGTCACCCCGAACGCGAACTCGTGCAGGTTGGTCTTGCCCACGATCACGCAGCCGTGGCTGCGGATTCTTTTCACGACCGGGGCGTCATCCACGGCGGGGGTGTTGGGGAGCATGATCCCGCCCGCCGTCGTGACCATCCCGGCCACGTCGACAAGGTCCTTGACCGCGACGACGAGGCCGTCACCGGTCTCGGCGGAGATCGAGATGAACGCGTTGAGGTCAGCATGCTCCGCCATCCGTCGCCGCGCCTCGCCCAGGTCCATCGGGCCAATTCTGCCAGCCGTCGAGTTATCCTCCGGGGTTGCGACATGTCTCAAACGATGGGCGCGCTGAATCCGACCATGGCCTGGACGAAGGTCGACGTCCTGACCTCGTATCAGCGCATCACGGCGGAGATCCAGGTCCGCGGGCGCCTTCGCGAGACGATGAACGATCCAGAGCCTCTGTTCCATCTCCGCAACGTGAGCGCTGAGCCGCTGCTGCCTGGCGCGGTGCAGCTGAACGGAGTCCCTGAGGGCCTGTTCAACAAACAGTGGGTTTACGGCATCCGGACCATCGAACCGGAGGCGCCGATGCCCGACCAACCCGAGCTCATGCGCCGGTTCGTGATGTTCCAGGCCAACAGCTTCATGGTCACGGGCGCGGCGGAGTTTCCAAAGGCGACCGACCCGAAGATGCACGGCGAGATCCTGCTCAAGGGCCGGTTCTTCCCCATGGTCGACGTGACGGTGGTGATCGTCGGCGCCAATGGCAAAAGCTGGACCCAGCCCGCCATCTGGGTCAACCGGGACCAGATGCTGGCGCTGTACCTGGGCTAAGCCTTCGCGCCGAAGAGGCCGCGTATGCGTGCCCAGAGCACCGAGAAAAGCAGCCCGATCGCGTTGACGGGCCTGGCCGTGGCGACCGGAGCCGGCGAAGAGGTGGCAGCAGCCCCCGGGCCGTCATTGGAACTGTTCTCGGACGCCGGGGTCGACTCCGCGGCCTCGACGTTGGCCTTGATGCACGCGGCCATCTCACCCACGAGCCGCCGCGACACGTCCTCCATCACGCCCCGCCCGAACTGGGCGACGCGACCGGCGACGTTGTAGTCGGTGACGATCTTGACCACCGAGCCGCTGCCCTCGGGGACCACGCTCATGAGCGCCTTCGCTCGCGCGGACCCCGGGCCGGTCGTCTCGCGGCCTTCTGCCTCGAGGGTGGCGGAATGTGCGTTCTCATCCCGGTCGACGATTCGGGCGGTGCCGTTGTACGCGACGGTTATGGGGCCGACCTTGATCTTGACCTTGCCCTTGAACGTGGTCGGATCGACGACCTCGGACAGCTCCGCGCCGGGCACGCACCCGGCGACCTTGTTCACGTCCAGCAGGTAGGCGAACACCCGCTCTGGAGGCGCCGCCACGGAAAAAGAATTCTCTAGTTGCATTTCAGCGCTAAAAGTAGCCGAATAGTACGGTTACCTTTCGGTCCGCTTTGGCTGCTTGATCTGGCGCGCTCCCGCGCGCCTGCTCGCTATACGGAGGGACGCAATGAAGCATAAGGTCGCCACCACCGTCAACGGCCGCCGGCACGAGCACGAGGTCGAACCGCGCCTCTTGCTCGTGCACTACCTCAGGGACGTAGTCGGCCTGACCGGCACGCACATCGGATGCGACACCAGCCAGTGCGGCGCCTGCACGATCCTGGTCGACGGCAAGGCGGTGAAGAGCTGCACGATGTTCGCCGTCCAGGCCGAGGGCAGGAACCTCACCACGATCGAAGGCATGGCCAAGGACGGCCAGCTGCATCCGCTGCAACAGGCGTTCTGGGACGAGCATGGGCTCCAGTGCGGCTACTGCACGCCCGGGTTCATCATGGCCGCCGCTTACCTGCTTTCCCAGAACCCCAACCCGACAGACGACGAAATCCGGAAGGGCCTCGAGGGCAACCTCTGTCGGTGTACGGGTTACGTGAACATCATCAAGTCGGTGAGGTCGGCGGCGGCCGCCATGGGCGGAGCGCCGGCGCGGGCGGGCGAGAAGTCCGTCGCGGGGAGATAGGCGATGGCTGTCACCACCATGATCGGAGCGAAAATCCATCGCCGCGAAGATCCCAGGCTCGTGACTGGCCACGGCAGCTACGTCGACGACATGCAGCAGGTGGGAATGGCCTACATGTCGGTCGTTCGCAGCTCACAAGCGCATGCGCGCATCAAGAGCATCGACATCACAGATGCCAGCAAAGCGCCAGGCGTGGTCGCCATTTACACGGCGCGCGACTTCAAGGCCGTCCTCAGCGGCGGTTTGCCGGTCACGGAATCGCTGATCGCGGATAAGAAATACGTGCCCAACCAGTTCCCTATCGCCGAGTCCGAAGTCGTGTACTTCGGCGAACCGGTGGCCGTCGTGCTGGCCGACGAGCGATATCAAGCCGCAGACGCTGCGGAGAGGGTTCAGGTCGAGTACGACCCGCTGCCCGTCGTCGTCGATTTCGAGAAGGCGATGCAGAAAGGCAGCGAAAAGGCGCACAGCGACGGGCCGGACAACATCGCATGGGACGTCAACTTCCCGGGCGGAGACATCGAGGCCGCCTTCAAGGAAGCGGACGTCACAGTGAAGGAGCGAATCATCCAGCAGCGCGTGTTCCCCATGTCCATGGAGCCGCGCACTGTGATGGCCAACTTCGTCCCCTTCGCCAACCAACTGACCCTGTGGACGTCAACCCAGGTGCCGCATTTCGTCCGGATCTTTCTGTGCTTCGGCCTCGGTATCCCGGAGAGCCAAATTCGAGTCATCGCCCCCGATGTCGGAGGCGGGTTCGGAAGCAAGCTCCGGCCGTATCCCGAGGAGTACCTGGCGGCGGCGTCGTCAAAGCTTTCGGGTCGTCCGGTCAAATGGGTCGAGGGCCGAACTGAAAACCTGCAGGCGACGACGCACGGGCGTGGCCACATCTTTGACGTCGAGGTCGCGGCGAAGAAGGACGGCACGCTGCTCGGACTGAAGGTCACCAACCTGTCCGACAACGGGGCATACGTAGGTGTGTTCGGAGCGCTTCAATCAGCCCTCGCCCTCCTGCTCGCCCCCGGCTGCTACAAGTGGGAGGCGGTCCACGGACGCACCGTCGGCATCTTGACCAATAAGATGTCGACCGATCCGTATCGCGGCGCGGGACGCCCCGAGGCCGCACATCTCGTCGAACGTGCCGTCGACCTGGTTGCCCAAGAGCTGAAGATGGATCCGGCCGAGCTCCGCCGCAAGAATTTCCCCAGCGAGGCTGAGTTCCCCTTCACCAACGCACTCGGCATGGTGTACGACTCGGGCAACTACGCGAAGACTCTGGACAAGGCGCAGCAGATGGTCGGCTACGACGACCTCCGCCGGCGCCAGTCCGAGCTCCGCAAGCAGGGCCGCTACCTGGGAATCGGACTGTCCACCTATGTCGAGATCTGCGGCGTCGGACCCTCAGCAGCCACGAGTCACGTCTCCGGAAATCTTTCCCTCGTCGAGTCGTCGGTTGTGCGCGTCCATCCGACCGGATCGGTGACCGTGGCGGTAGGAACCCATTCGCACGGCCAGGGCCACGACACCACGTTTGCCCAGATCGTGGCCGACGCACTCGGCGTGCCCTATGAATCCGTCGAGATCCATCACGGGGATACGGCCGACACGCCGTTCGGATATGGAACCTACGGGAGTCGCAGTCTCGCTGTAGGCGGCATTTCGATCTACACGTCTTGCCAGAAGGTCGTCGACAAGGCGAAGAAGATCGCGGCGCATATGCTCGAAGCGGCGGACGACGATGTCGTCTTCGACCAGGGCCGATTCCACGTCAAGGGCAGCCCTGAACGCGCCAAGACGATGGGTGAGGTGGCCTTTGCCGCGCATCTCCCGGGTCTCCCCGAGGGCATGGAAGCCGGGTTGGAGGCGGTCACGTATTTCGACCCGCCCAACTTCACGTGGCCCTTCGGCGCCCACATCTGCGTCGTGGAGGTGGATCCCGAGACGGGCGCTGTCGACATCCAGAAATACATCGCGGTGGATGACTGCGGAAACATCATCAATCCGATGATCGTCGACGGCCAGATCCACGGCGGCGTCGCTCAGGGAATCGGGCAAGCCCTGTTCGAGGAGGTCGTGTACGCCGAGGACACCGGGCAGCTTCGAACCGGAACGCTGCTCGACTACAACATTCCGGGCATGGGCGAGATTCCTGAGCTCGAGCTCGACCGGACGATCACGCCATCGCCCACCAATGTCCTTGGTGTCAAGGGCGTCGGCGAGGCGGGCACGATTGCGGCGAGTGCAGCAGTGATCAACGCGGTGGTCGACGCGCTCAGCCCATTCGGCATCAAGCACGTGGACATGCCGGCAAGTCCCGACCGGCTGTGGAAGATGATCAAGGAGGCACGCAAGTGATCCCAGCCGCATTCGAATACGCCCGCGCCTCCTCGGTCGACGAGGCGGCGAAGCTTCTCGACCAGTACGGTGAGGACGCCAAGGTGCTCGCGGGTGGGCACAGCCTGATCCCGCTCATGCGCCTGCGCCTGGCGCAGCCGAAGGCCCTCGTGGACATCAACGGCATCAAAGGCCTCGATCAGATCAAGGTCGAAGGCTCGAAGCTGCACGTCGGCGCCCTCGCGCGTCATGTCGAGATCCAGAACTCCGAGGTGGTCAAGGACAAGCTCCCGATCCTCGCCGAGGTCGCGGGCGAGGTCGGTGACAACCAGGTCCGCAACATGGGCACGATGGGCGGCGTGGTCGCGCACGCCGACGCGGCGGGCGACTACCCGACCATCGCCCTGATCCTCGATGCCGAGATCGTGACCAACAAGCGATCGATCGCGGCGAAGGATTTCTTCAAGGACCTGTTCACGACGCCGCTCGCCGCCAACGAGATCGTCACCGAGGTCGTGTTCCCGGTCGCCGACGGACCGCACAAGTACATCAAGTTCCGTCGCCGGCTGTTCGATTGGGCGATCGTCGGCGCAGCCGCGCAGAAGATGAACGGCGGCTGGCGCATCGGGCTGACGAACGTGGGTCCGACGCCGGTCCGGGCGAAGGCGGTCGAGGACGCCCTCCAGAACGGCGCCAAGCCCGAAGAGGCCGCCCAGCACGCGTCCGACGGCCTCAACCCATCGGGCGACCTGCGTGCGAGCCCGGAGTACAAGAAGCACCTGTCGCGGGTGCTGACGAAGAGGGCCATAGAACAAGCGACCTAGCCGGTCGGTAGTCTTTGTCGGGATGACGGCCCCGGCGACGATCGACGACGTGGAGTGGCGTCTCCGCGAGCGCCGCTACATCGGCGATCGCGGTCTGGCGACGTCCATCTTCCTTGCCCTCAAGCTGGAGAAACCGCTCTTCATCGAGGGCGAGGCGGGCGTCGGCAAGACCGAGGCCGCCAAGGTCATGGCCGAGGTGCTGGGCGCGCGGCTCATCCGCCTCCAGTGCTACGAGGGCATCGACCTCGCGCACGCCGTGTACGAGTGGAACTATCCGCGGCAACTCCTCCACATCCGCTTGCTGGGCGAAGGCGAGGACCGAAAGACCGCCGAGCGCGAGATCTTCAGCCCGGAGTTCCTGCTCCGGCGCCCGCTGCTAGACGCGATCGACAACGACGACGCCACACCGCCAGTGCTCCTCATCGACGAGATCGACCGCTCGGACGAGGAGTTCGAAGCCTTCCTTCTCGAGCTGCTGTCCGACTTCCAGGTTTCCATCCCCGAGATCGGGACCATCAAGGCGAAAAAGCCGCCCTTCGTCGTCATCACCTCGAACCGCACTCGCGAGGTGCACGACGCGCTCAAGCGTCGCTGCCTTTACCACTGGATCGACTACCCCGACCTCGAGAAGGAGGTCGAGATCGTGCGCGCCCGCGCACCCGAAGCCGCGGACGGGCTCGCACGCGAGGTAGCCGCGCTGGTCCAGGGCCTTCGGAGCATGGAGCTCTACAAGGTGCCGGGTGTCGCGGAGACGCTCGACTGGGCGCGATCCCTGGCGGCCCTGGGCGCCACCCGAATCGACGCCTCGCTGGTCGATGCGACCCTGGGCGCAGCGCTGAAGTACCAGGAAGACCTGGAGCGCGTACGTGAGCAGGTGCCGGCGCTGGTCGAGAAGGCGCGAGGTGCCTGAGGCGCCGGATCTCCTGCCCCGCCTGGGCGCGTTCGCCAGGCTCCTCCACGATGCCGGTCTCGAAGCCGGGCCGCGCAGGCTCACCGACGCCACACGGGCGCTCACGTTGGTCGACCTCAAGCGTGAGCTGGACTTCCGGAGCGCCCTGCGGGCCGTGTTCGTGAGCAGGAAGGACGAGATCGCGACATTCGAAGCCGCTTTCGACATCTTCTGGGCGCCGCCCGATCCGCGCGTCGCCGCGGGCGCCATCCCCGGCCGCGCGCGGTCATTGCCGATGTCGCCTGAGCGCGCGAAGGCATGGTCCAGGGCTCTCGGCTTGAGCAGCTCGCTCATGAACCGCGACCAGGACCCGCGCACAGTGCCGGCGACGTCGAGCGGCTACAGCGCCGAGGAGCTGCTGCGCCACAAGGACTTCGAGGCGATGACATGGCAGGAGACCGAGCAGGTGCGGCGGCTGCTCGAGCAGGCGCCATGGCGCGTGGCCGAGCGCAGGACCCGGCGTCTTCGCGCCGCGAGGTCCGGATCGATCGACCTGCGGCGGACGGCTCGCCACGCCATCCGTTCGAGCGGCGAGCTGGTGCGCTTGTTCAGGCGCCGGCCGCGGATGAGGCGGCGGCCGCTGGTGCTCGTCTGCGACATCAGCGGTTCGATGGAGCGCTACTCGCGGCTGCTGATGATCTTCGCGCACGCGATCGCCCGTCGCGAGGACCTCGAGGCTTTCGTGTTCTCGACCCGCCTGACGCGCATCACGCGGCTGCTGCGCCAGCGCGACCTCGATCGCGCGCTCGCCTCGGTGAGCAAAGGCGTGCACGACTTCAGCGGAGGCACGCGCATCGGCGAAGCGCTGGCCGACTTCAACCGCCGCTGGGCGCGCCGCGTGCTCGGACACGGCGCGGTGGTGATCATCGTCAGCGACGGTTGGGATCGCGGCGACCCGAATCAGCTCACCGCCGAGCTCGTGCATCTGAGGCGCTCCGCGCACCGGCTCATCTGGCTCAACCCGCTGCTCGGTTCCGAGGGCTACCAGCCGCTGACGCGCGGGATGGTGGCCGCCCTTCCTTACTGCGACGACTTCCTGGCCGCCCACAACCTGCAGGCGCTGGACGACCTTGGACGCCTGCTGGCCGGCCTCGACAGCCGGCCCGCGGGGAGGTGACGAGATGCGAGAGGTGCTGAGCGAGCTCGAGTCCTGGACGGCCGGCCAGGAGCAGATCGCGCTGGCCACCGTCGTCGAGACATGGGGCTCCAGCCCGCGTCCGCTGGGATCGAAGATGGTCGTGACCCGATCTGGCAAGATGGGCGGCTCGGTGTCGAACGGCTGCATTGAAGGCGCGGTGTTCGAAGAGGCACAGAAGGTGTTGAAGGCAGGGGAGCCCAAGCTCGCCGCCTTCGGGGTCGCCGACGATGTCGCGTTTTCGGTCGGGCTCGCGTGCGGCGGGCACATCGAAGTGTTCATCCAGCCGATGAGCCCGGTGCACATGCGCTTGATGGCGCTGCTCGACGAGAACCGTCCGGCGACGCTGCGCACCAACCTGGTCACAGGCGAGGCAGAGGTTTCTGAGGGGGCGCCTTCCGGCTCTGAGCTCGCGCGCCGCGAAGGCGATTGGTTCATCGAGCCCTTCCGCCGCCCCGCACATCTGATCATCGTCGGCGCGATCCACATCGCCATCCCCCTGCACAGGCTGGCGAAGCTGATGGGCTATCGCGTCACGGTCATCGATGCCCGGGCGAAGTTCGCCACGAAGGAGCGCTTTCCCGAAGCAGATGAGCTCATCGTCGCGTGGCCGGACGAGGCCGCTTCGAAGCTCACGCTCGACAACTCGACCTATGTCGTCATCCTCACCCATGACCCGAAGTTCGACCTGCCTGCGCTGCGCTCGGTGCTCGGAAAGGATGTCGGCTACATCGGCGCGATCGGCAGCCGCAAGACCAACGAGAACAGGTTCGCCGCGCTGCGTGCGGAGGGCTTCACCGAGGATCAGATCGCGCGCGTCCACGGCCCGGTGGGTCTCGACCTGGGCGGCCGTGGCGCCGAAGAAACGGCCCTTGGCATCCTGGCGGAGATCACCGCCGTTCGATTCGGTGGGTCGGGATCGTTCATGCGCGAGGCCCGCAAGCCCTCGGTCGCGTGAGCTTCGCGCGCTAGGCGCCGGCCTTCGCCCTCTGCCGGAACCGCCTGGCCTTCTGCCGGTTGCCGCAGGAGGCCATGGTGCACCAGCGGCTGGAGTGGTTGCGAGACCGGTCGAAGAAGGCCCACCAGCACGCTGGCGAGCTGCACAGCTTCAACCGGCTCCAGTCCTCATCCGCCATCGCGGTGAAGACCGCTGCGACCATCCGGCCCATGGCGCCCGCGACACCGCGCGCCTCTGGCTCCAGACGAGCCTTGCCGTCAGCGCCGAATCGCGCTCGCAGCCGGCTCGCGGTGGCCGCCTCGTTGAGGATGGCGATGTCCAGGGGGTAAATGGTGCCGCCCGAGTTGGCTCCGATCACCCCCCGGATCGCCTCCCGCACGGCGATCGCATGCTTCAGGTCGGCCTCGGTCACCCGCTCGCCGGGCGCCATGAGCCCCCTTGCCACCAGCCAGGTCTCGAGCGTGTTCGGGTCCGCGAGCTGCTCTGGCCCGTCCTGGATGTCGACCGTGTTCACGTAGGCCTGCACCAGACCCACGACGCCGGTGGCGGTGTCTCGATCAGCCATGTGAGACATCGAGTATATCCGTAACCTCCAAACATGCAACGTGAGTTATAATAACTATCGATTCACGAACGGTAGTTACAGGAGGTTTGGTGGTGTACCCCTACATGAACGAGGACGCGGCGTGGCAGCACCTGCAGGACCTGCAGCGGGAGGTCGAGAACAGACGGTTGATGGCCCAGGGGCAGCCGGAATTTGCCGTCGAGGCGCTCAGGCGGCTGGGAGCCCGAGTCGTGCACCTGGCAAGCGCCGCGGCGTGGCGGGCGCCCCGGCGGCTTGTGCCCATGCGCCACGACGGCGAGTGAGCTAGCTCGAGGCGAGCCGGCGGAGCACGGCAACCTGCTCGGCATCCGGGCCGTTGCCGGCTCCGGGGACCTCGAGGATGAAGGGGAGCCGGGCCAGCCGCGGCTCATGCAGCAGCGCGCGAAACCCTTCCGGACCGATCTGGCCATCCCCGATGTTGGCATGGCGGTCTCGGTTGGACCCCAGTCCCGTGACGGAATCGTTGCAGTGGATGACCTCGACGTTCTTCAGGCCGACCACGCGGTCGAGCTCGTCGATGGTTCGCGCGACGTCTGCGGGCGTGCGCTCGTCGTAGCCCGAGGCGAACGCGTGGCAGGTGTCGAAGCACACGCCGACGCGGCGATCGCCGAGGCCGTCGAGCATGCGCGCGATCTCCTCGAAACGCGCGCCGACGCTTCCGCCCAGGCCGGCGTTGTTCTCGATCAGCAGCCGGGCAGTCTTCGGGTCTGCGCGTTGCAGGACCTTCGTGATGTGCTCCAGGATCGACGGCAGGCGCACGTCGAAGCCCGCACCCTTGTGCGAACCGGTGTGGAAGATCACGCCGTTGACGCCGAGCTCGTCAGCCGCCTTGAGGTAGCCGGTGAGCGTGCTCTCCGAACGCGACCGCATGGTCGGGTCGTCGCCGGCCAGGTTGATCAGGTAGACCGCGTGAAAGTAAAAAGGCGGGTGGCCGTGCTGGGCGGCGGCCTCTTTGAAGGTCGAGATGCGGACGTCGTCAAGCTTGGGCGAACCCCAGAAGCCAGGCGGGGTGGGGTGGACCTGGATCGCATCGGCCCCCATGGCCTTGGCGCGGTCAAAGGACAGGTGCAGGCCACCCGACGAGTCGACGTGGGCGCCCAGGATCGGCACCCAATGAGATTAAGACGTGGCGGCTGCCGGCTCGGATTTCGGTCCCGTCTGCCATATTGGGTTTGTGGCCGTTTTCGTCATGAGCGATCTGGAGCTGCCCATCAGGGGCCGCACCTATCGCGAACCCGACGGGCCGCACAGCGTCGTCGTTCGCGGCCGCGACCTCGAAGCGGGGCTTCAGCACGTGGCCGCTCGCAGCGACTGCGGGTCGCTCGCCGTCATCGGCCTGCCCGCCGAGGATCGAGACCTGAGCGTCATGGCCGGGCGACGCTTGTTCCTGGTCGATTCGGACAGCGCGCGACTCAGGGATTTTGCCGAGATCGCTTTGCGAGCCGAAGCCGACGTAGAGTGGATCCGCGCGGCCACACCTCCGTTCGACCGGCTGGCCGATGCATTGCTTCCGGTCGCCGCAATCGTGCTGGCCGCCGGCTCGAGCTCGCGCATGTCGGGTTCGCAGAAGCTGCTCCTCGACTTCGACGGCAGGCCGATGG
>Ga0137378_10000042_pt1 | contig 65200 bp, 51 predicted proteins | sample SagtaG_21_FD_104813 | JGI IMG/M metagenome (GOLD analysis project Ga0137378, IMG submission 104813) | Vadose zone soil microbial communities from Sagehorn Ranch, Mendocino, California, USA - Sage2_L_60_16 metaG | ecosystem: Environmental > Terrestrial > Soil > Vadose zone | place: USA... | reverse complement strand
TCGCCCTCTGCGTGGATGATCTTTGACCGTTTTTCGCGCTCGGCTTCTGCTTGCTTGGCCATGGCGCGCAGCATGGATTCGGGCATGTCCACTTGTTTGACCTCGACGTTGACCACCTTCACACCCCAGGGAGCGGTGTGGGTGTCGAGAATACTCTGCAATCTTAGATTGATCTTGTCGCGATGGGCGAGGAGTTCATCCAGTTCCTGCTCGCCCAGGACCGAACGCAGAGTGGTCTGCGCAAACTGTGAGGTCTGATAGGCGTAGTTCGACACTTCCACCACCGCCTTGTTCGGGTCAATCACGCGGAGGAAAATCACGGCGTTGACTTTTAGCGTGACGTTGTCGCGCGTAATGATGTCCTGGGGAGGAACTTCCAGCGCCTCTTGCCGCAATGAAACGCGCACCATGCGATCGATGGGTGCGAACACCACGATGACCCCCGGCCCCTTGGCCGCTTTGAGCCTGCCTAACCGGAAGATGACGCCACGTTCGTACTCCGCGAGGATTTTGATTGAACTGAGAACGTAGAGCAGGGGAATAATGATGAGGACCGCAATTGTGCCGACACCGAGACCTTCCATTGCTTGCCTCCAGCCGAGATTTCAAGTGCAGGTGATTGTACTGCAATCGTTTGTCGCAAGAGCGGTTTTCGGTTCGGGGACGTTGAAATCAGGCCACGGTCGTCTTCTCGCTCTTACGTTCTGGCGCCACTTCGAGCTGTAGCCCATCCACTCTCTGGACAAAGACTTTTTCTCCCGCTGGCACGTTAGCGGAAGCTACCGCATCCCACAGCTCGCCGTGAACAAAAACTTTTCCCGCGGGTGCAAGCGCAGTATGCGCGATCGCGATTTCTCCGATCAAACCTTCAACACCTGTAACAACCTTGCTTCTGCGCGCCTGTAATGCAATGCTCATTAGGAATACCGTAATCACGCCCAGCGGAATACCCACGGCCAGCGCCGTTGCCAGCTTCACCCGCATTTCGGGAATAGGCGCATCCACCAGCAGCAACGAGCCAATCACCAACGTCGTGATTCCGCCAATGGCCAACACTCCATGGGTCGCGAACTTTGCTTCAAGGGCGAACAGCGCAAACGAGGCAAAAATCAGCACCACCGCGGCAAAGCGGATAGGCAAAAGATGCAGCGCGAACACTGCCAACAGAATGAAGACGATGCCCACGGTACCCGGCCACACCGCTCCCGGATGGTTGAACTCGGTGTAAAGAGCCAGCGCTCCAATCGCCAGAAGAATGAAAGCAATATCCGGGTTCATGAGGAACGCAAGTATTTGCTCCTTGAGCGTTTCCTGGAGCACCCGTTCAGGCTTGCCGATTAAGTTCAGGGTAATGGACTCTCCGTTGAATCGCTTGACCGGTTTCGACGCGATTTGCCGGAATAAGTCCTGTTCGCTCGGCGCAACATAATCGATCAGCTTCTGCTGGAGAGCTTCACCATCGGTGAATGACTTCGACTCGAGCACCGCGCTCTCTGCCACCTGCACATTTCGCCCGCGCTTGGCAACGACGGAGCGCATGAGCGCAGTGGCGTCATTCTCGACTTTGTCTTTCATGGTGCCCTTAATGTCGCCGCCGAATGGGCCAACAGGGTGCGCAGCTCCGGTGTTCGTGCCCGGCGCCATTGCGGCCACATCCGCGCTCTCCAGAATGAAAAACCCGGCTGAGGCCGCACGGCTGCCTCCGGGGGTCACGTAAATAATTACCGGAATGGGCGAAGCGATAATCTTCCCCATGATTTCGCGCATGGCGTCCATCACTCCGCCGGGAGTGTTCAGTTCGATGACGACGGCATCGTCTTTGTGGGCGGCAGCCTGATTGAGCGCGCGCTCGATGCGTTCCTCGGTGGCGGCCTGAATGGTGTCGTTTACGACGATCTTCAATACGTCCGCGGCCAAGAAAGTTGGAAAAAGTAGAATGCCGGCAAATAGGATAGCGAGCGGGAAGCGACGCATGTTCTCCTCCCCATCGAGAGTCTGCTATGGATATTCTCTCGCAAATTGCAGCTGAAAAAGCAGAATTCGTGAAAATGTCACGAGCCCAGTTGATGCGAAGTTCCTCTTTGCGACCTCTGCGGTTTAAGATTTTGCGAATGTGAGCGGCGGAAAAATCTTAAACCGCGAAGCACGCAAAGAAAACCCGCAAAGGACGCAAAGGAAATCACAGGAATCTAAAGAAACTTTATTATTCTTAGCTCCGGACCAGCGGCTCGGTCTCTCTTTGTGCTTCTGACTCTGACCATCCCGGCAGGTTCGTATCTCCCGTGATCAGCCTGGCTCCCCGCTCATACGTCACATACGACCAAGCCCACTGAATCATCACCATCAGGCGGTTGCGGAACCCGATTAGAAAGAGAATGTGAATGAAAAGCCACGCCAGCCAAGCGAAATATCCAGAGATGTGGAGTTTGCCAATTTGCGCAACCGCAGCGGCACGCCCAATGGTGGCAAGGCTGCCTTTGTCAATGTAATGAAAGTCTTTGCGTGGGAGCTTCTGGAGTTCGCGCGATATTGTTTTTGCCAGGAACCGTCCCTGTTGCATGGCAACGGGAGCAACTCCCGGCAGGGGATTCCCATCCTCGTCTTTCAATGTGGCCAAATCGCCAACGACAAAAACTTCCGGGTGTTCTGGGATGCTCAAGTCAGGATTCACCAAGACCCGTCCTGCGCGATCGGTCGGCGCTCCCAATTTCTTCCCCAGGGGAGAAGCCGCAACTCCAGCGGCCCACAAAGTCACCGCCGACAGAATTCGTTCCTCGCCAACCCAAACTGCTCCCCGAGCAATTCGCGTGACCATGGCTGAAGCGCGGACCTCGACTCCGAGCTTCTCCAATTGCCGCACTGCGCTTTGCGACAGGTCGGGAGCATACGTCGGAAGAATGCGCGGCCCGCCCTCGAGCAGCAGAATTCGCGTACGCTTTGGATCAATGGACAGGAACTCATCGCGCAGCACGCGCCGCGCAATTTCCGCCAGCGTGCCTGCAAGTTCCACTCCGGTGGGCCCCGCGCCTACTATGACGAAATTCAGGTCGGACGGTGGTTCTCCGGCAGCCGCCTGCTTCTCGGCGAGTTCGAACGCCAGCAACACGCGCCGCCGGATTTCCAGCGCGTCTTCTACTGTCTTCAGCCCCGGTGCCAGTGGCTCCCATTCCTCATGGCCGAAATACGAATGCCGCGCGCCAGCTGCCACGATCAGGTAGTCATAGGGGATTTCCAGATCGGAGAGTCGTACAATCCCGTGTTGCAAGTCGAAGTCCACAACTTCGTCCAGCAGCACCGCAACATTTTTTTTACCGCGCAAGATCCACCGGATCGGGGCTGCAATCTCAGCCGGAGAAATTCCCGCCGTTGCTACTTGATATAACAGCGGCTGAAATGTGTGGTGGTTCTTGCGATCAATCAGAGTGACTTGCACCGGGAGCTTCGCCAGGGCGCGGGCTGCCTCAAGTCCACCGAATCCGGCGCCTACCACTACCACTCGCGGTTTATGATCGGGCACGGGACCTCCGCTGCTCGCCTGCAATTCGAACGCAATCGAAAAGCCGGGCGAAGCATCTCAACGTTATATAGATTCATTCATGCGCGGGAAGACAGAACTTTTATCGTCCGCAGAATCAGGCGAATTCGAGCCCTCCAACCCGTCTCCAGCCTCTCTGGCGCACCAGACGCGAGATGTGGCGGAGATTGCAATCGTTTTTGCTTTGATCCTGACGGCGGTTTGGACACCACAGGGCAGAGTGAATTCCCTGTTCAGCATTGTCGCAGCCGCATGTGTAGTGGCATTCGCGATTGCCGGAAGATGGTCACCGCGCGAGATGGGACTAACGCGTCCCCTCTCTGGAGCACTGAGCATTCTACTCATGGGTGCTCTGCTGTGCGGCGCGATTGCTGCTATTGGATTTGCACTCAGGTCCGCTGGCGCCGGTTATCCCTTGCCGTGGGGCAGGTCATGGCAATACGCATTGTGGGCGCTGCAACAGGAATTCATATTGCAATCGGTCTTTTTTCTGAGACTTGACTCCACGCTCGGCAGCCGTCGCGGAGTTTGGGCCAGCGCTCTACTTTACGCGCTGGCACACATCCCAAGTCCATTGCTGACAGTGCTGTCGTTTCTAGGTGGATTGCTGTTTTGCGAACTCTTCCGGCGTTGGCGGAATTTATATCCACTGGGAATAATTCACGCGGCGCTTGGACTCACCATTGCCGCCAGCTTGCCGGACAAATGGCTTCATCACATGCGCGTGGGGGTGGGATATCTGACGCTCCACCGGTAAAAGAATCTTATGTCTGGCACGTTGCCAGCACCAGTGCGGTTGAAGACCTCACAACTCTGACGTTAGTGAATCTGACGGATTACCTTGATCTCGAATAATTTCGGCCATAACTTGCCGGTCACGAAGAGTCGGTCTTCCGTCGAGTCGTACGCGATACCATTGAGAACAGTATCTGGATCGGCAATCTGACTTCGATCCATTAGTCCAGTCAAATCTATCCGTCCCAGAATCTTTCCGGTGCGCGGAGAAATGCGAATGATCTGATCGGTGTGCCAGATATTGGCATAAATTTCACCGCGAATGTATTCAAGCTCATTAACATTATCAACCGGCAAGCCCCTCTCATCAGCAACAGAAACGTGTCTCATCTCAGAAAAAGACTGTGGGTCGAGAAACCGTAAAACTGATGTACCATCGCTCAAAATGAGCTGCTTGAGGTCGTGAGTGAGGCCCCAACCCTCGCCCTCATATCGAAATGTTCGCTTCAACGCCAAGCTGAACCGGTCGTAAACGAGGGCTTTTCCGGATTTCCAAGTGAGCTGAACCAAATTGCTGCCCCAATCCGTGAGACCTTCGCCGAAATATTCGGCCGGCAGGTCATAGTGCTGCAGGGTGCGTCCCGTCTGGAGATCGACGATTCGTACAGATGACTTTCCGTTGCGTCCGGTGCTTTCGTACAGATGTCCATCGACGTACACCAGGCCTTGAGTGAACGCCTCTGGATCATGCGGATATACGTGAATGATCCGGTAGGTGTCGGTGTGACCTGACGCCTGTGCGTTTGCGGAAGCGGCTAAACAAAACGCAGCCCAAAAGAAGAGCACAGAACGGCTAAGGCGGAACATGCCAAATCAGCTTACCCGACCTTGTGCCGAGATGCTGTTGATTTCCGATGAAGCAGCGCGGGAATAGGACCGAAAGCCATGATAGCCTGCGATTTTGCGGCGCTTAATTCGTATTCACTCCGAATCCCAGAATCACATTTACCTCAATCGCTTCATTTCCGCGAAGCGCTGGAGTGAATTTCCAGTTCAACAATACCGCCAGCAGCTTCGATTCGAAATCACTGCTTTCGGAGTTTAGAACTTGTGGATTCTGTAAAGTCCCATTGCGATCGAGTACGTATCTCACGACTAGTTTCTGGTGGGGTAAGTCGGCGGGAAGGTCGGTGCGGATTGGCGTGGGCGCAGTCAGTTCGTCCGCGTAAGGACGCGCCGCCGACGTTGGATCGGCAAATTGCATTGATGCCTGGCCGATGCTTGTGCCGATGTAAATGCTGTAAACGCGATCGCCCTTCATCGCGCCATACACGTTCATTGCGCCACCTGCGCGCGGACTGGCCACGACTGTAACTGCATTGCTGGTTGGCTTCGAAGTGGACCTTCCTGTAGCGCCGGGCGGCGGTGCTGCTCCGAAACTTGGCAGCGTGACTACGTTGCTTCCGCCTGAAGCTGAAACGCCTGGAACGCGCGCGGTCCCATGGCTCAGATTGCCCGCTCCTCCAGGACCGGGATACGGAGAGCTCCCCGCGATATTGGCATTAGCAGAGCCCTTTCCAGGCGCGGCGGACGAGGCGATCACGTCGGACCCGGTTTTTGATCCGGAAGATGAACCTCCGGAGCTAGTTCCGCGGACGACTCCCGACCCTCCTCCCTCTGTCCCAGCGCCCAGGGTTTGCGATCCGTGCGGGGACAACGCCAGCGAGGCCTTCTCAGAATTCGCCGGCAGTTTAGGTTTATCTCCCGGCGTGGGTGAAACCACCACGCCCGTGCCTGAGGAGACAGCGTCTTTGCCGGCCCCGGCCTTGATGGATGAAGTGTGAACAGTCTCTGCCGTGCTCGCCGCCCGAGGGCTAACGCCGATGCCTGCGGCTTTCAGCGACCGCGGTTGCCGCAGTGCGTCAACCTCAACCGCAGGGGGAGAGATAGTGCCCTCGCCAAGGGCGCGAACAATCCGCTCGTGCGTTTTCTCCAATTCCACAGGAGAAGGCACAACCAACTGACTTCCGGTTGAGGGAAACGCATGAGTTGGCATTCGCACAGCAGCAACCTCAACGGGAGGAGGCGCAACCCTCGCCGCAAATTCATTGCTCTGTGTCCGGGAATGAATCGTGTTCATTTCCGGAGGCGGCGCAATCACTGGTTGCGCAGGCAGCGTAAGCCGCGCAGGATTGCTCATCGCCTGTGCCGGAGCCGAGACCGGAGGAGGAACCACTGGAATTTGAACACTATGCTTCAAGGAAATATCTTGATGCGGCAACTCGGCAGGCGGGGGAACTACCGTGGCGCTGGCGAGCTGCGTCGGACGAGGTTGGCGGTCGCGAATCTCAGGAACCGGCGGCGCAACTGCCATAGCTAGCGGTTCAACCTTCCGCTTCAGTGACAACGCTGCTGCGGGCGCAGGGCCGACCTCGGTTTTGTATGCGAGCAAGTTCGCGGGCAGCGATTCCGATTTTGGCAAATTCAACTGCGGCGCATCAAGGATTCTTTCGCGCACCAGCGCGTCTCGCGCCACTCGAATCACTTGCTTTCGAGTGCGCATCGAAGCCCCGCCACTTCTTCCGGCACTCCCGCTCGATGCGCCACCTAGGTCTCGGGTACGCGGTAGTTCGTCAGGCGAAAAATAAATTACGTCATGCGAAGGGCGAGTCTCTTGTAATACGACAAGCTTTATGCGCTCGTAAGGGTGTGCGATAGCTGCCGCCACCGCGGCTGCCTCCAGCAACAGGGCAACCAGAAGGCCGCGAGCGGGGAACAGGCCCGCGCGCGTCTCAAACCTGAGCCGCGGAGGAGAACGCCGGAATGCTGGGCGAATCGCGGACACGAACTCCCGCCACGGAGACGACCACTCGACCAAAAATTGCGGAGTATCGGTCACGCAGCTTCTTCCTCCGGCTGGTTCGCAGTCGCAATTTCGATCTTGTCCCCGACTCGAGTTCCGCTGCTTTGAATTGTTCCAGGAGGCAACTCCAGCACCGACGCTGCGCGCAGTTTAACCACAGCGAAGCGCCAGGGCTTAACGCCCTTCTCTAGGTGGACCACTCTGCTGTGGTCGTCCAGATAGACTAAGTCCAAGGGAAAACGCATCGCCAGGGTGTGCACGCCGCGACAGGGAACAATCCACAGGGCCTGTCCTGGGTAGAAAGCTGACGGCCTCGTCCCCATCAGACCTCGCAGTCGCGTCCAGTGAGTGTTAGCAATTGTCACGTCCTGGGCCAGCAAAACTCCCCGAGTGCGATTTACGGCAGCAATTGGCCCGTTGGACATAACGAAACTACCTTCTGATAGACGGATGCAAGTCACGGAACAACTCTATCAGCGCGGGTCCGAGCGTCACCAACAAAAGCGGCAGTAACGCAAAAACCACTAGCGGAATGATCATTTTAATCGCTGTCTTGGCTGCTTGCTCCTCGGCTCTGCGGCGCCGCTCGGTTCGCAGCGCGTCCGAGTAAACCCGCAGGGCTTGTGAAATGCTTGTGCCAAACCTGTCTGTCTGGATCAGGGCGGAGGCTAGCGAACGAACGTCATCGACTCCGGTTCGCGAAGCGAGGTTTCGCAGCGCCTCAGGACGCGGCTTGCCGGCGCGCATCTCTAGATTGGCGAGGTGAAACTCCTCGCTCAGTTCCGGATGCGCATATTTCAAGTCTTCGCCCACGCGCATCATGGCTTGATCGAGAGGGAGGCCGGCTTCGACGCACACCACGGTCAAATCTAACGCGTCAGGTAATCCGATCGTAATCGCATGTTGGCGCTTACGGATAAGCCGCTTCAACACGTAACGGGGAAGAAAAAAACCAAACAGCGCAGCCCCCAATAAAATCAGCACCGACTGAAAGCCCGTCAGGGCCAGCGCAATCACGAGTAGTACAACCGCGGCGAACCCGCGGCTGGCAAGGTATACCACCAGATGCCTGCGCTCGCGATACCCAGCTTGAATGAGCCACGCGCGGGTATGCGAAACGTCATCAGCAGATAGTGGAAGCGTCCTAGTGAGCGGGTCGAGCAGTTGGTCGATGCGTTCCCTAATCGAGGACTTCCGCAGCGGCGCAGCCCGGTCAACGCCAAGTGACCTGAGGCGCGCTGCCAGCATCGACGATGGCGCGTAAGTGGCCGCGGCGAGAGAAAACGTGGCCGCCACCACCGCTAAGAAGACGATGCTCGCCAAAATGATTGCCATCAAATCAGACCTGAATACGAATAATCTTTCGAATCACAAAATATCCGACGGTCTGCAACGTAATAGCGGCCGCGATGAATGCATGCCCGATTGGATCTGCAAATAATGGCTGGATGAATTCAGCTTTCATCACCAACATTGTCACAACAATGACCGGCGGCATGGCCATCAGCAGCATCATGGTCAGCCGTCCTTGGGCTGTGTAAACGCGGACTTGCCGCAGAATTTTGAACCGTTCGCGGATCACGTATGAGAGGTTGTCGAGGAGTTCCGCAAGATTGCCCCCGGTCTCGCGTTGCAACATGACTGCGGTCACAAAAAATTTAACGTCGACGAGAGGCATTCGCGCGGTGAGGTTGATTAAAGCGTCTCTCACCGGCATGCCATATTTCTGTTCTTCGTACAGCTTCCGGAATTCCGTGCCGACCGGTTCCGAGAGCTCGTTACAGATAATTTCTAGCGCCATGGTGAAAGCGTGACCGGCGCGTACGGCGCGTGCCAGAGTGTCGATTGCTTCCGGGAACATTGTTTCGAACTTCTGGAAACGACGCGCCCGGAGCCAGGATGCATATGAGTATGGGAAAACTAGTCCGAGCACGGCGGCGGCAGACATCAGCATTAGAACTTCACGTGGAGGGAGCGGTTCCGCCAGGACGTATGCGGCTCCAGTGACCAAGACTGCGCTAACCACGCAAAGAACCAGCAGGTTCCCTGCGCGAATGGAAAGTCCCGCCTGATCAAGCAGCAGTTGCAGCCTGGAAACCCGTTCCGAGCGCCGTAGGAGCGCATCCAGGGCAGGAATCCGGCTGAGCATCACGTCGCGCAAGAGCGCGAACGTTTCGCGCGTGCCTTCGGCTTGGGTTGCAGCTAGCCGCTCGCGGATCAAACGTGCGCGTGCGCGCCTTTGGTCCAGCGACACTCCCACCGCGAACGCCAGGCACGAAACGGCTACAAAAACCAGGATTGGGACCGCAGCCTCTATCACTCCCGAACTAGACCTCCGTGCGTGAGTCGAACAATTCGTCTCGAAGCGTGTGACCGGCGCTCGCAAGGCGGCCGGTAAAGCGGGATCTTGCTCCAGTCGCCCGGAACACGCCGTGAATCTTGCCATCGCGGTCAATCGCATTCCGCTCAAACACAAAAATGTCTTGCATCCAGATGCTCTCGCTTTCCATACCGGTAATCTCTGAGATCGAGACCACCTTACGAGAGCCGTCGGTTAGGCGGGCGATCTGCACGACTACATGGATCGCGGAAGCGATCTGCTGGCGGATGGCGCGCTCTGGAATGTTCAGATTGGCCATTGAAACCATGCTTTCCAGGCGTGCCATGGCATCACGCGGCGAATTCGCGTGGACTGTAGTCAATGATCCTTCATGGCCCGTGTTCATCGCCTGCAACATGTCGAATGTTTCCTCTCCGCGCACCTCACCAACGATGATGCGGTCCGGACGCATGCGCAAACTGTTAATGACCAGCTGCCGCTGGCGCACCGCGCCTTTGCCTTCGATGTTCGGTGGCCGTGTCTCCAGGCGCACCACGTGCTCCTGCTTCAGTTGCAATTCAGCAGCGTCTTCGATCGTCACCACGCGCTCGTAATCTGGAATGAATCCCGAAAGGACGTTGAGCAGAGTCGTCTTGCCGGCGCCTGTTCCGCCAGAAATCAAAATGTTGATTCGGCCCTTGACCATGCACGCGAGTACTTCTAGCATTGCGTCGGTCAGAGTCTGATTGTCGATCATGTGACGCGAAGTGATGGGATCGCGTCCGAAGCGCCGGATTGAGAGCACTGGGCCATCGAGCGCCAGAGGTGGAATAATCGCATTCACACGCGAACCATCAGCCAGGCGGGCATCGACCATGGGAGAGCTTTCATCCACCCGGCGTCCAACTCGGGAAACAATGCGATCGATGATCTGCATCAGGTGCTGATCGTCTTTGAAACTCAGGCCGGTGATTTCCAGCTTGCCTGCCCGCTCCACGTATACCTTGTTGTAGCGGTTTACCAGAATGTCGGAGATTGTAGGATCTTTCAGTAATTGTTCAAGCGGACCCAATCCAAAAATTTCATCGAGAATTTCACGCGAAAGGCGCTCGCGTTCCGCAAAGCTGAGCGGCACAGCCTCACTGTTCACGGTGTTGCGGATTACCAGCAACACTTCTTCACGCGCGGCATTGCTGGGCGTGCGTCCGAGTTTTTCCAGATCCAGCCGGTCGAGGATTTTGCGATGCAGGTCTGCCTTTACCTGCTGGTATTCGCGCCGCTCGAAGGCTTGCAGATTCTGCATTCGTTATCTATCCAATCTTGAACAATGACCACGCCGGGCGTTTTTCGGCAGTGTGGGATTCAGTCAGCTTTTCCGCCAGAGCGGTGAATGACCGCGCCATTTCTGAACGATCGTGCAAGACCAGCGGGACCCCCCGATCTATAGCAGTCGCGACACTAACGTAGTGATTTGGGATCTTGCACAACAGCGTCAGGCCGGAAGCCGCTTCGACTTCCTTCTCCTGAAACCCTGCAATCTTACGAAAGCGATTTAACACAAGCCGGAGACGGTCTCGACTTCCATTCTCGCTCAGATATTGCTGAACTCTTGCCGCGCTCCACAATGATGCCACGTCAGTTCCGGCAATCACCAAAACCATTTCCGAAAGATCGCAGACCAGGCGCGTGATCGGGTCTATCCGCGTGGACAGATCGACAATTGTGTAATGAAAATACGCGGCTAGCAGGTCAAAGAGGCGCGCAAATTCTGCCGGGGAAGGTTGCGGGCCACCCGGCGACGCGGCTCCTGCAAGCAGTTGTAGCCCGCTGTTGTGCCGAATCGTAAAGCTCTCAAGCAGGGAACTATCCAGCCGGTGGAGGTTGCGGATCGCATCGTGGATGGTAAACGGTGGCTGCAGATTGAGGTGCAGAGCGGCGTGTCCCAGCGGCGCCAAATCCACCAAAGCGGTTTGCCCGTGCACTGATTGCAGCGTTAACGCGAGGTTGACTGCCACAGTAGTTGCGCCGCTTCCCCCCTTAGCGTTGACTATGGCAAAAATTTTTCCTCGAACACTGTCACGTTGAACACTTCGCTGTGAGTTAGTGAGGCGAACGAATGCCTCCAGCAGGCCCGCAGTGCTTAGAGGCCTTTCCAGGAACTCTCTTGCACCCGACCGCATAGCGGTGACAATGACCTGTGGCTGCGCCATGCTCCCGACCGCAAACAGCGCCGCTGCCGGGACTTCCTGATGCAGGATTTCAATCGCCCGCAAGGCTTGGGCGGCGTCGGTAGGGGGGACATCGATCAATACCACATCCGGATGCTGGTTTTGGATTCGCCGTACAGTCGGATCTGCAACAGCTACTGGCAAACTATTAAAGCTCTGCACAGCCCGCGCCACCCGCGTTCCTTCAACAAGCAACTGCAGGATGCTTCTTTGCTCGGCGTCGCGGGACAACACAATTACGGCCAGCTCGGGCATAACTATCCTTCACTTCTCCTACAAATCATTTTGCTCCTCCCGGTGAGGAAGGCCCATCGAATTTTCCTTTATCCAGAAACGGCTTGGGATACTTAGGCGTTGCCGGAGCCTCGCCCGACGCGGAAATCCGGTGCACCGTGCACAGAACGACCAGTTCTGTCGCGCTTTTCTGTGCGCTCTTGCTGCGAAACAAATTCCCAAGCACCGGTATATCTCCCAACCCCGGCACTTTGCTGTATTGGTCGGTAACCCGATTGTCCATGAGTCCGGCAATCACAAAGCTCTGACCATCCTGCACTTCAAATTCCGTTTGCGCCCGGCGCGTGCTCAACGCTGGCACCGTGAATCCGGAGATCGTGAGCGCGTTCGTAAAATCCAGCTGACTGACTTCCGGCACAACTTGAAGGTGAATATTGCTATTGGGCATGATCACCGGCGTGAATTTCAGCTTCACTCCGAATTCGCGAAATTGGATCGTCACCGCAGTAAATCCCTGGCCCGGCTGGACAATGGGGAACGGAAATTCGCCTCCTGCCAGGAAACTCGCCTCCTTGCCATTTACCGCGATCAGATTCGGCTCCGCCAAAATCTGCAGCAGGTTTTTTTGCTGGAGGGCCTGAATGACGACGCCAAGGTTGAGGTCAGTACGGAAGAGGAACAGGTTCAAAGGCTGCGTAATGTTGATGTTCGTTTGGTTGCTGCTTCCGGTTGTCGTCGTATCCGTGGTACCGGTACTTCCGCGAGAAACCTGAAACGACCCGAACTGTCCGGTGGTACTGGTTCCAAGCGTATTTCCGGTACCCTGACTAAATGCGTTAACGCCAAGTTGAGTAACTGCTGAACGGTCCACCTCGGCGAACTTCACCTCCAGCAGAACCTCCTGGGCGCCTACTGGGCCGAAGCTCAGCACGTTGATAACATTTTTCGAGTACGCGGCAGCCACCATTCCGGCGTGCTTGGCTACGTCTTCGGTTGTCACATGGCCCGAAAGCACGATTGCCGATCGCGAGGCGGAAACCTCAATCTGCTCGTCCGGGAAAATTCGTTTGACCTCTTCCTGAGCGGCCGTCACATCCACGTCCACGCGAAGGTCGAAGCTGCGTGAACGCTCGTATTCATCCCAAATCAACAGAGAAACTTCGCCCGGAGAGCGGCCATGCACCAGCACTTGGGTGGCGGTTACAACCAGAGCGTCGGCGATCTCAGGATCAGTAACGGACACTCGCTTCAGCCGGTCGGTGGTGTTGATTAGCAGAGATTTGCCAACCATCACCCGCAGCGGGGCCGGGTTCTCATTTGCTGGGGGGGTTGGGGCCTGCTCGGCCGCAGGTTGCTGCCCAACCGCAGCTGTAAGAAAAACCAGCAGGACCGCAAGTATTTGTATCCTGCCCAACACTGAGAGATGCCTTCGCATTCGTAGAACCCTTAGACTGCTTTATTTAGTCGGGCAGCTTCGTTACGTCTCGCTTGTCGCCCTTTATTACTTCCACCGGATAGGCCGTCGGTGGAGGCGCGGGCCCCTGAGCCACGGGCACCGGTTTCGGTTTCGCATGACTGACGGCGACCGGAGCGGCCCCGTTTTGATATAGAGCGCGGGCGCTTACTGCTGCAATTTCGTTCTGATTGACGTCCAGAGGGTTTCGCAACGCAAGCTGAATGCGTCCCTGATTCATGGCCAGCGCCAGTTTTGCCGCATCGCCTGGCGAGACCAACAGAGTGATGACAGGAGAATTCTGAGACTCGCCGGCTAATAAATTGCGGTCCAGCTTCTGCCCATTGGCCAGAACCGCAACATTTCTTAGTACCGTGATCGCCTGCGGTTCGCTCGATCCCGTTGGATTTCCGGTCATGAGAACGTCTACCCGGGTGCCTGGAAGCACGAATCCGGCCACCGAACTGGCGTCTGTCACTCGAGCCGAGACGGCGCGCATGCCAGGCGGAATCATTGACGGAAGCCCGGAACCGGCATTTTCTGCTGCCAGTCTTCCGGGGAGAATGAATTCGCCCGCGGCAATCGGCAGCACGACTCCGCGTCCGAGAACGCTTTTAGTGCTGTGAAAACTTCCCGGAGGAACGGCGTCGGCGGAAAATCGGACGAGCCGAATATCTTTTTCCTGGATTCTTGCGCCGATGGGTATATCCGCCGCCGCGACCACCACATCCTGCCCCTCGGGCTGTGCCGCTCCCGCGCGCTGCTGCAACACTCGATAGGCTAGCGCACTGGCAAATGCTCCGAGTGCGAGGGCGAGAATTCCGATAAAAATGAGCCGAGTACGATTCATCTACCGCTCCGGTTGAAATTGGCAGGGAGTGCTCTCGGCCTCCCTGCGAAAACTGGCAGAGCCCCGTTTGGCCAGAAACCTCATTTCAGTCAAATCCGCTCAATCGAGCGAGGGGAGGGGTACTCTGAAGTGCTGACTATGATACCGCGACGGAGGGTGAATAGGCGATTATTTATTGCCGAGACCGGGCAGGTGTTTGGGTGTAAGGCCGTTTTATTGTAAAGGACGCATTCCCTTGAGATCCGCTCCAAAGCTCGCATTTGCAGCATCCGTTCTGTTCGCCGCCGGAATGTGGCTGTACTTCGAACGGGTGCTGGTGCCACATCAGGTGATGGAGGCGGCGCGCCATGGCACACCGCGTGGCAGTCTTTCTGATCTGTACCCGAGATGGCTGGGAGCTCGAGAGTTGCTTCTGAACGGTCGCGATCCCTATAGCCCAGAGATCACGCGAGAGATACAATCCGGATATTATGGCCGTCCGCTAGATCCAACGCGTGCGGGCGATCCTGGCGACCAGCAGGCCTTCGCCTATCCCGTTTACGTGGTATTCCTCCTCGCGCCGACGATCAAACTGCCTTTCGCTGAAGTACAGGAGGGTTTCCGCTGGTTTCTTGGGGCGCTGACCGTATTGAGCTTGCTGATTTGGCTGCGGTTTGTGAGATGGCAACCGTCATTGCCGAAGCTGGGAACTCTCGTCCTGCTGACGCTGAGCACCGTTGCTTTCATTCAGGGAATCAAGTTGCAGCAGTTGAGCCTGCTGGTCGCTGGGTTGATTGCCGGAGCCGTTTACCTCCTCACAAGAAACTCTCAGCTTCTGGCTGGCGTTCTGCTGGCACTGGCGACAATCAAGCCTCAGCTGGCAGTGCCACTCATGGCGTGGCTGTCACTATGGTCCCTGTCTCACTTCCCTCAACGATGGAAATTCCTTATCTCCTTCGCAGCTACCTGCCTGGGGCTGATCTTAGCGGGAGAATGCCTGCTACCCGGATGGATAGAAGGATTTTGGAATGCCATCGGCGCCTATAGAAGGTACACAGAACCCGGAACAGTGCTCGATCAACTGCTTACGGCGAAGATCGGTGTCCCGTTATCCGTGCTGATTGTCATCGCAGTGGCTATGATCTGCGTTCGCTGGCGAACGAGTCCGGTTGCCAGCAGTCAATTTGCATGGACTACCTCGCTGGTGCTTGCGGCGACCGTCGTAATTGTTCCGACAGTGGCGCCCTACAACCAGCTTTTGCTTTTGCCGGGTGCGGTTCTGCTTGCCCGTAACTGCAATTCGCCCTCGCACACGACCTGGCCGGTTCGTGTTCTGGTTGGGATGGCCGCAGGCTGTCTGGTCTGGCCCTGGATCGCGGCAACAGGCCTGGCCGTGGCATCGTTTTTTACTCCTGCCGCACAGCGATTCGGGTATCTTCCGCTTTGGACGAGCGTGATGATGCCAGTTTCGTTCACGGCATGCTTGCTTATACTCGCAGCTCGCGGCCAACCGGATCTCGGCGGAGAAATCCAAGTCGTGGAAGAACGAAACCACCTGGCCACTGGCCACTGACCCCTGGCAACTGCTTTCATGCTATCCTGCGCTCAACTTCTACTTAGCCGGGAAAACGCGTGCTCGTTGAATTGCGCCTTGAGAACTACGCGGTCATCGATAATCTGGTAGTCGAGTTCGCTTCTGGTCTCAATCTTCTTACTGGAGAAACTGGCGCAGGCAAATCGATTCTGATCGACGCCCTTGCCCTGCTCATGGGAGACAAGGCTTCACCCGACCTGATTCGTTTCGGCGCCGACCGCGCCGTGATTTCCGCCGTCTTTGAAATTGAAAGCGGATCGGAGAAAGTTATTTCGCGGATTTTAGAAGACAACGGCATCGACTCGGACGAAGGAACCCTCATTCTCCGCCGAGAAATTGCCGCCAAGGGACGCGCCTTCGTCAACAATCAACCCGCGACCGTCGCGGTTCTGAAACAGCTTGCGCCACATCTTGCCAGCATTCACGCGCAGAACGAATCGCTGGTATCTTTCGACGGCGCGGTCCGGCTGGAACTGCTCGACACTTTCGCGGGAATCCAACTCGAAGCCGTTGGCGACACTTTCGCAAAATGGAGACAGATTCAATCCCGTATCCAGGAGCTCGAGCAAGGAGAACAAGAGCGGCTACGCCTGGTTGATCTCTGGGCATTCCAAAAGCGCGAAATCGAGGACGCGAGAATACAAGCGGGAGAGGACGAGCGTCTCGAAACCGAGAAGCGCGTACTCGCTAATGCCGAGAAGATTCACAGTGCTGCCATGCACGCTTTCGATTTGCTCTACGAAGGCTCGGCCTCGACTTCTGCCAGCTTGCGCGCTGCCCAAAAACACCTTGAAGAACTCATCCGCTACGAACCCAAGTTCCAGGAAGCGCTCGATTCTCTTGAAACAGCGCGCATAAGTGTCGAGGACGTCGGTGCCAGCCTGCGTGATTATGCCGGCGGAATCGAGTCTTCTCCCGAACACTTGGCCGAAGTGGAAGACAGGCTGGCCCTGCTGGATCGGCTCAAGCGCAAGTACGGTCCAACGCTCGAAGGTGTCGTCAACCTCTGCGCCGAAGTCACGCGTAAGCTGTCGGAAATCGAAAACAAAGATGAAATTTTGCGACAGTTGCGGGCTGAACTCGCTGCTGCCGCGCAAGAATATCTTCAAGCTGCCCGAGTGATTTCAAAGAGACGATACGAGTCGGCGAAGAAGCTGGAAAAGCTGGTCGAGGCTGAAATCAACGAACTGGCGATGAAATCGCATTTCCGCATTGAAATCAGTGGCACGGATGAAGAGGGGAACTGGACCGGGTTTGGCTTTGATCAGGCCGAGTATCTCATTTCTACCAACCCCGGCGAACCCAAGCATCCTCTCGATCAAATCGCGTCCGGTGGCGAATTGTCGCGGGTGATGCTTGCACTCAAGGCCAGTGTTGAAGCAGGGAACTCACGCAAGAAGGCATCGGTCACCCAACGCACCTTGATCTTCGATGAAATCGATACCGGCATCGGTGGGCGGGCAGCCGAAGCGGTTGGCAAGAAGCTGAAAACGTTGTCGCGGTCGAACCAGGTATTGTGCGTAACTCATCTCCCGCAAATCGCCACCTTCGCCGATCATCATTATTTAATCGAAAAGAAACAGACGGCCGGACGCACGCGCACGACAGTTCGTCCGATCACGGGGGACGAGCGCACCGAGGAAATCGCAAGGATGCTGAGCGGAGCGAAACTTACTGACACCTCGATGAAGCACGCCGAGCAAATGATTAAGGCGAACGCATGACTGATATGTGAGAGATCGACTGTTCGGTAAGAGTGTGGGTCGGACATTCCTGTCCGACTTCTCTCAGATGCGTAGTCATGAATTCACGCTTGGTCATGCTTGCACGGGACGCGAGGGCACGGGCTTCAGCCGTGCCGTTAATGTCATTCAAGAATCCGGGCTTTAGCCCCGGAGGGATTTCCTAATCTTCCGACATAGCATCCAAAGCCTTGCACTGAACCGGATTTGCAATTGAGCGCAGATCAAATTATCGAAGTCGGCGGCCGGACTCTCAAGCTGACCAACCTGGATAAGGTCCTTTATCCAGCGACCGGATTCACTAAAGGCCAGGTGATCGACTATTACGCGCGCATTGCGCCTGTTCTGGTCCCGCACCTGGCCGGCAAGCCCCTTACCCTCAAGCGCTACCCGAATGGTGTCGATGAAATACCATTTTTCGAAAAGAACGCGACCAAGCACCGTCCCGAGTGGGTGAAGACCGCGCCGATTTGGAGTGAAGGCAACCAGCGCAACGTGAATTACATTCTCGCCGACGATCTGGCGACGCTGGTCTGGGTCGCAAATCTCGCGGCAATCGAGCTGCATCCGTCGCTGTCACTCGCGAATGACGTTGATTGCCCTCGGATGATGGTTTTCGATCTCGATCCCGGCCCGCCCGCCAATATCGTGCAATGCTGCCAGGTTGCAACCTGGCTGCGCGCGATTTTCGAGCACTTCAACCTGGAAAGCTTTCCCAAGACGTCCGGTTCGAAGGGCCTGCAGATCTATGTTCCTCTGAACACGAAGACCAGCTACGACGAAACGAAGCCTTTTGCCCACGCGTTGGCGCGTTTGATTGAAAGCGAACATCGCCACCTGGTGGTCTCCGACATGAAAAAAGCCGTGCGCGTCAACAAGATTTTCGTCGATTGGAGCCAGAACGACGGGCACAAGACGACTATCAGTGTTTACTCGCTGCGTGCCCGCCAGCGACCTACGGTTTCAACGCCGGTCACCTGGGAAGAAGTCGAACGTGCATTGAAGAAGAAAGACGCTGGCTTGCTGGTCTTCGAGTCTCACCAAGCCCTCGAGCGCGTAGAAAAAATGGGAGATTTATTTGCCCCCGTGCTCAGTCTGAAACAAAAGTTGCCGAAGCTGCCCGGAATCGGCGAAGGTAAAGCGGAGGCGATTGCGACCGGCCTGGAAATTGCCGCACAAGCACAGGTCAGTGGACAAAAGAAGAGCGCTGCGTCGAATCCTGTGGGTCCAGCGAAGCGCCCGGCGAGGCGCTCGCGAAAGGTATAATTCGGCTTCGGATACGTATCTTTAAGCTATTAGCGGATTAGTCGCATCGGACTCGTATCATTGGATTCGCATAATTGGCTTCATAGCATTCGTATTAGGGCAGGCTTCGGGTTCGTATCGGACACGTCTTCAGATGTGCTGAAATACCGCACTGTTAATTCGCCTTTAGGCGCTGCGATTATGGTGCAACTCTTTGTCGGCACTTCCGGATGGGCATATCCAAGTTGGAAGCCAGCTTTCTATCCCGAGAAACTCGCGCAGACCAAATTTCTGACCTACTACGCCAGCCAGTTGAACACAGTCGAAGTGAATCTGACCTTCCGGCAATTACTGAAAGAAACCACAGCACAAAAATGGATTGCTCAAACCCCGGAAAACTTTCGCTTGGCGATCAAGGCGCATCAGGTCATCACGCATATTAAGCGTTTGAAGCAGACCGAGGACTTCCTCCCGCGATTTCTCAGTACGATTGAGCCACTGGCTCGCGTGGGCAAACTTGGCCCTGTACTGTTCCAGTTGCCTCCGAATATGAAAGCCGATCCCGCCTTGCTGGAAGCATTCATCGCCACCATCCCAAGGAGCGTTCAGGCCGCCTTCGAGTTCCGGCACGAAACCTGGTTTGCGGATGACATTTTTTCTCTGCTCAAGCAACACAATCGCGCGCTATGCGTGGCCGAAACCGAAGAGCGTGTCACGCCCGACGTAGTCACCGCTGACTTCTGTTATTACCGATATCGCAAGCCGGAGTACAGCCCAGCAGAGCGGCAAGCGATGGTCCGCCGCATGCACGAGCATCTAAGCTCCGGCCGCGGTACCTATGCGTACTTCAAGCACGAAGAAACTCCCCAGGGCGCGCTGTATGCGGTCGAGGTGCTGAAGGAAGCAGGAAAACCCTTGGCCATGGATTAACACGGATTCACACGGATCAAAACGCAAGAAGGTTTATCCGTGTGAATCCGTGTAGATCCGTGGCCAAGAATCTCTTTCATCACTTCCAAACAGTGTCCGATAACGCGCATACTCCATTTGTGCCTTCCGAGGCCAATTCCCGCGTCCTGTCCTCTTTCATGGATTACCTAAAAGTCGAAAAAGGACTCGGAGCGCTCACCGTTTCCGCCTACACCAGAGACATTGGCCAGTTCGCGGCCGTTCTTGATCGAAACAAACGTAGCCTGCTGAATGCTCGACGCGACGACGTGCGCGGTTTCCTGCAACAGTTATTTGCCAATTCTGTCGACGGCCGTTCGGTCGCGCGGAAACTCTCAGCGCTACGCCATCTGTATCGTTTCCTGCTGCTGGATAAGCGTGTAGACGGCGATCCTACGCTGAATATTCCTACTCCGAAACAGTGGAAAATATTGCCCAAGTCGCTGGCGCGCGAAGAGGTGGAAACCATGCTCCGCACCGACGTTTCTCAGCGAACAGGAAAGCAGTCGGAAGCGCTTGTGCTTCGCAATCGCGCGATGCTTGAAGTCTTCTACGCCGGAGCGCTGCGCGTATCAGAGATCGTTTCGTTAAAGCTCGAAGACGTGAAGCTCGACGTGGGATACGTTTTGGTGCGTGGCAAGGGTGACAAAGAACGCATCGTCCCCCTCGGACGGTCAGCGCAAGAAGCTCTATCGACTTATTTCCGTGATGCCCGGCCGAAATTGGCGGCAGGGAAGAATTCGGCCTTGCTGTTTATCGCCCGCGGTGCGAAGAAGCTTACGCGCCAGCGGGTCTGGCAGATGGTGGGAATCGCGTCGAGCGCTGGACGCCACGCTAGTCCGCACATGCTGCGCCACAGTTGCGCCACTCACATGGTAGAAAACGGCGCCGACCTGCGCACCGTGCAAACCATCCTCGGCCACGCCGACATTTCGACCACTCAGGTTTACACCCATGTTGCATTGGATCGATTGAAGAGCGTGTACGCGAAACATCATCCCAGAGCAAAAGCGAGATGAGTGGATTCCAACGAAAAATCGACGAGTACGTCTGGCTGAAACCGTCACGGTTTGGTCGGCTGACTCGTTTTGAGTGGTCTTTGGTTCCACTCGACGAAGGTTACAGCCAGCATCTCGCAATTCACCTTAGTCGCCTGGGCCCAGGCACAGATGAACTTATTCCGAACTTCAAAGAGGTTCGAAATGTGCAATTTTCTTGTCACGGACTCGTGGGAGTGTTGCTAGATGTGCGGGATGCATCAGATCGGCAGTGGGATAAGGTAGCCTTTGAAGTTAGGGACACTGAGAACGATACGATGTCGTTTTTGTGCCAAGACTTCTCATTCATCGTGCGGGGCATTGCAGGTTAATGCTGTGAGCACACAGCCAAAACCGAGCTGCAATCAGGCCAAGAGCGCCATCGGGTCGTTCTTGCTCCATCTGCGCGGGCGCAATGTCTCTCCACACACCATCAAGGCCTATACCGGCGATCTCGCAAACTTCTCAGCGTATATCGGCTCCCGCAAATGGCGCGAGATTGACCACGTCACCATTCGCGGATTCCTTTCGCATCTCTACGAGAAAGGCCTAGGTAAGACTTCTGTCGCGCGTTCGCTGGCAGCGGTGCGGTCTCTATATCGCTGGCTCGCGCAGGAAGGACTAGTAGAGCAGAATCCGGCCGCGTTGGTCTCAACGCCGAAGCTGTCCAAGAAACTACCGCGCGTACCGACGATGGAAGAAATGAACTTCGTGCTCGATGGTCAGATGCCGGAGATCGCATCTTTTCCGGAGCGCGACCGACTGATGCTGGAACTGCTCTACGGATGCGGAATTCGCAATTCAGAACTTGTTGGAATCAATGTCGATGACGTTCGCCTGAGCGCCGAGGCGGTTTTGATTCGCGGCAAGGGCAAGAAGGAGCGCTACGTTCCTTTCGGCGACGCTGTCAAATCTGCTCTCGCCGCCTATCTTCCGGCCAGGCAGGCTGTCCTCGCGGAATTCCGCAAGAACACGCCAGCCCTGCTAGTCAATCAACGTGGAGGCCGCCTCACCACGCGCAGCGTGGGCCGCATCATCAAGAAAATTGCCGTCGCCAAGGGGCTCTCCTCCGACGTCCACCCGCACACTCTGCGCCACGCCTTCGGCACCCACATGCTTGAGGAAGGCGCCGACCTGCGCGCCATCCAGGAAATGCTCGGTCACGAGCGCCTCTCCACCACCCAGCGCTATACCCAACTCTCGATGAAGCATTTGTTAAGCGTGTATGACCAGACGCATCCGAGGGCGAAGTAGGTTTCAAAGTTGATGGTGAGCTGCCTGGCTTTTCCGATTTCGGATTTCTTCCCACATTTCCAACACCCGCGCTTTCAACTCCGCAGTCAGTTTCCCATAAGCTTCTTCCGAGGCTGCTGATTCCTGCGGCGGCAGCATCGGCTCGCCAATCTTGATCTTGATAGGTGCAAACTTCTGGAACGATTTCCCGCGCGGCCAGGCGTCATGGGCCCCATCAATCGCGACTGGAACAATCGGAACCTGAAGATGAATCGAAAGGATGGCCGCGCCTTTCTTGAAAGTTTTCGGTGTGCCGTCGATGCTGCGCTCGCCTTCCGGATACAGAACCAATCCCATCCCATACCGCAGGCCGAAAGCCCCCGCTCGCATGGCTGGAACAAGATTCGCGTCAGGATCAACGACCACGACCCGCATGATTCGCGCCACCCACCGCATGAATCCCGTGGCGAAAATTTCGCTGGTGCCGACGGCGAACAGGCGTAGTAACACACCCAGCGGTAGCACGGCCAACAAAACTGCAGGATCGAGGAAACTCTGGTGGTTCGAGCACAGCAGGTAACGCCCTTCTCGTGGGATGTTCTCCAATCCTTCAATATCGATGCGAGCTCGCGTTCGCCAAACTACCTTTACAAGCCGCGTTACCAGAAACAGTAGCCGGTCGAGAAGTGGCCGAGGGCTGGTGATCGCAAGTGCTTCGGGATCGGTTGGGTCCTCCCGCAACACCGCGCTCCAGCCGGCAAATTGCTGCTTGGGAGAAGTCTTTCCCGACGCCGCGCTCGCAAGCACAGCATCCACCAGCTCGCGAACTGTGTAGATGTCGGAAAGCTGCGACTCGGGAATATCGCCTCCCAATTCCTGCTCGACCGCGACTAGAAGCTCGACCCGCCGCATGGAATCGAAGCCGAGGTCGAGTTCGAGATTGTCTTCGGGACGGATATTGTCGGGAGGATTGGGTGAAAACCCTCGAATGACTTTCAATGCGCGTTGAACATGGCCCTCCCCCAGCCACGAAGCGTCTTCTGCCGTCATGGGCTTGCTAGCCGTCAGATCAGGCCCGTGTGGGTCGGACACTCCTGTCCGGCGCTTGTCGCTTTCGACACGTACTCGCTTCTCAATTTCAAAGCGCTTCAGCTTGCGCGTGGTTGTTCGCGGCAGGTCGTCCTGCCAGATTTCATAACCGCTGATTCGCTTGGCGGAAGCAAGCTTTGCCGACAGACCCTCTACGTCGAATCGAATCACTTCTCTCGCGTTTACGACTTTTCGTTGTCTCAACGCTTCGAAATTCGGCACAATCACGGCGTACAATTTCTCCGACCCCGCGGTTCCTTCCATTCCCATCACACAGATTTCTTTGATAAACGGCGACTGCAGGTAATGGGCCTCGATTTCTTCGGGATAGACATTCTTGCCATTGGCGAGAATGATCACGTCCTTCTTGCGCCCGGTGATGAACAGATTTCCGCGCTCGTCGATGTAACCGAGGTCGCCGGTGTACAACCAGCCATCCTTGAGCACTTCGGCTGTGGCGTCCGGACGATTCCAGTAGCCCTTCATCACGATCGGTCCGCGAATAATGATCTCGCCACTCGCGGGCGAGCCATCATCTGGAGCCTGCGGCTCGACGATTTTGGCTTCTACTCCTTTCAGAGGTTTGCCCACAGAGCCAATTACGTTGTCGTGCGGAGGATTGACGAACGCGCCGCCGCATGTTTCCGTGAGGCCGTACGCTTGCAGAACGTCTATCCCCAGCGACGAAAAGTCTTGCGCGATCTTGGGGTCAAATCGCGATCCGCCGGTGACCAGGAGCCGCATGCGCTTGCCGAACAGATCGTGAACCCGGCGAAAGAATATCCTCCCAGGATTGAATCGGAACCGGCGGCAGAATATCGTGGCTCGCTTCATCAATGTAAAGCCGGATCTGGTCGCCGTCCCGCGTTGTTGGACTTCCTTGAAAATCCGATCATGAATGAGATAGAAGAACTGCGGCACCACAGCGAAAGCCGTAATCTGGCGTTCGCGCAGCGCCCGCAATAACTCTGTCGTGTTCAGCGTTGAAAGAAAGACGGTGCGCGCGCCCGCGACCAGAGGAAGCAGAAGATTGGCCATCTGCGAGAGCACATGAAACAACGGGAGCACCCCAAGAATCGCATCTTCCGGGCCAATGTGCGCCCAGGCAAACACCGCTTCAGCTTCAGCTAGGAGATTCGCGTGAGTCAGCATCACGCCTTTGGGATCGGCGGTCGTTCCTGATGTATACAGAAGGGAAGCGAGGTCCTCCGGCGCGCGAGGCACGGGCTTAAAAGCCTCGCTGCTGTGGGTGAAAATGTCATCGAAGCTGGCAATTGCCTGTGTGGGGACAGCCGTCCCCGGCGGTCCTTCCGAGCGAAGCTCGGAATTCGATTCGGTCAGCACAATGCCGGCTCCGGTTTCCGAAACTGCTCCTTGCGACGTCTTCAAATGCTTGTAATCGCAAACCAGCAGCCAACTTCCACTATCGCGCAGAAGCTTTGCTACCTGGTCAGAGTGGTACGCGGTATCGAGCGGTACGGCGGTCCCTCCCGCAGCGATGATTCCTAGATAGGCGGCCACCCAGCGCGGATGATTGTCAGCAAGAATCGCAATTCGCGCCCCTGGCTCGATGCCGCGCGCGACCAGCCAAGCTGCAATGGATTCCGCCATCCGGCGCAGTTCAGAATACCTGTAGCTCTCGATTCCTTCCGGCCTCTGAATCTCGACCGCAATATTCTGCGGCCAGCGTTCAGCGCATTCGGCAAAGCGGTCGTAGAAAGTGGGCATTGGTGCGGGAAATATACACGAAAAACTCGTATCCTCCGAGAGTACAGCCTGAGTACAACGCGGATCCGCCGATGTTTCCATCCCAGCGACTTACAGTTCCGCGCAGCATCTAATATGCTAGGCTTCTAGATAGCGGGCCTGTGCCCTCCGAAGGATTTCCAGTTTTGATCAACACCCTCTTAGGCAAGGTTTTTGGGACGAAGAATGAGCGCGAAATCAAGCGTTTGATGCCGCGGGTCAGGGCGATTAATGCGCTCGAACCCGAGACGCAAAAGCTCTCGGATGAGCAGCTGCGCGCCAAGACCGACGAGTTCCGAAAGAGAATTGCCGATCGCCTGAGCCGTATCCCTGATGAACCAGAAGCCGATCCCGACCGCCTCAAACAGCTAGAAGCTGATCGCCTGCAAGCCACCAACGAAGTCCTCGACGAAATTCTGGAAGAAGCCTTCGCCGTGGTGCGCGAGGCGGGCCGCCGCGTCCTCAACATGCGTCATTTTGACGTCCAGTTGATCGGCGGCATGGTCCTGCACCAGGGCACAATTTCTGAAATGAAGACCGGAGAAGGCAAAACGCTGGTCGCAACTCTTCCGGTCTACTTGAACGCACTCTCCGGCCGCGGCGTGCACGTGGTCACCGTCAACGATTACCTGGCAAAACGCGACTCGGAGTGGATGGGCCAGCTCTACCGCTTCCTCGGACTTACCGTTGGCGTGATCATCCATGATCTCGACGATCAGGAGCGACGTGACGCCTATGCCGCCGATGTTACTTACGGCACTAACAACGAGTTCGGCTTCGACTATCTGCGCGACAACATGAAGTTCGATCTCAAGGACTGCGTGCAGCGCGGTCACAACTTCGCCATCGTGGACGAGGTGGACTCAATCCTGATTGATGAAGCTCGCACGCCTCTGATCATTTCTGGCGCCAGCGAAGAATCCACCGACAAGTATGCGCGCGTGAACCGCATCATTCCCAAGCTGGAGAAGGGTGAAGAAATTCCCGGTCCTCCGGGAGAACCGGCGCAGATGACCGGCGACTACGTCGTCGATGAAAAGCATCGCAATACCGTTATCACTGATGAAGGCTGGGAAAAGGTCGAGCAGCTTCTGGGAATCGACAACGTCGCCGACCCGGAGAACTGGGACCTCAAACACCACGTTGAGACCGCGGTCAAGGCCCATTCTTTGTATCACCGCGACGTGGAATACGTAGTAAAAGACGGTGAAGTCATCATCGTGGATGAATTCACCGGGCGCCTGATGCCGGGCCGCCGCTGGTCAGATGGTCTGCACCAAGCCGTCGAGGCCAAAGAGGGCGTGAAAATCGAGCGCGAGAACCAGACGCTCGCTACCATCACCTTTCAGAATTATTTCCGTATGTACAAGAAGCTAGCGGGCATGACCGGCACCGCGGAAACCGAAGCCTCGGAATTCGGGAAGATTTACAACCTCGATGTGATCGTTATTCCGACAAACAAGACGATGTTGCGAATCGAGAATCCGGATTTGGTTTACCGGACAGAAAAGGAAAAGTACTTCGCGTCGGCGGATGAAATTCAAAAACTGAATGACACCGGTCAGCCGGTACTGGTGGGCACAACTTCTATCGAGAAATCCGAACGCTTATCGGACCTGCTGAAGAAAAAGGGCATCAAGCACGTGGTGCTCAATGCCAAATACCACGAGAAGGAAGCGGAGATCGTCGCGCAAGCCGGCCGCAAAGGCATGGTCACGATTGCGACGAACATGGCCGGTCGCGGTACGGACATTTTGCTTGGCGGCAACCCTGAGTTTATGGCCAAGCAGGAGTGCGTGAAGAAGGGGATTGCCCAGCAGCTCCGCGCCGCGCAAGGCAAGATTCAGATTGCGGTCGACGAATCCAAGAGCACGGTCTGGTACTACGCGGGCAATGAATATGCGGTCCCGACCGATCAGTGGAACGAAATCTTCTCGCGCTATAAACAGCAGACAGACAAAGAGCACGACGAGGTTACCGCTGCCGGAGGCCTGTTCATCCTCGGCACCGAGCGCCACGAAGCCCGCCGCATTGACAATCAGCTTCGCGGACGCGCGGGCCGCCAGGGAGATCCGGGCGCTTCCCGCTTCTATCTCTCGCTCGAAGATGACCTGATGCGCATCTTCGCCAAGGAGTGGGTTTCAAACCTGCTCCAGCGGCTCGGCATGGAAGAAGGCGTGCCCATCGAGTCGAAACTGATTAGCCGGAGAATCGAAAAAGCGCAGCAGGCAGTCGAAGGCCAGCACTTCGAGGCCCGCAAGCACCTGCTCGAGTACGACGACGTCATGAACAAGCAGCGCGAGGCGGTTTACGGCTTGCGTCGCCAGTTGCTCGAAGGTGTCGACCAGAAGGACATCATCCTCGAAGACTATGTTGCTGGAATTCTCAGCGACCTGCTGGACCAGTACGCTGCCGTCAAAACTCATCCCGCCGACTGGGACGTCAAAGGCCTGAAGGACGCGATCTTCACCCGTTTCGGCGTGGATATTCTCGGCGAGGGTATTAAACCAGAAACACTGAACCGGCAAGAACTCGGCGATGCTATCTTCGACAGACTCAAAGCCCGGTACGACGCAAAAGAAAAACTAATCGGTCCCGACGCCATGCGCTATCACGAGCGCATGATCATGTTAAGTGTCCTCGACCAGCAGTGGAAAGACCACCTGCTCAACATGGACCACCTTAAAGAGGGAATTGGTCTGCGCGGCTACGGGCAGAAGGATCCTTTGGTTGAGTACAAGCGCGAGTCCTTCGATATGTTCGAAGCGATGATGCAACGCTTCCAGGAGGACACAACTCGCTATCTCTACCTGATGCAGATCATCGGCCGCGGCGATACTGGCGCGGTCGGGTCTGCTGGCCGAGGTCCGCAGGACCAAGATCAAGGCGGCCCGGCGGGAGTTCCCGTAATCCGTTCCGGAGGTGGAACTGACGGCAATGGCCGGCGTCCTCCCCAATCCGCGGCCACATCAATGGACGATCTCGAGGAAGCTTTCCAGCGCCGCAAACGCCGCGAACTGGAGCAAGCTCGCATGGCGGGAGCCGGCGACCGTCAGCCCGTCCAGCAAGTCGTGCGCAGCGGCGCCAAGGTCGGCCGCAATGACCCTTGCCCTTGTGGCTCCGGTAAGAAATACAAGAAGTGCTGCGGCGCGAATGCCTAAGGTCCTCCCCGCGGTGCGAGGCACCTCGGCGAGGTAGGCGATCTTTCTGAACTACGAATAGTTTCTTACCATCGGATCATTGTCATGCCGTTTCTGCCCTTAAGGCCAGCAACCTTCCTGGATTTCGCAACATCTCAGCGGCACATCTCGGCCGGAGGTCTAGCCGGCCGTCCAGGACGTGGTCAACTCGTTCATTCACATTCTGTTTGAGTCTCTCATTGCTGCTGGCGATCCCGGTCCAGGCTCAAAAAGCTTCGTGCACCTTCAAAACATTTGTGCTCAACCCTGCAAACCTGAACAGTCCTCGGGAAAACGCTTTTGGCGTAAACGACAACGGCACTGTAGTAGGGTCGGCAGATTATCCATTCAACAAACCCAATATTACGGCGTTTGTCCACTATGCTGACGGCACAATCAAGTATTGGCGACCGTCAGGCGCACCAATTAGCGGATTCAGCGCACGCAACAACGCGGGGAACACGGTAGGAGGCTACGTCGATTCGTCGAAGATTCCACATGCCGTTTTCTTCCACGACTCGACCGTCACACAAATCGTCCATCCCAAGGCTGCAAACCACAGCACTGGTGTGGTTGGAATAAACAAGTGGAACACTATTCTTGGCAGTTACAGTGACGCGAACGGTAATACCCACGACTTTAAGCGGTACAGCAACGGCACTTTCGTTAACATTCCCAATTTTCCCGGAGCGAGCCGGACTATTCCGTCTGCCATCAATGACAATGGTGCAATCGTCGGCTTTTACGCGATTAACGCCGAGGGCCCCGACATCTCGCATGGATTCATTTATCACAATGGAAACTGGGGAAAAGCTGAATTACAGGAACAAAACTACTAACACCGAAGTCACTGGCATCAGCGATAGCGGCGTAATTGTCGGCGACCACTACGGATCGGGTTTTCTTTATAAGAATGGTGTCTTCAAAGACATTATCGGTCCCAATGGATTGGGTGTCATCGCGCGAGGCATTTCTGCCGGCGGCATCATCACCGGAGATATGTGGATAAACGGCGGTTCACACGGCTTCACTGCGATTTGTCAGTAGTTTCGTGCTCGATGTAAACCTGGTGAGAACATCAGCCGCTTATTGAGGCTGCGATTGCGAGGCAAAACATCGCGGAAGTAGTCTGCATTGATGGATTAATTGGGGCTGAGGCTGAGACGGCTTACTTCCTCAGCTCCGCATCCCAATTCAAGACCAGGCTCAAATGCGAAGTGCTCTGCACTGGCAATTCATTGGCCAAGAAGCGCTTGCCATCCGCGGTGGCGGCATACGGAGGGTTGACTGCCTGCAGGCGCGGCTGCCAAAGGGCGTGAGGTGTGCCGATTTCTAAAGCGTCCCCGCGGGTCCCGATGTCTACAGCCATAATCTTGTTGTCGGGATCCGTGTAGTACAACTCTTTGCCGTCCGCGCGCCACTGCACGTTTGCTCCACCGGCAGTAGAAATTTGAAAGCGCGCCGTTGGGTTGGGGAAAGCGACGGCATAGATCTCGTCTCTGCCTGATTCGTTGGAGTCATACGCCACCCAGTGTCCATCGGGAGAGAACTGCGATAGGGTGCTATTGAAATCGTTGGAGATCAGGGGATACGCTTTGTGATCGCCGAACATGGGCAGGACCCATATGGAAGTTTTCCCCTGCGCTTCCGGCGCGATATGGTCCAGCAGCACGTACTTTCCATCCGGAGACCAACTGCTGGTGAATTTGATCGCCGGGTCGGCAAAGACGACCTCTTCTTTTCGCGTCCCGTTGGATGGCTTTTCATAAATGGCATACGTGCCGGTGCGATTGGAGTCGAAGACGATCATCTTGCCATCAGGCGACCAAACCGGATCATCGGCCAGCGCAGGGCCGAAGGTAAACCGGGTGCGAACCCCACGCACCAGGTCCAATAGCCAAATGTCCTCGCCGCCGGAGTTGTCGTAAATGCTGGTTGAAAGAACTCGGCCATCAGGAGAGAACCGGATCACGTTGAAGTTATCACTGCCGAGAACACTTCCCGGCTTGCCGGCACGATCGTACCAAGTAAGAACTGAAGTCGAAATTCCGCCGTTATGCGCAACCAGAGTTCCATTGCGTGAGACGGTGTAAGCGGCAGAGAAGGTGTAATCGCGGCCCAGTTGTTCGGCAATCGGCGTGGGGTCGCCACTTAGCCGGAGGCGGCTCTGGTCGAATCGTTGCGCCATCAGGTTGCTGCCTCGCACGAACAGCAGGTATCCAGGCTGAGTACAACCGGGTCGTCCGCCACTGTCCACCACCAGGGACTTGTCCTTCGAGCTCAGAGAGGCTCCATAGATTTGAGCTGCTCCAGTGGTCAAACCGCTGCGAACCAGGAAAACATAGTGCTGTCCGTCGGGAAGGAAACAGGGCCAGCGGTGAGAATCTTCATTCTTTTTCGCATCCAGCGCCGTCACTTGTTCTACAGTTCCGCCCGAGGCGGATACCCGGTAGAGTCCGCCCGCCGCTCCCGGGGAGAAGAGGATTACGCCATCCTGGCTCCAAGTGCCGCCGCGGGGGATCGGAGCGTCTGCAAGCACCTGCAATCCCCCGCCCGATGCTTCCAGCCTCTTCATCTTTCCGTCAGCAAAGAACCCTACGGTTTGGCTGTCCGGCGACCAGAACGGCTCTTGCGCTCCTTCTGTTCCACCTAGCGGCTGTGCGGATTCGGAATCCAGGGGCCGCACCCAGAGTTGAGTTTTCCCGCTAGCGTCAATGGCGGCGAAGGCAAATTTGTTGCCATCGGGGGAAATGGCGATATCGAAGGGCTTGAAGGAGTTGCCCTCAGGAGCGAGAACGCTCAGCCGCACGGGGTGGCGCGGAGTCGAACTACGGTACATCCAGGCCACTGCGAAACCTATGGCGGCGAGCCCGCAGACAGCCGCAACCGCCCAAGCCACATTTTGGGATAACCTGCGCCGTGCGCTGACCGGGGCCGGAATTCCCGCTTGCGATCCGCCTTCCGCGATCCACTGCAATTGCAGCTTGACGTCGTGCGCGGTCTGCCAGCGTTCGTCCGGATCTTTCGCCAGGCAGCCCTTGACCACACGGTCCAGCGCTGGCGGCGACATCGGCTGAACTGCCGAAATGGGATGCGGCTCCGACGCCAGGATCGCGGCCACAATGCTGGCATGACTCTTGCCACTGAACGCGCGCCTGCCGGCGGCCATTTCGTAAAGCACTGCGCCCAACGCGAAAATGTCGCTGCGCGCATCGGCTTCTTTGCCCTCGACCTGCTCCGGTGACATGTACTGGAACGTGCCCACAATTGTCCCGGCTGCGGTGAGGGGGTGGCTGGCTTCAGGAGTCGCCAAGGTCACAGTCAAGCCCGAGACGGGAGCGACCGACGAAGCCTTTGCCAATCCGAAATCCATCAGCTTGGCCCCGGACTTGGTCAGCATGACGTTGCCCGGCTTCAGGTCGCGATGAATGATGCCGCTACGATGCGCTTTCTCCAGGCCTTCCGCGATCTCGGCGCCGTACTTCAGCACCTGCTCGGGAGGCAAAGGGCCTTTGGCCAGCCGGTCGGCCAATGTCTCGCCCTCCAGATACTCCATGACCAGATAGTCAGTCCCGTTCTGACTGCCAATGTCGAACAGTGTGCAAATGTTGGCATGCTGCAGCGAGGAAATGGCCCTGGCCTCGCGCTCGAAGCGCTGTTTCGCGTCAGGCACCTCGGAGAGGTAGGATGGCAGAATCTTGATCGCGACCGTCCGCTCCAGGCGGGTGTCGCGGGCGCGATAAACTTCGCCCATGCCCCCCGAACCAGCAGCCGCAAGGATTTCGTAAGGCCCAAGTCGCGAGCCGGCAAGAAGTGGCATAGTGGCGCGATTATAGACGAGTGGTGGCCGAGTCGGTAAGAGCATTGAGGGGTTTCCGGTTCAGCGCGAAGCAATCACTGAGGCGTCTTGGTCTGCAGGAACGACTTCACCACCACATTATTCGGCTGCACACCCGCAGGAATCATCGTGAGCAGTCCGTACTCTCCCGGCTCCAGTTTTCGCGGCTTGCGCTTCTGAATCACCGTGATGTCCCCGGACTGCGAGTCCAGCACCAGCAGATAATTTTGGCTTTGAGAAAGCGCCAGAGCGTCGGGCTGACTACCTACGGGTATCGATGCAACGACTTTCCCCATGTCGATGTCGTACACCGCAATTGCGTTTGAGCCAAGATTGCTCACATAGAGCCGCGAGTTATCATTCGAAACCACCGCTCGCGAGGGATGAGTCCCAATCAGGTAACTACCGCTGACTTCATTTGTCGTGGTTTCGATAATCGAAATGCTGTCCGAGTCGAAATTGCAGACAATGAGTTCTCCACCATCGGGCTTGAGAGCGAGGTCCACGGGAGTCTGGCCGACATCGAGCAACGCAAGCAGTTTGTCGGACTTTAAGTCAATCGAAGCCACCTGCGCCGAGCCTGAGCACGCCACAAAAGCTTTGCTGTTGTCAGGCAAAATGGCGATATCTTCCGGCTGATGGCAGATTGGAACTGTGCTGCGGACCGCCAGGCTATGCGCGTCAACCAGCGAAACTGAATCGGATCCGCGATTGCTGACCACGACGACAGCGCCGTCTGGCGAGACTCTGGCGAGTCCAGGTGAATTTCCGACCCGCACGGTCGCGAGTACTTTGCGCTGAGCGAGATCAATTACCGACACGTTCGCTGAGCCGGAGTTCGCCACATAGGCACGTTTCCCATCAGATGAGACGTCGATGAAATACGGAGTCCCGTGGACTCCGACGGTCGCGACTACAGCGTTCCGTTCGGCGTCAATGACGCTTACATTTGCCGAGCCGCTGTTGACCACGTAAATTTCGTTCTTCTTGCTGTTGGCTGCGATTCCCGTAGGCGCCAAGCCCACGTGCAGAGTTTTTGCCAGCTCGAAAGTTCGCAGGTCAATGACGGAAACCGTGTTGCTTTTCCCGTTGGTGATGTAGGCGTACTCGTGATAGGCCGGATCGAGGCTGGGTAGATACCGCTCGTGAAAGTACAACCAGCCAAGTCCCGTCAGGATGGGCAAGGTAAGGATGACAATGAGCAGTTTTCTCACGGTATGCGGGAACGAACAGCAAGGCTATCAGAAGATATGGAGCTGCGTTGAGAGTTGCGGATTTTACTGCACTCACGGGCGAGACGCCCGTTGCTCCACCATCAGGGCATGGAGGCACGGGCGTCTCGCCCGCGCAACTCCGGTCAGCGCAGTTCTTCCATCACTTGTTCCAGCACCTCGCGTCCCGGGCGAACGACAGATACCGGCAGCGTAGCCAGCGGCTCGTCGGTTATGTTCAGCATGTCGAGGAAGGTTGGTGCCTGCGTGTTGACGTAGAGCACGCCAGTTAGCATCTCTTCTTTCTCTTTTGCCTCATTGAGCCGCGTGATTGCCTGGATTTTATTGGTGGGATCGTAGTCCTCCTCCAGTTTTCGCAGGCGCAATCGCGAGCCGTCGTGCATCGTGACCTCAACGGTTGTGCCGGGGTCGTATTCGACAGCGATGTCCTCGAAGGCGGGGATGAAGTTAATTTCTTGCAGAGGCTCGTCATGGTCTTTGGCGTACTTGTAAGACTTGGTCGAGCCCTCATGATCATTAAAGGTCACGCAAGGGGAAATGACATCGAGCAGGACGGTGCCTTTGTGCGAAATCGCCGCCTTCAGCATGGCGTGAAGCTGCCGCTTGTCGCCAGAAAAGGAACGGCCGACAAACGTCGCGCCCAGAGAAATTGCGAGCTCGCACGTATCGATGGGCGGGAGCTCGTTGATGACGCCGGTTTTCAGTTTGGAACCGAGATCTGCCGTGGCCGAAAACTGCCCCTTCGTCAGCCCGTAAACGCCGTTGTCCTCAATGATGTAAATGATCGGCAGATTGCGGCGCATCAGGTGAATGAATTGTCCAATGCCAATCGAGGCGGTATCGCCGTCACCGCTGACACCCAGGGCCATCAACCCGCGATTAGCGAGGACCGCTCCGGTTGCCACCGAAGGCATGCGTCCATGAACGGAGTTGAAGCTATGAGCGCGCGACAGGAAATAGGCCGGGCTTTTTGAGGAGCAACCAATTCCGCTAAGCTTGGCCACACGCTCGGGCTGGACACCCATCTCGTACAGCGCGTCAATGATGCGCTCGGAAATTGCGTTGTGGCCGCATCCCGCGCACAGCGTAGTTTTTCCGCCACGGTAATCCAGGACTGCAAGCCCCACGCGGTTGGTTTTCGGTGCGGCTGGTGTGGTGGCCATCACTTCTCCTCCATTGCGGCAATTTCGTCTGTCACTGAGCGCGCGTCAAGCGGCAAGCCGTCAAGCCGCGCAACGCTGCGCAATCTGGGGACTAGATCACCGTCGAGATCCAGCTTCAATAGGCTGAACATTTGCGCATCCCGGTTTTGTTCCACTACGTAAACCCGTTTATGACTGCGGACAAAATCTGTGACCTCTGGCGCAAACGGAAACGCTCGAATCCGCAAGTAATCGGTTGCCAGTTTGTGCTCGTCGCGGAGCTGGTCACGTGATTCGGTAATTGCCCAGTGCGAGCTGCCGAACGCAATGATGCCAATTTCCGCGTTCGCCGCAGTGTGCACGATCGGCGCAGGGACGAATGAACGTGCATGCTCAAACTTTCGCTGCAGTCGTTCCATGTTGGCTTCGTAGTCTTCCGGCTTCTCGCTGTATTGGGCGTCGGCGTTGTGTCCACTGCCACGTGTGAAATAGGCCGCTGCGGGATGCTGCGTACCCGGCAAAGTACGGTAGCCAATCGCGTCGCCGTCCATGTCTTTGTAGCGACTGAAGCTGCCGAGCTTGTCGAGATCGTCTTTGGTCAGCACTTTGCCCCGCTCAATCGGTTTCTCGGGATAAGGGAACGGATCGGACATCCAGTTGTTCATCCCCAAATCCAGATCCGACATGACAAACACAAGGGTCTGAAATTTCTCCGCCAGATTGAACGCCGCAATCGCCATCTCAAAGCACTCATGCGGCGACGACGGGAAGAGCATGATGTGCTTGGTATCGCCGTGCGACAGAAACGCAGTCGAGAGAATATCTGCTTGCGAGGTGCGTGTCGGAAGTCCCGTGGAGGGGCCGACACGTTGAATGTCCCACACCACGGCGGGAATCTCGGCGTAGTACGACAGTCCGGCAAATTCCGACATGAGCGAAATGCCCGGGCCGGAAGTCGTTGTCATGGCGCGAGCGCCAGCCCATCCCGCCCCAACCACCATGCCGATAGCCGCCAGCTCATCTTCCGCCTGGACTACGGCAAAAGTGGCCTTGCCATCTGGGCCGACGCGGAAACGCTTCAGGTATTCGATCGTGCTTTCCGCTAGCGATGACGAGGGCGTGATCGGATACCAGCTCAGCACCGTGACTCCGGCAAACACGCAGCCCAACGCCGAGGCGGCATTCCCGTCAACGATGATCTTGCCTTGGGTCTTGTCCATACGTTCGATGCGATATGGATCATTCTTGGTCAAAGTCGCCGCGTAGTCGAATCCAGCCTGCACCGCCGCGAAATTTAGATTCGCTGCCTTCACCTTCTTCGCAAATTGTCTGCGGATGGCGATCTCAAGCTCGGCCATCTCGAGGTCGAGCAGCTTGGCAACCACGCCAACATAAATCATGTTCTTGACCAGCTTGCGCAGCTTCGCTTCCGGGCAAACCGGGGCGACCAGCTTGTCAAACGGCACGGTGTAGAACACGAGATCGTCGCGCAGCGAGCTCAGTTTGAGCGGTTCGTCATAGAGCACCGCCGCTTCGGGAGCGAGCGACATCACGTCATCGCGCGCGGTCTCCGCGTTCATCGCGACCAGGAAATCAATCTCTTTCTTGCGGGCGACGTAGCCGTCTTTGTTGGCGCGAATGGTATACCAGGTCGGCAGCCCGGCGATGTTCGAAGGAAAAAGGTTCTTCCCTGAAACCGGTACTCCCATCTGAAAAATGCTGCGAAGAAGTACGGTATTGGAGCTCTGCGAGCCGCTTCCGTTCACCGTCGCGACCTGGATGCTCATGTTGTTAACAACCGGCACCCGCGCGGCCCGCCCAGCGGACTCGTGCAGCCCCACATCAGTTGTAGCCATTAACTAAGAAATCCTTCCTGCCATAACGTTCATGCAAACGCCCAACGGCCTCACCCGCACCCGAGCACGAGATTGGGGGCACGCTTAAATTATACGGCAGTGATTTGATGTTAGTAACGGGTGTGAGGCTTCGAGGATTACCGAGTAGGAACTAGGGAGCTGTCAGCTCTCAGCTGTCAGAACTCCATTCTTCTAAAAGTTGTCATTCCGACACGCCCGAGCATCGCGAGGCAAGCAGGAACCTGCTTTTCCCTTGACCACCAACAAAGCAGACCGCCCGAATCTAGGGGCGGACGCCCTCGTCCGCCCCACCCCGGGCGAGGGCGTCCGGGGCTACATGAATAACTTTTCAGAGAAGAATTATTGTTCGGTGAAAAACTGAGCCATCTTTCTGAACTTGTCATACCGCGAGGCAACCAGTTCTTTCACCGGCAAGCTCTTGATCTCTGCAAAATGATGCTCAAGCGCAGCGAAGAGCAGCTTTGCCGCAGCATCAGGGTCGGCGTGCGCCCCGCCATCCGGCTCCGGAATAATGGCGTCAATGCAGCCAAGGTCTTTCAGGTCGGAAGCGGTGATCCGTAGTGCCTCAGCGGCGAGCTCTTTCTTGCTGGAATCGCGCCACATGATGGACGCACAGCCCTCGGGCGAAATGACCGAGTAGATTGCATTCTCCATCATCAGCACGCGATCGGAGACGGCAATAGCCAGCGCGCCTCCGCTGCCGCCTTCTCCAGTGATCGCCGTAATGATCGGGACCTGCAGTCGCGCCATCTCGCGAAGATTTAGCGCTATGGCTTCAGCCTGGCCGCGCTCTTCCGCACCCAGACCGGGATTGGCACCGGTCACATCAATGAATGTAAACACCGGCCGCGAGAATTTCTCCGCAATTTGCATGGCGCGCAGGGCCTTGCGATAGCCTTCCGGATTCGGCAGCCCGAAATTGCGATGCACCTTCTGCTTCATGTCCCGGCCCTTTTGCGTCCCGAGGACCATTACCTCCTCACCATGAAACCGTGCAATCCCGCACACCATCGCCGGGTCATCTGCATAGCGGCGATCGCCATGGATCTCGCTGAAGTCAGTGAAGATTTTTTCTACGTAGTCGAGAAAGTAAGGACGTTGGGGATGGCGGGCAAGTTCTGTCTTGATCCATGCCGCGCGATGTGACATTTCCCTCCGGAGCGCCTCAACCCGCTCGCGCAATTCTTCAATCTGTTGCCGAACGTCTTCGCTCTGCCCTTCAAAGGCTTCCAGCTTGCCGATCTGCTGCTCGATCTTCGCCAGTTCCTGCGGAGCGGTCGAATCCAAGCCATTATCGTTGCCATTGCGCGCGGCCCGGCGGGTCTCCACCATAGAGACGAGGAGTTGAGCGCTCGTGAGCACGGCGCCGATGTCGACCGCTTTCATTGCGTGTAGTTTCGCCGTGGCGATTTCACCCGCTCCCTATTCGTTAAGGTCTGACGGACGGCAGACTCAATCGATCACTCGGACCGCGCCGCGCCCGCAGAGTTCTTCGACGCGGCTAATGAAGGTGCGGTCTGGGAGGACATTATAGCCTTCCGCCTCCATAACCACCATGAAATCCCCTTGACGCTCCACGTCGAACAATACCTTGGCATCTCCTTTTCGTTGAGAGAAAAGGAGATGCAGCTCGTCTACGGTTGTTTCGGAGGCGTTTTCCAGTGGTATGCGGACGCGCAGCGAGCGGGGAAGCGGAACTTTGGCCTCTTCCAGGGAAGTAATGTCGTTTACAGTCAGTTTGGGATTTGCGCCTTCCTCGATGCGGACGCCTCCTCGCACCAGAACCGGAACCTCCATTTTCACTTTGTCCTGAAGCTTGCGGTAAGCGTCGGGGAACACAAGCATTTCAATTGAGCCAGCGAGATCTTCAAGTGCAGCCTGCGCATAAAAGTCGCCTTTCTTCGATTTCAGCACGCGAAGATTGGTGATGATGCCGGCGGTGCAAAGTAGCTCGTCTTTTCCGGTGGACGACTTCATCGCGCCGAGTTCGGCGGTCGAGAGCGCGCGCAGGTCTTCCAGCTTTTCGCGATATTTGTCCAGCGGATGTCCGGTGATGAAGAATCCCAGAATTTCTTTCTCGTTTGCGAGTCGCGTGTGCTCGTCCCAATCGGGCGTGTCCGGCAGGCGCTCTTCTTGCGGACGGGCATCTTCCTCCTGGAACACGCCGAAGAGCCCATGCTGGCCGGATTCCGCGTCCCGCTGCGTTTTCTGCGCGTGGTCCATGGCTTTATCCAGCACTGCCATGAGTTGCGCCCGTCGGCCAAGAGAATCCATGGCCCCACTCTTGATAAGCGATTCCAGTACCCGCTTGTTGAGAAGCCGCAGATCGACTTTTTCACAGAATTCGTAGATTGATTGGAATCGTCCAACTCGTGTGGGGCGCGCGCCCTCGCCCGCCTCTCCTAGTTCGTTACGCGCTGCAACAATCGACTCAATGGCGTTGTGTCCAACATTCTTTACCGCAGCCAAACCGAAGCGAATTGCGCTGTCATGCGGAGTGAAGTTGGCATCGCTGACATTGATATCCGGCGGCTCGACTGCAATTCCCATCTCGCGACATTCGTTGATGTACTTCACAACATCGTCAGTGTTGCCGGTAACTGAGGTGAGCAAGGCGGCCATAAATTCGACCGCATAGTGTGTTTTCAAATATGCAGTTTGATATGCCAGGAGTGCGTAGGCCGCGGAGTGCGCCTTGGGGAAGCCGTACTCGGCGAACTTGGCTAGCAGATCGAAAATCCTTTCTATCTTCTTGGGCGGATAGCCTCGCTGTACTGCGCCTTCGACGAAGCGCTCACGCTGTTTGGCCATCTCCTCGGGCTTCTTTTTGCCCATGGCGCGGCGCAACAGGTCCGCTTCGCCCAGAGAGTAGCCCGCCAAGCGGTTGGCAATCTGCATCACGTGCTCCTGATAGACGATTACTCCGAATGTCTCTCTCAGGATTTCTTCCAGCTCTGGCAACTCGTATTCAATTTTCTTGCGACCATGCTTGCGGTCAATGAAGTAATCGATCATGCCGCCCTGGATCGGCCCCGGGCGGTAGAGCGCATTCAACGCGGTAAGGTCCTCGATGGTGTTGGGCTGATAGCGGCGGAGCACGTCGCGCATGCCATGGGATTCAAACTGGAAAACGCCTGAGGTCAGTCCGCTGTGAAATACCTTGGCGTAGGTTTCCTGATCAGTGAGGGGAAGAGCTTCGAGCTTAAGTTGCTCTCCGCGGGTTTGCGCGATCAGCTTTAGCGTGTCGTCGAGAATCGTGAGCGTGGTGAGCCCGAGGAAGTCCATCTTTAGCAGGCCCATTTTCTCGATCGCTACCATGTCGAACGCAGTGACGATTTCGTCGTTCTTGGTCTTGTGCAGAGGGACTAACTCAGTGAGTGGACGCGGCGAGATTACGACACCGGCGGCATGCACTCCGGCATTTCGCACCAATCCTTCCAGCTTTTTTGCCGTGTCCAGCAACTCGCGAATTTGCCTATCGTTTTCGTAAACCTGCTGCAGCGCCGGAGATTCCTTGATCGCGGTTTCCAGCTTGATGTTGAGCGTGGTGGGAACCATCTTGGCAATGCGGTCGACGTCGCTGTACGGCACATCCATGGCGCGGCCGACATCTTTAATTGCAGCCTTCGCCGCCATTGTCCCAAAAGTGATGATCTGCGCCACATTTTCGCGTCCGTACTTGCGTGTGACGTAGTTGATGACCTCGTCACGCCGGTTCATGCAAAAATCCATGTCGATGTCGGGCATCGAAATCCGTTCGGGATTTAGGAACCGCTCAAAGAAGAGTTCGTGCTCAAGCGGATCGAGATTCGTGATGCGCAGCGAATAGGAGACTAGCGATCCGGCAGCCGAGCCTCGGCCTGGTCCAACTGGGATATTGTTGTCCCTGGCATAACGCACAAAATCCCAAACAATGAGGAAATAGCCAGAAAACTTCATTTGCTGGATAGTGGCAATCTCGTGTGCCAGGCGCTGCTCATATTCGGTGACTCCGTGTTTCAATTTGCCGGCTGCGGCAAGTTCGCGTACACCTTCCAACCTGCGGGCAAAGCCTTCACGCGTCATGTGCTCAAAATAGCTGTCGAGGGTGTAACCGCCAGGAACGTCAAAATGCGGGAACGGATTACTGACCTTCTCCAGGCGAACGTGACAGCGCTCGGCAATGTCCAAGGTACGGGCGAGCACATCAGGAGAGTCCTTAAAAACCTGGTACATCTCGTCGTGACTCTTGACGTAAAATCCCGTGCCCTGAAACTTCATCCGGTTGGCGTCCTGAATGCTCTTGCCGGTCTGGATGCATACCATTACGTCTTGGGCGTGGGCGTCCTCCTCGCAGAGATAATGACTGTCGTTGGTCGCGACCAGCGGAAGCCCGAGGTCCTTCTGCAACCGGAATAGATTGGGATGGATGCGGTGCTCCATCTCGAGCCCTTGGTCTTGAATCTCCAGGAAGAAATTCTGTTTGCCGAAGATGTCGGCGTAGGTTGCCGCGGCTGAACGCGCGGCCTCGTACTTTTCTTCCATCAGGAATTCTGCAACTTCGCCTTTGAGGCAGCCGGAGAGTGCGATCAGTCCGTTAGCATGTTCCGCAAGGAATTTCTTGCTGACTCGCGGTTTGTAATAAAACCCGTGCAGCGAAGCTTCGGAGGTGATCTTGACCAGATTGCGATAGCCTTCTTCGTTCTCCGCCAGCACTAACAGGTGGTTGTAAGTGTCCCCTTCAGGAGGTGTGCGCTCAATGCGATGATCGTCCTTCTTGCAGACATAGAGCTCGCAACCGATGATTGGCTTGATTCCCGCGGCCTTGGCGGCATTTACGAAATGCACTGCGCCAAAAATGTTACCATGGTCGGTCATGGCCACTGCAGGCATGCCCAGTTCCTTTACACGATGACAGAGCTTGTCGACATCGCAAGCGCCATCGAGCATCGAGTAGTCAGTATGAAGATGAAGGTGAACGAATTGAGACATTCGGGTGGTTTTATTTTACTGTGAGACAGGACCTGTGCAAACGGGAAAGAAACAACCCAAAAGCAGCGATCACTTCTTCAGTCGTGATGTAGTGACAGAGAATTTGCTGGTTACGAGTTGGCCTTCGTCGCTGTCTAATGGTTCAAATTCAATGTCGCCTGGCCCATGCTCACGAATCCACTGGTCCTTCACCCTGAAATAATAAGATTTCCCATCTTCAGCAGTGGAGTGCAGGGCCGCGACCTTGAGTCCCATGCCAACGCCCACAAATGACTGCCAGCTAGCGCAGAGATGATGCTCTCCAGGTTCAATAGAGGAGAAGAGATAAGAGTCGCTATGGATTGCACCAATCCACTTGCCGTCAACGCCAACCCTGGTGGTTGGTCTGGGATGCGGATTCAAAATGTGTATCGTCCTGAATGACGTAGATGAGGGCCCTTCCCGGCTCCAGTTGCGCCGCGGGATGCCGCCCCTTCTCCGCTCTTACGTCAAATTTCTCGTTGGCGGGACCGCAGCCAGGAGTGCCGGCGGTGCCGCTGGGCGCGACCTGCGCATTGGAGATTGCAACTGCCAGGACCAGCACGCCCAGAACCGTCTTCATTTTCCTGCCTCGGGCGAATGGTAACATGAGAGCATTGGCGGATCAAAATAGACCTATCTCTTGGATGCTGCGTCGCATAAACCAATGAAATCCAAACAATCCTGCCTCTGAAAGTAATCGGTTGCTGCTCACGGCGTAGTTCACCGTCCCGCCGCCACAGCCCTGGCGGGCTGGGTTTGCCGCCCTACTTGGCCTGCGTCGACCGTCTGTCCAGTTCGAGAAACTGTCTGGAAAAAGAGTTTGTCTCCATCAATTTCGATCAGCATGAAGGTGCGGTCCCGATCAAAACTCTTTTCCATGATTTCCGAGCGATGAAAGTCGTCCTTGACCAGCTTCCCCGAGCTGCCTTGGATGAAGTAATAGATTCCATCCTCGGGCTTGATTCGCTCATAGGCATGCTCGTGACCGGAGAACACAGCGTTTACGCCATAGAGCTTGAGCAGCGGCGTGAGTTGGTTGCGCAAGTCCAGATCAGGGCCGTGCGATTTCCCGTCGTTGTATAAAGGATGGTGAAAGTAACAGATTTTCCAGCGCGCGCCGGAAGATCTGAGATTCTGCTCAACCCAGGTCAATTGCTTCGCGTCCATGTAATTGCTGTCCAGCGCGAGAAATTGTACGTCGCCTCTCTTGAACGTGTGATATCGCTCGCCGTTCATGTTGAAAGGCTTGTACAGCCGTTCGACATTGGGATCGTCGTGGTTCCCCAGCGAAGCATAGAACTTGACGCCTGCATCCAGCAGCGGCTTATATGGCATCTCGAACTTTTGCGCCAAATCGCGCGGCTCGTGGCCTCCGTAGATGTTGTCGCCAAGCATGATTACAAAATCGAAGCCCACGGCCTCCCGGTACGCTTCCATCTCCTTAGCCACCTCGTACTGTTCCTGGTCGCCAGTGCCGCTGTCCCCAATGACGGCAAAACGCACTGAGTTGTTTCGTAATGGGAGCTTGATATCCAGCTTACGATTGGTTTGGGCGTGTAGCGAAACTGAACAGACGATAAGGCTGGCCAGCAGGAGCGAAAACGACTTACGTGGCGCGATCATTTTTCTGTATCCGGCAACACTTCTGGAATGTAGTCCACCACGATATTTGCTTCCGCGTCGCGAAGGACCAGTTCGCGGTCGAGTATCCGGTACTCTAGCCCGTCCGGTAGTTCCGGCAATTTGAGCAGTAAAGTCGGCGGCGTCGACTGCAGCGGCACATTCTCTGGATAACTCTGGTTGATTTGAAGGTCCATCCTCACCGGTTCAGCATGGCGCAGGCTCGCGCGAATGTCTTTCCCATGCGGACCGACCAATACGGCGGCGAGCTGCCGGCGAAAGTACTGGGCGATTTCTGGCGCGAAAATCTCGCCTTGTTTAGCTCCGGCGCGTGCAACTCGGACTTTGTTTCCCAACTCCCGCTGGCTGGAAGCAATAACCTGGGGCGAATCCGTGGGCTTCGGCGCCTGTCCGGCAGCTTTCTTGCGAAGCTCGAGATATTGCTTCACGCGCTGCTGGAATTCGTTCACTAGGCGAGCGTCTTCCGATGAGTTGGACGCCGAACCTTGCGCAGCGAAAAGCAGCGGAACAAGACATACGGCAGCCACCGCGATGAAGCATTGTCGATTGCAAAGCCAAGCCTTCATAGCGCGCTTCTAGCTCGCTTCCGCTACAGCCTTGACAGCTTTTTCGGCGGCATCTTTCGCGGTTTCCTCCACCACGTCATGCATAACTTCCCTTACTCGTTCGCGTATCTTCCTACCGTTCAAATTAACGTCAGCGGCTTCACTGATTGCCTTCGCCACTTTCTTGGCCACGGGATCAACCCTTGCGTCTTCCGATACGAGTCGGGCAACCTTCCTCGCAGTCTTCCGCGCGGGGAGTGCAGATTTCTGTGCCGCCTGTTCTTCTAGCCCCTCTCCGTACGAGGCGGCCCAGTCTTCTTCGAAAGTGCGCACGACCGCCTTCAGAGCCGCTCCGTCGCGTAAAATCACCCCTATTTCGCGACGCGCATCGAGTTCGAGCTGGCGCAGGCTCTGGCTCCCTATAAAAATGTGGGTACGGTCGCGCACCATAGTTCGTGTATGCAGGCGCATCCTCCTCAACTCACATGAACTCAGGTGCTTTTGGCTCACCTTTCCGATCACACGAATCTCGACCCCAGCTTTGCGCCGTTCGGCCAATAAGCGCAGCATGGCGCGATCGCTAATCTTTGGATCGTAGATGAGCAATTCTTTCTTTGCCGACTTGATGAATTTCGTGAGTTCCTTCCTCGCATTCACCGGGCTAACGAGGAACTTGGAATTTCCGGCGGCGTAAACCTGTCGTTTGGTATCTGCCTCGAACAGTCTGATGGCTTCCGCGACGAGCTTGGGATTGCGCGTTATGAGCCCGAAGCTTCGGCTGCGCTCCATATCCAGACGCGTAAAGTTAAAGGCCGTAAGGTACAGTTCTTTCCGGTCGACAATCATCATCTTGCCGTGATACCGCACCAGATCTCCGGCGGTGCGGGCGACGGTGATCCCGCTCGCCAGGAAGCGCTTCTCCAGCTTTCGCAGGTTTTCTTCGCCACCGTGATTCGTGAATGCGACCAGCGCATGGACAAACACGCCGCGTTCTACAGCATCGATCAAGGCCCGCTCGATCTCCGCCCGGTCAAAGCGGAAGATCACAACTTCAACGCTCTTCTTGGCCTTGCGTATGCCTTTAATCAGGCGTCCGATGCCGTCTCCAGGTTGGATGATGACCTTCAAGTTGGTGCTCTCCGGCTGCTTAGATGCAGAGCACCCAGACCGCGAAATACCCGCATCGTGAGTTGCACATGCAACCCGGAGCACGGTAGGAAACTCTGAATCGCCTGCTCAGGTTCGGAGTGGGTTTGAGAGGTGGCATGATCCGACGGCACATTTTGCAGCTGGTTTCCTTTGCTTTTGTACTTTCGATTGCACATTCTGCAAGTGCTCAAACCACTGGGCGCACAGCCGTGCCCGCCGGCTCCGCGGTTCTATGGACTGATCCAGGAGACATTCGATCGCGAGATTTGTATTTGGGACCGGGCGGAAAAGAACACCAACCGCAGTCTCCGGTCGAGTTCCTGCAGGAAGACTTAAACGGAACCAGCCCCAAGTTCGACGTCCGCGACTCTGCGGGAAAGAAATGGAAAGCCAAGCTAGGCCTTGAGTCGAAACCTGAAACCGCAGCCGCCCGACTCCTATGGGCAGTCGGATACGCATCAAACGAAAACTATTTCTTCCCTGTTTTGCAGGTGACGAATATGCCGGCCCGTCTAAGTCGTGGCCAGAACCTCGCCGGGCAGGGAGGCAACGTGCCCAACGTTCGGCTGCAGCGACATTTCGAACACGAAAAGAAAGTAGGGAACTGGAACTGGCGCCATAACCTCTTCTATGGCGCCCGCGAGTTCAATGGATTGCGCATAATGATGGGTCTGATAGCCAATTGGGACTTGAAAGACGAAAACAACGCCGTCTTTGAGGACGAAAAGGAGCCCGGGCACACATTGTTTGAAGTGAGCGATGTTGGGACCGCGTTCGGGACGGCGGGGAAGAGCTATTCCGACCGGGTTTCAAAAGGCAACATGCGCGCGTACATTCGCACTAAACTCATTTCCCACGTTCATGGCGACTATGTTGATCTCAACTTTCCCAAGTGCCCGCCCTTAGCAAGTCTTTTAGAATTCGAGTGGACCTTCTTCTTCCATCAAATGCGCATTCGCTGGATTGGAAAGCACATACCGCGTGCTGATGCGAAATGGATGGGATCGCTTCTGGCCCAGCTTTCTCCTGCGCAGATCAGCGACGCATTTCGGGCAGCAGGCTATTCGCCTGAAGAAATAAATGCATACACTGAAGCGGTGGTATCGAGAATCCAGGAGCTGAATAGTCTATGAAGTTTTGGACAATTCCGTGTGTTCTTCTTCCTTGAATTGCAAATTGTGGAGCTCGGCATAAAGGCCATTCAGCTTCATCAGTTCGTCGTGTTTGCCGCGCTCGATAATTTCGCCTTCTTTCACCACGAAAATCATGTCGGCACGCTGAATTGTTGAGAGGCGGTGAGCGATAACGACAACCGTCCTGCCTTCCATCAATCGATCTAGGGCTTCGAACACCAGTTTTTCCGAAGCCGAGTCCAGGCCGGTTGTGGGTTCATCCATGATGAGAAGAGGTGTGTTCCGGATAACCGCGCGCGCGATCGCAATCCTCTGCCGCTGTCCGCCGGAAAGAGTCATGCCGCGCTCGCCCAAGACCGTGTCGTAGCCGTCGGGGAGCTTCTCAATGAATTCGCTGGCATTGGCCATCTCCGCAGCCTTAATGATCTCCGCCCGCGTGCAGTCCGGTTTTCCATAGGCAATGTTCTGCCACACCGGAGCATGGAAAAGGACTGTCTCCTGTAGGACAAAACTCATTTGGTGCCGCAAAGACTTCTGCTGAAATTCTTTTATGTTGGTTCCATCGATGCTCACGGTACCCGAAGTAGGATCGTAAAACCGTGGAATCAGGCCTATGACGGTCGTTTTGCCCGCACCAGTCGGGCCCACCAGAGCCGATACCTGTCCAGCTTTCATTTCCAGGTTGATATTCTTCAAGATCGGAGTTTTCTCGTCGTACGAGAAGGCAACATCCGTGAACCGGATGTCGCCCTTAAATTTCGGCACAGGCCGCGCACGTGGCGAATCTTTTACTTCGACATGAGTATGCAAGATCTCCTGGATGCGCTCATATCCGACCGCCGCCTTCGAATAGGTGTCGGTCATCTTTGAAATTTCCTGCATGGGCTTGTACATCTTGCCTAAGTAGAGAATGAAGACCACCAAACCGCCGGCCGAGAGGGCGCCCGTCATGACTAGTCGCGCCCCAAACCACAGCACAAGGGCAGTGCCGACGGCGACTACTATCCCAACCAGCGGTGTCAGTTTGGCTTTCAAACTGCGGGCGCGCATGGCAATGTCTACGGCCTCCAGGCTTTCCTGCTCCAGGCGGCGGACTTCGTAGTCCTCGCGAGCGAAAGCCTTCACTACTCGGATTGAGGAAAGCACTTCCTCCACTACCGAAGTGATTTCGCCTTCCTTCTCGCGGACTTCACGCGAGGCCTTCTTGATGCGCCGCGTGTAGCTGTACACCATCGCAAATAGCAGGGGAACGACGGAAAGCGCAATCAGCGTAAATTCCCAGTTCAAATAGAACATGACTCCGACCATGCCGAGTAGAGTCATGGCATTGATCAGCACGCCTAGAAGCCCGTTCATCACGAAGCTCTGAATGGCTTCAATATCATCGGTGACCCGGCTGATCAGGTCGCCGGTCCGCTTCTGGTCGTGGAACGCCAGCGACAGTTTCTGAATATGCGAGTAGATGGTCAGCCGCAAGTCATAGCTGACCCACTGGCCTACGCTGGTAGTGAGATATTTTTCGCCATAAGAACAGATGGCGTCCAGGACAGCGATCGCGAGCACGGCCACGCACGCGAATTCCAGGATCGCCATTCTGTCAGTGCCGACAAAATTGTGAACGATCCGCATCGCCCAGCCGTGGCTTTCTTTGGAGCGAAGCACGTCATCCAGCACAATCTTCAACGGCCACGGCTGAAGCAGGTTGGCTGCGCTCTCCCCTGCGATGGCGATGAAACCGAGGGTCAGCGCGCCGATATGCGGATGGAGCAGACTACGAATTGTCAGTCGCTTGGGAATCTTGCGGTGAGCGCCGGTGACGGCCTTTCCATTCGATGCCATGCCGATCAGAGGTGGATGGCAGAGCCACTACCCGAGTTGCCAGCGTTGTGCCGTAGCAGATATGGTTGTGTAGGGACGGGCGTCTCGGCCCGTCCAGCCGAGCGCAGCGAGGCGATGTTGTCAAAAACCAAACAGAAAAAGGAGCGACACAAATGGCCGCTCCCCTTATCTCGTCAGGTAGTGCCGAGACCGCTTACTTCGAATACACAAAATGCCCGCGCCGGTTCTGCTGCCAGCAAGACTCATTAGACTCCGTACAGAACGGCTTCTCCTTGCCGAAGCTGACCGTCTTGATGCGATCCGCCGTTATTCCGGCAGCCACCAGGGCGTTTTTAACCGCGCTAGCCCGATTGTCGCCGAGCGCGAGGTTGTATTCGGTTGACCCACGCTCATCGCAGTGCCCCTCGATCGTGAAGCTGATGTTGGAGTGCTGTTGCAGGAAAGCAACGTCCGCTTGAATCGATGTTTGCTCACTGGGCCGAACGTCAGACTTGTCGTAATCGAAGTAGATGTCTTTCATGTTCTGAGAGAACATCTGCTCTTCCGTGAGGTTTGTCGTCGTCGTTGTAGGCGGAGGCGGAGGAGCATTTACCGTGACCCGAGCTGTCGCCGTCTGAGTTCCACCCGCTCCTTTCGCCGTCAGGGTATAGGTGGTGGAGTCGCTTGGGTTCACCTGCTGCGTACCACTCGGCTGGACCGCGCCGATGCCGTCGATGCTGACATCGGTAGCATTCGTCGTCTGCCAAGTCAGCGTGGAAGACTGGCCTTTGTCAATCGTCTCCGGGCTGGCAGTCAGCGATGCAGTCGGGGCTGCCGGAGGCGGTGGAGGGGGCGGAGGCGGTGGCGGTTGCTTCTTATGGCAGGCGCCGAGGAACAGAATCGCACCCAGCGCGAATACCAGAGCGACCCATCTGAATGTCAGTTGCTTCATTTTCTCTCCCTTAATTAAGCTGCTAGGTTCTAGCTACTAGCTCCTAGCAATCAAGACCCGATCTGATTTTGCTTGCTAAAAGCTAGTGGCTAGCAGCTAGTAGCTTCTTATCAAGAACTCTGTCCTGAGCACAAGTATCTAATCTATTTCCAGCTCCAGTCCGGCTCCGAATTGCTACCCGATGACGTGAGCTGTTTCTGGTTGCTGCCGTCGGCCAACATGCTCCAAATTTGTAACGATCCCGAACGGTTGGACTGAAAAACGATGTGGCGGCCGTCAGGCGCCCATGAAGGAAAATCGTTGCGACCACCATCGTGGGTCAACTGCACCCACTGTTTGCTGGCCACATCCATGATGTATATGTCTTCTGCTCCCGGCGCGCCGGGGCCGTAGTGCCGCATCCAGGAAAGCATGAGGAACTGACCATTGGGCGACCACGCAGGCGAAACCGCGTACCCTTGATCGGTCATTTGCTGAACATTCGTCCCGTCGGCTCCCATCATAAAAATCTGCGGAAGACCCGTCCGGCCGCTTACCCAGGCAATCTCTGATCCCGTCTTCCGATTCCAGACAGCCGACACGTCGGGACCCTTGGAACTAGTGACCCGGTGCAAATTTCCACCTGATTGATCCACGATGTAAATCTCTGGATCGCCGGAACGCGATGATGAGAAGGCAAGCCTAGATCCATCCGGAGACCATGCCGGAGAGAGGTTGGTCGCGCCGTATCTCGGAAAGGACACCAAACGGTTCAGATCGAACGAAAACATTCGTATTTCCCAACCGGAGCCAGTGAAAGAGCTGAAAGCCAGCCGGGAACCGTCTGGCGAAATATGGGGAGAAAGAGAAATGCTGCCAAGCGTTGTTACCGGATGCTGGTTGGCGCCGTCGTAATCCATTGCCCAGATCTCTTTGTATCCGCCGCGCGAGCTCACGTAATAAATCTGGGTCTCAGCGATGCCGTTAATTCCGCCTCCCAGGCGAAAGATGATTTCATCGGCAAACTTGTGGGCGATAATGCGGGCTGCCTGCGTGGTTGCTGCATCCGTATACTGCTTGCCCAGCACTTGCGGCGATGCCGTATTCTTCACGTCGTACAACCAGCCTTGCACCACAACATTGTTGCTCGCCGATGCTGCCAGATTCCCAAACACCAGCATCGCCGCATTCGGTGGCGGCCCACTCCAGGTTTCAAACTTCACGTCCGCGGGCGCGCCAATCTGGCCCAGGGGATAGAAACTCTTCGAGACCATATCGAAGATGCCGGCGTTGTTCAGATCGTTCCACAGCGTGTCGTTGAACATCTTGAGCAACTCGGTGTTGCGCGGATCCTGGCTCGAAGCTTTGAACTCTGGGACCGCGATGCGAATTTTTTCCACGCCCAGTCCAGTGCCGGTTTTGATCCAGTCCTGCGCGGATGCCGTGGCGGTCAAAACCACAGCAAACGTCAAAATGCTGAACCCCCGATGAGGTGCGACAAACATTGAATAAATAAAATTAGTACGAGCAATAGTGTGTTTCAACGAGCCCTTGTGCATAATTTGGTTCCATTCCTCGGTCGGGAAGAGCCTTTAACCGCAAAGTTCGCTAAGGTATCGCAAAGTACGCGAAGAAATGCAACAGGCGTTCTTTGCGTACTTTGCGATACCTTAGCGAACTTTATGGTTAAAGCCTCTTGACTTGAAGGGCAGTACGTAATCACCTCTTGTAATCAAACCAAAACTCAACGCTAACCCGGCTTCCCGAATAGTCCGGAGGCAGCGGCCCAAAAGTGTCGATCCTCTGCAATGCTCGCACTGCTGACTGGTCCAGCGACGGCACTCCGCTCGATTGCTCGACCTGAACATGACTCGGTCGTCCGTTCCGTTCAATGTCAAACGTCAAATAAACACGATTTGCGGTCTGAATACGCGGATCAATTTCGTACTTCAGCCAATTCTCTGAGACCTTCTGATTGACGACTCGCACGTACCATGCGAAGCGCGATCCAAAATCGCCGCCCCCACCAGTGAAACCAAAGCCACCTTTCGCTCCGCCAATGCTGAACATCGAATATGGTCCGCTGACGGGGCCATTTTCGCCAAACGGAACAACGTTGCTTGCCTCTTCGACTGGTTGAGGCGCGGGCTTACGCTGCGTCGCGGTTGGGTGCGGCACCGGTTTCGGCTTTATTTTTGCATTCTTCTCCGGAATCGGAATTGCTTCTTTTTCCTCGACTACCGGCTTTGGCTGCGATTTCGAAACTCCCTTGGATTCCGTCGCCAGCACATTCTGCGTCTGCACCGGATTCGCCGGCAGAGGAATGTTGCTCACCAGCGTTACACCCATCGCGCTTCCACCGCCACCGGCTCCCCAGTTCGATCCGTGCCCTCCGCGCGCAATCACGGCGTAAAGAAAAATCGCCAGCGTAAAACCGACATGGAGCGCCGCCGACCACGCCAGGTTATGTCCCCAGCGTTCGTGCTCAAAAAAAATCTCAGTGCTGGCCATGGGACTCAAGCGGCTGGGTCACGATGCTCACATTAGTGATGCCCGACCCCTTTACGGCATCCATCACGGTCGCAAATGCGCCGAAGGGAACGTCTTCGTCAGCCCGCAGGAAAATAGACTGGTGCTGCGGATCGCGGACCTTCTGCCGCAGTTTATTGCCGATCTCGTTGATGTTGATGGGATCGTTGCCGAGAAACACACGCTGCTGCTTGTCAATGCTGATCACCAGCCGCTCCTCGGTGATTTCTTTGACCGTACGGGTCTTAGGAACCGCAACCTCGATCCCCGACTGCAGCACCGGCGCCGTGACCATGAAGATGATCAGCAGCACAAGTACAACGTCCACCAGCGGAGTTATGTTGATGTCAGCAAGAGCAATTTGTGTGCGGCCGTTGGGGGCGGTGAATGCCATTACCGCCGCACCTCCTCGGGGATGCGCGAGGCTGCAGGCTGGCGTTCGACTGCATTCAGCATCTCGAGCGAGAAGTCGTCGCAACGCGCAGCGAAGTCGCGGATCGAGCCCCCGATCAGGTTATAGGCGATAACCGCGGGAATGGCTGCGGCGAGGCCGGCAGCCGTGGTGATCAGAGCTTCTGAAATTCCGGGAGCAACCGCCCGCAGAGTAGCAGCACCGCTAGTCCCCAACCCATGAAATGCATCGATGATGCCCCACACTGTCCCGAATAGCCCAACGAACGGCGTGACAGCCCCGGTAATTGCCAGCCAGGGAAGATTCCGCTCAAATCGGGTCATTTCTTCGGAGGACGCGATCTGCATGGCGCGCTGGACGGCGAGCGGGTTCCTCAGACCTCCCGACGAGCCCACCTGTCGCTCGAACTCTCTGAATCCAGACTGAAATACTCCCACGAGCGGACTGGGACGAAACTGCTCGCAAACGGCAGCGATGTCCTGCAGTCGCTGCGCCCGCCGAAAGGCCCGCAAAAACCGGCCACTCTGGATCCGCGCTCGCTTCAGTAAACTCCACCTGGAGAGAATGATGGCCCAGGAAATCAAGCTGAAGGCCAAGAGCAACAGCAGCACTGCTTGTGCGACCACGCCGGTTTCCCGAACAAGGTCGATGATTTCGCCGCCAACAAATAGAGCAGGGAAGAGGTGGAAATGCATGTTTTTTAGGGAAGCGCCAGCAATCGATTATAGACCAATGATTTCGCTGCTTCTGCAGACGTATTCAATCCGTAACTGTGGAAAGTGCATGCGCTCGGCAGCAAAGGCGGGCGCATCTTAAGCCTGGTGAGCAAGCACACTTAGACCAAGAGCTCAGATGTGAGTTCCTGCCCAGGAGGATGTATGCCGCATTACGGACTGTTACGCGACTACCGTTTCGACGACCTCGGCACCGATGAAGATATTCGCGGCTCCAACGTTTACGGCCGGAATGATGAAAAACTCGGCAAGATTGAAGACGTAATATTCGACCACTCAACTGGAGCCATACGCTATGTTGTCGTCGATACCGGACGCTGGTTCTCACATAAGAAGTTTCTCGTCCCCCCGCACCGGCTGCATTCATCGGCGGACCATAAGGACGATTTCGCGGTCAATTTGGACAAGCAACAGATAGAGAGTTTCCCGCCATACAACGAGTCGGATGTCGAATCCGAAGGCAAGTGGAAGGCCTACGAGAAACGGTATGACGAGGCCTGGCATGCCGGCCCGGTGCAACACCGAAAGGGCTCCGACCGCGATATCACGCCGACTCCTGAGGAGATGCCAGCCAAACCAGGATCGATCGGCAGCCAGCTTACGCCCAGCGAAAGGGCTGAACTCAACTCGCGGATTATTCCTGCAGGGTCAGACGAGGTCACAATTTCGTCGAGCGCTGTGGGCATCGGCTCGCGTTGGCTGACTTTCGAAGAGCGCCTGCGCCAGCGTCGTCGCGACATCACTCGGGCATGCACGACCTGCACGGTTGGTCCGGCGTCAGACCGCAGTTCTGAGAGCGCTGCGCAGGAGCGGAAAGCAATCTAGGCCGTAAGCACTTCCATCTGGATCACGCCTCCTTGCGAGCCAGATAGACGAATCGCAGGAGGCGTTTTTCGGAAGTCAGCGTCCGAACGCAAGCTAAGAAGCATTGCAGCCCTGCGAAATTACCCTGACCTTCGGCTGCGATTAATTCAGCCTTTCTCTTTTCCCTGGCCTCATACCACCGCTTTGCGACAGCGGCTGCTGCCTCGCTAGTATCAACCGCGCTGATTAGCCGAAATCCCGCAGCTTTGATCAGCTTCTCGTTCTCGCCCGGCGGACTGAATACGTAATAACCGATCGAGCTACGTGCAGCAATCTCTTCATGAGAAAGCATTCCGCCGACTACGAGCGCATCACTGAAAAGCAGTCGTCCGTGCGGTTTCAACACCCGGCAAAGCTCTCTCAGCAACGCGGACCGGCCAGGGATGTGGCAGAGAACGTCATTTGAGAACAATGCGTCAAAGCTGGCATCTTCGAAGGGAAGTGTTCTCGACACATCGCACTGCTCGAAGCGAACCTGTGAATCCAGCCCCTTGCTCAGTGCCAACTGGTTGGCATTTCGAATACCGTGCGAGTTGATGTCCAAACCAACCACCCGGCAGCCAATCTCCTCGGCTACGCGTAAAGCGTATCTTCCCGAGCCGCAGCCAATCTCAAGCCCATACGACTCTTGGGCGAGTTCCAACAGCTTGGGAATGCTGTGGGACTCCTCGGTTGTGACCCAACTGGTCTGACCGAGGTCTTCCCCGTAGGTTTCCAGGCGGACCTGGCGGTAGAGGTCCAACTCATAATTCGCGTACGCGCCGTCGTAGAGCTCTACTTTGGTCGACATTTTGGCCTCCCAGGAACTAAGTCAAGGTAGGAGTTGCGGGTCAAAGTGTAACCGATTGACAGTCGTCCCAGATCGCTTCTGACCATCGCGCTTGTGCATATTGCCTGCCAACACTACGCTGCCCCTTCCCGGACGCCCATTTTACTGGCATTATGCTTGTACACGAGGGAAGTAGCGCCATGTCTGCCCCAACCATCATCGGCCCCATCTCCGGTATCGGCTCTGGCGTTTTCCCGAGCCTCATCTTCGTCCATGGAACGGAGCAGCGTACCCTCTACCTCGACCACACGCCCTTTACTGTCGGCCGAAAGATGGAAAAGGACTTGGTGATTGCCGACCCGCGCGTCTCCCGCGACCACGCCATCATCGCTTCGGAAAATGGAAAATTCTTCGTCGTTGATCAAGGCAGTAAGCATGGGACCTTCGTCAATGGCGAACGTGTCGACCGGAAGCAGCTGGAGCGAAACGACCGTCTCGAATTTGGCGCTCGGGATACCATTTACGCCGTCTTTCATCCCCAGCACGTAACCACCAATACCGCGCGCGATTTCCTGAGTCAGATTTCAGGGATCCAAATCTCAAGCGAAGTCACCGATCTTGAGAAGTTGACCATCTTCCTGGAAGCCGCCCGAAAGCTGAATACGACTGGTGTGCTCGACGAAATCCTGCTCACCTTGCTCGATGTGACGCTTAAGCTCACCGGCTCCGAGCGTGGCTACGTTTTTCTCAAGGCGCCAGATGGCAAACTGCGGCTGGCTGCTGGCCGCAACTCTAAGGGCGAACTGCTGCTCGACGACACGACGATCTCGCATTCCATTCTCGAAGATGCGCTGCGGGCTAATTCGGAGTTCCTGCTGACTGATACCAGCCAGTCTCTAGATCTCTCTGGACGCCAGAGCATTGTCGCCTACGATTTGCGCACCGTGATCTGTATTCCTCTTCGCAAGCTGCAGGTGCAGACTCGCGCGCGGGTAGACGGCGACGCCGCGTCCGCTGTCGACGTGTTAGGAGCGCTGTATGTGGATTCGCGCTTTGCCTCCCGCGATATTTCCAAGGTGAGCGGCGACATTCTGCACGTGGTCGCTACGGAAGCGGCATCGCTGATTGAGAATGCACGCCTGGTGCAGGCAGAAGAAGAATCGCGCCGGTATCAGCAGGAGCTTGCGATTGCAGCGTCCATCCAGCAACGCCTAATGGCTGTGACCATCCCCGAAGTGTCTTTTGCCCGTTTGTCCGGAAAGAACCTCTCTTGCAAAGAGATCGGAGGCGACTTCTTCGACGCGGTGAATACGCAAGACGGGCTCGCGATCGTCCTGGCCGACGTGGCTGGTAAAGGAGTTTCGGCTGCTTTACTCGCCTCAACTCTGCAGGGGATGATTTATTCCCAGCTCGTTGCTCGCATGCCTTTGACTGATATCGTCGACGCTGCCAACCGTTTCCTTACTAGCAAGCGCATCGGCGAAAAATACGCAACTGTGATCATCGCTCGACTACGTCACGATGGCGAGCTGGAATTCGTCAATTGCGGCCACATTCCGCCGCTGCTGGTTTGCGGTGGGGAAGTGATCCGCCCTTCACACGGGAACCTTCCAGTAGGTTTGCTGCCGGATGCTGCGTACGAGAGCGATCGCTACAGTCTCCATGCGGGAGACAGACTGGTTCTCGTCACCGATGGAGTTACCGAAGCCGAAAATGCCGAAGGCGAGTTCTTCGATAACGAGCGTTTGGAGATTGCCGCAAAAAAGGGAACCATGCAGGACATTTTCGCGGCCGTCTCCGAATTTTGTGGCAGCACTCCACTCAACGACGACTGCACCGTCGTAGAAATGGTCTTTTCCGGCGAGTAGCAGCTTATTCCTAGACTAGCCCCGATCAGCGCGGTCCGTGCCCATGATCGTGCCCTGATTCTCTCTGTCCTCCGCCATTTTCATGCGGACGAGCATTCTCAGTGCGTGGTCCATTTGAACGCGGCGCCGAGTCGTGCTGTTGCCGGCTTTCTTGGCGGGGAGCATTGCGCATTTGCTGCTCGCCGCGATTGGTGCGCGATTCCTGCGGCGTCGTATCCTGGCGCATATCCTGATGCATCACAGGCCGCTCATCGTTTCGTTCACGGTTCCCGGGACGCGGCACGCCACGGTTTTCCGCAGCGCGATTTTCCTGTCTGCGATTTTCTGATGGACGATAAGACTCTCCACCGCGATTTTCTGCTCTTCCGCCATGACCGTTGAACTCCCCAGGCCGCGCCGTCGCTGCAATGGCGGGACGACCGTGATTCTCAGATGCTAGGAATGCACGATTGCTTCTGGCCCCGTGCTCATGCTCCATCTGCATACGGGTCGGTTCAAAGTGGCGCTCGCGCACGGCAACTTCTTCAAAATGACTCGGGTGCGCATTGATTCCTCCGTGGCCTCCGTTGTAGGCAACGCGGTTCACGGTGACGTTATTGATGACCGTTTTGTTGTAGATGTGAACATTGGTGATATTCACGTTGTTCACCGAGCGGTTATAGAAGAAGTGCCGGTCTCTCCAATACCCGCCCTCATAGCCAGTGCCAAAGTAACCGAAACCATAATTGATGCCACCGTAAAATCCGATGTGCGGGCCCCAGTAGCCGGCATGCCAAACATAAAAGCCTTCTCCCCATCCCCAATAACCCGGGGTCCACAGCAGGCCTGGCTCAGGAGCCATCACCCATGTGCCTGGCACCCAGTAATAGCCTTCCGGACCGTAAGCCCAGTAGCCGGGCGTCCAGATATAGCCGTCACCTGGACACGCCGGTTGAACATAGACGGGTAGCGCCGGCGGGGCAATACCCACCGAAACGAAAACGCCTGCGAACGACGAGGCCGGGATCGCAAGCATCAGCAGTGCCAGGAACAAATAGCGAATTATGCGCGTACTCTTCATGGTGTCTCCTGTAGATCAGTTTCGTCGATGACCCGCTTCGCCTGAAACCGCGCGGGACAAGGGAACGCTTGGGGAGGTCAAATTTGGTTGCGCCATGTCGTCCTGTATGTAAACTCAAGTTCCGGAAATATGTTGCGAGAGGCGCGCAGTGTGCTGATTCTACATCGCTTTGCCGGGGAATCGTTCCAGTTTGGCAAGGAGCGGGATTACTTTAGTACACGAAGTATTTGGCAATCAGTGCGCCGAATTGTGATCGGCGTGGGTACTCCCCGCGACCTAGCATTAGCGCTGATTGTGTAGAATCTGAATCTTCGCTGAACGGATCGACTTACCAACATGACGACCACTGCTCCACCGATCTCAGCTGCCAGACGCGACCAGCAATCTTTCTTCGCAACTGGCATTGCCGTAGTTTGGGCGATTGCCGTTGCCAACTTGCTCCTCCATATTTATTTCAACAATCGCTATGGCTATTTCCGCGACGAGTTCGATTACATGTCCTGCGGTGACCACCTGGCCTGGGGATACGTCGACCAACCGCCGCTCATTCCTTTCCTTATTCATATCTGTCGCGCGGTGCTGGGAGATTCGCTTCGCAGCATTCGCTTCATTCCCGCATTAGCTACGTCGCTCCTGGTTGTGCAGACCGCGTTTCTGGCGCGTGAACTCGGCGGCAAACGTTTTGCGATTCTGCTGACCGCGGTCACGGTTCTGATTGCTCCGCAGTATCTCTCGAACGGCAGCCTGCTGGGAACAACCTGCCTGGAACCGAACCTTTGGATGGGTTGCGCGTATTTTGTGATCCTCGCAATCAAGCGCGATCCCCGTTATTGGCTGTTGTTCGGGGTTGTGGCGGGAATCGGTTTAGAGGAAAAGTATTCCATTGCTTTATTCGGATTCGGAATTGTCGTTGGACTGCTGTTGACGGAACAACGTCGCGTGTTCCTGCGCAAATGGATCTGGCTCGGCGGATTGGCAGCCTTCCTCGTCTTCCTCCCCAACCTGCTCTGGAACATTTACTACCACTGGCCATTCCTGGAATTGATGCGAAACATCAAAGCCGAGGGCCGCGACGTTGTTCTTCCTGCGGCACAATATTTCTTCCAGCAGACACTGCTGGTAAATCCCCTCACCGCGCCCATTTGGATCACAGGCCTGATGGCGCTCCTATTCTCCTCGCGCTTGAAGCCGTGCAGGGTGCTCGGCTGGAGCTACCTGGTCTGCTACTCGGTGTTCTTTGCCCTGCATGGGAAGAACTATTACCTCGCCCCGATCTACCCGATGCTGCTGGCCGCAGGCGCAGTCGTGATTGAATCCGGTTTGTGTGGGGCGGGCGCCCTCGCCCGCCAAACTCTTACAGTTTCACGTCGGGCTTGGATTCAGTCCGCCATTGTTGGTGTCCTGCTCGCCAGTGGGGTGCATCTCGCTCCGGTCGTGATCCCAGTTCTTTCGCTGGAGAAATTCATTGCTTATACTCACTATTTGCCCTTCAAGCTCCCGGTCATGGAACACTCCCACGCGCGGGCAACTCTGCCGCAGTGGTACTCGGACCAGTTCGGATGGGAGGAGATCGTTGCCGAGACCGCAGTCGCGTGGAACCGCCTCAGCCCAGAGGAGCGCCAAGACTGCGGAATCTTCGGCCAGGATTATGGCCAGGCCGGAGCGATCGATTTCTTAGGCCGCCGCTACGGCCTGCCTCCGGCACTCAGCGGTCACCAGACTTGGTTTTTATGGGGCCCACGCGGCCACTCGGGCAATTGCCTGATCGTCCTCGACGACAGCCGCGAAAATCTGGAGCGGCTTTGGACCGAAGTGGACTTTGTGGGCACCTCAGCCGACAATCCTTACGCGCTGGAAAAGCAGATCGACGTTTACATCTGTCGCGGCAAGAAATTCAGCAGTCTCGCGGATCTCTGGCCCAACCTAAAGCATTGGAGCTAGCGGTTAGAATCATTCAGCGGGGGGCGGCACTTGATCACCAATACCAATCTTCTCTGGTTAGTGGCATTCTGCTGCGGCCACCGCGACTCTTAATTAACAACGATTGATACAAATCCAGCTTGCCCGATTGGAAGTAGTAGGCCGAGCCCGCCAAGTACAATCGCCAGATCCGGTACTTCAGCTCGCCGATTAGCCTCCGTGCCTCTTCCGCGTTCGCTTCCAGGCGACGCAGCCACTGGCACAGGGTCAGAAAATAATGTTCGCGAAGGTTCTCCACGTCGCGCACTTCAAATCCCGCCTCTTCCGCGCAACGCAGCGTGGTCGCCAGCGGTACGAGGTCGCCGTCGGGAAAGACGTAAGCATCCGTGAACGTTGGCTCGCTCGGCCTGGATCGGTTTCCTGCACGGCCGATTCCGTGGTTGAGAAAAACTCCACCCGGCTTTAGCAATCGGAACGCGCTGCGGAAATATTCAGGCAGTGCGTTCTCTCCCACATGCTCCACCATGCCTACGCTGACTAGCTTGTCGAATTCCCCGAGCTGCGGCGCATCCCGATAGTCGAGTAGCCGAACTTCGCAGCGCGAAGAAAATCCCGCCTCTTGGATTCGTTGCCGCCCCAGGATCAACTGCTGCTCACTGAGCGTGATTCCGGTCGCGTGGACGCCAAATTTTCGAGCTGCGTGCAGAATCAGCCCGCCCCAGCCACACCCGATATCGAGCAGGCGTTCACCGGGCTGTAGCCGCAACTTCCGGCAAATGTAATCGAACTTCTGCGCTTGAGCTAACTCGATGTTATCTTCCGGCGACTTGAAGTAGGCGCACGAATACACCATCGCAGGATCAAGCCACAGCCGGTAAAACTCGTTGGAGACGTCGTAGTGGAAACTGACAGCCCGTTGATCACGCGATTTGGAATGAACTATTCCGCGGAGCTTGGCGGTCCCATTTCCGTTACGGGTTTGGGAAGGCATACCCAACAGCAAGCTACCCAGGTGCAGTTTCTCAGCGGCGTTGAAATGCTTTTCGGCCAAATACTCGGCGACCGGAAAAATCGCGAGAATGTCGCCTGAAATATCGAAGTCTTTGTAGATATACGCTTCGCCCAGAGCGACTTGCCGGTCGGAACGCAATAGGGCCCGAAGCGTGCTCGGATGGTTGATGCGCCACGTAAATCGGCAGAACTGTCCCGGTTCGAGGTCCCAGCGGCTCCCATCCCAAAGCTCGACTGCGAAGTCGCGAGGGTGATACTCGCGGAGCAATTCGTGGACGAGCCCCATCGCCCTCGAAGCCGATTTTTCCTGAACGAACAGCGATCGTTCGCCCATGGCGGTAATTATGCACTCAAATGGCTTGGATGGTCACGGAGAAATCTGAGCCTTCCCAGCGTTGCGCCCCAGGCCAAAAAAAGGTGAATACGATCGTATTTCCCGGGTCCAAACTGCGGGTCGGGATGTCTGCCACGTGGATCCCTAACCCCGTATCGCGGGTTGCGGTGTCCTGCGTCGTTTGCCAGCCGTCGCTGCTCCAATGGACCGCGGCTGGCACCTGGACCGCAATACGGAATGTTCTGCCGGTGGGCATAACGCGGCACTTATTATTGAACCGCCACTCCCAGTAAATGCACTTGCGCTGCTCCACCCGGTACCGTTTCACAGTTTGAGGGGGCTGATCGAAAATCTTGCCTTCTCGAAGAGAACGGACCAGCTTGATGTACTCCGAATGTGCCCACACCAGCGGGCAAGCGGAACCTGACGGCTTGCCCAGCAAAAGCTCGCGCTCAGCTAGATCAGCGCTGTCCCAGACCTGCTCCGGCAATAACCGGCTGCCGTTGGTTGAATGCTCCATCGAGCGCAGCAGTTCTTCTGCGGTGCGCTTGTTGCCAGCGTCTAATTCGAAATGTGCGCGTTCACCAGCCAGCAACGGCCAGGGACGGCCAATTCCAGTCCCGTCAAACGGACCTCCGTCCGCGTGCTCTCCGTAGCCGTCGTCGTTGTAGCGGTACCAACAGGGGCCTTGCGGAAGCTTCACCCGCAGGAGCGCATCAATTACTTTGATCGTGTTTAGGATTCGCGGATCATCCGGCGCCCGCAAGCCGAACCGGACGAGCGATAGTGCGTCCGGGCTGATGATATGCGACGCACGCTCGTTGCCTTCCCCCGGAGGACGGTTCTTGATCGGCACAAAGCCGTCCGTCGGAGAGGCCGCACAATCTGTTTCCGGCGGAGCGATGCGGACGTAGTATCCATCCACTCCAATCTGCCGAGCCAGGTCGCCGTTGGTAGAGTAAGTCCAGCGCTCGATATTGTCATTCCAACTATCGGCGAGCTCGCGAAGGTACGACGCCACGCTGGCTTCGTTCGAGACATCGGCAAGATCTGCGGCGGCGAGCAGCCCTGCGACTTCCACCGCCAACGTGAACGGAGAATATCCTGCATCCTCTTCCCACCGGTCCTGCTGGGTCACGGGTCCGTTGCACACGATGAAGCTGGCGGCGCTTTTTACCATCTTCCACCAACGCTTCAGGTCTCCAAGAGCTCTGAGCGCTTCACGGCGAAGCAAATCAACCAGCAAGATAGGGAATGCGGCCTCATCCATTTGCAGCCCATTCCAATACGGACGCCCATCCAGCCACATATTCTGTGGCCAGCGGCCGTCCTCCTCTTGCGTCGCCTCGAGATAAAGCAGCACCCGCACCGCATCGCCGACCGCGCCTGCTGCCAAAAAACCGCCTGCAGTTTCCACCAGATCGCGCGGCCAAACCAGGTGATATCCGCCCAAGTCCTCATCGCCCTTATTGAAACCCCATGGAATGGAAAGGCTAGCGATGACTCCGCCGAGGAAGTCTTTTGATTCGTGCGTCCGCAGCATGGCGGTGCTGGCACGGTACAGGTCCTGATCGACAGAACGGTCAAGCTGCAACAATGTTTTTTGCCAGCTCTTCCATTGCGAAACATAATCGTGAAACAGAGTGCCGTAATCATCCAGTAGCGCCGCCCGCACCTGTTCCGCTGCTTCCGCCCAGATGCCGCCAAATCCGAGCGCAAGCACAAACTCGCCGCCGCAAGCAGCCAGATCGATCTCTCCAGTCAGAGCAACGTTCCCGTTCTCTGCACGCTGGTAGGAGTTTTTTAGTTCGAAGTTTCGTGAGAGCTCCTGCCACCCATCTGAAAATCCGGCGTAACCCACCGACATTCGCTTCCATGGAACTGAGCACGCGAATGCCAGTGCATAGCCTCCAGGGCCCTCGCAGAAGAGCATCGGCACGCCCTTGTAGTCGCCGATCCATCCCATATTGTGATCGCCGCAATTTCCAAGATGCGGAGCCAGCAGAGCATACAAGTGAGAAGTCGGAACTGCCCCCGCCTGCCCGGCAGAGCGAAGGTCCGCGAACTTGACCTTCTGCAGGACAACATTCCTGTGCGGGTCCGCGAAAACTTCTTTTTCAATGCGGTACCGCTCACCGATCTCGGTGTTGATCAATCGAAATGCGGGAACGCCAGGCTCGACGGGAGCAACTTCAAACCGGCAACTACGCTTTTCTTCGGAGAAAAAGCTCGTACCATCGGTGACGATCAACCCAAGGTCTCGTGTGCAGGCCGAGTCTACGCGTGGGAAGTAAATCTCATTGAGGATTCCGTGACTTGTCGTGAACCAGACGCGGCTGGTTCGATTGAGCGCCGTTCCTACACCAGTCTTCGCACTCGAAGTCCAGCGTGGCGGAATGCCCGGCCAACCGGGAGCATGAATTTTCGAATCACTCACAGATGAGTTCCTGGTCCCATTCGATTGCAGGGAAAGATTATTTCGAGATAGGAATACTATCAGGCAGGCTCAAGCGGCCGGAATAGAGCGCCATGCCGACGACCGCGTCTACTCCCATGGCGTGCAGTCGCTCAACTTCTTGGTGTGATGAAATGCCGCCAGCGACGATGAGTTGCTTCGTCGCAGCCTCCCGCAGTTCGCGCACCGGACCGAGGGGCAGCCCGCGCATCAAACCCTCGCTATCGATATGCGTATAAAGAAATGCGCAGCAAAACGGATCGAGCGCCTGAACCATCTGCAGCGCAGAAATCGAGGTGATCTCGCGCCAGCCCCGAATGGCGACCTTGCCTGCGCGCGTGTCGATGGCGAAAACTAATTTGTTGGCTCCAATCTCGTCCGCAATCTGCTTCGCGAAATCAAGACTGATCGAACCTTCATGAATTAGTGCCGAGCCGAGAATCACTCGCTGCGCGCCCAATTTGAGCATGTCGCGCGCATTTTGGATCGACCGGATGCCTCCGCCAACCTGGCAGGGAAGTCGCCGAACGAAAAAGTCGATTAGCTGCGAATTGGCTGGTCCACCCTTAGCCGCGTCCAGATCGATTAGTTGCACGAGAGGAACTGACGAAAAACGCTCGACCCATTGCTCAAAATTATCGAACTCCAGCGCCTTCGTTTCGCCCTGAACCAGTTGCACGACTTTGCCGCCCATTAGGTCAATGGAAGGAATTAGCACGGCAACCTCATTGGGATCCCGGCGCTGAAGAGTTTTTCCTTCAGCGCGAGAATCGAACTCACGCCGAAGTGGAAGATGGACGCGGCAAGCGCAGCATCGGCTGACCCATCACGGAAGACTTCAATAAAATCCTTAGCGCCTCCCGCGCCGCCAGAGGCGATCACTGGAATGCGGACTGCTTGTGCGATGGTTCGGGTGAGTTCGCAGTCAAAACCCGCACCAGTTCCATCGCGGTCCATTGAGGTGAGCAGGATTTCTCCCGCGCCACGGTCCTCAGCCTCGATTGCCCATGCTATTGCATCTTTGCCGGTCGGTAGTCGCCCACCCGAACTGTAAGCCTCGAAGCCGGTCCCGTTGCGCTTGGCATCAATCGCGACAAGCACCGCCTGCGATCCAAAGCGCCGTGCAATATACGTTATCAGCGACGGATCGGCGATGGCGGCCGAATTGATGCTGATCTTGTCCGCGCCTGCATCAAAAATTGTTGCAGCGTCGTCCAGCGTGCGCACGCCACCTCCGACAGTGAAGGGAACGAAGAGCTCTCTTGCCGTCCTGCGAACGGTCTCCAGCAAAGTCGCGCGCTTTTGGTGGGTGGCCGTAATGTCGAGCAGAACTACTTCATCTGCTCCGGCAGCACTGTGCGCGGCCGCCAACTCAGCTGGATCTCCGGCGTCCCGCAGCTCAAGAAACTGCGTTCCTTTGACCACACGGCCCGCGTCTACATCCAGACAGGCGATAATGCGTTTTGTCAGCATCAGGAGATTAGGGCGTTTTTCTTGTGGGCACATTATGCACGGGCGAGGACGCCCGTGCCTCCAAAGACTAAATTCCTGTAAGCCAGCCGGTGCCCCACTTACTTGTATCGCTCGCTGCCTACGAAGCTACCGGCGATAAATTAGCCGCTTTCTTCTTTTCCGCGGCAGGCTCAGGGTCTTCCTTCGCCGAATCCGGCTCGCTCTTCTGCTGCTCCACCCAAGCCTTTGCGATCCCAACCGCCAGTGCGCGAACCCGCGCAATAACCCCAACACGCTCCGTAACCGAGATCGCTCCTCGAGCATCAAGAATATTGAACAGGTGCGAACACTTGAGACAAAGCTCATAAGCTGCCAGCAACGGAAAACGCTTCCTCTGCTCGGAAACAGGGTACCCAGCTTCTCGATCTAGTCTCGTGATTACTTCTTCCGCCTTCTCGGCAGAATCGGCGCTCAGTCGTATCAGTTCCGAGTATCCGCTCAGCAATGCCTTACACTCCGCCTCGCACAATTCGAAATGTTTCCAGGTCTTCTCGACGTCGGCCATTTCGAAGTTGTAACCCGAAAGCTGCAGCTCATCCGCGAGCCGCACATCGCCATATTTCGTCACCCGGCCCGACTCCGGATCGCGCGCCCACGCGATGTCATAAATCGAATCCACATCCTGCAGGAACGCCGCGATGCGCTCCAACCCGTAAGTCAACTCTGCCGAGATAGGAAGCAAATCCACTCCGCCGCATTGCTGGAAATAGGTGAATTGCGTGATCTCCAGACCATCGAGCATCACCTGCCACCCGATTCCCCAAGCACCCAGCGTCGGCGACTCCCAGTTGTCCTCTTCAAACTTGATGTCATGCTGGCGCAAACAAATCCCCATCGCGCCCAGCGATTCCAGATAAAGCTCCTGCACATTCTCCGGCGGAGGCTTCAGGATCACCTGCAGCTGCATGTGCTTGTACAGCCGATTCGGATTTTCGCCATAGCGCCCGTCCGCAGGCCGCCGCGACGGCTGCACATAAGCCACTTTGTAGGGCTTAGGCCCCAGCACCCGCAGAAAAGTCTCCGGAGCCATCGTCCCCGCCCCCACCTCGACGTCGTACGGCTGCTGCAACACACATCCGCGCTCCGCCCAGAAGGTCTGCAGCTGCAGGATGAGTTCCTGGAATGTAGGCGGGTTGGAGGCGGATGGAGTCATGAAATCCGAAAGCTTCTAGCCCCTAAACGCTCGCTTCTAGCAAGCGTAATGATCTCGCTGGAGGAGTCCTCAGCAGCTATGCGGGTAGAGAAGTTAATCAATGATTGTAATGGAAGAAGAGGCTGGCGTCAGTTGATGAGTAGAGGGGGGGGGTGCGCGACTTGAAATTAGAGAAGTGAGAGGGCTTCTTTTTTGTGCCCTATTACCTAGCGTATATAGTACGCTAGGCAGGGAGGAGCCCATTATGCCAGAATCGTTGCCTGACCTCGAG
>Ga0137378_10000041_pt1 | contig 65622 bp, 60 predicted proteins | sample SagtaG_21_FD_104813 | JGI IMG/M metagenome (GOLD analysis project Ga0137378, IMG submission 104813) | Vadose zone soil microbial communities from Sagehorn Ranch, Mendocino, California, USA - Sage2_L_60_16 metaG | ecosystem: Environmental > Terrestrial > Soil > Vadose zone | place: USA... | reverse complement strand
GCCGGGCGGATTTCTGCACCCTCCCTACTGCAACCGGGCGGATTTCTGCACCCTCCCTACTGCAACCGGGCGGATTTCTGCACCCTCCCTAACGGTCGGGTTTCTGCCGCCGGGTTATGACGCCTTTGCCGCGTCGCGGATGACCAGATCGAATGTCCCGGGAGCGACTTTACGAAAGCGGCTGTTGCGGTTCAGTGAGACTGCGATACTGATTGTTGGATTGTGACCCGTAAAGCTGAACCCGCCTTCGATCAGCCGATTGTAGATTTCGTTCACGTGCAACGGCCCGCCGGCGTCACGTAAAATCAAGGTCGTCGCCTGCGGAATCGTTCGATCAAAAAACCGATCGCTGGTCGCCTCGATGTTACCTCGGATAGGCGGGACGTTGTGTCTTTGTGGCGGACCGGATTGTGATAATTCGGCTTGCGCGAGTCGCCGCTGCAATTCAATTTCCAACTCTCCGACCGAGGTCGTGCCAACCGGAGTAGAAGGTCCGCTCATCACGTTCGAGAGCAGCCGAAATATTGCGGCCTCGGTTTGCCCCGCAAGCGTGTCCATCTCAGCCAGCTCGGCGCGTATTAATTCACCTTCCGATTCCAACTCGGCCAAACGCGCCGCCAGGCGCGTCCGGGCCGCGCGCGATTGTCGCAAGCTTTGCTCGAGCCGGGCGATGAGCGTTTCGTTAGCCATCAGACATTGCCGATTTTAGATTGCCGATTGCTGATTGGCAATCATTGTTTTCGGGCAGGATGTGAATCGTAGGGCGATAAATTTCCTGCCTTTAGGCTAGCACCAATAAAAATCGGCAATTGGCAATTGCCAATCTGCAATGCTTATCGATCTCGATCGACTATGTACGCAGGAATCGCACATAGCGCGTCCGCATAAGCCGAATTTTCTAGACCATCAAGTGACGCACGCGCGGCTTCGGCATATTCAATGGCTCGGTCTTGCGCGAGACGCAACGCGCCGCTTTGTTTCAATGCCTCCAGCAGCGAGGCGCGCGGAGTACTTTCATAATTTCCTTCCGCTATGATTCTTTGCACGTCGGTTTGCCAACCGCGCTCACGCTGAAGCAAGAAGATCAGTGGCAGAGAAACCTTGCCTTCCAAAAGATCGGCACCGGCTGGTTTGCCCAGCACTTCTTCGCTACCGACAAAATCGAGCAAATCATCTATTAGCTGAAATGCAATGCCCAGGTTCATGCCATAGTCGCGGAGCATGTTCCGGGTCCGGACATCAGCGCCCCCGAGGAGGGCACCAATTTCGCAACAGGCGCTGAACAGATAAGCAGTCTTGCGCGCGATCACATCGAAGTATTGTTCTTCGGAAATGTCGGTCCGGCCCAGCAGGGTCAGTTGCAATAACTCGCCTTCCGTCATCTTGCGCGTGACCGCTGTGAGAATGTCGAGGATCGGAAGCGAGCGTTCTGCCAGGCTGGTTTCAAACGCCGACATGTAAAGCCAGTCCCCCATTAAAACTGCCGTTTGATTTCCGAACTCGGAATTGATGGAAGGACGATTGCGTCGTGTCTCGGCTTTGTCGATTACGTCGTCGTGTACCAGCGTTGCGGTGTGCAGAAACTCCATCACCGTGGCCATGCGAATCGAGCTGTAATTCGCTCCATTTCCTCCCACCGAATAGTCTGAGAGTATTGTCAGCGCGGGACGCACGCGCTTGCCGCCCGAGCGACGCAGATAATCGCCGATGTAAGCAATGACCTGGATATTAGAGCGCGCTTGTCGTTCGAATTCCGCCTCGACCAGCGCCAGTTCCGGCGATATCAAATCGAAGATTCGTTTCGCCGAAAGCTGAACGTCTTCCAGGATTGCTATTTGCTCGGTCGCTTGCATTAAGTGAGTTTCAAGTTTCAGCTTCCAGGTTTCGGGTTCTATTAACGATTTACGATTCGCGATTTACGTCAGTTCGAACGATAGTTCGTGAACTGCATGTTGATGCCAAAGTCTCTGGCCTTCAAACCGGCAATGACTTGCTGCAGAGTATCGCGATCCCGGCCCGTAACGCGCACCATGTCGCCTTGAATCGAAGCCTGGACTTTTGCCTTTGAATCCTTAATGAACTTTACGATGTCCTTTGCTTTCTCTTGTGGAATGCCCTGTTGAATTTGTGCGCGCTGGCGGACCGTCCCTCCTGCCGCTGGTTCGACGCTGCCGTAAGAAAAAGCTTTTAATGGCACTCCGCGACGCACCAGCTTCTGCTGCAGGATATCGTTCACGTTGCGCAGCTTAGTTTCATCTTCGGCCGAAAGCACCAACTCTTTCTCTTCCAGAGAGACATTCGCGTTGCTGCCCTTGAAGTCGAATCGTTGACGCACTTCCTTCATGGTCTGGTTAATTGCGTTTACTATCTCAGCGCGATCAACTTGCGACATGATGTCAAAAGAGTTTTGCTGAGCCATTTAGTAGCTGCTGCCGGGCCTTGATCCAAAGTTCACTAGCAGGCGAAGCATAACATCAAATGGCCGCCGCTCGATAGTTCGGGTGACTGGCCCGACCGTTAGGGAGGGCGTGGAGTTGGGTCGGTAGGCCCGATCGTCAGGCAAGAGCACGCTCTGCAACCGGCGGTAGTCTTGTCAGTACCACCTGCGTAAGCGGGTGGATCATCGACGCAGCGGGTCAGTAGCCCGACCGTTAGGGAGGGCGTGGAGTCGAGTCAGTAGCCCGACCGTTAGGGAGGGCTCCATTCAAACACGAAAGAGCCTTGCAAAATTCGCGCTTGTGATCTCGCCGATCTCTTCCGCGGTAACTTCATGAAGTTGTGCCAGACAGCGCGCCGTCTCGACAACGCGCGCAGGTTCGTTCCGCTTCCCACGAAACGGAACCGGCGTTAGATAAGGACAGTCAGTCTCGATCAAGAGACGATCGAGAGGAAGCTTACGAGCGACATCGCGCAGGTCTTCGGCCTTCTTGAACGTCAAATTGCCGGCGAAGGACACAAAGAATCCAAGCTCCATGGCGCTTTGCGCCATCGCCTGGGTACCACCGAAGCAATGCATTACACCGGCAGGTTCGTAATCACTTAGCTCCTCGCGAAGAATTGTCATCGTGTCCTCCTCTCCTTCCCGTGAATGAATCACCACGGGCAATTTCAAGGATCGCGCCAGTCGTAGTTGCTGTTTGAAAACTTCGCGCTGCACATCGCGCGGCGAATGGTCGTAATGATAATCGAGCCCAATCTCGCCCCAGGCAACGACGCGATTACTCTGCTTCACAAGATCAAGCAGCCGCTGCTCCGCGCGATCGTTCCACAGCTTCGCGTCATGCGGATGCACGCCAATGGCTGCATAAATCCCTTCGTGCTTCTCGGCTAGCTCGATGGCGCGCTCGAACGCGCCGCTGTGCGGGTCGCCGGTGCCGACGTTGAGCATCGTCCTCACGCCGGCCGCGCGCGCGCGCGCAATTACATGGTCGCGATCAGCGTCATACTCGGGCCCGTCGATGTGACAATGAGAATCGACAAACATGCTGGAATTATTCCCGAATACTGAGCCGTCTGAATCTGTGTCCGCCGGGTTCGACAACCACGAACGCTTTGCTTAGCCCTTGTTGCGAATAGTTTGAAAGGATTCGCTCCAACTCGTTATGGACAGCGTTCTCAGTTGACGGCAGAATCCGAAGATACAAGACACCACAGCCGAGGCCGCGTACGAAAACCAAGCTGCCAAAGTCTCTATCGCGAGTAATAAGCAGGCGTCCGCCAGTTTGGGCCTCGCGCAAGATGTCTTCGTCGGATCCGCCACTGAGTCCAACATCTGGTAGTGGGTCATTTTCAATGCAAATGTCCGACAAACTTCAGTTTGTCGTCCAAGTTCGACAAGCTAAAGCTTGTCGGACATCCAAACTGACCCACCACTCAACATCTGCCACGCGAGTAATGTCATGCCCGAGCGCTGTCAGGAATCGAGCGGTGATAACGTAAACGTCTTGATCTAAGAGAAACTTCAAGCTGGAGTAGGTGTGAGGTCAATATCTTCGGCCGCCACCAGCGCTGCGGCGTAACGGAGACAAGCGCGAACGTCCTCAGTCGTAATGTCTGGGTAGTAGTCCTTTATGATTTGTTCGAAAGACTGGCCTTCGGCGACAAGTTCAAGCACGTCTTGCACAGGAATGCGGGTTCCTTCAATGCACGGCTTTCCAAAATGAATATCCTGGTTTACCGTGATTCTCTCAAGCATATTTATGTGCCTCAACAGATTGCATGATAGCAAGGAACAAACGGGATCCGAAACTCCTTGAAGCTGTGGGTCAGTGCTCGATGAACTTGCGGCGCTTGAGTCCTTCAAGACCCAACGTCCCATCCCTCGAATTCAAAGTGATTTCCCAAGGCTTCATTGTACTGAAGCCTATGATCGTGTCGAGATCATGCCCGTTCGCTTTGCCAAGCGAATCCACCGGCACGACCGATGTGTCGAAGTCGAGGCCTTCAATCTTTCCATTAATTAAGGCGCGTTCCTTTATCTCGATGGTTTCACCGCCAAGAGCGACTTCATACGGTCTGGCGACTGGAACCAGACGGTCGGGAACACCTGCGAGGTATCTTCGAAGGACGTAGGAATGGAATGCACCGGTATCGATGTATCCAGCAGAGCCCTGAATTCGATCTGAAGCGGTCTCAGTTCTGCTTGATGTTTCCGGCTTTCTTATGCTCTCAGTCGAGGGGAATCACTTCAGCCGCGCGCCATTCGGTACATCTTCCGCGAAGGTAGCGATAACAGGCTTCCCTTCCTCGCCAACTGAAGCGGCCAGAAGCATGCCCTGTGATTCGTAACCGCGCAGCTTGCGCGGTTTCAGGTTTGCGACCACGATAATCTTGCAGCCGACTAATTTCTCAGGCTCGTAGTACTGAGCAATACCAGCGAGAATCTGACGCGGCTTCTCTTCCCCTAGGTCCACGGTAATCAGCAGAAGCTTGTCGGCCTTGGGGATCCGCTCGGCGGTTAAGACTTCCCCAACGCGCAGGTCAGTCTTGGCGAAGTCCGTGATGTCGATGAAGTCGACAACTCCTTCGGCGCCGGGAACGGCTTCAGCTTCGGTGGTGTGCGTGCCGGGCGCCGGAGCTGACGGTCGGGCTACTGCTTTGCTATCAACCTGAGCCCTCCCTGACGGTCGGGCTACTGACCCGCCATCAACCCGCGCGCTCCCTGACGGTCGGGCTTCTGCCACACTCTCTGCGCCCTCGCTTACGGTCGGGCTAACGCCCCGTTTTATTTCGTCCAGGGTTTTTGACTTATCAATTCTGGGAAATAAAGGTTTAACTTCGCCGATCCTGGTGTCTTCAGGCAATTCGCCCCATTTCAATTCACTGGCGTCGATACCTGAAAGATCTTGCTTCAAACCAAGCTGCGAATAAATCTCGCGCGTTGCATTTGGCATCACGGGATAAAGCAACACGCACAACCAGCGCAAAGACTCCGCGGCGCGATACAAAATAGCATTCAGCGTCTGTCTTTGGTTCCCGTCTTTTGCCAGGTCCCATGGCTTCGCCTCTGAGATCATCTTGTCGACGCGCGCCACGATTGCCCAGACCTCTTCTAGTGAGCGACTGAAAGCGAAGTCATCAAAGTGGCGAATGAATTGATCACGCGCATGCTCAATGAACCCTGCAATCGTGGTGGCATCCGTATCGACGCTCGCCCGCTTAGCCGGCAATAGTCCTTCTTCGGAAATGTTACCTGACGGAATAAAACCGTTACAGTAACGCTGAATCATCGTCAAGGTGCGGCTGGAAAGATTGCCGAGCCCGCTCGCCAGGTCGCTATTGGTCCGATCGATCAGATTCTCGTAGCCGAACCGGCCGTCCTGACCAAAAACCATTTCACGCAGACAAAAATAACGGATAGCGTCGATCGCAAAATATCTATTGAGCACATCCAGCTCGATTGTGTTGCCGAGCGTCTTTGACATCTTGCGCCCGGAAGGATCGAGCCACATTCCGTGCGCGACGACGGCGCGTGGTTGCTCAACTCCTGCAGCCACCAGAAACGCCGGCCAATAGACCGCATGAAAACGTAGGATGTCTTTTCCGACCAGATGCAATGCGGGCCAAAACTTCTCGAAACCTATGGCGCGCTCCTGCTGTTCGTTCCCAAAGCCGATGGCGGTTATGTAGTTGGTCAGAGCATCGAACCATACATACATCGTGTGCTGAGGATCGTCGGGCACGGGGACCCCCCAATTTACTGAACTCCTGAGCCGGCTGACCGAAAGATCCTGCAAACCGCCCTGGACAAAACTTCTTACTTCATTTCGCCGCACCTCAGGACGGACGAAGTCAGGCCGAGATTCATACAAATCAAGCAGAGCCTCGTCGTAATCCGAAAGCCGAAAGAAGTAGCTCTCTTCCGAAACGCGATCGAGTTTCGTTTCGTGGACTAAACATTTTGGCGGTTCGTTCGGATCCGCCGACCTGGCATACTCATCTTCCGTTTTATAAGCCGCGCACGCGGCACAGAACCAACCTTCATAATGACCTTTGAATAAGGCTTCACGGCCCTTCGGCGTTTTGGCTTTGGCGACACGCCGCCAGAATTCGCTCACGCCCTGATAATGAAACGGTTCGGTCGTGCGCATGAAGATGTCATAGCCGCCATGCGCAGTATCAAGTCCGAAGGCGGCTGTCATTTTTTTGAAATAGCTGACTACGTAATCGGCCTGTTCTTTTGGCGTGCGGTTGTTTCGCTGCGCGGCCCGTTCGATGTTAATTCCGTGTTCGTCGGTGCCAGTAAGAAAAAAGGTTTCAATACCGCGCTGTCTTTTCTGTCGCGCGATCGTGTCGGCCACGATCATCGTGTAGAGATGGCCGAGATGAGGCAGGCTGTTAGCGTAATAGATGGGCGTGGTGACGTAGAAGGTCTTCATCTCGTGAATCGTAAATCGTAAATCGTGAACTGTGAACTGTAGGCCAGGCCACGCATACCGTTTCCGGTTTACGGTTCACGGTTTGCGAGCTTTAGCAAACTCATCGTCTGGATTGAACTTCGGCATCGTGTTCAGGTCGGCAACGCGCCTGCCGATTGCCATTGCGAAATCCGCTTCCTGAATCATGCCGCGAAAATCCCAATCATCGCTGTACTCGTCAGAGGGCTGGTGATAATGCGCTTCGTTGTACTCACGGAATTTCCTTTCGCCCCAGCCTTTCGGCCGGCCGATGTAGTCATCGCCTTCTTTGAAACTGATCGAAGGTACGCCGACTTTGGCAAACGGAAAATGATCGGAACGATAAAAAGATCCCTGTTCGGGACGCGGGTCTGGTGAAATCCGCAAGCCGCGTTCGCGGGCAATCGCTTCGACCACAGCCTTGAGTGACGAGCGCTCGGCTCCCAGCGCCACAAAATCGTCCGTCGGTCCAAGCACGTTCATGGAATCGAGATTCACATTCGCTGCAGTTTTCGCTATCGGAACAAGTGGATGCCGCGAGTACCATTCAGCACCGAGCAGCCCTTGCTCTTCAGCGGTTGGTATTAGAAACAGGATAGATCTTCGCGGCTTTTCAGCGACCGGCAGACTCGAAAGCACATGCGCGATTTCCAAAATCGAAGCTACGCCCGATGCATTATCAACCGCGCCATTGTAAATCGTGTCGCCCTTTTTGTCGGGCGCGCCAATACCAAGATGGTCCCAATGCGCTGAGAAGACGACATATTCATCACGCAGTTTTGGATCGCGGCCAGGCAGGATTGCCGCGACATTCGGCGCTTCAACTCTTTTGACTTCACCATTCAAATCGATCGAAGCAGTCAGATTCAGCTTAACCGGTTTGAAGTCACGAGAGGCCGCCTGCTTACGCAATTCATCGAGGTTTAAACCCGCAAGAGCCATCATCCGATGTGCCGCATCATCAGTCATCCATGAACGGACTTTCAGAAAAGGCGTCTTGTCGCCAGCTCCGCGCGCAATGTCGAATCGCCATGAACCGTTTGAAGTCCGCACAACGCTCCACGGATAACCTGCCGATTCATTCGTGTGCAGCAATAACGCGCCCACTGCGCCGCGGCGGGCGGCCTCTTCATATTTGTATGTCCAACGACCGTAGTAGGTCAGCGCGCGTCCGCCAAAGAGATTGGGTTCGTCGGCAATGGCCGGCGGATCGTTAACCAGCATGACAAGAATCTTGCCGCGATAATCATCTGCCGGACCTTTGTAGTCATTCCATTTCTGCTCCGGCGCGTCGATGCCATAACCGACGAACACCAAATCAGTATTGACTGATACGTGCTCCATCTGCGCACCAGTGAACGCAACGAAATCGTCCGCGAATTTGAATGCTTCGGCCTTGTTCGGTCCGTTGATGCGTAGTTCCGTTTTGGGATCAGCTTTGACGCCGACGAGTGAAACCTGCTGCCAGAAACTTTCCTTCAGGCCGGCTCCTTTCAAACCCATAGCTTCAAACTGTTCGGCGATGTAGAGCGCAGCTATTTCGCCTCCCTTGGCGCCGGTCCCGCGACCTTCGAGACGATCATCAGAAAGAAACTTGATATGGCCGCGCAGGATATTCTCACTGATTTGGCTTGCGGTTACTCCGGCATTTCGCGTTGCCCGTTGGGAAATCGCAGTGGCTGCCAGGGCCAGAACCATGATTGTTATCACCGCGATTTTCCTCTGTCTCATAATCCTTCCTCACTCATCACTCATCACTCATTACTCATTACTCATCACTCATTACTCATCACTTTGTCCTGCCGGTAATGAGCGCCATCGCCTCTGCGCGCGTGCGCGAGTCCTTGCGAAAACCGCCGAGCACCGCGGAGGTTACAGTTATGGCACCGGACTTTTTCACGCCACGCAGCGTCATGCACGTATGCTCAGCTTCAATCACGACCATTACCCCGAGCGGCTGCAGTCGCTCGAAGAGAGTGTTCGCTATTTCCGAGGTTAGACGCTCCTGTAGTTGCAAACGCCGCGCAAATGTTTCCGCCAGCCTCGCAAGTTTCGATACGCCCAGGATATTTCCGTTCTTCGGGATGTAGGCGATGTGACATTTGCCGACGAATGGCGCCAGGTGATGTTCGCACAACGAAGCTATGCTGATGTCCTTAACGATAACCATTTCGTCATGCTTGTTGCCTGACAGCGGCACGATGTGTTCGCGAGGATCCTCGCGCATCCCGGCGGTCAGCTCAGCAAACATTTCGGCGACGCGCCTGGGAGTTTCACGCAAGCCTTCGCGTTCCGGATCCTCACCGATACCCTCAATGATTAGTCGTACGCCGCGAGCAATGCGGTCCAAATCCGTTCGTCGTGATTTCGACATTCGTTCGCGCCGCTTATCCTTGATTTTAGCCAGCTTAGCAGTCATTGACGGTTACTTTATCATCAACACCACAATTCCGCGTGCTGCTGTCATGCCTCTGTGTTTCCGTGGTTATTATGTCTCTTAACTCATCACGGAGACACGGAGCGCATGAAGAAATACTAACCTAACAACGGCAGAATCTCGGCAGCCTTACCCGTCAGCATTTCATCGCAAAAATGGGAGAGGGGCGTGTGCTCGGGATTAACTTCTACGATGTAGGCTCCGGCCGCCCGCGCAATTTCGGGTATTGAGGCAGCAGGATAGACGACGGCGGAAGTGCCAACGACAAAACATAGCTCGCACGATTTGGCTTTGCCTGCGGCCTGTTCGAACGCGCCTGGCGGCAACATCTCGCCGAACAAGACAACATCCGGACGCATGAAACTGCCACAGTCGAAACATAAAGGAACACCTTCGAAATTCGCTTCGCGCAAATCATATTGTCCCTGGCAGCTAATACATCGAGCGCGCCAGACGTTTCCGTGTAGCTCGATCACATCTCGAGACCCGGCCGCCGCATGCAGACCGTCGACGTTCTGTGTCACCAGAGAGAATTCATTGAACTGATCCTGCCAGCTGGCAATAGCCTCATGAGCCGCATTTGGTTTCAACCTCTTAAGCACGCCACGACGATAATTAAACCATTCCCAAACCGCCGACAGATCGCGTTCGACCATCGCGCCGGAGGAAATGACATCGAAAGGCATGCCTTTCCAAACCGCTGTCTTGCCACCGCCGCGGAACGTTGGCACTCCCGACTCAGCCGAAACCCCTGCGCCGGTCAGAACCAGAACGTTCGTTGCCTGCGCGAACCGCGCTTGCAGTTCGCCGGAAACAATTGACTTTGTCTTTGTTTGCATCCCGCGAATTCGGATGTTAACAGAGCGCGCGGCGAAGTCGCAATTTCGCGATTGACTATTAATTCAATAGAATTACCAATTGCTGTTACGTAAGTTCAAACACAGAAACACTGTTATTCCCTCTCCCTTTGGGAGAGGGCCAGGGAGAGGGGCCTATGCAGACGTTGACTACCTCCCACTCCCCAACCCTCTCCCAAAGGGAGAGGGAGTCTTCATCGACGCGTTACAAAGCTCATGACTCTAACTGAACTCCAGGACAAGCTAAAGAGCAACATTCGTGAAGCCGCGCGCTCGCTCTTCGACAGCGAAGTGGGACAAGTTGTCAGTGAAGTGCCGCCGCGTACTGAACTTGGCGACCTGGCGTTTCCGGTCGCTTTCGAGCTTGCCAAACAGATTAAGCAGAAGCCTGGCGAGAAGCGTGCGCCCCGCGCGATTGCCGAAGCCCTGAAATCAACTTTGGAAACGGTCGAAGAAGTTGCTCGTGTCGAAGTCGCGGGTGCAGGTTATCTAAACATTTTCTTCGACCGAGCGAAACTCCTCGGGGAATTTTCAACCACGACTGATGCGGCAGCTGATCAGACGACTGTCGATGGCGTCGGTCTGGTCGGCGAGGCCGCTAAGGATCGCAAGCTGATGGTTGAGCACACCAGCATTAATCCCAACAAGGCTGCGCATATTGGCCATGTGCGAAACGCGGTGCTGGGCGACACGTTCGTGCGTATTCTTCGTGCTGCCGGAAATCGTGTCGAAATCCAAAATTACATCGATAACACCGGTGTGCAGGTCGCCGATGTGGTCATTGGTTTTATGCACATCGAGAAGATCCAACTTGAGGAGATCAAAGCGCTCGATCGCTCGCTGACCTCAGAGAGGCCCTTTGACTATTATTGTTGGGATCTTTACACACGCGTCGGAATGTTTTACCGGGAAGGTGGCGCTGACGGCGAGCCAAATCCGGAACGACTGAAACTTCGCACGGAAGTTCTGCACGCCATCGAGGCGGGAAGCAATCCCACGGCAGAGCTGGCCGACTATGTAGCGACTCGGAATGTCGAGCGCATCCTCGACACGATGGAGCGCCTGGGGATTCGTTACGATCTGCTCGCTCGCGAATCTGAGATTCTGCATTTGCACTTCTGGGAGCGAGCGTTCGAGCTAATGAAAGCACGCGACGCGATCCATTTCGAAAACGAAGGCCGCAATCGCGGTTGCTGGGTGATGCCGTTCGAATCACACACTGGCACTGACGAACACGAATCCGACAAGATCATTGTCAGGTCCAACGGCACGGTGACCTACACGGGCAAAGACATTGCGTATCAACTTTGGAAGTTGGGCCAGCTCGGGCTTGACTTCAATTACAAACCATTCCGCGCCTATGACAAACAACACGTTGCCTGGATCACTACTACCGATTCGAACGCGAAAATCCTTCCGGAAGTGCCGCGGCCGAATTTTGGCGGCGGGGCGATAGTCTACAACGTTATCGATTCGCGCCAGTCGTATCCGCAAGAGATCGTTCGCCGTGGCGTCGCGGCAGTTGTGCCGCAACTTGGCGAAGAAGCGAGCGTCCATCTCTCCTACGAGATGGTCGCACTGTCGCCTGCCGCTTGCGAAGAGCTAGGCATCGAGTTGTCTGAGGAGGATCGGAAGCGCCCATATATCGAGATGAGTGGGCGCAAGGGTCTGGGCGTAAAGGCGGATGACCTAATCAATCGATTGGAAGCGGATGCTCTCGCCGAAGTCAGAACGCGTCACCCGGACTTATCCGCTGAAGAAACGCGCGAAACTGCTCACGCCATCGCTGTGGGTGCGCTACGATATTTCCTGCTGAAGTTCACGCGCAATTCCGTCATCGCTTTTGATTTCAAGGAAGCTCTGTCGTTCGAAGGTGAAACCGGTCCGTATTGCCAGTATGCAGCCGTGCGTGCGAACTCGATTTTCCGCAAACTCGAAGTCAGAACCGGGAGCGGACCGGGGTCCCCAGGCGGGCAGCCCGCTTGGGGTGGTGGTAGCGACCGGGCACATAACAGCGCAACAAAGGAAGCTGAGCAGTTGATTAAGGGTCAGCAGCAGGAGGTAGCGAATCTTCTCGAAGGTGAAGTCGGAAATGAAATTTGGTCGCTGTTGATGCTGGCAGGAAGGCTTGAAGAAGTAAACGCTCAGGCTGTAACAAGCGCCGAACCGGCTTTTCTGGCGAAATACACTTTCAATTTGGCGAAGGCGTTCAACCTTTTCTATCACCGGCATCGGATCATTGCCGAAGAAAACCCGATTAGGCGGGCCGTGCTGATCGCCGTCGCGGATTTCACCCGGCGGCAAATGACTACGGCGTTAGGGACTCTTGGAATTACAGTTCCTGAGAGAATGTAGAGTAATATCTGAATCAATTTGTACATCGTCCATTTACCATTCACGATTTACGATTTACTATTGACTCATCATGTTAATCGTTATGAAAGCCGACGCCACGGATGCGGAGATTGCGCATGTCTGTTACGTCATCAAGGAACTAGGATTCAAGCCGCACCCAATGCCGGGCGCGACGCGCACCGCCATCGGCATCACCGGAAATCAGGGAGCAGTTGATCCTACGCGTTTTGAAAATCTTCCGGGTGTCGCCGAAGCAATTCGCGTCAGCAAACCTTACAAACTAATCACGCTTGACCTGCGTCCCGAGAAAACGATTGTTCGTGTTGGCGATGCAGAGATTGGCGGAGAAGAGCTTGCCATTATCGCCGGCCCGTGTGCGGTCGAGAGCCATGCCCAGGCATTCGCCGTCGCTGAAGCTGTGCGCCGCAGCGGTGCCCGTTTCTTTCGTGGTGGCGCATTCAAGCCCCGCACTTCGCCCTACGCGTTTCAGGGCCTGGGCGAAGAAGGATTGAAAATTCTTGCCGAGGTACGCGAGGCTTACGGATTGAAGATCGTTACCGAAGCGTTGGACGAAACTGGCGTCGATCTTGTAGAACGTTACGGTGACATGATTCAAATCGGCGCGCGGAACATGCAGAACTTTTCTTTGCTGCGTCGCGCCGGCAAATCTCAGTTACCTGTTTTACTAAAGCGTGGACTGTCGGCGACGCTTGATGAATGGCTGCTGGCGGCTGAATACATAATGTCCGAGGGCAACTATCAGGTGGTGCTCTGCGAGCGAGGAGTACGTACATTCGCGCAGCACACGCGCAACACGCTCGACCTCGCTTCCATCCCAGCAGTCCGCCGCATCTCTCATCTTCCCGTGGTCGTCGATCCCTCACATGGCACCGGGAAAAACTACATGGTTACTCCGTTGGCGTGTGCGGGCGTCGCGGTTGGCGCCGATGGACTGATCGTCGAGGTGCATGACCAGCCCGAACGGGCACTGTCTGACGGCGCGCAAGCCCTCACTCTCGATCAGTATGAACAGCTAATCCAGGAAGTACGACCGATTCACGAAGTCGTCGCGCCCCAGCCGGTGTCGTAATCAGCAGTGGTTCATCAGTTTGACGTGGCACGCACATCCTGCGCGTGGTTTCACGGGCGAGACGCCCGTGCCACTTGCTCAAAGTGAACCAGTACCCCTAGGTAGTCTGGCCTTTCGCCAAAATCTCAGGAAGATTCTTTGCAAAGGCGGAGCGTGGCACGACTTGGTCGAAGCCGGCTGCTCTTGCCGCTTGTTGAAGTTCCGTTTGCACGTGCGAAAAGAATCCAAGCAAAGGGATCGAGCAAAAAGCTTTATCCTTTTTCAGACGTGCTGCCAGCTCCAGAGGATCACAACGCTGAGAATTCATGTCGGCGATGATGAGCGCAGGTCTGTCGTCTGTGGCGCTCTTGATGACATCGAGAATGGTCTTTGCGAAGATGATTCGCACCCCAACTTGCTCTCCTGCACCACGAATCTTCGACGCGAAGAAGAGATCGTCAACCACGGCTATTACAAAGTCACTCATGGGAAGGTTTTCTCTCTCAGTGATCTCCGTGCCTCTGTAGTCAAACGTTGCCCTCCCGTGAGAAATCACCACGGAGACACGGAGAACATAGCGATCACGTTTTGCAAATGCATCGCGTTTCGCGTAATCATTTCCGTGCAATGACCGCGGCGACGAACCTTAACAATAGCATCGAGTACGGAAATCAGGACGCTACATCGGATCTGAGCACCGATAATCCTGCGACGCTCGTTCTCGCTTCTTACAATATTCGCTACGGAGTTGGCCGGTTCTTGATTTCGTCAGGCTTGCTCCGCAAAGGAGGCGTCAATCTACCTGCACGCCGTTGTGAAGCTGTCGCTCGAAATTTGAAAACCGCAGCTCGCGCGTTGTCTGACGGCACCGTGTTACCCAGGCCTGACATTCTAGCATTGCAGGAAGCGGACAAAGAGACTGGTCGCGCCGGCCGTCATCATGTTGCCGCGGAACTCGCCCATTATCTCGGCGTGCCGTACGCTCATGTCGCAGCCGGCATTCCGCGCGGTGTCCAACCCAAAGAGCGAGAATGGTGGCTCAACTTCGAAGAACAAATAGCGCTCTACGATTCCGGTGATACAGGCGTCGCTTTACTAAATCGTGTTCCGCTCAAAGAGGTTGCGCGCATCGATTTACCATGGCGCGACTGCGCTTGGCGACCGCGGGTGGCGATCGGCGCGACTGTCGCACTCGACGGGCAGGATATCCGCGTTCTAAACGTGCATATCGACCCGCACGCGTCTCTCGATGGGCAGCACGAGCAACTGACAGTGGTTTTGAACCACGCGGATAAGCACACGGGCCCGAGCGTAATTCTTGGCGACTTCAATACGCTTTCAAAAGAAAAGGCGGTTGACATTCGATGTTTCATGGAAGCGCACAGCTATACGACACCGTTTCCGACCGGAACTCCAACCTGGCGCGGCGCGGCCCTCAGATTCCATGCTGATTGGATCTTCGTGCGCGGCGTGCGCGTGATTGATTGGGGTGTCGCAAAACGTTTGAATGTTTCGGATCATTGGCCAATTTGGGCGGAAGTTACATTGCCGATTGCCGATTGCCAATTGCCGATTTGACGCACTTCGCTTCGTATTTTGTACTTTGCTTCGGCGATTCGATCATTTGCATTGCATAGGCTTTAAGGACAAAGCAACCTGAAACCAGGCACAGATTAATTGAAAATCGGCAATCGGAAATTGGCAATGAAGGTCACCAGTCGCGATAATTCCCTGCTCCGCCGGGCCCGCGCTGTGCGCGACGGAAAGATCAAGGAATCCATCTTTGTCGAAGGATTGCGTCTCTGCGAAGAAGTACTAAAGTCAGACCTTCAGGTTGAGGCACTTATCTACTCGGAAGAGATTGCGCGCAAGCAGCGGGCTGCCGGGTTAATCGAAGACCTGACGAAGGTCTCCAGGAAAGTCGCCTCCGTTAGCGAGAAACTGCTCGCATCGATCGCTTACACAAAAACGCCGCAGGGCATTGTCCTGCTGGCATCGCGACCCGCGTCTGATGAAGCGAACTTCAACGCGAAACAACCGGCGGCAGCTTTACTGGTCATCATGCATGGCATTAACAATCCGGTGAACGTCGGCGCGATTCTGCGCACGGCGGAAGCCACAGGCGTCACGGGTGTTATCGGCACGGTGAACACCTCTGACCCTTTCTCGCCAAAGGCGTTGCGCGGCGCGATGGGCTCCGCTTTTCGCTTGCCAGTATGGGAGGGCGCGACATTTTCGGCAGTGATGGATTGGTGCGCTGCGCGTAGCATCCGCGCGATCTGCGCTGACATTAGTGGTTCAAAAACCTTAGCTGAAGTTGACTGGCGACGTCCCTGCGCTTTGATTGTCGGCCCGGAATCAAGCGGTCTTTCGCCCGAGGAGATCGCGGCCACCGACGAAGCCGTTCGCATTCCCATGCGCGGAAAGATTGAAAGTCTAAACGCGGCCGTGGCGACGGGGATTCTCCTTTATGAGGCGGCAAGACAGAATGCTCAAAACTAGTGTATTTTGTTTCTAGTTACCCCAGTGAAATACCAGAAGCGAACGATTTCCTGAGGGAAGGCGTACTGTCAAATATGGCTGACGACAAAAATCCAACCCCCGACCGAAGACGCGTCACGATTTTGCCCGAGCGGCTAATGCGCCGCGTTTTGGAGGGCGTCGGCGATGCGCTTGACCGCAAGCTCGGACGAACGATCGATCCAAAAAGCGGTTTGACCACAGACCACCTGATTCGACGGATGAATGCGCTGATTGATGAGCGTGTCAGGAACGACAAGACTCGCGGTCGCATCGCGCCGCATCATCTGAAACTGAAAGTTGAATGGGGCAAACATTCCGAGACTCCACCGGAAGTCGCGAAGCGACTCGAAGCGGAGATGCTCGCCGCGGCCATCGATCACATCAATGACAGTCGTTATCGCACGCTGGCACCGGTGACGATCGAAACAGACGTAGATATTTTTACGCGCGGCATTTCGGTCGAGCCAACTTTTGGCGAATTTGAAGAAGAATTGAAGCAGGAAGATCTGGAACGCCAGCTCGGCCCACCCGCCAAAAAGCCGGGCGGCGGTCTGGGCGAGCCACCCCGAGTTTCGATGAATGCTCGGATTTCTCAGCCGGAAGGCTCACGAGAAATTGTTTTGGAATTCACGCCGGGCGGCAAGCGGGTCAACATCGGGCGCGCAACCGATAACGACATGTATTTGAATCATTCGAGCGTTTCGAAGATCCACGCTGCCCTGAAGATGGACAACCTCGGCACCTTGCTGGTCGCGGATACCGGATCGACAAACGGCACCCACATCAACGGTCAGCGCATCCCCTATGGTGAAGCTCGCCCCATCACTGAGGGTGACGTTGTTGCATTCGGCGACGTCGAAGTTCGTTTCCGCAGGGCTAATTCCTGAGATGGCGCTCGCACTGCTTCTTTTCCAAAACGCACCCCCTTCGCCCGTGAGCGCGCCAGAGAAATTGCCCGCGTGGCTCACCCTAATCTACCTGATTGGCCTGGCGCTAACAGCACTACTTCTGATTGTTTCGCTAATCCGTATCTGGTTCAGCCGCCCGACTCCCGCCGTGACTGTTCCTGCAGATCTGCCAAAAGATATCCGCAAGAGGCTGGGCGCGACGACGACCAACCGCGGGCTGCGTGCCTGGCGCTGGCTCTTTGTATTAGTCGCAATTGGGATATTCAGTTTCCACGTCTATTGGGCGCGTTACGCCGCTGATAGAAACGAGAAGTTTCAAGAGTTGAGCTACAAGGATCTCCGCAATCGCCGGCTGTCTGAATCAACTCTGCGTGGCTGGATTTATGATCGCAAGGGACGTCCGCTGGCCTATTACAAAAAGGACTCCAGCGGCAACATAGTGCGTGAATACCCGATGGATTCGCCGATGGCTCAAATCTTCGGCTCGGATCGCGGCGATGCCGGATTGGAGCGGGCATTGTTTGGGACCGAAAGCGGCGCAGTGCCTGAAGTGTGGCAAATCATTCGTGGTCAAACGGTTGAGCAAAGGGCGACCCGGGATGTCACCATTACAATCGATCGCGATCTGCAACAGGCCGTTGTCGATCAACTGAAAGGCAAGCACGGAGCTGTGGTGATCCTGAATCCGCAAACCGGCGACATCATCGCAATGTACAGCGAACCTTCGTACAGCATTAAAGCCGTCGAGGACGAAGCGACATGGATCAAGCTCAATGCCAACGAGCGCGACCGGCCGCTCGTCAGTCGCGCCAGCAGCGCCTATTACATTCCCGGATCGACCTTCAAGTCTGTGATCATTCAGGCTGCCTTCCTCAACGGTCTGCAGGATTCTGTTTTTCCCGACAGTGGCGGTGGCTACATCGCTGAGCCTGGCGCGAAGCCAATCTTCGATGATAACGGTTCGTGCGAAGCCTGCGGCAATCTGAAAATCGACATGGCTTTCGAGGCGTCGAGCAACCAGTATTTTGCGCAGATGGCCGTGAAGCTCGGACCACAGCGGTTGCAAAAGGTGGCACAACTACTCGGTATCGGAACCTATGACTCGCCGATTGACCTTTTGCGTGGCAAAAAGAAAGTCGAAATTTTTAATGCCAGTAGCGACGCAGTAAAACGCGCAATGGCCCCGCGCGAAGCGACGATTCTCACTAATCCCAAAATGCGGCGATACGACCTTGCGCTGGAAGGCTTCGGCCAGGGTTACGCGGGCCAGATGACGCCTATGCAGATGGCTCTGAACATCGCGACGATCGCCAATACCGAAGGCAGAGTCATGAAGCCAAAAATCGAACTCGATCGTCCCCCAGAAGTCTATAACCAGGTTCTGCCACCGCAGATTGGCAGTCAAATTCGGGCGATTACGGGATTAGTAACCGCCGGCCCACACGGTACTGCCCGCGGCGTGTTCGCACCGGTTAACGCCGCAGGAATTGTCACCGGTGGGAAAACGGGAACGGCGCAAAAGGTAATGCCCGTTTTCGATCCTAAGACTGGCGAACCAAAGAAGCGAATGAAATACGAGAAAGATGCGCGTGGCAATATTATTCGCCAATACGAAGAAATTATTCTGGACGAAGAACATCCGCGCATCGACGGTTGGTTTCTCTGCATGGCGCCGCTGGAACGTGCGCAGCTTGCGATGGCCGTGATTATCGAAGGCGGAGGTTATGGATCCAGGTCGGCTGCGCCCGTGGCGGCAGCCTTGGTTCTGAAGGCGAAAGAGCTGGGATACTTTGGCGGTGGTGGAGTCACCAACCAGCCGAGTCAACGATCGACGCAGCGCGGTCAGAAGCGGAGACGATGAAGGAACGCCGGAAACGATTGTTGACGGCTCCGCCGCCTGATGTGCGGAAAGTCTCTGACTTTCCGATTGATGTTCTCAAGTTTCGGGGCTATGCCCTACTAAGATGACAAGTATTTGGAGCGATTACAAGGAGGGGCATAGCCCCAAAGAGATTCTCACCGGATTCCGGAAGGTCGCAGACCTTCCGCACATCGGGCAGCAGAGCCACGAGTTCGCGAAATGAAAAACCGCTTATCATCACATTTGTTTGTTGTGCTGGTATTGGCCGCCGTAGAAGTGTTGGGTTACTTCGCCCTGAATCGCGCGGCGCTGATTCGCGGGTATGAAACTTCATGGATAGGGGCGGCCCGCGATATCTTCATGTATCTTCCGCTGATTGGCTTGGCGCTGTGGCTTTCGCGGGCACGAAGATTCAAAGGTAATTGGACACTTTACACCGCCGCCATCGTGCTTTTCTCGATCGGGTTACTGGCGCAATACCGCCTGTACAGCGATCCGGAATACAACGCTCGCAACAAGGCCGTTGCGCGGCAGGAAAAGACCGACGCGCTGCGGATCCGTTACATCAACGAGAATTATGACGCGGCCAAACGCCAGTTGATGGGATTGCCGCCTGCGCCGCCGCCGGGGAAGGAAGAGGAAGTGCCTCTAAAAGAATCCAGCTATTCCGTTCAGAACGCGCTCATGGCAAGCTATACATGGATTCCGATTTTCTCGCTGATTGCTTTTGCAATTGCTTTTACTTTCTGCGCCAGCGATCGCTTTCTGTCATGGACTCAGCGCAATAGCTTTATCGTCGTGCTGATAACGTTAATTCCGCTGGCAGTCGCGATCGTTAACTCCAGTGCCGGTAAGTCGCTGGGCGGCACTACTCCCTGGGAGCCGGCGAAAATTCCTTTTCTGTTAGGGTTCGCGGGAATCCTGACCGCCCGCTACAAAGATCTGGCGCGAACATATTGGGGGATCCCACGTGCGCGAGATATCGTGCCGCTCGTCGTGATGGCGCTTATTCCTTTCATCCCTTTCTTTGCCTTGAAGGACTTTGGCCAGATGCTCATCTTCAGTGGCGCCTACGCCACGCTTTACCTGGTTGCTGTCCGGCGGTGGCCTCAGTTACTAGTCTTCGTAGGTTCGGTGATGTTGGTGATTTCGATTCTGGTAGTCGGCGCTCTGCCGCGCGACATTCAGGAAAAGTTTCCCCTTCTGCCGACGTTCGCCCGGCCAATTCAGCATGCATTGCCGGCGCGCATTCAACAACGGTTTCACCTGTGGCTGGACGGTTTCGATCCGCCATCGCCCGAAGAATCGTGGTGGAAGAAAGATTACGAAGATGCCCTGGCGAAGGACCCGCAATTGAAGGAACTCGCTGAACAGAGCGAGGCTATGAAGAAGGATGTCAACACAGACATCTGGTTTGATAAGCTCGCTTTTCAACCGGCGCAGGCGATCTTTGGCATTGCTTCAGGGAAGACGACCGGCCGCGGATTGGGTCTGGGTTTTCCCGAGGTGATTCCAATCGCTGATTCGGACTACGTGTACGCGGCGATTGCTGAAGAAATGGGTCTGCTCGGCGGCGCAGTAGTTGTACTGGCGATAATCATTTTTGTAATCGCCGGAATTCGCACTTCGATCGAAGCGCGTGATATGTTTACGAAGTTATGCGCGGCAGGATTGACGGCGTTCGTGGGCATTCAGGCCCTGGTTAATATCGGCGGAATTACCCGCGCGCTACCGATGACCGGAATCACACTGCCGTTTGTCAGTCACGGTGGCTTTAGCTTGATCACAAGCTTTGCCATGCTCGGAATGTTGATGGCTTTTTCGCATCGCAACGCACAGGATGCGCGGGCGGTTGCCCGCGCCAGACGTGAACCCGAAGACGACCTCGAGCTGGAGGCAGTTCAATGAGCGCTCCCACTCCCGCAAATAAAATCCAAGTTGCCTCGATCAGCGATCGCGGTTTAAGCGACAAGCGACCCCTCAATGAAGATTCACTTCTGGTTGATGCAGCGCGCGGCATCTTCGCTGTGGCCGATGGAGTCGGCGGAGCTGAGGCTGGCGAAGTTGCGTCGCAAACGGCGATTGATGTGTTGAATGAAGCTTTTAGCCATCGAATCGGCGATGGAGACGACGCAGAAGACTTGATGGAGCTGGCGATTCAACGCGCGAATAATTCCATCCATCATATGTCCGTTGAACAGCCACGCTTCTCAATGATGGCTACAACCATTGTCGCGCTCCATCTTGATGGTTACAAAGCGACCTTCGGTCACGTGGGCGATTCGCGTCTATATCGACTGACTCCCGACGGCAAACTCAATCGCGAAACCCAGGATCATTCGATCGTTGAGGAAGAAGTACGCGCGGGTCGCATGACACCGCAACAAGCGGCGAACCATCCCAGCAAGAATGTGATCAGTCGCGCGCTCGGCGCCGAAGAGTCTGTCGAAGTCGACATGAAAACCATCGAGATCCAAGATGGCACGACTTTTCTTCTTTGCACTGACGGCATTACCCGTCACGTTGCCGACAACGAGCTGCGCGAATTGTTATTGAGTGGTCAAGCTCCAGAAGCGATTTGCACGGAGATGAAGGAACGATGTTATCAACGCGGTGCGGAAGATAATCTGACTGCAGTCATCGTGGAGATAGGTACGCCGAAGCATGTTGCGCTGACCACTGATGACGAACGAACGGCAGATCGATTCGCGCCGGTACCGGGCACACCGGTAAACGCGCCGGCAGATGCTGCTCTTCCCCTGACCGCACCGTCACGCATTGCGTTTCCCGGTCCAGCTCCCGAGACCCGACCGCAAGTGAACCGAAATACCATCCCGATAACCAGAAACGGACGCGGAACCGGGCGAGCCGTGCTTCGTTTCTTTGTCTTTCTGTTGTTTCTCGTCGTCGCGGCCGCTGCTTTTTATGGTGGCGTGTTCTATCAAAAACGACTGAACTCAGCAGAGAACGCAGCTGCTTCGCAAACAAATCAAACTTCCCCGGTATCAGACCGCGCCACAGATTTCGAACGGAAACGATCTGCCGTAGACAGCGATCCGCAGAAATGGATGAACGACAATCTGCCCCTGGAGTTTGCGAAAGAAGGAATCCCAAGGGCAACTGACTCAAAGGATCCTGAGTTCTTATATCTCTATGGTCGCGCGTTGATGTTAACCGGCAATCATCGCGATGCGGCGCAGGCTTTCTCGCAGGCCGTCAATAATCTTCGCGCGGAGCCGTCATCGCGCTTGCCACTGAGCGCGGAATTGAAACTGGCTGAGGCGTCCGCGGCCTTGAAGTTAAGAAGTCAGGCTGGAACCAGGCAGTCGCAGGAGTCGTTAATGGCAGAGCAAAAGGCGGCGAGCCTGCTCGATGAATTGCTTGGTCTGAACGCCGCGACGCCGGCAAAGTAAGCGAATGATCAATGACAGAGTTGAAGCTCTTACAGTGCAGGCTCGACCGTCGCTACGATGTCGAAGACTGCCTCAGCCGCGGCAGTTATGCAGAGATTTACGTGGCGCAAGACCTGGCAGCGAGCGAGGATCGCTTTCGCAAAGTTGTCATCAAAGCGCTGAATGTTCTGCTGCAGGGCTATCAGGATCCTGAACTTGAACGCACCTTAATTCAGAATTTCCAGAACGAAGCAATCGCGCTCGACCGTGTTCGTCACCCCAACATCATCAGTCGACTTGGACATGGAACAGCAATCGATCTGAACGGCGCCGCCTTTCACTACATCGTGCTGGAGTATCTCGGCGGCGGCGATCTGGCTGCGTTAGGCCGGACTGAATCCCTGGGGCTGAAGCGTGCGCTCTTTTATCTGCAACAGGTTTGCGCCGGGCTCGCCCACGCGCATGAATACGGAATAATCCATCGAGACATAAAACCACAGAACTTGCTGCTGACCGCCGATCATGAAACGGTAAAGATTGCAGATTTTGGCGTTGCTAAACTGGAAGCTACCGAAGGCGCTATCACGCGGGTCGGAACGAACATTTACGCTGCGCCCGAACATAATCCCCTGGTGCAGACATCGCCTCTGGACGCCGACTCATTGCCAAGCCAACAGCCACAGTTAACACCGGCAGCAGATATTTATTCATTGGCGAAGACGACCTACACATTGATCTGCGGTTTGCCGCCCAGGCGTTTCGCCCATCATCCCATCACCGAACTGCCGGCGCCGATGTCGGCAGAGTTTTGGGCGCCTTCACTTTTGCGGGTACTCGAGCGTGCTACCCTGCAGCGACCCGGCGATCGTTATCAGCGAGTCCAGGATTTTTGGGATGAACTGAGTGATGCAGCAATGCCCGCAACCCAACCGCTGAGTCTGAGTCACATCCGGAGACCGCTGACTGGAGATCTTAAGCTGGAAGCAGATCTTGTCACCGTGGCCGCGCCGCCCAGGCCACGTTTTGAAACTTCCCGCGAAATACAAAATCAACAAATTGCCGGCAACGGAGCCTTGCGTCCGCGAATCGTGGTGCCGATTGCCGGCGCAACTTGGACTCCGCAACCACATGACTATGGAGCAATGGAACAGCCCGGCCGGGTTACGGTTTCAGTTCCGCCGGACATGACAGGCATAGCGGGGTTCAAGGGACAAACCTCAGAGACACCTCGCAAGCGTATACCGGAAGTTCTGATCGCCTTCGTTCTGGTTTTGGTTTTTGCGGGAATGCTCTTAGACACGCGCAACTATATAAGGGCGCGTTGGAATCAGCAGACCAGCCAGCAGGGAGATCAGGGAACTCTAATTGGACGTGAAGCAGTAACGACAACTGATCTAAACTTGCGCGCCGGCCCTAACCCGGCCAACGACCAGATTGGCATTGCGGAATCGGGCTCCCGCGTGCGCATAGTCAGTGTCAGCAGCAACACAAACTGGTGCGAAGTGCAGGTGGTGCAGCACTCCCGCGCGAAAGATGATCCGGATTCCGCAGATCGTGGTTGGGTAAACAAGAGATTTTTGAAGTTTGACTGAACTTGTAAATCGTAAATCGTGAATAGTAAATAGTCATCGGATACTAAGTGATGTTGATTTACTATTTACGATTTACTATTCACGATTCACCAAAATGGGCTTAATAGATTCGATACGACGCTGGATTGACGGCGAAACTGCAGACGATGTCCTGGAAGAAGCCGACGAGCATACGCGCCCGCGGCGCGTGTGGGAAGAATTTCTCGTCAAGATCGCGCGGGAGGTCGAGGCCGTCATGCAGCGAGAGATGTTCACGCCACCGGGCGGGCCGACCTACATTCCGCGCGAGTACATCGTTTATCTAAGTAGCGAGGACGACAAAGACTGGCAAGGCGACAAGCGTCGCGGATTGGAACAGGGACTTTTTCACGTGCTTTCCGAACGCGCCCGCGAATTAGCCGGCTCAGTCCAGTTGCAAGCAAAGTCGTTCGCAATCGAGCTGCGAGTTGATGGCACGCTCAACAAAGGCGAATTCCGGGTCCAGCCTGTTTGGGATGAAACCGAAACCGGTCATACGATGGTTACGGTTCGTCCCGCAGCCGCTGTGATGGGTACCGCTTCCGCCGCCGTGGAGAGTGACACCACCAGTCCGTCTGAATCTGAAGGCGGCGACACCACTGTCGTTCGCCCGCGGGTGGTTGAGCTTTACTCGATTGAACTCTGGCGCGAAGGAGTGCGCCAGTCAGTCATTCCTGTCACCAAGTCTGAGATTTCCATTGGTCGCGGCTCAAGGACAGTGGCCGTGGATTTGCCCCTAAAAGGCGATCCGGAAATCAGCCGCGTGCACGCCAGCCTCACGTTAGACGATCAAGGTCGCTATTGGATCATGCCCAGAGGCCGCAATCCAACTTTGGTCTCCGGCCGCGAAATCCCGCGCGAGCAAAGGACCGTGGTCCAGCCGGACGAAAAAATCGGCATCTGCAGCTACACCCTGCGTATCCAACCAAGATAAGCGTAACTCATGTCTGAGGCAGCGGGCGGCCGTGGAAGGCTCGATTTCAAGTTCAGGTAGTGGCCCATCCCAGTTTTCTCTGTGCAGTCTCTGTGTTCTCCGTGTCTCGGTGGTGACGAAAACGCAGGAAAGACTCACCACTGAGACACAGGGTTCACGGGGCGAGCACAGCGTTTTTCAAACTCGGCCACCACCCGAGTTCAGTGAATGGTCGCGCTGGCGGCGCGCGAATCAGTTTCAAGTTCCGAGATTAATGCGGCCAGCATTGGCGTGACGCTTTCGACGTTTTCATAACCCTTCGCCAGCAGCCTGCTGATTCTCTTCTCTCTTGAGGTTCCGTTGATTTCCTTCAGAAAGGCGCGGCAGAAAGCGCATACGACTTCGGGAGCAAATTGAGTTCCGGCGTTGGCGCGAAAGTCCGCGATCACATCTTCAAGCGGGCGTCGTTTGCGGTAAGGACGGTCCGTCGTCATGGCATCAAATGAATCGGCCAGCGTGACTATCTTGGCGCCCGGCGGAATCTGATCTCCCTTCAAACCATCGGGATAGCCGTTTCCGTCTATGCGTTCATGGTGATAACGGGCCATCAGAGGGATGTCAGCATAGGGATGAGTAATCGGTGCCAGGATTTCGTAGCCAGCGGCCGGATGCCGGCTCATTTCTTTCGACTCCTTCGCGTTGAAGCGCTCTGGAGAGTTGATGACGTTAAGATCGACAATCAGTTTGCCGATGTCGTGAAGATACCCGGCGATGGCAATCCCTTCGACTTCTTCCTCGCCCCAGCCCATCTCGCGCGCAATGATTTCGCTGTACTTGCCGACCCGCACTGAATGGCCCTGCGTGTATCTGTCCTTCATATCGATCGCGGCGGCAAAGGCCCGCACGGTTTCTTTGTAGATCGCGCGCAGCCCGTCATACAGATTGCGATTTTCTTCAGCCTTGCGCTCGACTTCTTCCAACAAGCGATGGCTGTGAATTCCGACGCCGATGTGGCGCGATAAGGCAGAGATGATTTCCAGATCTTCCTCCGTAAAATTTTCACCGCTCGCTTTTTCGCCGAGCAGCACAACGCCAATCAAACGCTCACGAACGACCAGGGGCACCAATAGATCAATTTCGCAAGACGTAAAAAACTTCTTGTGTTCACCCAGAAATCGTTCTGCTGCCGCGCTTGCATCCCTGAGAGTTAACGCTGAACTGAAGCCGTGTAATTGCCGAGCATGATCACATGAAAGCGGCAGCGCGCCGTTCTGGGGGAGGCCACGTGAAGCTATGAAACGCAGTTCGCTGCGTTCGCGATCAAACCCAGCTACCGCGCCACGTCGAATGGCCAGCGACCCAAGCAACAGATGAAACGAGGCGCGCAACATCTCTTCGAAATCGCCCGTGTTGGCGATCTCCTGGCCGAGATCTGCGAGTGCAGAGAACGTGTGAATTAAACGCTGAGTATTTGTTTCCATAGAACGCATCGTGTCAGTAGCCCGACCGTCAGGGAGGGCATTGGATTGTCACAGTAGCCCTTGCTGACACGCGGGCTACGGACACACCTAGGTAATCGTCGAGCCTGCGGCGCTGGTCTGGAGAGACAACAAAGCCAAGGCTTCGCCTTCATCTCTGGCGAGGCTGACGTGGCGCGTCAGTCCCAGCATCTCAAACAAATTCGCAGTATGGCTATTGACGTCTGAGAAGATTAGCCGGGCGCTGGTTTCTTCGGCAGCGTCAATGACGCCCATAAGAATCGAGACACCAATGCTGTTAACCAGCTCGGTGTTTCGAAAATTTAGAACCAGTGCCCGGCAGCCGGCGTCAAGCTGGCGTTTGCATTCGCGCTCCACGCGCTCGCCGCTGAGCTTGTTCAGATAATCGCCGGCATAAATAATTGCGACGTCGCCAATGCAGCGCGCCTTGACCGGTGTTATTCCCGCACTCTCCGCCATCTTCCGAGCCTCCTTAAACGGGCAGAGTGTAGCATAGACTTCAACCTCCGGGCGCTGTTATTGATTGGTTAAAGGCGAGAACATTTCCTGATAACAGACACTCAGACTTGGGTCGGGAATATGGGGACTGCGAGACGCGCAAATCTAATCTCTCGAATGAATGAACCATCAAGCTAGGTCGATTTCTATTTCAGATGATCCAACTCTGGATATGCAGCATAAATAACATCCAGTACTTCCGTTTGGATTCTTCCAATTGATAGGCCCACGCCTCTCCTGATCAACTCATATTCTTCCGGTGAACATCTATGTATAAAAGATCCGACAATTGTTCAACCGCCGTGAGAGCAAATTGTCGCATCTTGGTTGCTTCTTCTTTGGTCATCATAAAAATCCCATGCACTCCCTGTGCCTCCCTGGTGCATTCTTTGTCGCTGTGGGGACCAGGAAGCCCAATCTGCACTCGCGTCGGGCACTAGCCCGACCGTCAGAGAGGGCTCAATAGTAGAGGCGGGGCACTAGCCCGACCCTAAGGGAGGGCTCAATAGTAGAGGCGGGGCACTAGCCCGACCCTAAGGGAGGGCTCAATCATTCAGAGAGAACTCACGATCTTGTCCTAATAATACGTACTCCACCGCCTTCTCCACATCTGGCTCTTTCCAAAGATAGATCGTACTGCCATGCCGCGGCCACGGCTTAATACTAGCAGCCAGAAGACCCGCACGTCGCAATGCCCTGGTTGCATAAGATTTGAAGGTATCAAGTATTGGCTCTGGTTCGCAAAGCGCGGAAACAATTGAATGAATGTGATTGCTCCGCACATTGATTGCGCGCAGACGGTAGTTGCGATGAAGACAAACTTCGCGAACCGCCTTCTCTACAACTGCCCGCCGTTTCGGGTTTAGCGTAACCGGCAGATGCTTCAATTGTGCAGTCTCCGCCTTTCTTAATCCAGGTCTTGCCGGGATCCGCGAGACGCCCGAGATGACGCCGTGCGTGCGCCGGTAAGATCCGCGAGCGTTACCGTGTAACCAGGTGCCGTAGCATCGAAACGTGATTAGATAAGCTAGCGGAAAATCATTGTCATCAAAGTCGCGCATAGGTTGCGGTCATCAGATCTGAGCCCTCCCTGACAGTCGGGCTAATGCCCCGTTAGGTCGTCACGATCGCTCCGACTACTTGCGCAGATACTTTGTCATTCGCAATTGCGTACCGTCGTCAACGCGCTGAAACTCAACTTCGTCCATCAGCGTCCTGATCAGTTTTAGGCCCCAACCGCGTCGGCTTTTCCCTTCCCCTTCTGCCTGGGCGCCGAGCTCTTCGCCGTTCTGACTTGCCAGATTGGCGGGCACAACCCCGCGGCTCGCCACGGTAACGACCAATTTGTCATTCTCTATGCGGAAGCGCTGATAGATTTTTCGATCGGGACTGAGGCTGTGCTCGGCGGCGTTGATACAAGCCTCGACCAGCGCTGTCTTGATCTGATTAATAGCTTCGGGCCGAAAGTTTACGCGTCGCGCAATTTGCTCGACGGTGTGCGCAGCAATCAATTCAGTATCGGCGCCCATCGGAATCACCATCTCATATTCATCAGGGCGGCTTTCTTCTTTCTCACGAGCGTCGAACTTGATGCGCTCGGTGAGTAATTCAACCTGGCGGCGACTGGAGCCATAAGCATCGCGCGACTTGAGTAGCTTGCTTGTCTTCGACGAAAAACCCTCGGGCGCAACCAGCCATAAACGCACGCGGCCAAAACCGCATTCCCTCGCCAGATTCAAAAGCCGATCACACCACTGTTCTGTCAACTCTGGGCTCGCTTCGAGCTTGGAATCGATTTCGGCTGCCAGCCACACTACCTCATTCTCGTCAGTGTATTCGGCCGCATCGAAACCGTGTGCCACCGCGCACCGCTCTTCTTCCCACTGACCTGAGGACGCAAAGGCTGCGCAGCTGGTCACATGTACGATCTGTGGCAGCCGAATCAAATCCGCTTCGGCATCCAACGCCGCGTCGATCGATTCATCGTCGGCGCCCTTGTGCGCTGCCGCAAACTGATCGTAGTGAAATAGGCTTGCCGGCACGCGTTGGCAGTCGAAGCGTGAAATCAGGTCGCGAAGATCAAGTGCCGCTTCGCGCCGGTATTTCCTGACCATTGCCTGGGGCGCGCGCTTCAGTGCATCCAGAAGAGTTGTAGCTACAATCAACGCCCGGGGCTCGCCGGCCACTTCGGCGCGATAGTGCGTGCGCAAAAAGTCCATCCAGACGTACGACTCCGAGTTCACCTCTATGAAGGCCGAACTTGAGTTAGCCAGCTCATGGATGTGAAGCGATTCGATGATGCGGTTGAATTCTGCAGCATCAACTCCGATCCGCTTTTTCCAGGCCCAAAGAGAGGACCTGCGCGCTTCGGTTGAAGTTGACTCGTAAAGCACGCGCAGCAAGCTCTTGTGCGTTTGCGGATTTGGCGCAGCCTCGTTGAGGATGGTGGAGAAGCGTCGATTGATTCGTCCTCCCATTAGCTCGTCGACATAGAGCCGCTGGCAGTTCAGGAAGCTGGTGAGGGGTGTCTTCGCTTCTCGCGCCGCTTGCACAAACGCATTGATAAAGAAAGCATTTCCGCCGAGTTGCTGCACGATTAGATCGCGCGTTGGTTCATTGCTTTCTACGCCGTGGCGGCGAGCCGAGCCGTCGATAAGCCTGCGAGCGTCATCGTCGTTGAGCTTCTCGAGATGAATAATGTCATTTGATTCATGCCCATCGCCAGTGCTCTGGATAAGATCCAGGATTTGGCGGCGCAGACCTGCGACCGCGAATCGCGCGCGAGATCGATTGAAGACCACCGCGATCTCTTCGGCCAGCGCCACGTCGGCGCGCGCGAGGCCGAGCTCAGTCGTATCGATTAAGGGAAAGACGTTCCGGCCCGCTGCCGAAAGCCTTTGCGGCGTATTTAAACAAAAGCGCAAAAAGTCACGTGGATCGGAACTGCTGTGCTCGCGTTCAAAACTCTCGAGGAGACTGGAAATCAGTTCGTAATCCGCCGGCGGAGCAAGCTCTGACAGATCATGAAATGTTAAAGCGGCGTCGCAGAGGGAAGGATCGACGCGGCGGTAAGCGATATATTGCTGAATCAGGCTCTGGAAGAAACTGCGTGCTGCGCGCGTGAGGTCATCGCTTCGATCGAAGGCAAAGTGAATCGGAATCGATTCACCGCGGCGATTGAATAACTCATCGTATGCCTGGCGGAAAAGTTCCGCAGCGCCAACTCCCGGCTCGGCCAGCAACAACAACCCGCGCCGCTCGCCACTCCGCGAGGCGCGCTCGACCACCTGCTGCAGTTCGGTGTCGCGGCCCACGAATTCTTCCCGGCTGACATTGGCGAATATGCGTTGATAAACCATCGATCACAGTGGTAGGGGCGGCACACTTCGAGTCACCTGGCTGGGCGCGCCCTGATAGGCGTACGCGCGGTTCTTCCCGTGGCTTTTCGCATGGTAAAGCGCGCGGTCGGCGGCGCGAACAATTGCCTCGGCGGAATCGAGCGCAGGCGAGAACGAAGAAAGACCGATGCTGACCGTAACAGCGCCGAGCGGCTGGGTTTTGCCGTGCGGATACTTAGCGTCCATGATTTTGCGGCGAATGCGATCCGCGATTGCGCCAGCCTCCTGCAAGGTCGTTTGCGGCAAGAGAATCGAAAACTCTTCGCCCCCATAACGCGAAGCGACATCAACCTTGCGCAACGCGGCGCGCAAACACTGCGCCGTTATTTCCAGTGCGCGGTCACCCGCCTGATGACCGTTGCGATCGTTATAAAGCTTGAAGTCATCTATATCGATCATCATGAAACTAAGCGGATAATTGTAGCGCTTTGTGCGGCTCAATTCTTCCGCCAAACGGGCTTCGAGGTAGCGCCGATTTTGGAGACCCGTGAGAGGATCCGTGATCGACATCACCTGAAATTTATTGGCGCGCTGTTGCCAGGCGGCGCGTTCGAGTGCCAGCGCGATCTGAGGTCCGACGAGGTCTATCGTGCTGAGATCGGTCGCGTCGTACGGAGCGCCGCCGGCCTTGTCGGCAAGGTTCAGAACGCCAAACCTGCGATTACCAATGGTGATCGGATAGCTGAGAAACGATTTCGTCTTATAGCCGCGTCCAGGTACAGTTGGTTTTCCGACTTGGTCAATGTTGCCAAAGAGAGGGCGCCCTTCATGCAAAACAGCGCCGGCAATTCCCTCGCCCGGCTTTATTGGCTGCACCTCGCTAATGGGATGGGGCATTCCTCGCGCGGCGGTCATGGTCAGCACATTTGCAGCCTCGTCAAACAAAAGCAGCGATCCGCGTTGGGCTTTTACTAAGTCCGCCGCCTGAGCCAGTATCGACTCGTACGTATGCGCCGGATCGCTCGCATCAATCTCTTCCGCGAACCTGCGAATGGAATCAGCAAACGGCGCGCGTCGATCCAATCCGCGATGCGGTTCACTGTCAGCTCGTCGTTCTTTGGCGGGAGCTTTGGCGGGCGGCGTGCTCTTGCTCATCGGCGGTCTTGAATGGGGAGCAACTACTGGTGCGGAAACATCTTCGTTTACCTGTTCTCTGTCGAACTCCAGCGCGGCCCTGGAGACGCGCAATGCGGCATGGTCCAGGTCGGCTTCATCCGCAAAGATCACGTTGCGGAACAAGTCATCTGAGAAGAGGTCTTGCAAATCACCTGAGCGAAAACGTTCTGCCAGGGTCCGGTAATCAGCACTACTTATAAACGCGCGGCCACCAATCATGGAAAGCCGGTCCTGGCCTTCGATCTGAACCGGTATCGCAAAGCATTGCAATCCGGCGTGACAGCGATAATGAGCTACCGTATTTGTGCTGGTGACCCGACTGTGTGCGACGCCGCAAAAGGGATCGCAAAGGCCGACGTGTTGAGGGGAAGATTGCAGGGCTTCGCAAATCGAATTGTTATTGCTGACCGTCAAGGCCGGCGGCTGATAACCATCAACCAGAAGCAGCGAAATTCCAGACGATTCGGCGATGGACTTTTGCACCGCCGCCCAACCTTTCGGGGCTTGCTCTGGCACCTCTTGTACAATTGCCTTGGATTTCGCAAGGCGCTTTTCGCTCATTTGGGGGCTCTCGTAGGGCTGCAATGCGCGGACTTTTTAGTATAGATTGCGCCCAGGCCTGTCACAAAGGCGCGCCCGCACAGAACTTTGACTCTCCCTGGCCGTCTCAAAACGGCCGCCATCTCTAGCTCACGTTTAGCGTAAACGACTAATTGCGTGCGGTTTTCACGCCGTTGCGGCCGCCGACCGCTGCCGTAAACCAGGCGCGGTGCCCGGCGCGACCCGTTCAATCTCCGGTTGTTCGGGACTGATGCGGATGCAGGCCGCAAAATGGTTGGGCTTAATTTGGACGAGCTGCGGCTCGATGTCCGAACAAGCTTCGATTGCGTAAGGGCAACGCGTGTGAAATCGACAACCACGAGGCGGATTGATCGGTGAAGGCACATCGCCTTCGAGCACGATTCGTCGGCGCGTAGCTTCAATCCTGGGATCCGGCACCGGCACGGCAGAAATCAGCGCCTTCGTATAGGGCATCAGAGGTTGCGAATAAATCGCCTTCGCCTCGGCGAGTTCGACAATCTTGCCCAGATACATAACGGCCACGCGATCCGAGACGTGCCGGATAGCGCGCAGATCGTGCGAGATGAAAAGGTAGGTGAGGTTCTTCTCTCGTCTGAGCCGATCAAGCAGATTCATGATTTGCGCCTGAATGGAAACATCGAGCGCTGAGATCGGTTCGTCAGCCACAATAAAATCGGGATCGACTGCCAGCGCTCTGGCGATACCGATGCGCTGCCGTTGGCCGCCTGAGAATTCGTGAGGATAGCGCTTGAGAAAACGCGAGCTCAAACCGACCAGCTCCATTAATTCCTGCACGCGAGCTCTTTTTGCCGGACCGTGAGCCAATCGAAACGTCTCAATCGGCTCGCCGATAATCTGGTTCACAGTCATGCGCGGATTCAGCGATGCGTACGGATCCTGAAAGATAATTTGCAGGTGACGGCGCTGTTCACGCATCGCCGCAGGCGAAAGATGCGCGAGGTCCTGATCTCTAAACAGGATCTGACCTGAAGTCGGCTCAATCAGACGCAGGATGGCGCGACCCAAAGTTGACTTGCCGCAACCCGATTCACCAACCAAACCAAACGTTTCACCGGGATAGATATCAAGCGTGACGCCATCGACTGCCTTGACCACCTGGCTCGAGCGACTGAAGAGCAACCCGCCACCAACCGGAAAATGGACCATTAGATCTCGAATAGATATTAACGGCTTGTTTGGTTTATCTGTCATGACGCGCGACTCGACTCTGAATAAACCTCGTTCGCGAAATGGCAAAGCGACTGATGGTACGGCGTTAGCTGTACGAATGGAGGAAATTCGCTCCGGCAAATCTCTTCGGCCCGCTCGCATCGCGGCGCGAAGGGACAACCCGGCGGCAAGTGCGCCAAATCGGGTGGCAGCCCGGGAATCTGATAGAGCTTTCCCTGCTCGGCCATAGGATCGGGCACGGAACGCAGCAATCCACGCGTGTACGGATTGCCCGGTTTTTCAAAAAGCTCTTTTGTGGACGCTTGTTCGAAAATCTTGCCGGCGTACATCACGATGGTGTGGTCGGTCATGCCGGCCACTACGCCAAGGTCGTGAGTTATCAGAATCACACTGGCGCCCGTTTCCGCCTTCAACCGTTTAATCAATTCGAGGATTTGCGCCTGAATCGTGACATCCAACGCTGTAGTCGGTTCGTCAGCAATCAGTAACTCGGGTTGGCACGACAGGGCCATTGCGATCATCACTCGTTGGCGCATGCCGCCAGAGAATTCGTGTGGATAGCTGCTGGCCCGTTCGCGGGCATCGGGAATTCCCACGTGCTCCAACATTTTGATTGCATGGTCGCGCGCCTTCTGTTTGGAATAACCGAGATGCAGTCGCGTCGTCTCCATCAATTGTTTTGAGATCCGCATGAACGGATTGAGTGACGTCATCGGATCCTGGAAGATCATAGCGATTTGCCTGCCGCGAAGATTGCGAACTTCGCGCGTCGAGAGTTTCAAAACATCGCGCCCACGAAACACGACTGACCCCGAAACGATTTTGCCCGACGGCTCGGGAATCAATCGCATGATCGAAAGATTTGCGACTGATTTGCCGGAACCTGACTCGCCGACAATGCCCAACGTCTCACCTTGCTTGAGTTCGAAGCTAATGCCGTCGACGGCTTTAACCGTGCCGTCTTCGGTGTGAAAGTAGGTCCGAAGGTCTTTGACCTCAAGCAAGTTTCCGTTATTCGCACTCATTACTCTTTACTCATTACTCATTACTCATATTACTCATTACTCATCACTCATTACTCATTACTCATCACTCTTCACTGATTACTCTTTCCGCATTTGGGGATCCAGCGCATCGCGCAAACCGTCACCGACAAAGTTCAGAGAGAAAAGCATCAGCGCCATCGTCAGCCCTGGGAAAATCAACTGCCACGGATAAATGGCCAGATTCTGTGCGCCTTCAGCGGCGAGACTTCCCCAGGAAACGCGCGGCGGTCGTACACCCAGCCCCAGAAATGACAGGAACGCTTCGCTCAACATCACTGTCGGCACAGTGAGAGTGGCGTAAACAATCACCGGACCGAGCGTGTTAGGCACCAGGTGACGGAAGATGATTTTCGGCGTCGAAACTCCTGTAGCGCGTGCCGCCAAAATGAACTCCTGATTTTTCAGAGACATCACCTGGCCGCGCACAATGCGCGCCATCGTCAGCCATGAGACTGCACCAAGCGCAAAGAATAATTCCGCTAATTGGCCTGTTGGTGTCTTCGCCGGTAGCAACGCCAGCAAGACGATCACAATGATCACGTACGGCAGAGAATAAAGGACGTCGACGATTCGCATCATCAGATCATCGATCTTGCCTCCCAGATATCCTGCGGTGGCGCCGTAGGAGACTCCGATTACCAGCGACACGAGCGTCGAGATTAATGCCACCATCAGAGAGATTTGCCCTCCTGACAACACGCGCGCCAACATGTCTCGGCCGGCGTTGTCTGTACCCATCGGATGTATCCATGAACGGGCGCCACCCGGGCCCTGAAATGGCGCGAACGATTTGTTGAGGGATTCCTCGCTGGGAATTAGATCGTAGGTATAACCTGTAGCGCGCTTGATTATCGAGGGCCCAAACAGAGAGGCAAGCACAATTACAACGGTAACGATCATACTGAGAACCGCGAGCTTGTTTTTCAGCAGACGTCTCCGGGCGTCGCGCCATAACGAACTGCCGACGACGGGTTCTCCGGTCACTACCTCATGCACGTCTTCTGCCACTGCGAACTCGGGCGCTACGTGAAGGATAGGCGGCTCCGCAGCGGCCGGCGGCCGCGTTACGTTCAGCTCTCTTCTATCGTTCTGGTTATCCACACTCAGTTACGCTTGGTAAACCGCTGGCTACAGCAACCGGCCTGAAATCTCAATAGCGAATGCGCGGATCAATGAAGCCGTAGGCTATGTCTACCAATAAATTGAAAGCCAGTACCGCGATGGCAATGAACGCGACGATGCCGATGATAAGCGGCTCGTCGCGATTAAAACATGCGTTGATGAAATAATTGCCGAGCCCGGGAAGAGCAAAAACCCTTTCCACCACCACGGTCCCGGTAATCAAGAACGCCAGCGCCGGTCCAGAGAAAGAAAGTACCGGCAAGAGTCCTCCGCGCAACGCGTGTCGGGTAACCACCGCACTTTCGCTCAGACCCTTCGCGCGCGCAGTGCGAATGTAATCTGAACGCATGACTTCCAACATTCCGGAGCGGGTTAACCGCGCGATGTAGGCGATGTAAATCGCTGAAAGAGTTATCGCGGGCAAGATGATGCTTTTGCTGGGAAAGCCGTTCCAGAGGGCGGGGGGCAACCAAAATAGCGTCAGGCCGAAAACGAGCACGAGCAATGGACCGAGCACAAAATTGGGAATAGATATGCCAATCATTGCCAGCGCCATACTGGCATAGTCGAGCCATGAATTTTGTCTGAGTGCAGCGAGTGTTCCGGTAGTAATTCCGACCGCGAGCGCCAAAAGGTAAGCGCAGAGTCCCAATGCTGCCGATACGGGGAAGGCACGCCAGAGTATCTGATTGACTGATTGACCCTCGTACTTCAGCGAGCTGCCAAAATCGAACCTTATTATGTTCCACAGAACCTTGCCGTACTGTGTGTGCCACGGCTTGTTGAGTCCATACTTCTCACGCAGGTTTTGCTCGATGGCAGGCGAGAGCTTTTTCTCTCCAGTGTAGAAATTTCCAGGAGCCAGACGGATCAACCCCCAGGTGAGAGACACGATAATGAAGAGCATGGGGATAATTATGATGACGCGACGAATGATGAAACGCAGCATTCGTTAATCCTCAGCCAACCATCCTCGGCACGCTGTAATCCCACTTAGCAGAATCCCGCTCAATGTACACAAATTTCCAGGCGTGCATTGTTTGCGGATTTGGATACATGCCCTTCACGTAAGGCTTTTTCATCCAACGTGTAGCGCCAGTTGTAAGCGGTATACATGGTTGGATCTCCAGGGCCATAGCTTCTGCTTTCGCGAGCAATTGATAGCGCTTTTGTGGATCAATCGTGCGGTTCGCCTCGTCGAGTATCTCGACATATTTTGGATCCCACCAGCCAGTGCCGTTGTTTCCCGTCGGTGTGTAATAGAGCCAAAGGAAGTTGAACGGGTCCATGTAGTCCGCAATCCAACCGGTGCGAGCTATGCCTTTATAGTCGAGTTTTGATTGTGCCACCAGAAACGTCTTGAACTCCATGATTTTGATCGGAATCGCCAGCTCGATGTTTTGTTTCCACTGAGCTTGAATGAATTCCGCGACGGGAAGATTATTCCCATCAGGATTCGTGGTTAGCTCGACTTGATCGGAAGGAAACTTCTTAGGATCAAACTTCCCGGAGCCATCTTTGTAGCCAGCTTCAGCAAGCAACCGCTTCGCTTTTTCGGGATCGAACGGATCGCCTTTCGGCTGTGGATATCCCGGGAAAATGCCTTCGGGAGTCAATGCCGTCAGCGGCTTGATGTGTCGCCAGGCCGCCAGCGCCCGTTTGTCGATGGACATGTTGAGCGCTTTGCGCACTCTTACGTCGCTGGTCGGACCTTTCGTGGTATTGAACAGGAAGTAATCGATAGCAGCTTCAGGAGCGTCCATGAAATCCTTCATCGGACTGATCTCGTCGAGCCATGCGGCTGGCACACTATGATTCAGCATTGCGTCGAGCTCGCCCGCTTTGTACAAATTCATAATCGTAGCGTTGTCCTGAAGCGCGAAGAACGTTATTCCGTCCAGCTTTACATTAGCCGCGTCCCAGTACATCGGATCACGAACAGTTACTATACGATCGTAAGGCTTATGCGACTGAAGCTTGAACGGACCACTGGTGACAATATTGCTCGGGTCAGTCCAGGCATTTCCAAATTGTTCGATCGTCTTTTCGTGTACTACGCGGAAGAACTGGTGCGGCATCAGGCTGATAAAAAAAGGCGCGGGCTGAGTCAGCGAAATACGCAGTGTGTAGTCGTCAACCGCTTCAAGTCCGACATCGCCTGGCTTCACGGGGACAAATTCCTTTCCAGCGATGGCATTTTTGAGTTTTGGGTTCGCATCCAATGCCTTCTTTCGCCCCTTTTCGTCGCCGGGTAACACAACTCTGTCAGGTGAATGCATGAATCGATGAAAAGGCGTATCGGTGCCCGGGGTCTTCTCTTCAGGAATCGGAGGGTATTCGGACGCGATAGAATCGACGGGCTTGGAACTTAGCGGTTTCTTCGCTTGTTCAGCTTCGTCGCTAAAATCCTTTTCGAGGAGAAATTGCCCGTTCGCATCACGAACAAAGACGCCACCTTCGTTGTAGCCTTCAGCATACTTAATATAGTAAGCGAGCGATGCGTTACGCGCGGCCAACTCCGGCGACAGGCCGCGACGAATCGTATATACAAAATCACGCGCGGTAATGGGATCGCCATTTGAGAAGCGCGCGTCCTGACGCAGATGAAAAACGAATTCGGAGGAATCCTTGTTTACTTCCCAGCGTTCGGCCAGTTCGGGAATTGGCGCCGTTGTCTTGGGATCGTACTCGGTGAGCCCGGAATAAAGCGCCATGCAAATTCGAGCTTCGGGCTGACCTGTGGGAATCTGTGGATCGAGAGATTCGGGCTCAGAACCGGAAACGTATCGCAGCACGTTGGCTTGCGGCGGCTTAGTCTTACCGAAGAACGTTTCTTTTGCGGATGTAGCACAACCAGCGGCAATTATGGCGAGCAGAAAGATCCGGGCGAATCCGGTTAAGCGCGATGAAGAATGCGACATATTACTTCCTCCCAAACCCACTCTGCGCGCAGGGTTCCAGTTCCAGGGGCTGAGCTCAACTTAGCACTTACCTTTGATCGAGGCAAAGTGTTGTTTTTCTTCATTAGTCCTCTTCATTTAGCCTGGCGACTCCAGGCTTTGCAATTGTCGAAACACCGCTTCGGTTTGTTGTCGGGCAGAATCAAAACCATCGGACGTGTCAATCAGAAAATTTGCATAGCGCTTTTTCTCTTCCTGCGGCATCTGGGAAGCGATTCGCTGTTCCGCTTCCTCGCGCGAAAGACCGTCACGGGACATCAGACGCTGCAACTGCACTTCAGGCCGGCAATGAACAACGATTAGCTTATCAAAGCGCCGGTACCCGCCGGACTCTATAATTAGCGCCGCATCGATCACGACAATGCCGCTCGGATCTTCTGTTTCCCAGAGTCGTAGTTGATCATCTTGCTCGGCAATGATGAACGGATGCAGGATCGAGTTCAGGCGCTTTCGTTGTTGTTCATCGGAAAATACCATCGCACCGAGTTTGGACCGATCGAGACCGCCGTCTTCGCGCAAGACCTCTGCTCCGAAAGCTTCGACTACTGCTCTCAGGCCCGGCGTGCCTGACGCCACTACTTCGCGCGCTGTCGCATCCGCGTCCAGAACGCGGCAACCAAGCCCGCCAAGCACACCCAGAACGAACGATTTACCAACCGCAATCGACCCGGTGAGTCCCACTTTCAGCATGGCTGTAAGGGCGGGGGGCTTGTCCCCACCCTCACCTTCTGGCAGGGACAAGCCCTGCCCCTACAAACCTCTTCGCCACTTTGCAGCCTGCAAAGTATTTCGCATTAACATGGCCACGGTCAGTAAACCAACGCCGCCGGGCACCGGCGTGCGAAGCCCGGCGACTTCATCAGCCTCTGCGGGATGAACATCGCCCACCAGCGTGTATCCGCGACGCTCGATCGCTTCAATCCTCTTCTTGGCCTCGTCGCCAAAAACTGCCCGCGCTTCATCCGTATCGGTCATTTTGTTGACGCCGACATCGATTACCGTAGCTCCGGGTTTGATAAAGTTGCCGCGGATAAAAGCAGGACGGCCAATCGCTGCCACGAGAATGTCCGCTTGCCGTGTTACGGACGGCAAGTCATGCGTCCGCGAATGACAAATTGTCACAGTCGCGTGACGTTGTAACAGCAGACTAGCGACCGGCCGTCCCACAATCTGGCTGCGACCAACAACGCAAGCATTCGCTCCCGCGATTTCTATTTTGTTTCGTTCGAGTACTTCGATAATTCCCGCCGGTGTACAGGGTACGAAACGCGGCCGGCCCATCGCCAGCAGGCCGACGTTGACTGGATGGAACCCGTCAACATCTTTCGTCGGATTAACTGCTTCAATAATCGTTGCCTCGTCGATTTGTTTTGGGAGTGGCAGTTGTATAAGGATTCCGTCAACGTCTTGCCTTTGATTCAGCTCACGGATAAGCTCAAGTAACTCCTCTGTCATTGTTGAGCTCGGCAGCCTATGCTGCTCCGAAGCAATCCCAACTTCATCACAAGCCCGCACCTTGTTTCGCACGTATACGGCTGAGGCATCATTATCGCCCACCAGGACCGCGGCAAGACAAGGTTTCAGGCCACTAGTTTGCGAAAGCGCCTGAACTTCAGCCGCGACTTCTTTTTTGATTTGCTCGGCGGTGCTTCGACCGTCAAGGATCGCGGCGCGTTCTGCTCTTATCGAAACCATTCGCGGCAATCGTAACACACAACCGCGTGCGCTTTGTTTGATTTTGAGCCTGCGCTTGAGCCCTCGACGCAAACCCGTTAACCTAGTTCTTCTCCCGGAACCAAAACACGGAGTGATAACATTGACAATGATGCCCCGCGCTGTAATCAACCGACGAAGAGCTCTTCGTTTCGTAATTCTTTTTCTTTGCCTTGCTTCGATAGGGCTTGCATGTCGCCCACGCCGCTCAGCAAACGAAAAGCGATACGAACTTAAAGGCAAAGTTGTCGCCGTAAATAAAACTGAAAGCACGATAACTATCGCTCATGAAGACATTGTGGGTTACATGCCAGCGATGACGATGCCTTTCAAGATCAAAGATAACGCGTCGCTCGAGATCCTTGCGCCGGGCGATCAGGTGAGCGCCACCCTGGTCGTGGATAATGTTTCATCCTGGCTTGAAGACCTTGTGATTACTAAAGAAGCCGTCGTCGATCCCAACGCCAAATCGAGCGATGGCATAACTGAGCCAAAGCCCGGCGACGAAGTTCCCGACTTTGGTTTAGTGAACCAGGATGACAAGCGCATTCACCTCGGGCAATACCGCGGTAAAGCGCTGGTACTGACCTTTGTGTACACCCGATGTCCGCAGCCGGATCAGTGCACATTGATGAGCAATAATTTCGCCGCCATCGATCAGGAGTTACAAAAGCAGCCCGAGCTTTACGAGAAGACGCACCTTCTGACGATTAGTTTCGATCCTGAGTACGATACACCTAAAGTTCTGCGAAGTTACGGGGCGGCGCATAGCGGCCGCTATTCCGACGAGACCTTTCAGCACTGGGAATTCGCGACCGGAAGCAAAGATGAAGTGAAAGGCATCGCCCAGTACTTCGGACTGCGCTATTTTCACGACACGGAATCAGGAGAGGAGCAGGTGATCCATTCTCTGCGAACGGCAGTCATCAGTCCGGATGGCAAGGTCGTCAAACTTTATCGAGGAAACGAGTGGAAGCCGGAACAGATCGTGAGCGACCTGCAATCACTCTTCAAAGCAACCTCCTAAGCGAGGCTCGAGCATTGCATGTGGTTAGTTGAACGAATTTTGTCTGTATAGTTTTGTTGCAGGTTAGGAATCGAATACCAACCACGGAAGGGAAGGCAAGACATGCCGGCTAGAAAAACGAGCAAGAAGGTAACGTCGAGTAAGTCCAGCTCCTCACGAGCTACAAGTAGGAAGGGCGGCACTAGGAAATCCAGTAAGAAACGAGGCTCTGCAAAGAAGCGCCCCACCGCCATTCTCAAGAAAGCGAAGAAAGTTGCGCGCGCAGCAGCGGTCGGCGCTGCACTCGGAGCGGCAGCCGGTGCCGTTAAAGGAGCCGTGGAAGAAGGCACAAAAGCTGCCGGCACCGGAACAATCGGCGAAACAGAAATCAAAGTAAAGAAGTAGCTGCGCGAAGTAGTGGTTCAGTTTGAGGTGGCACGCGCATCCTGCGCGTGGTTTCACGGGCGAGACGCCCGTGTCACTTGTTCAAACTGAACCAGTAGCTGCGCGATATAGCTCGGGATGGGTTCGTCTCTCAGAATTAGCCACGCCGGAATACGCCGGTGAACCTTCACCAAATCTGGCACCGCTTATCCGGCGGCCGCACCATTGGGTCCCCTTCCTTGCAACCAAAAGCCTGGGCGAACATGGGCATATTAGAGAGTGGGCCGTTCACACGGAAGCGAGCCAGCGGATGCGGATCTGTCGCGACTCGCAATCGCGCCGCCTCAGGCCGAATGCTACCGGCCCAAATTTGCGCATAGCCAAGAAAGAAGCGCTGCTCGGGCGTAAAACCTGCAATAACCGGTGGCCGTGGCTTCCTCTCCAGTGATTTCTGATACGCGGCATACGCCAGCGTCAGGCCACCAAGGTCCGCAACCGATTCGCCCACCACGAGCTTGCCGTTTTGATGAAGACCCGGCTCGACTTCGTATTCGTCGAATTGCTTCACGACGCAATCAGTTCTCGCATTGAACTTCTTGAAATCATCCTGCGTCCACCACATTACCAGGTTTCCGTCCGCGTCGAACTTCGCGCCAGAGTCGTCGAAGCCATGCGTCATTTCGTGACCAATGACGGCGCCGATCCCGCCATAGTTGAACGCGTCGTCCGCCTTCGGATCGTAGAAGGGCGGCTGCAGAATTCCCGCGGGAAAAACGATCTCGTTTAGCGACGGATTGTAATAAGCATTCACCGTCGGCGGCGTCATTCCCCACTCAGTCTTATCGACCGGCTTGCCAATCTTGCCCAGATTGCGTCTGAACTCGAATTCTCCCGATGAAACAGCGTTGTTGTAGTAAGGGCCGCGACTGATTTGAAGCGCTTCATAATCGCGCCACTTGTCCGGATAACCGATCTTGCGAATAAAGGCCTCCAATTTGGCCGTTGCTTTCTGGCGTGTTTCAGCGCTCATCCAACTCAGCGTCGTAAGATCGTCATGCAGCGCGGCAATCAGATTTTTCACCATCTGTTGAGCACGAACACGGGCGGCGGGCGTGAATGTCTTCTCGACATATAGTTGCCCCAGCGCTTCGCCCAGGGCGCGGTCCGTTGAGGCCACACAGCGCCGCCACCGTGGCAGCATCTCCTGGGTCCCCTGCATGTACTTGCCATTGAACTTGAAGTTCTCTTCGACAAACTTTGACGACAGGTTCGGCGAAGCGGAGTTAACCAGATGCCAGCGTAGGTAAGTCTTCCAATCGTAGATCGGCGTTGACTTCAGAAGCTTGTCGGCAGCTTTGAAGAAGTCAGGCTGCCCAAACGTTGATTTTGCCGACCTCGGGCAGGTTGATCGTGCGAAAGTAAAGTGTCCAATCAAAGTCAGGAGTCAGGGCGATAAGCTCTGACTTCGTCATAGGATGATAGTTTGCTTCAGGTGTTCGGCGCTGCACACGAGTGGCAGAGTTCTCGGCCAGGCTCGTCTCAATCTTCATCACCGCTTGCGCTTCAGCAGCCGCGCGGTCAGGCGGGTCTCCAAGTAATTGAAGGGTGCGCGCCACGTGCTTCAGATATTCATCACGCGTCCGCCGAGACTTCTCGTCGTCTTTCGTGTAGTAGTCGCGGTCCGGCAGGCCCAAGCCACCCTGTACAGCCTGGGCAATCACAGCCGTCGAGTTTTTGAAGTCCTGCGCCGCGCCAAATCCGAACAGCGCCGGAATACGATGCGTGTGAAAACGCGCAATTTCTTCTTCAACTCCCAGCAGGTCTCTGATTTGATCGATGCGCTGTAATTCCGCTTCGAGCGGCTTCGCGCCTTCAGCTTCGATTCTGGGTTCGTCCATGCAACTCTGATAGAAGTCTGCGATCTTTTGTTCGTTGCTGCCCGCCTTAAGGTTAGGTTTCTTGACGAGAGCATCGAGAATTCCACGAAGGACCTCGAGATTCCCTTCATCCAGCATTTCGAACCGACCCCAACGCGAGTACGCAGGTGGAATTGGATTGCGCGCTATCCAACCACCGTTGGCATACTGAAAGAAGTTTGCACAAGCCGAGACGCTCTTATCGATGCTTGAAATGTCGAAGCCTTGACCCGCCGGCGCTATGGCCGGCGAATAAAATAGAGAGGTCTCGTTCGCAGCATGAGTTGGTCGACTTGACGGTAACATCAGAGTCGCCGCACAGACAGCGAATAATACAAACCACAGTTTTGCGCAACGCATGGAAATCACTCCCTTCGAGAGACTTTCTTGCCTAATCGATAAGTTGATTCGGGGGTTGTTGACCGCATTTTACTGCGGCCGTGCGGCGTTGGAAAGCCTAACTCTTGAGCTTCTTGATTTCGTCGGTCAGCACGGGCAGGACTTCGAACAGATCGCCGACGATGCCGTAATCGGCAATATCGAAGATCGGTGCTTCAGGATCTTTGTTGATAGCGACAATCGTTTGCGAGTTCTTCATTCCCACTAAATGCTGAATCGCCCCAGAGATACCGACCGCAACGTACAATTTGGGAGCGACAGTTTGGCCCGACGACCCGATCTGCCGATCGATTGGCAACCACTCAGCGTCGCATATCGGGCGCGAGGCAGCCAAATCTCCGCCAAGCGCTTCAGCCAGTTTTTGGGCGAGCGCGATGTTGTCTTTGCTCTTAATGCCGCGGCCGACAGCGACAATTACATCTGCCTTGCTGAGATCGACCGCTTGTTTAACTTCCTGAAACGGCGCTTCCGGCTTCATGCGGACCTCGCCAATTTCAACTCGCATCGTTTCGACCGCAGCACCGCTGCCCTTCACTGCCTGGTCGCCCCGGAACGCGCCTGACTGGAACGTTACAAACAGCGGTGGCTGGTCATCAGAAATAACATCTGCGTCCAGCTTGCCAAGAAAAATACGTCGTGTGAACGTTGCCTTGCCGCTGTCAACATTCATGCGGATGCAATCACTAACCAAGCCTTTGCCAAAGCGGGCGGCAAGCTTGGGAGCAAAGTCCCTTACCAGGTAGGTATGGCTCATGATCACATATTGGGGTGACACGGTTCGTACGACTTGCTCCATCGCGGCGGCATAAGCGTCGGGCGTATATTCGGCGAGCTGCGGATGATCGATATAAGTAACCTTAGCGACATCATAGCCAGCGATGTCTTGCGCTAAGGTCTGAGCGTCCGAACCCAGGACAACAGCCGTCACTTGCTGGCCGGTGTCAGCTGCAAGTTTCTGGGACGCAGCAATGGCTTCAAGCGACGTCTTGTTCAGAGCGCTCGCTTTATGTTCGATGAAAACCAGGATTACGTTACCCATCGCTTCTGTCTGATGACCATCCTTGTGCATGTGTTTAGAGTCGGGCTAATGCCCGACGAGCGGGCAGTAGCCCGCTCCTAAACCCGTTCAGAGCTTTCGCGCACAAATAAGATGTAATCTGATTGCAGGGGCTCGCCACCATCTTCGCGGATCGACAGCGCTACTTGCCCGCGATGATACATCGAGTGATTCATGACGTGTGTGAGCACGTCACGGCTGGATGCTGCATACTTGCTTCCGGCGAGCGTTTCATAATTGCCGACCACGTCGAGCTGTGCCTCCGTCAAGGTCCGAATATATTGATGATAGCCGGCAAGACTTTCTTCAATTAGATCTTTACAGTGCGTCAAAGGGAGCTCGGGGAAAAAGTCACTCGGAACATTCTTGATTTCTTCTCGCCGCAGACGTGCGAGCCAGAGCCTTTCGACTAGTAACACATGCGCCAGGGCGCGCGCCGCGCGCGAGCTGGGACTCTTCATGGTACGCAGCGATTCCAGAGGACGCCGGTTGGCCCAATCGTTATAGGCCAGTTTGCGCCGAATTAGATCCAAGGTTTCCATTGGTTAGTTGCGATTAAGTTCCCTTAAGGCGGTGACGAACTTGTCATTGTTTGTATTTCAGCTCAAATCACACGAGCTTCCGTACGAAGCTTCTCTGCCAGCTCAACGGCGCCTTTTTTGGCGTCGCCGTTGCCGAGGAATTGAGTCTGCTTGGATTTCTGCGGCAGGTAAATCTTTTCAATTCGCTGGTGCGAAGGTCGATTCACAATTTCGGCGGCCGGCGTAACTTCCTTAATTTCTTTCTTCTTTGCTGCCATGATTCCCTTCAGCGTCGCGTAACGAATCTGACTGATGCCGGATTGAATCGTGAGCAGCGCCGGCGGCGGCATCGTGTACCACTGATACCACCCGCTTTCGAGCTCGCGCTTTACGCGAAGCTCTGCGCCGCTGGCATCAATTTCAATCACAATCGTCGCGTGTGGCAATCCTAAAAGCTCAGCCAGTATGACGCCCGTCTGCGCATAGCCGTAGTCATCCGACTGCAAGCCGGTCATTATCAAGTCGGCCTGTTCCCCGCGAATGGCGTCGGCCAACACGCTGGCGGCGGCGAATGGTGATAAATGCCCGACGTTGTCGCCCACAACGTGAATTGCGCGATCTGCGCCTCGGGCCAGCGCGTCTTTGATTACGCTCTTCGCGCGTTGCGGGCCCATCGAGCAAACGACAACTTCGCCCCCAACCTTTTCCTTGATGCGAAGGGCTTCCTCGAGCGCGTAGCCGTCTGATTCATTTAGTTCGAACGAGAGATCGGCTTCCTCGATCCAGGTCGACTCTTTATTGATTCGCAGGATGGCGTCCTTGTTCGCGACCTGCTTCATTAAGACCAGAATCTTCATATTAAAGCCGCCTCGTTTAGTGGTGGGCTTACTGCCCGGCCACTAAACCATCGGCGGGCGGTAGCCCGCCCCTAAACGTCAACGGTGACTATTCCTCGTATCGCTTGAACAACACGGCGGCGTTTGTGCCGCCAAATCCAAAGCTATTTGAAAGCGCGTAGTTCACGTGTGCTTGACGCGCCTGGTTGGGAACGTAATCCAGATCACAATCGGGATCCGGCGTGACATAGTTAATTGTCGGCGGCAACATTCCTCGATCAATCGCCAGCACAGAAAAGACCCCTTCGACGCCGCCCGCCGCGCCCAGTAGATGTCCGGTCATAGACTTCGTCGAGCTAATCGCCACTTTGTAAGCATGTTCCCCGAATGTCTTCTTAATTGCCATCGTTTCGAACTTGTCGTTATAGGGTGTCGATGTTCCGTGCGCATTGATGTAGCCGATTTGCTGCGGCTTTACCCCGGCATCGTCCAGAGCTTTTTGCATCACGCGGACGGCGCCTGAGCCGCTGTCGTCAGGCATCGTTATGTGAAAGGCGTCGCCCGTCATCCCGTAACCAACTATCTCGGCGTAAATTCGTGCGCCGCGACGGCGCGCAAACTCGAGCTCCTCCAGAATCAGGATCCCCGCGCCTTCACCAATCACGAAGCCATCGCGATTCAATTCGAAAGGTCGGGATGCATGCGCGGGATCTTCGTTGCGGGTGGAAAGGGCGCGCAGAGCTGCAAAGCCTGCTACGCTCATTGGCGTGATTGCAGACTCAGCGCCGCCGCAAATCATGGCCTCAGCATCGCCCCGCTGAATGATCTTGAAGCTGTCCCCGATTGCGTGCGCGCCGGCCGAGCATGCGGTCGCGGTCGCCGAGTTTGGACCCTTGGCGTTGTGACGAATTGAAACCTGGCCGGAAGCAAGGTTGACGATTGCGGACGGAATAAAGAATGGTGAAACGCGGCTCGGGCCATCCTTCAAGAGCTTTTCATGTTCGCGCTCGATGGCCCAGAAATCGCCGATTCCGCTGCTTATATAAGTTCCGACGCCTTCAGAAACTTCATCGGTAATCTTCAATCCGCTATTATCGACGGCTTCCTGCGCGGCCGCGACTGCGTAATGAATGAAGGCGCCCATCTTGCGCGCTTCTTTCTTTTCAATATAGTTAAGCGGATTGAAATTCTTTACTTCGCACGCGAAGCGAGCAGCAAACCGCGCAGCATCGAACTTTTTGATGTAGTCCGCGCCGCTTCGGCCTTCCATCAGCGCGGTCCAGGTGGTCTCGACTGAGTTGCCGACAGGCGTAACCAGTCCGAGGCCGGTAACGACGACGCGACGATTCAAAGTGAACAACTCCTCCTGTGAGAGGTTACCAATGACAAACGACGACAAGCACTTGGCCTGAGTTCATCCGTCAGAATTAACCCGTCACTTCCCTTTGTGCTGATCGATATAGTTGTAGGCGTCGCGCACACTCTGAATCTTTTCGGCGTCCTCGTCGGGAATTTCAATGCCGAACTCTTCCTCAAAACGCATCACCAACTCAACCGTGTCGAGAGAGTCGGCGCCGAGGTCATCGATGAACCGGGCGTTCGGCGTGACTTCATTTTCGTCAACCCCAAGCTCATCGACGATTATCTGTTTCACTTTTTGCTCAATCTCTGGATCGGGCATTCGTTTGCTCCTCTGTGAAAATTGTAGAACCTACCAAATCTTCAGGCGCTGAGCGCCTGCCGGGCTGCGCGCAGACTGGCCTCGTCCTCGACGTTCACACAGCGTGCACTGCGATCAATCTGGCGCACTAAACCACTTAAGACTTTTCCGGGTCCAATCTCAATAAAGGTTTGTACACCTTGGCTAATCAAAAATTCAACTGATTCAAGCCATCGGACCGTTTGCGACACCTGACGGACGAGCGACTCGCGTGCGCCAGGTCCGTTTCTGATGGCCCTGGCATCTACATTCGTGACAATTGGCGTCCTCAAATCTTTGAACTCAATTCGTTGCAAGTCGACTGACAGTCGATCCTGCGCCGGCTTCATCAATGCGCAATGAAAAGGTGCACTGACGTTGAGCTTTATCGCGCGCCGCGCGCCGCGCTGCTTAAGCAAACCAATCGCGCGATCAATAGCCGCCGTGTCGCCTGCAATAACTACCTGCTCCGGCGAATTGATGTTAGCAGCGTTGCAAACCTGTCCCTGGCTTGCTTCTTCGCAGGTGGCGATAACGACTTTCAGGTCGGCGCCGAGAATCGCAGCCATACTTCCCTCGCCTCTCGGCACGGCTTCCTGCATGTAGCGTCCTCGCGCACGCACCGTTTTTACGGCATCCGCCAACGAAAGCGAGCCTGCCGCTACCAAAGCCGAGTATTCACCCAAGCTGTGGCCGGCGACGAAGTCAGGACTCTGAAAGCGCTGAGACTCCATTGTCCGCAATGCCGCCACCGACACGCTCAGAATCGCCGGCTGCGTGTTTTCCGTCAACTGTAATTGGTCATCCGGACCGCTGAAACATAACTCGGAGAGCGGAAAACCGAGAGCACTGTCTATTTCTTCAAAGACCTTCCTGGCCGCCGGAAATTTTTCGGCCAAATCCTTTCCCATGCTCGCATACTGCGAGCCCTGGCCGGGAAAAATGTAAGCAATTGCCGATTGCCGATTGCCGATTGCCAATTTTCGACCCTAAACGTTCCTAGCGAAAACCGGGACGATGCGCGGATTTCTGAACATCAATCGGAAATCGGCAATGGGCAGTCGGCAATGAAATCACCATCGCATCACTACTCCGCCCCAGGTGACGCCGCCACCGAAAGAAGCCATTAGAATCACGTCTCCCTGGTGGACACGTCCCGTTTCGACGCATTCATCGAGACCGATTGGAATGGAAGCAGATGATGTGTTTCCATGCATAGCAATGTTCGAATAGACTCGAGTACTGTCAACATCTAACTTGGCTGCAACAGCGTCCGTTATGCGTTGATTCGCCTGATGGGGAATGAAAAGCTTCACGTCTTCGGTTTTCAATCCGGCTTCGTCGAGCACTTCGCGCGAAATGTCGGCCATCGATCGAATGGCAACCTTGAACACCTCGTTTCCTTTCATCTTAAAGAAGTGATCGCCACGCGCGATCGTCTCGGCGGTAAACCCGCCCTTGGTTCCACCCCCGGGAGCGTAAAGCTGCTCTTCATAACGGCCGTCTGAGCGAATCTTTGCGGCCAGAATCCCGCGATCACTTTCAACCGGAGCGAGGATCGCTGCGCCCGCGCCATCGCCGAATAAGACACAAGTCGAACGGTCGGTGTAATCAACGTATCGGGTCAGAATCTCCGCTCCTATTACCAAGACGTACTTGGCTTGCCCGCCACGAATCATCGCATCCGCCACCGATAATCCATAGAGAAAGCCTGAACAAGCCGCGACAATATCCATCGCCGCTCCATTGTTCGCGCCCAACTGCGCCTGAATCAAACAAGCGGTGGAGGGTAGAATTTGATCCGGCGTGACGGTAGCGCAAAGGATAAGATCGATTTCCCTGGCATTGATGCCTGCGCGTTCGAGAGCTTCGTGCGAAGCCTGCACGGCGAATTGCGAAGTGTACTCTCCAGGCGCGGCTTTGCGCCGCTGTTTGATGCCGGTACGTGTGGTAATCCACTCGTCCGAAGTGTCGACAAGCTTTTCCAGATCGGCATTCGTCAGAATACCTTTTGGATACGAATGACCGGTGCCAAGAATACCTGCGTTGACTTTGGACATCTATAACCTTTGCGCTTGAAGAGCCTCCGTTTAGGCGCAGGACTTATCCGGCGAACGCTGCACAAGTGCTTCTGCTAGATGACGGAGTTGAACTTTCACGCAGTCTGTTCGACTTGAAGGATTTCGCGGCCTTTATAGTAGCCGCATTTTGGGCATACGCGATGCTGCATCCGTGGCTCCTGGCAATTTGGGCAGACGACGGTCTGCGGCGCTCTCAGGGCATCGTGTGCTCTACGCTTGCCGCGACGTGCTTTTGAGTGACGACGTTTTGGATTTGGCATAATTACTCCGGATTCTTAAATCTAGATTCCAAACTTGAATTCGCTTTGCTGTACTTTGTGGTTTGAACTTTGTACTTTGAAATCCTAATTTCAAGACCGGTATTACGACCAAAGTACAGGACAAAGTACAAAGAGCAAACTACAGAATTACATTTGCAACTCTTTCAGTCCCTGCCATCGCAAATCGATCTCTTTCGTTTCGCATTGACAGCTCTTCACATTTCTATCGACTCCGCAGACGGGACACAACCCCCGGCAATCCTGACGGCACAATATGTGGCCGGGCACTGCCAGCAGAATCTCCTCGCGCACGAGGTCAGCCAATTCGATCGCTTCGCCGTCAAAGACCGCTAAATTCAAGTCCTCTTCCCGCAATTCATGTTGTTCCTCAGCACGCCAACTCACCGCAGAAACAAACCGCTCGGCAAATTCTGAACGAATCGGCAACACTACCGGCTGCAAACAACGGCCACAAGTGGCCTCGATCTTCGCTTCCAACTCTCCGCGCAACTCGACTTCATTATCGTTGCGCCGGATCCGGCCACAAACCTTTGCTGGTTCAATGAGCCGGATGTCACTTTCACCCAGCGGCAACTCACTACTCTCGTAAACCTGCGAGAATTTGCCGTCCAGCTCCTCGAGCTTGTCAATCTCAATCCGCATAGCTGCAGCCCTCTGAGTCACATAGAATACGTCAGGGGGCTAAGCGCAAAAGTGCTAATTATAACCGTGAGTAAGATGGTGTCAAAGCGGGTCAACCGTTTCTGCTCGCCTTGCGTGCTGTTTTCCGGGGCTTCCTTTCCTTGCGCGCTGGACGCTGACCGTCCGTTGTTTTCTCATGCAGCTTGTCGCATTCGGCACGCCACATCAATTCCAGACGGCCATTATCGACAACTCCACACTCGTTAAGGATCTCGATCAGGCTCTTAACCAGAGCATGGTTCGTATAGGCCGTTTCGGACTGACGGAGGAGCAGTTTGAGCCCGTGCTCGAGCCGCTCGGCCAGACGCGCCAGCGTGTTCTCAAGAATCGTCAGCCGCTCGAGCAAGTGCTCTTCATTGGGAGTGGTTTTAGCCGTGTCCACGCGAGCTGATGGCGGTTGGACGACAATCATCAGCCTGGTCCCGCAGCGCAGACAGAATTCCTGGCCCAGCGGATTAGCCGCCCGGCACTTCTGACAAAAATGAGAAATCATTCGTTGATGCATTATTAATGTCCGACAAACTTCAGTTTGTCGCTTGCTGCTTTAACTCCCTCTCCCTCCGGGAGAGGGTTGGGGAGAGGGACTTAAGGCTCGCGCCTATCATCAGCTACGCCCCTCTTCCCCGGCCCTTCTCCCAGAGGGAGAAGGGAGAAAGACCAAAAACAACTGCCAACTGACGCGTAACCACTGACTTGTTCAAAGATTCCTGAAGTTGCTGGACGTCAATATTCATAGTCAGTATTCATAAAAGCCGCGACCCGACTTTTTCCCTAACCAGCCCGCATCGACATAACGTTTAAGCAACGGACAAGCCCGATATTTCGAGTCGCCGAAACCATCATGTAGCACGTTCATAATCGCAAGGCAAACGTCCAAGCCAATGAAATCCGCAAGCGCCAGCGGGCCCATCGGATGATTCATACCCAGCTTCATGATGCCATCGATGCTCTCGCGCGTCGCAACGCCCTCGTGCAAGGCGAAGATAGCTTCATTAATCATCGGCATCAACACCCGATTGGAGATGAAGCCAGGCGAGTCCTGGCACTCCAGCGGAATCTTGCCGAGTTTCCCACTAAGCCCACGTGTCTTTTCATAGGTATCATCGGAAGTTGCCGCTCCGCGAATAATTTCCACCAGCTTCATTACCGGAACTGGATTCATGAAATGCATTCCGATCACTTTATCTGGTCGCCGCGTGACTGCGCCAAGCCTCGTGATTGAAATGGATGAAGTATTCGAAGCGAGGATTGCATTTGCGCTTGTTACTTCCTCGAGTGATTTGAAAACTTCGCTCTTGATCGGAAACTCCTCGGTCACCGCTTCGACTACGATGAATGCATCGCTGAGCGTGCCAATGTCTGTAGTCGTGCGTATTCTGGCCATGATTGCGCGCTTTTCATCTTTGCTGAGCCGTTCTTTATCAACATCGCGCTGCAAGCTTTTGTCTATGGAATTCATGCCGCGTGCCAGGAAATCCTGCGCGATATCACGCAGTACGACATCGTAACCAGCACGCGCAGCCACCTGCGCAATACCAGCGCCCATTGTGCCTGCTCCCACTACTCCGAAAACTTCGCTCATCGACTTCGTTCGCGGCGCTGCCTTTCCGATGTGCGGAAAGGTTCTGCCTTTCCTGGCAATATCTTCTAATTCTCTCGCGGGCGGCTATGGGTGCTCGGGGAACATTCTACTTGACCCGCCTGGCCCAATTCACCAGCGGCTGCGCGCCGCGTAGTGCATCCTGCAGTTCATCTTCGCCGGCCGATGACGCATTGCCGCCGTAAAGTTTAGCCCCACCCTCGCTCTTGAAGAACTTCAGCGTATAAATACCGAGCGCTGTCCCTATCGGAATGTTGACCAGCGAAATTATCGCCAGGATAATTCCTGCCGGCTTGACCCACCTCCTGCGCTTCAGCAAACCATATCCCACGAATATGGGAAGCAGACCGACTGCGATCAGCAGCACGATGAATGCGACAATTGCGATGATGCTCCAGAACGTCGTGATTGAAAATGTACGCGGTGATGTGATGCCGATGACAAATACTAACAAGGCCAGGCCTGCCAGAGTTAGTCCATGCATAGCGCCATAGATAAAATGCAGCGTGGCCAGCGTCTTGTTGTGTTCTTCGGCGGTCACGGCGTTGTCTTTATCTGTTCGACCACGCGCTGTGCAAATCTTGTAGCTATCGATATCGATGGAGCATAGACCCTTCCTTCTACATTTTCCTTACGAAAGAAAATCATCGGCCAGGCTTTGCTTCGTGGATTAGTCCACATGTAGTTCTCGTCGGCGATATTGGGCAACCGTGTCTTAACCGCCTTTTTTCGTCTCGTATCGTCGAAGTCAGCGACCAGAGCAGCAAACACCCCCCGCGCATCTTCGGCTTTTTTCCAGATAGATATTTCTATTGCTGCTTGCTGATTCCCGGCTCGAAAAACTATTGACTCGTGAAGCGGAGCATTCGTCTTATCCCACAAAATCTGATCAATCTTCCATCTTGGTTCCTTTTTGTTGAACGTGCTTTCGACTTTCGAAAACAGCTCAGGCTTCTCTTGGGCTAACACCACATTCGACCAACACACGAGAAGCAACACCGGCAGAACCGCATTTCGCTTCATCTGAATTCGCTGATTATCTGAGCTAATAGGAATCATGCTGAACTGGCTCATCGCTCAATAGCCATAGCCACCGCGTTCCCTCCGCCCAGGCATAGTGCAGCTATTCCACGATGAGCATTGCGGCGCTTCATTTCGTAGAGCATTGTCGTCAGAATTCGCGATCCTGATTGTCCGATTGCGTGGCCCAGCGCCACCGCACCGCCATTGACGTTCACTTTTTCCGGATCCAAATCGAGCTCGCGCGTTATCGCCACCACTTGCACTGCAAAAGCTTCGTTCAATTCCATCAGATCGACTTCATTTAGCGACCAGCCCGTCTTCTGCAAGAGTTTTCGAATTGCTTCGACCGGCGCCATCATTACCAGCTTTGGCTCGATGCCCGAAGTCGCTTGCGCGACAATTCTCGCCAATGGCTCAGCGCCAAGCGAGCGTGCCCGTTCCGCCGCAGTCACGACGACTGCGGATGCGCCATCGTTTAAGCCGGGAGAATTTCCTGCGGTAACGGTGCCGCCTTCTTTGAATGCGGGTTTAAGTTTGCCCAGTGCTTCAATCGAAGTGTCCGCCCGTACCGGCTCGTCGGTGTCGAAAATAATCGGCGACCCTTTCTTCTGTGGAATTTCGATCGGTAAAATCTCGTCCTTGAACCTTCCTGAGTTGATCGCTGCGCTCGCTTTGCGATGAGAATTCAAGGCGTATTCGTCTTGCTCCGCGCGCGACACCTGAAACCGCTCTGAGACTACTTCGCCTGTGCATCCCATATGCTGATCGTCGAATGCGCACCAAAGGCCATCGTTGATCGCTGAATCCATAATCGTACCGTGCCCCAGACGATAACCCTCGCGGGCTTTTGAGAGCAGGTATGGCGCGTTCGACATAGATTCCATGCCACCGGCAACGACGACTTCGGTATCGCCGAGCTGCACGCCTTGTGCCGCTAGCATTACGGCCTTCAGGCCGGAACCGCAAACCTTGTTCACTGTCACGGCGGAAACCGTATCGGGTAGCCCACCACGCAACGCGGCCTGCCGTGCTGGGTTCTGACCGAGTCCTGCCTGAATCACGCATCCCATGATCACTTCGTCAACGTCTTCTGATTTAATCCCGGCCCGCTTCACCGCTTCTCGCACAACCAAGGCACCGAGATCGGTTGCCTTAAAAGTTTTCAGCGCGCCCAGAAACTTTCCCACCGGCGTGCGGACAGAGCTAATTATCACTGCTTCTTTTATCGCGGTCATAGAGACTTAAAGTGAATAAGTCAGCCGGATTTAGGATCACTGTTAAGCGCGAAAGGTGTCAAGTTAGAGATATCGGAGATACTGGTTCAGTCTGAAGGAGAAACAACTCTCACTAGCACCTTGGCTTCAGCCAGGTGTTCACCGAGGTCATTAATCTCTAAACCGTTTTAACCGTTTAGAATGAAAAACCGTTGAAACCGTAAGTATCTTATCGCGATCTTCTGATCACCGCACTGAAGTGGGGTGCTAATGAGACTTCAAATGGACCCAGTACCCTATTGGAGATGCATAGATTAGCTGTCTGAAGAACAGAAAACCCTCCATACATTCAATGGCCAACCAGCATCAGCCGCTCGCGTCTGGGCTGACGCACCATTTTCAAATTAAGTCCGCCGCGCCCGTAGGTTTCTGCTTGGGCAAGTACTCTTAGCTCGGGATCTTTCGTCGCTAACTCTGCATACTCACGTTCCCAGATCACGACCACTGCGCGCGAATCATTTTTTAAAGCAGCCACAAGCCTCTCGTTGCCTGCATCTCCGACCAGCCGCTCAACGTGATGAGGCGGTGCAAGATTGAAGGCAATGCAGTTTGCCCAATCGCTCGCTGCCCATGATGTGTACCAAATGCGATCTGAGGGCACGCGCGCTGCTAGCTGAGTCGCCGGCAGATAACGAGTAAAAGCCGGCAATAGCGCTAACTGCGTAGTCAAGATCGTCGCCCACATCACGACTATCAAAATCATCGCGGCACGCCAAAGTTTTCTGCGCTTGAGATGCAGAGAAATAACTGCTGCCCCTCCGACGGCGATAACGAGCGGCATGAATCGGAAAAAGCTTTGATTTGAAAGAATGACAGCGGCTTTCAACACCAAGAATGCAATGACGACGACGACTAATGAACAGAGAACAACGAATGTTTGTATCATCCGCCGTGCAAGACGCGAGTGTTCATCAGCGCCCGCTACGATTGGTCCGATTATGAGCGCGGCCGCGGGCATAGCAGGCAGCAAATAATAATCGAGCTTGAAACTCGAGAGCGAAAACAAAAGAATCGCGGAGCCCAGCCACAGATATAGAATGCGCCTTACCCGGTCTTTAACTTCATTACTGGCGCGCGCGCGCCAATCGATCCAGGCCGCCAGGAATATTAATAACGACCACGGAGCGAAATCGCTAAAGAAGGCTCCAAGCACATACCAAAACGGCCGAGCCTTTAGTCCATAGACTTCGCCGGTAAAACGCCGGATGTTTTCTCCAAGAAAGAAGAACCGAAGCGGCTCCGCTCCTAAGCGCCAATAAACCAAAACAAAATACGGCACCGCGATCGCCAGAAATACAAGCAAACCGCGGCCCAGGCGAAGCTGCTTGACGGCTGCCCGATTGCGCGACAATCCCCATGCAAGAATTACCGGCACCGCCACTAAAACAAGAGCCACGGGGCCTTTCGTCAAGACGCCAAGCGCGAGTGGAACATAACCACTGATTATCAATCGTCCGGAACGAACTGTTTGTTGGGCTAGCGCAAAGATGAAACAAGTTAATGATGCCGTCACACATAGCGCCAACAACATGTCACTCATCGCCGTGCGGGCGAAGGTGAGAAAGAGATAGCTCGAAGCGAGTACCGCCGCTGACGTCAAACCAGAACGGATCCCGTCCAGCCACACGCCCAGCGAGTAGACAAATGCCAGGATAAATAACGCGCATACCACCGCCGGAAGACGAGCCGAACCATAACTTGCGCCAAACAACTTGTATGAGAGACCCGTCAGCCAATACGCGAGCGGCGGCTTGTTGAGCTGCCTCTCATCGGGCGCGTGCGGAGCAAGCCATTCGCTCTGCTCAATCATCAAACGCGCGCCCAACGCAAAATAGCTTTCGGCGCGAACAAATTCTTTATAGCTCCAGATGTCGCTGAGAAATAACGTCGCCGCGAATGCGATTAAGATGAAGAAGGCGCGGTGTCTTTTCAGTGCAGTCAGCGGATGCATCTAAAGCTTTGCGACTCTCCCGGTTTGATAACGTAGTCTCTTTGGCATGATGGGATCAGTCAAGTAAGCGAACTGCAATCCCTGATTGCGTCTTCCATTGCAGAGCGACGGTTGAATTTAGCCAGCCTTTCAGTGGCCTGTCAAAACTAAGAATGGCTGATTGCCAAAGCCCATTCTTACCGCAAAGGTCGCAGCGTTTTTCGCAAAGGACGCAGAGGAAAGCCGTCCTTTGCATATCTCTGCGAGTGACTCAGCGTCCAGTAAACAGATCGCTATTACTGGGAACGCGGGCGCCTCGCCCGCACCGCCAGACGCGCAAAGTCTTTTTCAAACAGCTAAGAACATGTGCAAGTTTGTCGTTTCGCGCCGCGCGCTCATTGCGGGCGAGGGCGCCCGCGTTCCCAGTGAACCGAGACTGGCGGTTCGCAGGTGCATTAGTACCCGCTGCTAGCCTCGATTGAAAGGGTCGCCTGCGAGTGTTAGACTCGCGACTTGCAATTGAACCCCTTAATCGTTCTGGCTTACCGAATTAATTAATCATGCAGGCATTGATTCTGGCGGGAGGAAAGGGCACACGGCTGCGCCCTCTGACCGTTTACACGCCGAAGCCAGTAGTTCCGATTTGCAACCGCCCGTTTCTGCTTTATCAGATCGACACGCTGCGTCGCGCGGCCGTAACCGACATTACGCTCTCGCTTTCTTATCAGCCCGAGAAGATCGAACAGCAACTCGGTGATGGTTCAAACTTTGGCGTCAAACTGAAATACACAGTCGAGCCCCAACCGATGGGCACTGCGGGGGCGTACAAATTTGCCGAAGAAATGATTCGCGAGCCAACGGTGGTCTTCAACGGCGACATTCTCACCGATCTCGATCTAAAGACTGTAATTCGGCAGCACAAAGAGCGAAACGCAGTGGCCACCATCGTACTTACGCCGGTTGATAACCCCAGCACCTATGGCGTCGTGGAGACGGAGAATGACGGACGAGTGCGGCGATTTTTGGAAAAGCCGAAGACCGAGGAAACCACTTGCAAAAACATTAACGCGGGCACTTATGTACTCGAGCCGCAGGTACTCGATCTGATTCCGCGCGGCGAGAATCATTCTTTCGAATATGGTGTGTTCCCGAAGCTTCTCGAAAACAGCGAATCTTTCTTCGCGCATATTCCGCAGCGCACTTATTGGATGGATATCGGCACTCCGGGCCGTTACCTGCAGGCCCATCATGACCTGCTTGCTAATCGGGTTACGCGCATTCACATCAAGGATCGCCGGGGAAACTTTGACGCTGCAACCCATTCCGAGATCGACGATTTATCGGTGGTCGCCGACGAGTGCACGATTAAGCCAGGCGTGCAAATTATCAATTCGGTCCTGGGTAAGGGTTGTTACATAGAAGAGCTCGCGCGAATCGAGAACTCGGTAATCTGGAGTCATACTCGAATCGGCACGGCCGCCGAGGTGTCGGGCGCAGTCATCGGTCGAGGTTGTTATGTTGGCCGCTCAACTGTCATTCGGCCGGGCTCGGTTCTAGGCGATAAGAGCTCCCTGACCGACTACACAACCACCGGCGGCATACTGGGATGAATTGATTAAAAGAAAGAGGGTGAGATTGTGAACTGGGACAGCTTTCGGGCTTACGACATTCGCGGCGTCTATCCGGAAGACCTCAACGAGGAAGCGTATTACCGAACCGCTAAAGCCTACACCTACTTGTTTCATCCGACGACAATGGTCGTCGGGATGGATGCGCGTACCTCCTCGCCACCGTTGAAGGCTGCACTGATATCCGGGTTCGTTGATGCCGGAGTAAACGTTGTCGATATCGGCGGAATCACAACCGACATGCTGTACTTTGCTGTCGGTCGATCCGATTACTCTGGCGGCGTTGTGGTTTCCGCCTCGCACAACCCGAAGCAATATAACGGGATGAAAATGGTACGCGAGAAAGCTGCCGCCATCTCTTCCGACACGGGACTGTTCGATATTCGAGACACGCTCAAAGCCGAGAAGGACAAGACAGTCTCGTCCGATACAAAGGGTCGAGTCGAACAACAAGACGTGCTCAACGACTACATCGATCACGTCCTGGGTTTCATCGATCAGAAAGTCATCAAACAGTTTACTTTTATTGGCAACGCAAACTTTGGCTACGTGTGTCGTGGGGTTTCCTTGCTGGTAGAAAAGTTGCGGCTCAACTTATTGCCGCTCAACTTTGAGCCTGATGGCACATTCCCGAAGGGCCCGCCAGATCCAATGCAGGCGGACAATCGCGCCGAAAGCGAAAAACTGACCAGAGAATCGGGCGCTGACTTCGCGACCATCTGGGATGCAGATGCGGACCGCTGCATGTTCCTTGATGAGAAAGGTGAATTTATTTCCGGCGCTTATGTTACGGCCCTGCTGGCCGATATCCTGCTAACCAAGTACGGTGGCAACAACAAAATAATTTTCGATCCGCGCGTGATCTGGCCGACGATCAAAGTTTGCGAACAACGCGGCGCGCAGCCAATCATTTCCAAAGGCGGTCATGCTTTCATTAAAGATCGGATGAGGAAGGAAAACGCTCTCTTCGCCGGCGAGATGAGCGCGCATTATTACTTCCGCGATAACTTCTACGCCGACAACGGACTGATTCCCTTCTTGCTCCTTCTCGAGCATCTCTCCAGAACAGGTAAACCACTTTCAGAAGTGATGCGACCTTACATGGAAAATCACTACATGTCGGGCGAGTTAAATTATCGCGTCCAGGACATCAACAAGGTTATCAATGAGGTTAAGGCTCGCTTCAGTAAAGAAGGCAAAGAAGACTTCACCGACGGTTACTCGTTGGAAAGTGGCGATTGGCGCTTCAACATTCGCCCTTCAAATACCGAACCTTTACTGCGCCTGAACATCGAAGCTCGACAGCCTGGGCTGATAGAAAAGCTCCAGGCCGAGGTTGAAGCAATCATCGGCTCGAAGCCACACTGATCACCGCACACCTCCCGAGCGCATTCGGAGCGCACGCATCCTAGCTAGGTGCGGTTCGCAGGCGCCCTGCCTGCGCATCCTTGCCTGCGCGGCCCTTACACGGCACAAGCCTTGCCAACAATTCGTGAATCAAAGTAATGGAGCTTTTGAATTGGCGATGCTACTGAGCCAACGACAGTCAAAGGAGGACTGAGTAAATGGGGCTGATCCTGCTAATAATCCTAATCATTTTGCTTTTGGGCGCGGTCCCGGCATGGCCTTACAGCAGAAGTTGGGGTTACGGACCAAGCGGTGGACTCGGTCTGCTTGTGATAATCGTGATAATTCTGCTCTTGCTTCGTGTGTTCTAAGCTGAGACGGTTTGCCTTCAACTTAGAATTCAAACCATGCAGGGATACGTGTCTCTTTTTGACTTCGACTCCCGTCTAAATCCAAAATTCTGCGCATGCCTGAGCTTCCCGAGGTCGAGCATGTTGTGCGCGCTCTGCGCCGCGCTGTCGTGGGGCGAAGAATCATTACGACCGAGATAAGACTGCCAAAGCTGATCGCGCCGTCTAAGCCACCGCTCTTTGCTCGCAAACTGAAAGGCTCGAGAATTATTGGCGTCGGCCGGCGCGGCAAGTTCATTCTGATTGAGCTCTTGGCAAAGACAGCCCTCCCGCACGGTCGGACTACTGATACGCCAGGTAAGCGTCAGAAGCCCGCGCGTCAGCAAGGGCTCGTCTTAATAGTGCATCTGCGGATGACCGGTAAATTCTTGTACCAAGGACCCGACGTGCCTCTGCCAAAACATGCACATGCCATCTTTTATCTCGACAACGAGCGCTGCCTTGTATTTCGAGACCAGCGTCAGTTCGGCGTGATGAGGCTGGTTGCCCGCTCGCGCCTAACCAGGACGAAAGGAATTAGTGAGCTGGCACCGGAACCCTGGTCGGATGATTTCAGCGTGGCTTACTTGAAGGAAGTTCTTGCACGGTCGCGCCGCACCTTGAAAACACTTCTACTGGATCAGACAAAGGTACTCGGCCTCGGCAACATCTACGCGGCCGAAGCACTCTTTCGCGCGGGCATCAATCCATTCAAGATAGCAACAACGCTTTCATCGCGAAGAGTTAAGCGACTGCATCAAGCGATTCATGACGTGCTGCAAGATGCTATTTCTGATACCTCAGCTTCTCGGATCGAACTGGAGCATCCGAACGGCTTCTCTTATGGCGAAGCGTTTGAAAGGTTCTGGCAGGTCTATGAACGCGAAGACGAGCCCTGCTTCAAATGTGGCGCACGCATCCGACGATTGACACATGGTGGACGATCAACTTACTGGTGTCCGAGATGCCAGAGGAGATGAGCATCCACAGATTACACAGATTCGCTTAGAGGCGTGATACTGTCCACCGCTCAACCTACAAGGTATCGTTGCCGATAGCCAGGCTCTAAACAAGCTCCACTGCTCTGCGGCTTTGCCGCCCGATGTGCGGAAGGTCTTTGACCTTCCGAGAGAGCAACGTTTGCGCCTGGGGCTATGCCCCACAATAGCCGTGTAATCAAACCATGAAAATCAAAGTAATCCTTCGTGACGCAGAAGAGGGTGGTTACTGGGCGGAAGTACCAGCCATTCCCGGATGCGCCACGCAAGGCGAAAGCTTCGAAGAATTACTTCGCAATCTCTACGAAGCCGTGGAAGGTTGTTTGTCGATGTTTCGCAGGCGCAAATCACGGAAGTGAGGTTCGGATCTCAGTCCCTATCCACGGTAATCAATCTCTCAAGACCGGCTTGCTTCGTCGCTTCATGAAGATAGCCGGGCTTAACGAGAGTGATCTTTAGTCTTCATCCTACAAATTCCCCAAAACAAAATCCGTCATCATCTGGTACCAGTGTTTGATCAGTACCGGATCGGTAACGCCGTGGCGTGACTTCGGATAGATCATGAACTGGACTTGCTTTCCTGCTTTCTGCAACTCGTAAAGAAACTGAACGGCGTTCGCCATGTGCACATTGTCGTCAGTCGCGCCATGGATCAAGAGCAGCTTGCCGTGCAGATCTTTCGCAAAATGGACCGGTGAACTCTTCCAGTAACCATCGGGATTGTTCTGTGGAGTCCCCATGTAACGCTCAGTGTAGATCGTGTCATAGTTCCGCCAGTCAGAAACCGTGCCGCCGGCGATGCCGATTTTAAATGTCTGGCTATGCGTTAGCGCGTAGCTAGTCATGTAGCCGCCATAACTCCAACCCCACAAACCTATGCGTGAGCCATCAACGTAAGGCTGGTTCTTCAGCCATGCAAAACCATCCTCCAAATCACGCAACTCCAATTCGCCGAAGTTTTTATAAAGCGGCCAGGCCGAATTCACGCCCTTGTCGCTAGCGGTGCGGTTGTCGCATATCCAAATGATGTAACCCTTTTCGGCCAGCATTTGATGCCACATATAGCGCGAGCCACCCCAGGCGTTGCGGACTTGCGGCGCCTGTGGCCCGCTGTACGTATAAGACCAGACCGGATACTTCTTGTTTGGATCGAAATCGGGCGGCTTGATCATCATCGCTTCCATCGTAAAGCCGTCGCGCGTCTTTACGTTCACGAATTCGACTTTGCCCAGCTTGTATTGCGCCAGGGCGCCAACCTTGTTTTCATCAATGACCCGGACAAGCTTACCGGCCGAATCGCACAAGCGCACCTGCGTGGGCGTGTTCGCGTCGTTCCACGAATCGACGAAGTGAGAAGAGTTTGAGTTGAACGATGCGCGATGATTTCCCTCCGTCATCGTAATCCTGGTGAGGCCCGAACCATTCAGCTTGATCGCGTATTCGTGATTGGCAATAAAGCTGTGCTCACTGGAACTGAAATAGATTGTTTCCTTCCCTTCATTAATACCGTCAAGTGAACGCACGTCCCAATCACCGTTTGTTACTTGTTTCGTCAGTTTGCCGTCGGACGCATAGTGGTAGATCTGTGTCCAGCCATTGCGGTCGCTCAGCCACAGAAAGGAACCGTCCTTCAGCCACCGCAACCCTTCATCATTGATTCCAATCCAGGCCTTTGTCGTCTCGCGAAACAGGTTAGACGATTTGCCGTCATCAGGATTGGCGGAATTCAGATCGAGAAAGGTTTGTTCACGGTTCTGCGCTTGAAACCAGACCTTCTTACCATCGGGAAACCAGCCCACCCGCACAATCAGCAGGTCTTCAGGCGCGTACTTGTAAGTATCCACCCAATGGATATCGCCGCCCGCTGAGTTGACGATGCCCAGCTTTACGATCGGATTCGGATCACCGGCTTTTGGATAAGGTGTCAGCTCCAGATTCTGTTCGAGTGGAATCTGATCGACGACGGGAAATTCAGGCACCGGATGTTCATCGAGGCGAAGAAAAGCGATGCGTGTTGAATCAGGACTCCACCAATACGCGCCAAAGTTGCCACGACCGTAGAGTTCTTCCTGGTAAACCCAATCCAGCCTCCCGTTCAGAACTTTCGGATTGCCGTCGCGCGTTAGGGCGTGTTCGCGTTGCGTGACGACGTCTTCGACGTACAAATCATTGTTGCGAACAAAGCTCACCATGCGCCCGTCGGGGCTGAATGCTTCGCCGACTTCCTCTTCCGGGTTATGCGTCAAACGCACCGCTCGGTCTTTGCCAAACTCGTAATAGTAGAGATCGTTCGCGTGATTTATGAGGACGGCAGTCTCCTCTTTGTTCATCTGATAGGAAGTTTGATTCGCCAGGCGCCTGGCATCGGCGGCGTTAATCCCTGATAAGGCGCGAAATGCGCCCTCCATCGTCGCCGCGTTGTAGAACGCCTCTGACTTGCCGGTTATCGCATCGACCTTTATCAGACGGGGAAAGGCATTTCGATCCTTGCTTACGACAAGGTAATGCACGCTGTCTTTCAACCAGCGCGGATTCTCAGGAGTGCCGCTGAAGTTAACGTGCTTTGCGGGATCGAAAATGTCGTCGATGGTGAGCTGCTTTTCCTGCGCGAATGCGGGAAGCGAGGCAAGTAATAGAAGAATTGTGCAGATGAATAATTGTCGAGTCTTCAAAGCTGTCATCTCCTGTCGAACAGTTTAGTTTCTACGGCTTGTGTTCCCCTCTCCCGTTGGGAGAGGGATAGGGAGAGGGCGTGACTACCGCACGGCGCTAGTTCCCTCTCCCCAGCCCTCTCCCAAAGGGAGAGGGAGTTCTTCAGACTGCTACCTTTCGAGAAACTGCTTGTCTGTTGCCGGTAAGACAGGGCCTTACCGCCCATCGGGCGGCGGAGCCACTGGTATCAACGCTCACTCCGCCTGCGGTGTCATCTTTTTAATCAAAGGCGTTAGCAGCGCCAGGACTAGCGCTGCAAACAGCGTGATCGCAGCGAAAATCGCGAAGGCGCGCGCTAACAGGCCTGGAGTGCTACCTTGAAACAATTGAGTTGTTCGTCCAGCGATGTAGCTACCGATAGAAATCGAGAGGAACCAAACGCCCATCATCAAACCAACCATTCTCGCTGGCGCTAATTTCGTGACCGTGCTTAAACCTACAGGACTCAAGCATAGCTCGCCGAACGTTTGCAATAGGTAAACCACAATCAGCCAGAGCGGCGACACGCGCCCCGCGCCCGTCAGAGTCGATGCTAAACAGATGATCACGAATGCGATGCCGGCAAAAAGCAAGCCGAGGGCAAACTTTGCGGGACTCGATGGTTGTCGTTGTCCCATGCGTTGCCAGATGAGCGCGAACACGGGCGCAAGCATCCAGACGAACGCGGGCTGTACCGATTGGAACCAGCTCGACGGATATTGCCAGCCGAAGACGGTCGTACGGGTCAACCGATCGGCAAACAGCGTCAGGCTGGAGCCTGCTTGTTCGAAGGTCATCCAGAAGACTATGGAAAAAACGAATAGGATGAAGATGACCAGCACCCGCTTTAGCTCGTTACCAGCGAGCAGCCTGGCGGTGCCAGCTAAATATCCAACCCAAAAGAACACGACGCCAGGAAACAAAGCTGAAAGAAATCCGGCGTCGCCAAAATAGAAGCCGACGGCGGCTCCCGTCACGCCGCCGAAAACTCCAAGTCCCCAGGTAATGTAATCAGCATCTTCGGATTTCGACCTGCTTTTATTTTGCCCACGCTTCTTTGGTTTCTCTCCGACATGGCTCAGCCTTCTCCGGCCGAGGACGTACTGTATCAGCCCCAGCGTCATGCCAACGCCCGCAGCGCCGAATCCCCAATGCCAGCTGTTGTTGGGATTCAGACCGAGCGATGTGATGATGCCCTTAAACAACCGATGCTGCGCGAGAAAGCCAGTTACGATCGGGGAAAAAAACGCGCCTAGATTGATGCCTGTGTAAAAGATCGAAAATCCAGCGTCACGGCGCTCATCGCCCTGCTTATACAACTGGCCGACCATTGCACTGATGTTTGGTTTGAGCAAACCGGTTCCGCAGGCGATCAGAATCAGGCCACCGTAGAAATTGGGCAGCGTGTCGATCGCCATCGAATAGTGACCGCACGCGATGACTATTCCGCCGATTAATACTGCGCGCCGGGCACCAAGAATCTTGTCCGCCAACCAGCCTCCGATGAGCGGCAGATACCAAACAGATGACACGTAGGTGGCATAGATCACGCTCGCGTATTTCTCGTCGAAACCAAGACCACCTTCCGCGAAAGTCTTCGTCATGTAGAGCGTGAGGAGTGCGCGCATCCCGTAGTAGCTGAAGCGCTCCCACATCTCTGTGAAAAAGAGTGTTGAGAGCCCGCGCGGGTGACCGAAGAAACCCCCGTCAATCGAGGCCTGCTCCGGGCTGGCTCCTGTTGCATCAATCGGTGTGCTCATCAGGCAAGAGTCCTCATTGGAGAATTCGGTAGAGCGTGAAAGCGCAGCTTGCTCTCGACTTCAGATCAAACCCAAGCGTAAGAAGAGTTGCCATTCAGCCAGAAGCGAGAGACTCTGTCAAGCATCTCATCAACGCGATTTTAGCCCTTGCTTACGCGCGGGCTACTGACACCCG
>Ga0137378_10000036_pt1 | contig 70032 bp, 55 predicted proteins | sample SagtaG_21_FD_104813 | JGI IMG/M metagenome (GOLD analysis project Ga0137378, IMG submission 104813) | Vadose zone soil microbial communities from Sagehorn Ranch, Mendocino, California, USA - Sage2_L_60_16 metaG | ecosystem: Environmental > Terrestrial > Soil > Vadose zone | place: USA... | reverse complement strand
ATCTCGCAATCGATCTTCCAGATTCGCTCATTTAAGGCCGGCACGAGTTGCTCATGCTCGCGAAAGACTTTGTTGGCAACGTCTGCGATCTCGTTACGCAGTTCTTCGCGATTTAGAGAAGGCAAGTATTGGTTGCGATGCCGCGTAAAGAATCGACGCAGCACTTCATGCAAGAGCTTGCCGGCGTCGATTGCCGGCAGATCGAGCGCAGCTTCGTTGCGCGGCTCGAGCTTCAAAACACGAGCGGCGAAAAATTTGAAAGGACAGTTGCCATAACTGCTGAGACCGCTGGCACTGTAGACGTATTCCGGCCCAAAGTGCCGCGCTAACATCGCGCGTAACTCAGGACTCGAGATTTCTCCGTCAAACGGTCCGAACCAGGAACCATTTCTTTCACGCTCGATCTGAATGCGGCGCAAGGCAGAATTCGAAATATAGCCGTGCAACTGAGCTTCTGAAGTTAATTTCTTTAGCGTAGTTTTCGACAACGAGATTAGCGGGGTCTTGCTGTTGCGACATGCGTTTTGCCGTACAAGTAGAGTTGAGAGTTCAGAGGCGGTGGACGCTTGTTGCAATTCCTTCGTGTCAATATCACCGCGAATTTGCACCGTTTCGATTTGTGCCGGAGCAATCGCGCGTTTCAATTCCTGAATATAGTACGACGCAACGGTTTCAGTGCCGTCGTTGAGCACCAGCGGTCGGGTCAGGTATAGCCGACCGGTCGCGCGACAGGCGGCTTGATAAAAATAATGTTCTTCCTTAAGTAGCGTGTCGCTGGAAATATCTTCCAGTATGATGCCGTATTTTCGCAGACGCTGGCGCTCTTCGTGCGGGTACAGCCAGTCGCCCGAAATGTGCAAGGGAAAGCTGGCTTCGTTCATTCCCGCTATGAACACCGCGCGAAAACGCAAGCCCCGCACATCGGTCGCTTCCAGCACACGTAAGCCGTCGCGATTGCCAACGCCAACCGAGAGGACTTGCGATTGCACGCAACGCTGAACTTCATCGATGAAACCAGACAACGTAATTTCTCTCGGCAGCCCGACGGCGGGGTCTCCAGCGGGGTAGCTCGGCTGGGTTGAGGGGTTTAAGGAGGGCTTAGAAACGTTTGCTAACGCGCGGGCCTCTGACACGACTACATGCGCATACTGAAAGCTGCGAACAGCAGCTGCAAAGGCCCGGCGCAAACTTTCCAATCCGCGGACATCCAGCGTCGCATGAGAAACTTCGGTTGAGTAACTTATCAGGGGTCGACTGACTTGCTTTGAGAATTCTAAATGATCGAGAAGCAGCATCAATGACGCGCGCAAGTCTTCAGGAGTCCCTTCGCCGGGCACACTTGCAATCAGCCGCCGCAGGTGCTCCATCACCAAAATCGCCCAGGCGATTGCGGCAGGATGAACCGGTGCGGGCCGCTTTCGCCTTTCTTTGGTAGATGCGTCGTCAGGTGTCGACTCTTCTTCAATGTTCGCCGTTGTATCTTCGCCTTCGTTTTCGTTGCTGCCGATAAATGATCGGGCGGCCTCAGGCGACGGCAGTACGTCGATTAAGCGCTGCGCGCGTTCGACCCAGGCCTGTACGCGGAGTTCGCTACCGACATAAGCGATTACATTTTCAAGAATGTCTGGCGCCCAGCGACCAATACCGAGCTGCGCTCGCAAACGCGCGACGCGGCCATTTTCATCAATCGGCGCCACGTGCACCGGTCCTGAATCAGTAGCCTCCAGGAGTGACTTGTATTTGCTGTCGAAACTTTCAGCCAAAGTCTCGATATCGTCTGCTGAGACACGAAAATAATCGGACTTGATGATATGGGCGAGATCGCTGGCCTTCGGGTTGATTACATGTTGGCGCTGAGGTTCCATGAGTAGTTGAAACAGCTTCGCACCAGCTCGCAGACACGAAACCTCCCGCGCTTCGATACGGCGCTCGAGGTTGCAGGGAATTGACTCCTCGGCGAACACGCGAAGAATTATGTCCGCATAGGCGGCCCGCTCGCGCACCACCAAAGCGATGTCCGAAAGCTTATAACCTTCATGAAAGACCAACCGCTTGATCTCTTTTGCGATGCTGCGAATCTCAGTGTCTCGATCACTGCATTCGAAAAGCTTGATCGTTGCACTCCCGTTGGAGGCGCTCATCTCGGGAGCGCCGAACTCGGGAGCGCCCGCATCCTGCGGGCGGACCGCAGACATCCTGCCTGCGACTAACCCTTTCTTAACGTCCGGGCCAATACGACTACTGCCAGCTACATTGAACAGACGTTCCCTTAATGGCCCCAACGCATCGCTTACAGATGTCGCCTCAGTCTCAAATTTGGTTTCGAAGTTGGCGATAGACTTCAATTGATCGACAGTCGAGCGGAACGGCTGAAAGATTTCTTCGTTGCGATGATCGTAATTGAGATTCACAATCGCGTTCGGGACAACAGGAATGAGACAACGCAGCATTTCGCCCTGTACCGGCGTGAAATCAAAGAAGCCATCAAGTACCAGCAGTTCGACGTGCTCCAGCCAGGGCAAAGAAATCTCGCGGCCGTCAACTTCACCACGCAGAATTTGCAGCGCCCGAAGCTGGTCTGCATCTTCGTCCGTCAGATCGAAATGATCGAGCGCGCCCGTATATGCCGAGTAAATCAGCGCTACCTCGCGATCGAAATCAAGCTGAGAGCGAAGCGACGTCTGGACTTTGGACTTGGAACTGTGTACTCGGGACTCAAACTCGCTCGCCCGCGATTCAATCGCAGTCTGGAATTCCTGCGGCGTCTTACCCGCCCGTTGCAGCTCGCCAATCATCGAGCCAATCGTGTTTACGCAGCCGTCTCGATTAGCCAGTGACTTTGTCGCTCTGAGCGCTCCTGCCGCGGCGAGCTGCTTAATGATTTGCGAGATTAGACTACGTCGCAGCGGCAGCTCTTCGCGATCGATTGCTACGCGTGTCAGAAGCCCGCGCGTCAGCAAGGGCTCCGTATTGAGCTCCGTATTGAGCGTAGCCCTCCCTGCCGGTCGGGTTTCCGACACGATCGCGCTTGAGAGAACACGTCTGACGAATCCGCGGAAAAGATAGACCGGAAACTCGCCCCAAACGCCGGGTGCTTGATTACCATCGAGTAGCTTTTCCGTAACGAGATCGAGCAGCGGATGCGAGGCAGCAATGTAAAGCAGCCGATCGGCTTGACCCCTCGAGATGTACTCAGCGCAGCGCGCCAGCAAACGCCCGCGATTGTTACCCAATACCGGACCTAACCAAATTTCTTTTGACAAAGCCATTCTCGGCAGATTACGCAGATTCTCTGCCCACTCTATAGTTCCGAAGCTGCGGTTTCATTAACCGTGACGGCTCAATGAGCCATCAAAGATGGCGGCAGAGGGTAGCCCCCGGGCGTAAGCCCGGGGTAACGACATAAATAAATATCGCAGAGCCCTCGAAGAGGGCGACAGAGTTTAAGAGATCGGCACAATAGGTTTTCTGCCGCCCCCTTGTGGGGCTCTTTTTGTTCTAGCATGAAGACCCCGGGCTTACGCCCGGGGCTAAACTCTTTCGCCCGCATACGCGGGCTCGTTGAATCATGCTTGTCCAGTTGCATGTTTGGAATTTAACAGCGGCATTGAATCTTCTTCTTCCGCTTGCGTTTCAACATCCAACGATTGGATAGCGTCGTGAGGTGTTGACGCCACCGGATTCTTTGATAGCTCACTCTCCTGTAACTCAGCAGCCAAGAGTAAAGGTGCTTCAATTAATCCTGCGACATCCTCGATCTCGTCGGTGCCTGAGGGCAATTCTTGAACGTCTCGCAATTTTCGTTCTATCGTTCGCGATTTTCTCGCGGCATCGTCAATTGTATTGCTGGCCTCATCCAGCTTCTTCTTGGTCTTCTCAAGAAGATCTCCGAACTTTCCGAACTCGGTCTTAACTGCTCCGAGCATTGACCAGACTTCACTTGATCGTTGAGCAATTGCCAACGTTCTAAAGCCCACCTGAATGCAATTTAGTAAAGTTGCCAACGTTGTAGGTCCTGTCACCATTACCCGAAAATCCCGCTGGAGTATTTCGCACATTCCTGGTCGACTGATGATCTCAGCGAAGAGACCTTCGGTGGGGACATACATAATTCCAAAGTCCGTCGTGTTCGGAGGGTCGAGATACTTATCCCGAATACTCTTCGCCATGTCCTTGGCTCTTCGCTCTAACTGCTTCGAAGCTTCTTCAATCAACTCGGGATTACATTGTTCTCGCGCATCAACCAGCCTTTCGTAATCCTCCTTTGGGAATTTCGCGTCAATCGGGAGTAATACTTCCTTTTTGCTGGTGCCATCTTGACCTGGCAGCTTTAAAGCAAACTCCACTCTTTCATTACTTCCTTTCTTAGTCGCAATGTTCTTTTCGTATTGGCTCGGAGCCATTACCTGCTCGAGCATATTCTCAAGCTGCCATTCAGCCATGGTTCCTCTGGTCTTGACGTTGCTAAGGATGCGTTTCAGATCACCGACACCTGACGCAAGCGACTGCATCTCGCCGAGACCTTTGTGCACTTCCTCCAGCCGCTGCACAACGATATTGAAAGACTCACCCAGCCTCTTCTCCAGCGTGCTATGAAGTTTCTCGTCGACTACAACACGCATCTGGTCGAGCTTCTTACTGTTGTCGTCCTGCAAGGCCGAGAGCTTGGCCTCGACAGTTGTTCTCATCGCTTCTAAGCGTCGTTCCGTCCTGTCTGTCAATTCCGCCAGCTGTTTTGCAAACGAGTCAAGCTGATTCTTTTGTGCATGTCCCAGTTCGACAATGCGTCTTGCGTTAGAATCCGCCAACGCTCCAACCGACGTGCTAATCTCCTGGCGAGCATTTTTTGCGCCCAGACTCATTTCATCTCGATTCTTTGCAATTTCATCCTTCACTGCTCGCTCGACTCTTTGCTGCCCACTTTCGAGTACAGCCAGCTTTTCCTTGATCTCCGCCGACGGATCTTTGGGCTTGCGTAACGAGAGCAAGACGAGCAAAGCAAGACTCGCCAAGGCAAGCAGGACTGAAATAATTAGCAGGGAGTCGTGCATATTCTTTGATCTCGTAAACGCTTGTAGTTTATCAGAGGTGTTTCGGAAATGAAACAGTGTCGCAGAGACGGAAACCAGCGCGAGTGTGATGAATCAAAGTCTGCTATGCGCGCCCTCGCGGTCAGGCTACTGCTCCTGTTCGCTGCCTTCTGCTTACTGCCTACTGCTTTCTGCGTTGTGAGCCCTCCCTCATGGTCGGGCTACTGACACTCTTTACGCTCTCCCTCGCGGTCAGGCTACCGATACTGCTCCTGTTCGCTGCCTTCTGCTTACTGCCTACTGCTTTCTGCCTTGTGAGCCCTCCCTGACGGTCGGGCTTCGGACCCTGCTCCTGCTCGCTGCCTTCTGCTTACTGCCTACTGCCTACTGCTTTCTGCCTTGTGAGCCCTCCCTCACGGTCGGGCTACCGACACCTCTCACCTACCAAAGCACGCGACCATGCGTTCGTAGACCTTGCGGGTGACCCGCACGTCGTTGAGATTGTATTCGCGAATTTCGGCGAGCTTGCCGGCCTGGTACAGCTCAAAGACGCGGCTGCCTTCGACATCGGCCGTCTTGCTCGATGCAATTCCCAGCACAAAAGCAATGTCATCCAGCCCCACGCGATTGCGGCCGCCCAGCCACCATGCGCGCATCGTGTCGAAAACTGCATGAACGTGAAAGTCGCTTAAGTCGACAAATGGTCTCACTGCAATGTTGTTTGCCAGGCATCGCTGAAAAATAAACGGTAAATCAAAGCCAATGATGTTGTGGCCGATAACCAGATCGCACTCCGGATCGAAATCGGACATCAGCGCCAGAAAGTCTTTCAGCGCCTGCGCCTCCTCCTGTTCCTTACCTTCTTCGTCAATCCCGAAGGCATGTTCGCTTTGATTTGTGGTCAGACCATCGATTTCAAATCCCGGAACAGGCCCAATGTGCACGGCGATCGAGAGCACACGCCCCGAAGTTGCATTCAAGGACCCCAGTTGATAGACGCGCTCTTCTTCGGCCGCGATGTCTTCCAAATAGCGCTGCTGCTGTTCGAGCCGCATGTAACCCAGGCGAAGATCCTTCTCCAGCTTCGGTCCTACGCGTTCGCGAAATTCCGGCAGCGCCAGTGTCTCGATATCGATCGTGAACGCCCGCGGCATAAGCGGATCGCAGCCGAGATACTCTCGGTATTGTTCGACCGTGATTGGCCGGTACTCGGAAACGACGAACTGCGAGCGATCCTGAAACGACTCCAGCTTTCCGGTAACGCCCCACAATCCCGGTTTCAGCTCTTCACGACCTTCAAGCACCTCCGCCCAGATTTTCAGAGCCAGAGTGCCGCTCGGATTGCGCGCGCTGGCGTCGCGAAAAGGTTTGCCTTGCTGCGTACGGCGCTCGCGGACCGAAGTCACCACCACCATTAGCCACACTTCTTCAGCAAATGGGAGTTCAGGGATGGGGATATTGCCTTTCATTGATTAACTAAGGAACTCTGAAGTCGACTCATCCAGCCCCGGTCTGATGAAATCACGCGCACGCGGGAAAGTACTTTCTGTGGAGCGACGTAAGCGTTCGAGTTCTATCAGCATCGGAGCAATCGAAGCAACTTTCTCTGGCAGCGAAGTTTGTAATACGCGCCAGGCGCTAATTGACCTGTCGAGGGCTATCAGCGCGACTTTTGCCGAGCCATTCGCGTCCATCCGGTCGGTTTTCGCAAGGATAGCATCGTAGTCAGCAGCTACGTCAGGTTGGACTTCGAACAAATTTGATCCGAGCAGCTCGTTTTCATCAACCTCCTGATTCGGTTCGATGCGGTCGATCCCCATTAGCGCCCGGGAAATCTTTGCGGCTATGAAGAATTGATACCAGCGAATAACGTCGGCCGCAGCAGAAATAGTTAAGTCGTCCTCGTCCGGCTCAGAACCTATCGCGGCATCGCAGTGCACATCTTCCGTAGTCAGCCATTCCTCGTTGAACCAATTCTTGGACATCTCAGCGTAACGCTGTGCTGCTAACGACAGCTCGTGCTGTTTCGCCTCGGTCATTTCTTGTGTATGCGCTGCCAAATCGCCTGCGGCATCAATAGCATCGAGCCGGATACCGGCCTCTTCGGCCCATTCAGTTATCATTGCGGTTGTGTTCGAAAGGATCGCGCTGAGTTTACGCCAAAACTCCTCGTTCCGAATGTCTCGGACTTTCGGGTCACCGAGTTCCGGATCCATCTGCTCCTGAGCGAACAAAAAGCAGCGGGAGGTAAACGGGCAGCGCTCGCACCAACGGTCGCAGTAATTGTAAATGCCGGATATGAAATCGGTCTTTCCGGCCAGGTCTAAAGATTCATTCTTGTCCATTATGAATCGAGTTTTCCTAAGCATTCTGCCTTGCGATTAGTACGAACATGAAGGCAAGGCAAACTGTTAATTCCAAGGCGCCAATTGTAATGTATTATTGGTAACGTCACCATGACTACCACGAATTCCTTTCAAAGGATCAATTTGAGTGAAGCGCTCGATCGTTTGCCCGGCCCGCAGGGCGAACGTTCGGTTGCTCTGTTCGAGCACGGTTCGCTCGTCGTAAAGCTTTACGCGCCGCGCGGCAAGGACGCACAAAGGCCGCATTCACGAGACGAAGTTTATGTCGTGGCGCAAGGGGCCGGTGAGTTTGTTTGTGGCGGAGTTCGACACCCTTTTAAGCCGACAGACGTGCTTTTTGTGGCCGCTGGCGTCGAACATCGTTTTGAAGACTTCAGTGATGACTTCGCAGTCTGGGTGATGTTCTACGGAGCTGAAGGCGGCGAAGTCGATCAAGGTTAGCGTTGTCTTCTTCCCGCGGGCATCCATCCGGATGGCCCGAAGATCTTGACGCAATTAGAGAAGTCATGAAATCCCGACAGTTCAAAAACTTCTTGCTGGCGCTTGTCATCGCCACAATATACTTTGGCGCGGCAAAGCTTGGTTTTTCACTGGCTTTTGTGAATGCCAGCGTGTCGCCCGTCTGGCCTCCGACCGGAGTCGCCATTGCTCTCTCCTTATGGCTTGGCTATCGCGTCACGCCGGGAATTCTCCTGGGCGCGTTTGTTGCCAACTATTTCTTAACTGACGTTTCCTTCGCGACTGCCGGAGGAATTGCAGTCGGTAACACTCTCGAAGCAGTCTCGGCAGTCTTCCTGCTACGGCGATTTGGCGCAGCCCACAATCCTTTCAATCGCGCGATAGACCTTTTGAAGTTCATCGGCTTTGCCGCAATTATCAGCACCGCCATAAGCGCGACAATTGGCAATATCAGTTTATGTCTGGGTGGGGCAGAGACGTGGGCGAACTTTGCAGGGTTGTGGTTGACGTGGTGGCTGGGAGACGCCGTGGGCGCTCTGGTCGTAACGCCGTTGATATTAACCTGGACCGAAACACCGTTAGGACGGTGGTCACCGCTGCGTATAGCAGAAGCTGCATTGTTGCTCTTCTCCTTATCACTGCTTTCCATAACCATGTATTCGCATCTGTTCGTCCAGCAATCGAACAAACCATGGGGACACATCACAATTCCTTTATTGTTATGGGCAGCGTTTCGCTTTGGTCCGCGCGGCGTCGCGACGGCCATTGCCCTGCTGTCGGTAATCGCAACCTGGGGAACTACGCACGGATTTGGTCCGTTTGCTGCTTATAACACAAACGAGGGCCTCTTATTTTTGCAAGCATACGTCGCCGATCTGGCGATCACCACTTTTGCTTTGGCCGCGATCGTCACCGAACGAAGACGAGTTGAGCGCAACCTGAGCGGCACGCTCGTCGTTGCTCGCATCCTGACTGAGTCACCGGCTTCCAGCGAGCTGATGCTGCGCGTACTTCAAAGGATCTCTAAGACGTTTGAATGGGAGTTAGGCGCGATTTGGACCCCCGATCCTGAGGCCCATGTCATACGGTGTGTGAAAGTTTGGCCATCAAACGGGGCGAGCAGATTCGAGGAGGTAACTTACGAGGCCAGGTTCTCGCCGGGCGCTGGTTTGCCGGGGCGCGTCTGGAAAACTCTGAAGCCGGCATGGATCCCGGATGTAACTAAGGACGAGAACTTTCCTCGCGGGCCCGCGGCAACCGCCGAAGGTCTGCACGCCGCATTCGCATTTCCCATTCTATTTGGCGACAAGTTTATGGGCGTGATGGAATTCTTCAGTCATGAGATTCGTAAACCCGACGACGACCTGCTGGCAACTTTCGCCGGTATTGGCAGCCAAATCGGACAATTTCTTGAACGAAAGCGAGCAGAAGAAGAGCGTGAAGGTTTGCTCATCCGCGAACAGTCAGCTCGCAATCAAGCCGAAGATGCCAACAGAATCAAAGACGAGTTCCTGGCCACGCTTTCGCACGAGCTGCGCACACCACTCACCGCCATGCTGGGCTGGCTCTCGCTGTTGCGGACTCAACAGCTGGACAAGGAAGCCGCGGCCCGCGCCTTCGAGACGATCGAACGCAATGCGAAAGTGCAAGCGGAGTTAATTGAGGATCTTGTCGATGTGTCGCGTATCGTGGGTGGCAAACTCAACTTGGATGTCAAGCCGGTCGAGTTACTGCCGGTAATTGCAGCTGCCGTCGATATTGTGCGACCGGCGGCCGACGCGCGACGACTTAGTCTGGAAGTAACCAGCGACGGCGTCATTGGTCCCGTGTCCGGTGACCCCGCGCGCTTACAGCAGGTGATTTGGAATCTGCTTTCGAATGCCGTGAAATTTACCTCAGGCGGCGGTCGCGTTCGCGTTTATTTGCGCCGCAATCGGTCGTGGGCTGAGGTCGTTGTCGCCGATACGGGCAGGGGAATTCATCCGGATTTCCTGCCTCGTGTGTTTGAGAGATTTCGGCAGGCCGAACCATCTTTGACCAGAGCGCACGGGGGACTCGGTCTGGGACTGGCGATTGTGCGTCACCTCGTCGAGCTGCACGGAGGGACCGTGAGCGCGGAGAGCCCCGGTGAAAATCAGGGAGCGACTTTTACAATTCGTCTGCCCCTCGCAATTGCGGAGTCGACGGACCAACAGTCTGGTTCTGATGATTTCCAATCTGAAGTGACAATCGTACGGCGCGCTTTGACGGGATTGCGTGTGCTGGTAGTCGAAGATGAGCCAGATGCTCGCGAGCTTCTTTTATTGACCCTGGAATCTTCCGGTGCAAAGGTCGAGGCTGTTAGCTCTGCCCGCGATGCGCTGGACAACCTCCAGATTTTCCAGCCGCATGTCCTGCTGAGCGATATTGGTCTGCCGGTGGAAAGCGGTTACGAGCTGATTCGCAAGATTCGCTCCTTGCCAACGCAATCCAGCCAGGTTCCAGCGGTAGCGTTGACAGCTTTTGCGACCGAAAAAGATCATCAAATGGCGCTTTCAGCCGGCTTTCAAATTTATTTGGCTAAACCTATCGACCCCAATGTTCTGGTCGAGGTAATTGAAAGGGTCGCCAATCGCGATTCCAATCACGGGTGAGCAATCCTGCCGTCAAGACTGCTGCCCGCCGCTGCGGTTGGGCGAAGACTGACTTGTCGATGGCCTATCACGATCTAGAGTGGGGCGTGCCGCTGCATGATGATCAAAAGTTATTTGAGTTTTTGGTTCTCGAAGGGGCCCAGGCCGGTTTGAGTTGGGAAACGATTCTGAAGAAACGCGAGAATTATCGCGCGGCCTTCGATAACTTCCAGCCTGAGAAAGTCGCGAGATACAACTCGCGCAAAATATCGAAGCTGCTGGCCGATTCTTCGATTATTCGCAATCGTCTAAAGATTGATTCTGCGGTACAGAACGCTAGAGCTTTTCTTTCCATCCAAAAAGAGTTTGGCAGTTTTGACAACTATGTGTGGCGCTTTGTTGATGGCAAGCCAATAAACCGAAAAGCCCGGGCAGTTGTGCGGCCGCGCACAGCGGAATCAGACGCGCTCAGCCACGATTTGAGACGAAGGGGGTTCAACTTCGTCGGCTCGACGATTTGTTACGCCTTCATGCAGGCGGTGGGCCTGGTAAACGATCATGAGTTGAGTTGCTTTCGATATTCTGAGGTTTCCCAAACCGCGGGGCACTAGCGCGACCAACCGGGGTACCAAGCGGTCAGCCGGGTTGGAGTGATCGATAGGAAGGGATCAGAGCTAACAAGCCCTTGCACGCGCAGGCTATCGCCCTGCACCGGTTACACAGCTCATGCCAATCTCAACGAATCCGTCGTGCCTGTTTTGCGGAATCGCCCATGCAGAGACGAGCGCGCGTCTGGTTTTTGAAGACGAAATTTCACTCGCCTTTCTTGATCACCGTCCGGTTTTTCCTGGTCATTGTCTGCTAATACCGAAAGAACATTACGAGACGTTAACCGATTTGCCCGTAAAACTAATTGAGCCTTTCTTCAAAGACGTTCAGCTTCTGGCCCGCGCCGTAGAATCAGCGATGGACGCCCACGGTACCTTTGTCGCGATGAACAACCGTGTTAGCCAAAGCGTGCCGCACTTTCACGTTCACGTTGTGCCAAGACGGCGCAAAGACGGATTGAAAGGCTTTTTTTGGCCCCGTTATCCTTACAAGAGCGATGCCGACGCCGACGCGGCCCAGCTTGCTATCCGCAACGCGTTGTCAACGCTCACGAAGTAAATATTTCTTCCAAGTTATTTTTGTCTTCGCTCTTTCTTTCGGTTTTTACGTGAGGGTGTGATCAGAGAAAATAAATCACGCTTCGAAAAATAAAACACACAGGAAATTGACCGCGAAAGATCTTTTGGGTATAAATGCACCTGTCACGAAGATTACGGTCTTTGAGACCAGCGAAGGGATCGGCGAACGGAGTCGTGAGACTCTGGGAGAGAGCAACAGCAGAGCGGTTTGCAGTTGCTATTGACGCCCCGCGCTGAGGCCGAAAGGCCTGCTAGGGAAGACCGAAAGGTTTTCCTGAGCGCCCGGATAAAAACGGGTAGCACCCTTTGGGAAGGACCCGCTGAAGGGGAGCGATGTCGCTCAACGAAAGTTGAGCCTCGTTGCCGGGAACGTAACCGGCGGTGGAGGACAGCCACCAAAAAAACAACCTAACGGCACCACATTCCGCAAGGAATGTGAGATTTGTGAAAACAGGTCGCGTGCCGACCGGGAAGCGTCGACCGCCGATTGCTTGTCGGGATACAAATTGGCAGCTCGTGTTTGGCCAACCGGGCTGCCATCTTACGAATCGCTTCGGTGGTTCATAAGATTTGAGATTGCGCTGCTTTCAGCTTCGGTTGAGGGCAGCGCGATTTCGCTTTTTAGGGCCGAAATCCCCGCCACGTGTCACAACCGTAACTCCCAAGCCACATTTCTGTCCTAATCGATTGATATTCTTCACTTGGAATGTCTTGATATGGCTGCCATTAGAATAAATGTTACAAATCTCAAACGAAGAATCGACCAGGGGGAAGATGTGTTCCTTGTCGATACTCGTAATCCGAAGGCTTGGAGTGAAGCCGGTACAAAACTGCCGGGCGCCATCCGAGTGCCGGCCGACCAGGTCGAGCGGCATCTCGCCGATATTCCACGCGACCAGCTCGTGGTAACATATTGCACTTGACCGAACGAGGCATCCAGCGCCCGTGTGGCGGAGATACTGAACGATAACGGCTTCAAAACTGTGCAGGCGCTGGCGGGTGGCTTTGATGCGTGGAAGGATGCTGGCCTCCCACTTGAGCCAAAGTGATTCGGTTTTCCATGCCGGTAAAAACGGTGGGCGAGGACATTATTACCAGAGACCCGGCAATTCCCCTTTTAACCCCCGCAGCCCCGGAACGAAAAGAAAACACCGCACGCGTGTGCGTGACCTTGATCAAGGAGGAAAATTGTGACGAAAAAATCTGTAATGTCTTTACTGCTGGCCGTGGCTTTTGCTCTCGTGACGGTCTTCTTTGCGATAGCTTCCACACGAGGACAGAAGAGCCCAAGAGGTCAGTGCGAACAGAACTGCACCAACACATACCAGGACTGCAGGCGAGCACAAAATGCCAATCAAGCAGGGTGCAAGCAGGCGTTTGATGCCTGCAGGGCGGGCTGTAAGAGCGTTGAGCCTCGCCCCTCTCCGACTGAGACGCCGAGTCCCGAAGGTACACCGACCCCAACGCCAACCCCAACTCCAACTCCAACCCCAACCCCAACCCCAACTCCAACTCCAACCCCAACTCCATCTTATGCTGTCTAACAAACAACATTTGGTAGAAGATAAAGAGCAGCAAACGCCTTGCTGCTTGCTGCTCTTTATCTGTGCAATATGAGCGAAGACAATTCGACCATGCAACCCAATCACAAGCTCTGATAGAACAAATGTTGGGGGTGAAGAGTCGAATCCGCTGAACTGGCTTTTTCAATGGCTCGCTGATAAAGTCTCAGCCCCGCAGTCAGCCATTATTCAAATCTATTGGGAAGGAGATCGAGATGAGCGAAGCAGCAACACAAACGCAGATGGAACCTGCACCAGGCAGTTTTTGTTGGGCCGAGCTGGCAACAACCGATGGTCCCGGCGCCAAGAAGTTTTATTCGGAGCTGTTCGGCTGGACGACGCATGATAGTCCAATCGGTCCTGACATGGTTTACACCATGCTCAAGCTTGATGGCAAAGATGTAGGCGCGCTCTATCAGAAGGGCGATATGATGAAGGATGTGCCCACGTACTGGGCCTCGTATATCAGCGTTGCCAACGCTGATGAGATTGCCGCGAAAGCCAGATCGCTCGGCGGCACCGTCATGAAGGAACCCTTCGATGTTTTTGACGTTGGCCGCATGGCGGTGATTACCGATCCGACCGGCGCGACCTTTTGCATCTGGCAGCCGGGTAAACACAAGGGCTTTGGAGTAAAGGGTGAACCGAATTCTGTCAGTTGGAACGAACTACTTACGACCGATACCCGCAGAGCGAGCGACTTTTATACCAAGTTGTTTGGCTGGATTGATAAGACGCATGGCGAGTCAATGCCTTATACGGAGTTTATTAACGGCGACACGCATGCTGGCGGGATGATGCAGATCCAACCGCAGATGGGGCCGGCGCCGCCGCACTGGGGAATCTACTTTGCGGTGAGTGATTGCGACGCGACATTTCAGAAGGCGATCTCCCTTGGCGCACAGACGATCGTGCCACCGATGGATATCGAGAATGTGGGACGCTTCTCGACTATTCGCGACCCGCAGGGCGCAGTATTTTCCATCATCAAGCTGACGCCGCATCACGAAACGGAGCACTAGTCTGCGAAGCAGGGCAGTAGCCCGACCGTAAGGAAGGGCTTCAGCAACGCAACTCGAAGCCCTCCCTTACGGTCGGGCTACTGACACATCCGTCTTGAGGATTCTTTGACCTCTTCACCTCTCTCACGTAGAAATGATTGAATGAAAGCACGCGTCGTCTGGCTGATCCTGTGCTGTATTTGGGGATCGACGTGGCTATTCATAAAGATCGGCCTTGCAGATTTGCCGCCGTTGACGTTTGCAGGCATTCGTTTCGTCCTTGCGTCGCTAATTCTGACTGCCCTCGTGATTGCGCGGCGGGCGCGAGTACCAGGCACAGGTAAAGAGTGGACGCTGATCGCGATCAGCGGGATACTCACGTTTACATTGAACTACGGCCTTGTGTTTTGGGGCGAACAACACATTCCTTCCGGTCTCGCGGCGGTACTGCAGTCCACATTTCCCGCCTTTGGTCTGGTCATCGCACATTTTTATCTTCCGCATGAGCGTATGACCGTTGCGAAAGTAGTCGGGGTGCTGTTTGGTGTCTTAGGGGTAGCGATAATCTTTTCAGATCAGTTGAGCATCGCCGGACGAATGGCCCTGCTAGGCAGCATTGCATTGGTCTTGAGCGCTTTCTTTGGTTCTTACGCAAACGTTTTGGTAAAGGCGTACGGAGGTCAAATCGATCCACAAATGCTCGCCGCGGGTCAGATGTTCTGCGGTTTTGTTCCATTGCTGGCGATTTCGATTCCCACAGAGGGGAACCCCGTGCATTTCCACTGGACTGGCCTTGCCGTAGCCTCGCTTCTCTATCTGGTAATTGTAGGCTCCGTAGTTGCGTTCGCGCTGTATTACTGGTTGGTGCGCAACATGGATGTCACCAAGACCATGCTCATTGCGCTGGTTACGCCAATGGTGGCCGTCATTCTGGGGATGATTGTTTTGGATGAAAAGCTCAACTGGCGTTTGTTGGCGGGCGCCGCATGCATTATCGCGGGACTCGGTCTGATCATTGTGCGCAAGCCACGAAAAAAGAGAGTGAAATCTGAAGACCTCGAGCTCGTGCCGAAACCGTGAGCGACCCGTTATAATTTTGTTATGCCTATTACCTCAATAAATCCAGCCACCGGCGAAACGCTAAAGGACTTTGACGCGCCGACTGAGCGTGAGCTCGAAGAAAAACTAAGCCGCGCCGCCGACACCTTTCAGAACTATCGTTTTACGAGTCTTGCTGACCGCGCTCCGATGATGTTGCGCGCCGCAGAGATTCTGGAAAATGAAAAGAAGGACTTCGCGCGGCTGATGACGCTGGAGATGGGCAAGCCAATCAAGTCCGCGATCCAGGAGGTAGAAAAATGTGCGTGGGTTTGTCGCTATTATGCCGAGAACGCAGAGAAGCATCTTGCTGACGAAATCGTCGAAACGAATGCTACGAAAAGCTATGTTCACTTTCAGCCGCTTGGTGTCGTGCTGGCGGTGATGCCATGGAATTTTCCTTTCTGGCAGGTGTTTCGCTTTGCGGCGCCCGCATTGATGGCCGGCAACGTCGGATTGCTCAAGCATGCTTCCAACGTGCCTCAATGCGCGCTGGCCATCGAAGATATTTTTTCCCGCGCAGGGTTTGCAGAGGCAGCATTTCAGACTCTGCTGATTGGCGCTGACGTCGTTGAGGGCGTGCTTGAAGACCCGCGAGTTGCAGCCGCGACGCTGACCGGCAGCGAACCTGCCGGGCGGAGCGTGGCGAACATTGCCGGCAAGCAAATCAAAAGGACTGTGCTCGAACTTGGCGGTAGCGATCCTTTCATCGTGATGCCCTCAGCAGATTTGGATGAGGCGACCACAACAGCAGTTAAAGCGCGCACAATTAATAACGGCCAATCGTGCATCGCGGCGAAGCGATTCATTGTGCACGCGCAGATTTATGATGAATTTGAAAAGCGATTTGTTGACTCAATGAAGAAGCTGCGCGTAGGCGACCCGATGGATGAAGCTACCGACATTGGCCCGCTCGCGACCGAACAGATTCTCAAGGACCTGGAAGAGCAAGTGAAGGTTAGTATCGCCGCCGGAGCGAAGGTACTCAGCGGAGGCGGAAGATCGAAAGTTGCGGTTAAACTGTCGCGTGGAAATTTCTACGAGCCAACCGTGCTCGCCGACATTCCCAAAGAATCGCCCGCATACAACGATGAGATATTCGGCCCGGTGGCTTCGCTGTTTCGCGTCGGCAATATTGATGAGGCGATTGCCATTGCGAATGCCACGACCTTTGGCCTTGGTTCATCCGCATGGACTAATGACGCGGCCGAACGAGATCGCTTCATCGATGAAATCGAAGCGGGCTGCGTCTTCATCAACGGCATGGTTGCGTCGGATCCGCGTCTGCCGTTCGGCGGTGTGAAGCATTCAGGCTATGGACGCGAACTGGGCGAGTTCGGCATACGTGAGTTTGTGAACATCAAGACCGTCTGGATTAAGGATCACGAATCGAAGGAACGCTCTTCTATCGAGTAGGTTGTTGCTTCCTGTCAAAAGAGCCCTGCCTTACGGGCTTCTGTCACTTCTCTGCCTCGCGCTCCAATAGCATTTTCTTGCGTTCCAGGCCCCAGCGATAACCGCCCAGGTTTTTGTCTTCTCGAATCACGCGATGGCAGGGAACTACCAGCGCAACGTGATTTCCCGCGCAGGCTCGAGCAACGGCGCGCACCGCTTTCGGTTTGCCGATCGCTTTCGCAATTTCCTGATATGAACGCGTGCTGCCGAACGGAATCCGGCGCAGTTCCTCCCACACACGCCACTGGAACGCGGTGGCTTGAATGTCGAGCGGCAGATCGATGCTCGGCTTCTGGCCATTAAGATGCTGCAAAACTTCATTCAACCAAAGATTTAACGAAGGACTAATCGACGTGTCCTTTGAATCTATCGCGGCGTTCGGATACTCACCGAAAAGCGACTTAGTGAGCTCTGAATCCGAATCGCCGAGTGCGACTGAACATACCCCGCGCTCTGTGGCCGCGACCAACAAACGGCCAAGCGAACAACTGGCTATCGTATATATGATGCGCATGCCGCGGCCGCCACGACCATAAGTCGCCGGCGTCATGCCAAATTTCGAAGCCGACTTTTCGTAAAGACTGCGGCTAGACCCATAGCCCGCGTCGTACATCGCATTAATTACCGAGGCGCCATTCTTCAGATTCGATTTGAACTGCTTCAAGCGACGCGATTCCGCGTACTGGCGCGGCGTGATTCCCATTACTTCTTTGAACGTTCGTTGCAAGTGATAGGCGCTGACGGCCATGTCCGCGCTCAGCGTCTTCAAGGTCAAAGGCTCTTCCTCGTGCTGGTCAATCGTGTGACAAATCCTGCGCACGAGTTCAATTTGCGGATTGCCTGCGCGCGTGCGCCGCGGATGGCAACGACGGCAGGCGCGAAAGCCGGCATGTTCAGCGGCTTCGGGCAGTGAAAAGAAGCGCACCTGCTCGCGTCTCGGCCGGCGTGCGGGACACGATGGGCGACAATAAATTCCAGTGGATCGCACGGCGAACACAAAACTGCCATCGCGCGAAGCATCTCGCGATAGTACCGCGCTCCATAGGTCAGGAGTGTTCATCACTGCCGGCATGTTCATCGATAACTGTAACATGTTTCTTCACCTCATCCAGCTTTTGATGGGGCAATGATAGGAGCAAGCGTCGATCGGAATCTATCCGAAATTTGCGCTCAAACTTTTCCTGCCGGCTTATCTTCTGGAAGCAGAATCGCGATGAGATTCGCGTGAGACTCCCAAACTTTTCTGACCTGAATGTTACCTCCGCATCTCTTGCCTTACTTGAGGAGCATGGGCAGATAACCTAAGTACCTATCAAATTCTTGATACACGGGAACCACGCTGCAATTCTCACCGCCGACGCTTTAGCTTTTGCAGCAAAGGTATCGCGCCGATCTTTTCTTCGTCAAGAAGCTGCCAGTAGATTCCCTTCGGCCGCGAGAGACGCGTGCGGGTGCGGACGATTTCGTCGGGCGTGATGATGAAATCGACAGGAATGTCGTATGGATTCAAATCGATTTTGTAATCAACGATCTGCAGCGGATGTACAGTTGTGATGATGGGTGTTTTCCGCCCGATAATTCCTGCCTCGAGCGCGATGGCGAATTCCAGGTCCGAATAACCTCCGCCCTTGCCGATACGAGCGCCGTTGCGCCGAACTGCAACCGATCCGCACAGGATCAGATCAACTGGCTTCATCTCCTTGACTGAGATCTGCCGGCCAAACTCAAATGCGCCTTTGATGCTTGACGCTGCATAGATGTTCCCGCCAAGCCGCTTTGGGTCAAGTTCGACAAAGCACCTCTCTTCGCGGAGTCGTGGCACGGCCATGTAAATCGCCTTACCTTGCTTCAAGGCGAGATAGCGAATGGCACGCTGTGGCGAACCGGATTGGCCTTGATTACTTTGGCCCGCTGCCAGACATCGAACTGGGCCACCAGTTCCGCGCACTTCTCCGCGCCTTTGAAGTTCGGAATGCGTCCACGTACACCAGGAAAACGTGCTACACGTTTCTTCTCGAGTACCGTCCAGACTTTCTCGCGGAGTTCTTCTTTCGTCATGCGCGGCGAAGGTTTCCCCTTTGCTCGTAGCGCAAACTGTTAGTTTGCGCGCGGCAAGCTACTAGCTTGCGCTACAATTAGTAACAAGTTCGCAAACAGTGTATAAGCCACACTCACGAACGATGCAAAATGAACTCGATATTCTTCGTGATCTTGCAAACAGATTTTCCCAAGTCGGGATTCAATACATGCTCACCGGATCGTTTGCATTGAACTACTATGCTCAACCGCGAATGACCCGCGACATTGATGTGGTTGTAGAACTTGAGCGGAACGATATAGATATAGTCATAGCCCTGTTTGAAGACGAATACTATGTACCGCGCAATGCGGTGGCGCGAGCTGTCGTGAACCAGTCGCTTTTCAACATCATTCACAAGGAAAGCGTTATAAAGGTTGATTGCATTATCAGAAAGAACACCGAATACCGTCGTGTGGAGTTCGAGCGCCGAAGAAGGGCGACGGTTAATGATATTGATATCTGGATCGTGAGCAAAGAAGACTTAATAATCTCGAAACTTTATTGGGCAAAGGATTCACACTCCGAGTTTCAGCTTCGGGATGTGAAGAATCTGCTGAAGTCGGGCTATGATGCTGTGTATCTTCGAAAATGGACCAAAAAGTTGGGGCTGAGTGATCTCTTGAAAGAGTGTATGGATGAATGATACGTCGCCAGAAATTGAAAAGAAGCTGCACGAAATGATGATGGCACGCTCTGGCCCGGAGCGTCTGATCATGGGCGCATTAATGTTCGACGCAGCGCGTGACATGGTGCTCGCTTCTTTGCCAAAAGATTTGCCCGAAGACGAGCTCAAGCGCCGCTTGTTCGAGCGGATCTACGGAGAGCCTATGGAAAAATTCCTGGGCAATAGACCGGCCGTGACAGAGGGCTCGGTCGCAGGCAAGACGCCGACGAAACGATAAGCAACGGTGCATGCGGATGATGAAATTAGCCCTCAAATACGGAATCGCCGTTACAGTCGTCATCGCCGCCTGGGTGGCGCTAAAGCACTTCGTGTTACATCTGGAGGGACCACCTGCCCAGGTTGCCGACATTGCCGTCTTCAACTTCACAGCTATTACCGGGCTGATGCTTGGAATCAGGGAACGGCGCGCAGCTAATGGTGATACGCTAACGTTTGGCGATGGATTAAAGACGGGAATATCAATTGCTGTGATTTATGCGATTCTCACCAGCGCATATTTTGTGATTCTCGTTGCTGCAGTTGGCCCAAAACTGATGCAACAGGAAGCTGAGACCAGTTATGTGAAAGCATTCGCGGGTGTCTCGATTGCTTTTGCCCTACTTGGGGCCGTTTTTTCGGTGCTCATATCGCTGGTTCTCAAGAAACCGCATTTCAAATCTTAAGGGCCTCTCTGGCGATCTTGTTATGAGCTTACTACCCTGTAGGGCAGCATCATCTCGTTGTCTTCGTGCTCCAGGATATGGCAATGGAACACATAGTCACCGGTGAACGACTGGGCAAAGGGTAAACCGGTGGCCGCGCCTCCGCCAAAGGGGACTCGAATCCGAGTTATCTCTCCGGGGTTCGCTCTAACGGTGTCTTTCCATCCCATCTCATTCGGATCAGGTCCTTTCATTCCACCTCTGGTAAAGGCATCAGCCGACGGCGCCGGCCATGGTCCAAACCCCGCCCCTTCGGGATCAGGCAACTTCGGGTAGTTGGCTTCCATGAATGCATCAACGTCAAATTTTTGCCGGCCCAGGAGCTGAAACTGTACCAGGTGCAAGTGAATTGGGTGCGTGTCACCAGTCGTGTTAATAATGTTCCACTGCTCAACTGTGTCGACCAACGGACTCTCAATCTGGTCGGTATCGTAGGGTAGATTGTTGACCAAGGCCATTAACGGAGTATCAGTCTCCGGATCTGCGATCTCCACGAGTGTGAGATTGCGGACTTTTGCCGGAGCAGGCAACGGCGAAATCTGTCTTGACCTGAGGAGAGTCGGAATGGCGCCGCCGAAGCCCGTGGCTGTGCCAACGGTAAATTGCATGATGTCCTTGATCGGTAAGCCACCTTGCCGTTCAGCACGCGGACCATTTGGGAAAGGAACCGGCGCCACGTTCTTTAGGACGATCTTCGTGCCCGCGGTAAGTCCGGAAAAGTCTATGAGCACGTCAGCCCGCTCGCCAGGCGCGATGATCAATTGGTTGAGAACGACTGGCGCGTTCAGTAAACCGCCCTCGGCGCCAATCTGAAACATCATCTGACCGCCAGAGAGTCTCAAGCTGTAAACACGAGCGTTCGAGCCATTAAGAATGCGAAAGCGATACAGTCCTCGTTCGACATTCAGATTCGGCCAGACCTTGCCATTAACTGTTGCAACGTCGCCAAAGAACTCCGGCGCCCAGATGGAACCGAACTCTCCCAACGGATACGCTAGAGTTCCGTCCCAGTTGAACATTTTGTCCTGGATCACCAGGGGTATTTCATAAGGACCTGTCGGCAAGCCTATTGGCCCACCAGGCTCGCCGGTATCATACTGATCTCTCAACAGGTAGAAACCCGCCAGCCCTGCGTATACATTTAACCGCGTGATTCCCATCGCATGATCGTGATACCAAAGCGTCGTCGCTTCCTGATTGTTGTGATAGTGATAACTTCGATTTGCGCCCACGGTAAATGTGGCCTCTGGATGGCCATCGCTTCCCGGCTCGGTATTCCCGCCATGAAGATGGACTGAAACTCGGGGGTTAGCCTTGTCCAATTCCAGCGCGCCGTTCAAGCTGGTGTCGATGACGCTGGCAAGCGGATGAGTGCCGAGCAAGTTGGTGGCGGTAACGTTAATCGGCACGCCTCGCATCGTCTGAAAGGTCGGACCCAGATAAGCCGCACCGGCATAGCCCCAGGTGGGCGTCGCTGGCAGCACGCTGTGGAAAGTATGCATGCCTGGAGCCATCGGCAGATTAAAACTGCCGCCACCGCGCGCATCGATGATCGAGGGTATCGGTAACTGCTCAGTAAACTTGCTCAGCAAGGAAGATTGGGGCAGAACGGACGCAAGCACGAATCTCGAAGAGATCGTGTCGAGCATGAAGGTGCCCATTGCACCCGCACCGGCGAGCTTGAGAAAGCTTCGTCTCCTTATTCCCTGCAATTTGTCATTAGTGAGATGGGTGGTTTCCATGAGCCTTTGCCTCCAGTCGCTCTCGCCGGGATCACGAGTAGTTCTGGAAAATGCATAAGCCCATCACATGGCGAGGCCGGCGAGATCAGAAATCTCTTTTTAATAATAATTTCAGCAAAGGCCATACCATAGAGCGTGATCTTGATTTGTGGTGTCTTCTGACTTGTTTCGCCAACAATCGGCGTAGCCCACTTTGTTACCGCTGAATTATCCCGCAGTCTTGTGGGTAACATTTCGCAACGAAAGGAGCGAGACCTTGGAGCTCAGATCTCTATGGCAAGAGGTCTAGCAAACAATGTCGGAGAATTTGTTAGAGGGTAAGCCGATTGGATCTCTTGCGGCAACTAGATGGTGCGATGTCTCGAGCTCACGACTTAGAAATCAAATCGATCGTCAGAGCTTCCCGCACCAAACGTTCTTGCTCCTGTAGATGCACGGCGTAACTTCCGGTGGCCGGGCTTGCGGAAGGACCACGGCCAACGTAACGCGGGCGTTCGCAACGCGAGAGCAGATTCTCAAGACGCGGTTCCATGAAGGTCCAGCCACCCATATTCCTGGGCTCTTCCTGACACCAAACCAACTCCTTCGCATTCGAATATCCATTAAGCACTTCTTTCAAAGCTATTTCAGGAAAAGGATAGAACTGTTCGAAGCGAATAATCGCGATGCGATCTGCGTCCGAATTGGAGCCCTCGCTCACCGTCCCACCCCAGCCGAGATGCTCGGCTGGGGACCCCGGAGTCGGGCTACTGACACGAGCGGAGCCCTCCCCATCGACCACCCCAAGCGGGGTGCCCTCTTCCACCCCATCGGCGCTGTGCCGATGGGGACCCCGGGCTTGGGGACCCCGGTTGGTCGGGCTACTGCCCAGTGACTTCTTCCGTGCCTCGTTCAAATCGTAGAAGACTTTGCCGCTACACAGAACGATACGCTCGACGCGCGCCTGGTCTGTGATCTCTGGATCGTCAATGATTGGTTGAAATCCTCCGTTGGTTAAATGATCCAACGACGAGGCTGCCGCCGGCAATCGCAGCAAGCTCTTGGGTGTCATTACGATCAGCGGCCGCTCAAAACCAGGCCGCACCTGACGCCGTAGCAAATGAAAATACTGGGCGGGCGTGGTCGGATAACATACCTGGAGATTGTTCTCGGCGCAAAGCTGCAGGCAACGCTCGAGCCGCGCACTGGAATGTTCGGGGCCCTGACCCTCATAAGCGTGTGGCAGCAGCATAGTCAGACGCGAACTCTGCTTCCATTTATCTTCGCTGGCCGCAATGTACTGATCAATGATTGACTGCGCGACGTTATTGAAGTCGCCGAACTGCGCTTCCCACATCACGAGCGCATCTTCAGCGATTACGGAATAGCCATATTCAAAGCCGAGCACCCCGGCTTCGGAAAGCGAGCTGTCAAAAACTTCAAAACGACCGTGCGGATTATTCTTCGAAAACAATTCAGATAGCGGCGATCGTGATTGTCCACTTCGTGTGTCGTGAAAAACCGCATGACGCTGACTAAAGGTGCCGCGACCGGAATCCTGACCACTCAAACGCACGCGTGTACCTTCGATTGCCAGGGACCCGAAGGCGATTGCCTCCGCGAAGGCCCAGTCGATAGGCTGGCTTCCTTCACCCATCCTGGCACGCCGCGCTAGCTGGCCAACCATTTTGGGATTGAGATTGAAGCCTTCAGGGACGAGCGCGATTCGCCGGGCGATCTCTTCTATGATCTTAGGATCAACGGCAGTATCGATCACATCCGATCCATCGAGTTCTGCGATCTGCTGGGGCATCGTTTCGGGTGATTTCTGTGTCTTCGCGATCTCCTTGGCGCGAGCCAGGGCATCTTCGTAACGATGAATCCGTTCTTCGATGAGCTGATTCACTCCGGCTTCGTCTATCACGCCCTCTCGAACCAATCGCTTAGCATATATCGCCCTTACGCCGGGGTGTTCTTTGACTCGTTGATACATCAGCGGCTGCGTGTAGCTCGGCTCGTCGGTTTCGTTATGACCAAGTCGACGAAAGCCGACCACGTCGAGCACGACGTCCTTCTTATATCTCTGACGATAGTCGAGCGCGATCCTCATGGTTCGATAAGCAGCTTCCGGATCGTCGCCATTGATGTGAAAGATCGGAAGCTGCGTCATCCTGGCTACATCGGTTGAATAAATTGATGACCGGCCGGCTTCCGGCGAGGTGGTGAATCCGATCTGGTTATTGATAATGATGTGAATTGTGCCGCCCGTGCGGTAACCACGGAGCTGCGCCAGTTGCAGAGTTTCCATTACGATGCCCTGGCCCGCGAACGCAGCGTCGCCGTGGAGCAGCACTGGCAGTACACGGCTCATCGCGTCTTCGCGCGAAATATTGATGCGTTCCATCGTGTCATCCTGCTTAGCGCGAACCATTCCTTCGACGACCGGATCAACGGCTTCAAGATGGCTCGGGTTCGGCGACAGCGTCAGACTAACCTTCTTGCCGCCGGCGATTTCGCGCTCGCCGACAGCGCCCTGATGATATTTTACGTCGCCTTCGTCAGCGGGAAATGATGGATGAACCGAACCTTCAAACGAGGTAAAGATTCGTTCGCAGAAATGACCGATTACATTCGCCAGCACATTCAGACGGCCGCGATGGGCCATGCCCATGGTGATGTCTTCGATTCCGAGTTCGCCGGCGCGCTCGATCAATTGGTCAAGCAAGGGAATGATCGTTTCGCAGCCTTCGATTGAAAAGCGTTTTTGACCGAGGTACTTCGTATTGAGAAATCGTTCGAACTGCTCGGCGGAAATCAATTTCCAAAGAATCTGTTTTTTGATTTCCAAGGCTATCGGTTCAGGATGAACAAACTCGCGGCGGATTTCTTCGCGCAGCCAAAGCTTTTCTTCCTTGCTTTGAATGTGCCGATATTCGATGCCAACCTTACCGCAGTAGGCGCGCTGGAGAATGTCCAGAATTTCGCGCAGCGTCGCTGTCTCAGTGCCGCCCAAACCGCCGGTAACGAACACCCGATCGAGATCCCAGATCGTCAAGTTGTATGTCTCGATATCCAACTCCGGATGATAGAGCAGCGGCATCGCATGCAGGGGATCGGTGTCCGCAATCAGATGGCCGCGCACGCGGTAGGCATTGATCAATTCCATCACCCGCGCCTGCCGGGTTGACTGCTCGTGCATCTGATCCGCGCCCATGAAGAATGGGTTGCGGTCGACATTCCAACGCAAAGGCGCATGCGGAATTTCGAGGTCGGAAAAAATGTCTTCATAGAATCGGTGCTTGCCCAGGAGCAGTTCATGGATCCGTGCGAGAAAACTACCTGACTCGGCGCCCTGAATAATGCGATGATCGTACGTGCTGCTGATCGTTATGCCTTTGCTGATTCCAAGCTGCGGCAGAATTGAAGCCGCCATCGCCTGGTATTCCGCCGGATATTCAATCGAGCCCGTGGCGATGATTACCGATTGTCCGGCCATCAAACGCGGCGTCGATGCCACCGTGCCAATGGTGCCGGGATTAGTCAGCGAGATCGTGGTGTCCTGGAAATCTGCGATCTGTAATTTGCCTTCGCGAGCTCGCCTAACAACATCGTTATAAGCCGTGAGGAATTCTGAGAAGCGAAGCTTGTTTGCGTTCTTGATGTTCGGAACCAGAAGCGTGCGCGTGCCATCTTTCTTTTCCAGATCGATAGCGATCCCGAGATTGATTGATTCACGACGCACACGTGCCGGCTCTTCGTCTATCACTTCAAAGCCGTCATTAAGCTGAGGAAACTCTGCGAGAGCCTTTAGAATCGCCCAGGCGATCAAGTGCGTATAGGAAGCTTTGCCGCGATCGTTTTCCTGCAGATGACGATTTATGATTCGGCGATTCTCGTCCAGAAGCTTTACCGGAATTCGTCTTTGGGAAGTAGCGGTGGGGACCGAAAGACTCGCTTGCATATTCTCGACGATCTTAAGCGCGGAGCCTCTGATAGGTATGGCTTCAATCTTTGATTCTCTGTCGCTGACGCTCGGGCTGGGTTTCGTTTCAGGCGCCCGTATTGGCTTTGTTACTGCCCGGGCGGGCGCACTCGCGGCTTTGTCGCCATCAGAACCGGGGCTCTCAGCTACTCCGCTGCCGTCGCCTTTCGGAGGCGTTGCGATAGCGCGACCCGGAGCGGTCTCTGAGGTCTGTTGGCCACCCAATAATTCCGCGAAATATGCGCGCCACGATTCGTCGACCAGCGAAGGATCGCTGCGAAACCGCGCCAGCAAGCCTTCGACATACGTAGCATTTGCGCCAAAATTTTCGGCGATGATTTCGGAAAAGTCAGTTATGCTTTTCTGCTGGGCCAAGGAGTCCTGCTTTCGATCAGTTTGAATCGTGTTTAGATGATAGATTAACACCTTCCTCTTTCGATTGCATCCGTGACATTTCGTGGGTGGTGGGGTAAAAGAGCGGACTTGGCGTACCTTTGCGAAATCCTCGGCGTCCTTTGCGTTTAGATTTTTTTCAACGCAAAGCACGCAAAGGCACTCGCAAAGGCACGCAGAGGGCTGAAGGCTATTCGACCACTCTCGTGCACATCACGACAAATTTACGCACTACCATTTCGTGCCGTAGGCACGAGACATCTATAGACCCGAGCCAGGAGAATATCTCAGCCCATTTATAGGCGGTCAGTAAACTGGTCGCTCCTGGCGGAGGTTCTGATTTCTTCCCGAAGGCAGGTCTATAAAGATTTCGTTTCGCCGCCATGTGGCTGTCAAGCTTCCTTAAGACCTTCACAGATCGATCTACTGCGTTCATCCGCCAGCACAAAATTCTCGAAATAAAGGCCGGCCAGTGCTATTGTATGCGGCCATTCAAGCGTTGATGATTGTCCATTCTCGATGACGGAAGAGACTCAAGAGCGAAGCGCGAAGTTTCGGACGGCTCTCGTCTTTGCGATGTTGTTTGCGGTGTTGGGCGCCGTGATAGTCTTCGCTTGGCTTTCAGTCTTTTCTCGGCCAGTTACTACCGTAATCCTTATCCGGCACGCTGAGAAAGTAATCGATCCGAATAATTCTGATCAGGATCTCAGCACGGCTGGCGAGCAGCGTGCGCAGGAACTTGTCCGTGTATTCGGCGATGCAGGGATAAATGCGATTTACGCGACTCAATTTAAGCGCACACAGGAAACGGTAAAGCCGCTGGCCGACAGGCTGGGCTTGGCGATCACGCAAGTCAATTCGAAGAATACAGCCGAACTGTTGACGCAGATTCGCTCGCAACACAGGGGTCAGGTGATTTTTGTCTGTGGCCATAACAACACAGTACCAGAGATTATTGCGGCGCTTGGCGGCCCACAATTTCCAGTCATTCCAGAATCGGAGTTCGACAATCTTTACGTCGTTACCGTTTACCGAACTGGGAAAGCAAAAGTCGTCAAGCTGAAGTACGGCGCTCCGACGCAGTGAGCAGTAAGCGGTGAGCAGAGCGGGGCAGTAGCCCCACCAACCGGGATCCCCAGGCGGGCAACCCGCTTGGGGTGATCGATAGGGAGGGCGTCACCGGATCGCTTGCGGCGACGAGCGTGACATCTAAACTAACTGAGGACTCTATGAAGAAAGCGCGTATCGGTAGCCCGACCGTGAAGGAGGGCTCGAATGAACCCTTTTCAATCAACCGTCGCAGCTTCGTCAAGCTGCTTCCCGCAGCTGGAGCGGCTGGACTTGCTGTTTCAGGCTCACCGCTGAAAGCAATCGCGCAAACTCCGACTCCGACGCCGCGGCCTTCGCCGACGCCTCCGCTGCGAATAACCAGGGAGATGATGCACAACGCCGAAAAATTGATCGGCATTGAGTTTACCGACGCGCAGGAAGCGATGGCCCTGCCGGGTGTCAATCGCAACCTCGATAGTTACGAAGCAAATCGCAAAATCGATGTACCGCTTGATACGGAGCCCGCAATCGTTTTTCACCCCGCGCGGCCCGGATTTCATATCAAGAGGACCAACGCGAAAACCAAATTCAAGTTTGGCAAAACCGAGCCGGCTCAGTTTAAGTCAGTCGATGACCTTGCCTTCGCGACAGTACCCCAGCTCGCTGAACTTATCAGAACGAAAAAAGTTTCTTCGCTTGAACTTACGAAGATGTATCTGGCTCGGATGAAGCGGTATGGCCCTAAGCTGCTCTGTGTAGTCACCCTTACCGAAGACCTCGCTCTCAAACAAGCTGCTGATGCTGACAACGATCTTAAGCGTGGCAAGTATCGCGGACCGCTGCACGGCATCCCCTGGGGCGCAAAGGATCTCTTTGCAACCAGGGGAATCAAAACTACCTGGGGCGCCGAGCCTTATCGAGATCAATTAATCGATTATGACGCGACGGTTGTCGAGCGCTTGCGCGACGCTGGCGCGGTGCTGGTAGCGAAGCTTTCGATGGGCGCACTGGCCCAGGGTCCGAAATGGTTTGGCGGCGTGACGCGCAATCCGTGGGCGCCGGACGAAGACAGACAAGGTTCCAGCGGTTCATCAGCCGGGCCTGCAGCCGCGACGTCTGCGGGACTGGTCGGGTTTTCAATCGGCACTGAAACTCTGGGGTCGATCGTCTCGCCATCATCACGATGCGGAGTTACTGGGCTGCGTCCAACATACGGCCGCGTCAGCCGGTATGGCGCGATGGGTTTGAGCTGGACGATGGATAAGATTGGCCCCATCTGTCGGGGCGTGGAAGATTGCGCTGCGGCGCTCGATGCTATCTACGGCCCTGATGACCGAGATATCACTGTCGGCGATGCGCCGTTCAATTGGGTGCCTGATCTTCCGCTTGGCAAGCTGCGGGTTGGTTACTTGAAAAACGAATTCGAACCGAGTCCAACCCCCGGCATGAACGAGCAGCAGCGCCAGCAACTGGAGCGGCGCAAAGCGATGTACAAGGAAGCGCTGGATGCTTTGGAGAAAGCGGGCGTGAAGATGACGCCGATCGAACTACCGAAGTTTTCGGTCGGAAGCTTGCGGTTCATTCTTTCGGCTGAAGCCGCGACCGCTTTCGATGACATCACGCGCGACGGGCGCGTCAATCAGCTTTCGGGACAGGAGCCTGGCGACTGGCCGAACACATTTCGCACCTCGCGCTTCATTCCCGCGGTTGAATACCTGCGCGCGCAACGCGCGCGGGCACTCTTGATGAGGGAAATGGACAAGTTGATGTCTCAATGGGATGTTTTTGTTTCTCCAGCGCCGGGCAGCGCGAGTTTGCTCGTCACAAATCTAACGGGCCATCCAGCCGTTTGTGTTCCCTGCGGCTTCATTGATGTCCCTGCCACCAGAGATACACCGGCTCAACACCTGCCGCAGGCGATCATGTTCACGGGCGGCCTCTATGATGAAGCCTCGCCGCTGCGCGTCGCGTTGGCTTTCGAACAGGCGACGAAGTGGCATGCCATGCATCCGAAAGTTGATTGGGCTTGAATCCGCCAAACTTAATTGCCTATATGGTCGGTAATGCATGGGAATAGACGGGCGAGCAATCTTCAGAGCGTATCCCGGCGGACGACAAGTAAGACAAGCTTCAGCTTGTCGGCATAATCTAAGATTCGACCGACCTTCCACGAAAAGTGGCAAAATGAAGTTTGCCGTACACTGATGACCACGCTTGCCTACAAACAGTTTTCCCGGCGACATCTGCCCCACGTTAATCCTCCGGGCCGCACGCTGTTCGTCACCTATCGGCTTGCCGGTTCCATCCCGCGGTCACTTCTCCGCTACTACAAGACAAAGAACGAATGGCTTCAAAAAGAGTTCAGCCGCTTTCGAAAGTCAGCGACGTACGACAAGCTTCAGCTTGTCGCTTCCGCGGAAATCCAAAAGCGGCTGGAACAAATCGAGAGTTTCCAACGTGAATGGTTCGTCAAGTTTGAGGAGACTTTGGACCAAGCCCGCACCGGCCCGACGTGGTTGAAGCAGGACAAGGTTGTGGCGGTAGTAGCAAAACAACTATACGATCTTGATGGTGAAGCATATTCGCTCGGCGCTTACTCTGTGATGTCGAATCACGTGCATGTAGTCTTTACGCCTTTCTTGAGCGAAGGCTCTCTGCGTGAGGAGTTCGATGAAACTGGCCATTTGGTATTTCTCAGTGAATATCCCGGTCTGTCGGAGATTATGCATCGGCTCAAAGGGCGCAGCGCGCGGGAATGCAACATCGTGCTGTCGCGCACTGGCCAGTTTTGGGAGCATGAAAGCTTCGACCACGTGGTCAGAGCAGGGAAGCTGATATCCACAGTGAAATATGTGCTCAACAACCCAGTCAAGGCAGGTTTGGTGAAAGACTGGCGTCAGTGGCGCTGGAGTTATTGCCGGAAGAAACTGTACGACAAGCTTTAGCTTGTCAATAAAGACAGCTTTACCTTGTCGCCCTTGTTCGCGGATCGGCAAAAAACAAGAGACAAACTGAAGTTTGTCGTACATGTAAGACAAGCTTCAGCTTGTCTTTTGGAAAACGACTACCCCTATGAAATCAGAGAACCTATCCATTGATAATCGCCTTAACGCTTTTGATGGGACAAACTTGAAGTTTGTCGTACATGTAAGACAAGCTTCAGCTTGTCTTTTCTCGAAATCTGTAGCCTCAACCCGGATAACAAGGCCGCTCGTGTGCTGCCATAACCCTATCTCTTCATTGGATTAGCCATCGTAAGATTCAACTCCACCGGCACGCAGCGCTTGAAACTAAACACGCTCTTTTTGAACTTGCCAAAGACGTAGACACGCCCCGTTACCGGCCAGGTCTCTTTCGAATCACTCCACTCGCCAAGCGCCGCCAGCATTGCGCTCGGAAGATAAATGTAAAAGCGCAGCGGTTCTTTCAATGTTAGTGACTGTTTGTTTGGCAGGTCGAAAGCCCGATGATACTCATTTATTTCGACCGACCTGCCGTTAACGACCATGTCTTCAAAGAGCAGAAAGTCGACCCGGCCGCTCTGTCTCACCGGCGCGACCACAATCGGAACCTCAAAAGTAATTCCCAGTGGAGTGACTCGCGCGAGCTGAGGCGTGCCGAATTGAATTAATTGGTCGACATCCGAATCTCGAGCTGATTCCTTTTCGGACTTTTTAACCTCGACTACAGTACGCTCAACTTTATAGCCGCGGATTTCTTTTGGATACGAGCGCGGGCCCGTTTGGGCGTTCGAGAGGCCATTAGGTAACGTAGTTGCACCGAAGGTAAGAAGCGCACATGTGGTAATCGCCCATCGCATAGATATAGCCTTGAGTTGTCTCTGGCGAGTCACTTCATTTTCTGTCGCCCGCTAAAACGGGCTTGATTAGAAATAGGTGACGTCACCCAGGGTTGCGCTCACTGCTCTCGCTCACCCCGGGCTAAATTCAGCCGCCGGCTTTGCCGGCTCATTGAGCTAGACAATCCAGGTTTCGCCAGGGTCGGAGCGCGACATGATTAAATATCCGCGCAGCCAGCTTGCGACGAGGTCGCCCGAATGATCAAGCTGCGCAGTTCCTCGACCTCGCGATGCAATCTCACGATGATCTCGCCGGCGTCGGCAATAGACTGGCCTTGTGCTTCAACCAGGCGGGCAGAGTTTAACTCAAACCTGAGGTTCCGGTCGCTTCGAGTTTATCGATGCACGACCGAAGAATCTATTCTTCGCTGGGCTGTGGGGCAGGGATGCGTAAAGTGTCTTCGAGTGAATCGTCACTTTCGTGGGTGAGGTTTTGAGCTACGTCGACTTCCGGCGACTCCTGATCGAGATCGCGCTTGATTGCGTCAAGGATACCGTTAATGAATTGGGTAGCTTCGTAGGTAGAAAACCGGCGGGCAATTTCAAGTGCTTCATTGATAGTAACAGTTCTTGGCGTTGCCTCGTGCAGGAACTCGTAGACAGCAAGGCGCAACAAGTTGCGATCGACCAGCGCCATCCGCGAGATGCGCCAATGCTCAGCGCGCGAGCGAATGCGTTCATCGACCTCTTCCAGATTCGCCAGCGTGCCCATGGCCAGGCGAGTGGCGAACTCGCGCGCCTGAGGATCAAGCTCGCCGTCAGCCAATTCAGACCAGAAGTAGCGCGCGAGTTCATCTCCGCGCGTTCCGGCCACATCTGCCGCAAAGAGCATTTGCAAGGCGCATTCACGCGCCTTACGTCGCGAACCCATAAAATCAGTGATGAGCGATGAGTGATGAGTGATGAGCGCCGGCATGTCGCGCTTCATCTGCATGAAGGATAACTGACGATAACAGCCCGTTCGCTGATTCAGTACTCATCACTCATTACTCATCACTACTTAAAAGCTTCCCGGTAAAGATTCACTAACTCAACCGCCGCCGTCGCGGCTTCAAAGCCTTTATTACTCAGCTTAACACCCGCCCGATCGACGGCCTGACCCACATTGTCCGCCGTAATCACACCAAACAGCAATGGCACGCCGGTGTTCATGCTTGCCTCGCCAATGCCACGCGCCGCTTCGGCCGCGATGTATTCAAAGTGCGGTGTTTGCCCGCGAATTATCACGCCAAGACAAATTACGGCGTCAAACCTGGCCGACTCGGCAGCTTTCAGCGCGCATAATGGAATTTCGAAAGCTCCCGGCACGCGGAAAAGCTCGATGCGATCGGTATCGGCGCCAAGCTGTTCCAGAGCGTCGAGCGCGCCTTCAATTAGCCGCGAGACCAGCGAATCATTCCAGCGACTCGCGACGATCGCGAAGCGAAAGCCCTTGGCCTTAAGCGTTCCTTGATGTGTTGTGGGCTGCAAAGCTTTCGATTGCAAGTTTGAGAGTGATAGCTAAATCACTGCGAGTATAGTAACGCGTGCGAACAGTGACAAGGCAGATCGGCCAAAGGAAACTGACTAATTAATGAAGGTTCTAAAGCGTACAAGTGTATGATATCGCCAATTTGAACAGACCGAATGTGAGAAGGAACGGCCCATGCCAACAAGACGTGCTCTGAAAGATGAATCGAAAAGATTTCTTTTAGTTCTCCTGTCATTTGCCGTCGTTCTGCTTGCGTCGACGACATGGAAGGGACAGTCCCCTGTTTACAAGCAGAATAAGGCAACCGTGGTTTTTGCCCTTTCGGCCAGTGACAACGAAAGCGAAATGAGCATGGATGCAGTGGTAGTCATTCGTGGCGGGCGCTTTCAAACTCCGTTTAGCGATTCGAGTGAATCTGATCAAGAGCGATTTGCAAAGACTTATTTTGCAGAGGGTAAGAACTACAGATTGATTTTCGGTGGTGGCGAGGTGGGCATGATAACGCTGACGCATTGGTCGCGAGGTTGCAATAGTGTCCATGCAAACGTTCAGGTCACCACTAACGTTCGGCTGAATGAAACAGTCAGGGCACTGGCGACAAATTCAAACGCGATCGGAAAGAAAACCAGTTCGCGCCGCTCACCGACCGCAGACGAGCGCGCGAGAGTGTTGGCGCTGGTGAAAGGCATCTATTTGCAGAACGGTACTCCTGCGAACTTGATTCCTTCGATTAAGGTTACGAATCTGACGGCTACCGATCTGAACGACGACGGAAAATACGAGATTGTCGGCAGTTTTACAATGGCGGCAAAAAATAAGTTCGAGCGCGATCTGTTTCTGATCACGACGGCGAACCCCAACGGCTTCAGCGCCGAGTTCATCAAGTTCCAGGCTTATCAACCACCGTCCGAAGGTTTTCTCTCAAGCATTGATTTCCTCGATCAAGTAGACCTTGACAGTGATGGCGTAGCGGAAGTCTTCGCCACACACGGGGGCTTTGACGCCTACGGCTATTTGATTTTCAAAAAGGTCGGCGGTCACTGGCGCCAGGTGTACGAAGGTATCGGCGATGCGTGCTGAGCGGAACAGTAGCCCGACCGTGAGGGAGGGCGTATTGTAGCGGTTTTCGTTGCAGCAGCAGAACTGTTCCGTCTCACGGACCCCGACAGCTTCATAGAAGAGTATGAATCGCGGTTGTAAGATTCGGGCGTTCAGTGTAAAAGCGCACGCCCTCCCTCACGGTCGGGCTACTGCCCCGACTACTCGCCACGTTTGATCCCTACGAACTTGTCAAGCTTGAAGCCGACTACCAGTCTTCTTTCGCGATGTACTTCAGGACGTGTTTGATGGAAGTGACGCAGTACGTGCCGTCGGATTTTTTTACCGGGATATGGCGATAGCGGCCCATCGACATCTTGTTCAAAGCCGTAGCTACTGAATCAGTCTCTTTAAGGGTTTCAGGATTCGGACTCATCAACTCTTTAACGGTGACAGTTGCTGATTCGGCATTTTTGCCCGTCAACTTGTTCAGCACGTCGCGTTCAGTGAAGATGCCGACGAGCTGACCATTATCGAGAACCAGGGCACAACCCAGGTGCGCATCCTTCATTTTTTTAACCACTGCGAGAGCGGGTGTGTCAGGCGGAACGCTGAGGAATTCCTGTTCAATTTGGCTAAGATCGTCTTCCATGACCGAGCGGGCCAGCCCTTCTGTGTCAGCCCGCGGCATCCCACGGTTGAAGAGCGGCGTCAGGCACTCTTCGCACCTGTCGGCGCCTTCGATGTTGTCATGACCACAGGAAGGACAAATCATTTCCTATTTCCTATTTCCTATATCCTATTAGATTGCCAACGCCACCTTACCTGAAATCTCAAAATCGGCAATTGGCAATCGAAAATCGGCAATTATTCGACCGTCCACATATCACCGCTATAAATCAATTTTTCCAGACTACCCGGTCCGGACTTGGATATTGCAGTCTCGATCTGGTCAGCCAGCATCTGATCATAGCTGGGCCGTTCGACCGCGCGGAAGATGCCTACGGGCTGCGGAAAATCAGGCTGTTCCATCCGTGCCAGCATGAATGCTACCGATGGATCCTGTAGATGGATGTCATGAACCAGAATGTCCGTTTCGGTGATTCCGTTCTCGCCGATAGTGACGACTTCCGGATGCGCGCCGTTCATGCGAATCCCTTTGTTTCGATCCTTGCCGAAGATCATTGGCTTGCCATGTTCGAGATAGAGCACTTTGTCAGGACGCACGCTGCGCTCGGCAAAATAATCAAACGCGCCATCATTAAAGATGTTGCAGTTTTGATAGACTTCGAGGAACGACACGCCTTTGTGTTTCGCGGCGGCTTCGACCATCGAACCCAAGTGCTTGACGTCAATATCAATTGAACGCGCTACGAAAGTCGCTTCACTGGCAATTGCCAGGGACAGAGGATTCACGGGATAGTCAATCACGCCCATCGGCGTCGATTTTGTTCGCTGGCCAAAAACGCTCGTAGGACTATACTGACCCTTCGTCAAACCATAGATGCGGTTATTGAAAAGAATATAGTTAATGTCGAGATTGCGCCTGAGCACGTGCATGAAGTGATTGCCGCCAATCGAGAGCGCGTCGCCGTCACCGGTGATCACCCACACGCTTAGTTCAGGATTTGCTGACTTTATTCCGGTGGCAATGGCGGGCGCGCGTCCATGAATACTGTGAAAGCCGTACGTATTCATGTAGTAAGGAAAGCGCGAGGAACAGCCGATGCCCGAAACGAAAACCATTTTCTCGCGCGGAATGCCGAGATCGGGCATCACCTTTTGTACGTTATTGAGGATGGCATAGTCACCGCAGCCGGGACACCAGCGAACTTCCTGATTTGAAACAAAGTCTTTCTTAGTCAATTGGCCCGGCGGAGGCGCCGCAGTAAAAACTGATGCGCCGCGTTCGCTGTCAGCCGAAACGCTCGTGTCGACGTGACTCTTGTGGCCATTGCCGTCTGAACCGTTACCTTGTGTAGTCATTATTGCTCCTTGGACAATTTTGGATACTTTAACCCCGTTGCGTAAGCCACCAGATCGGAAACCATCTCCGCCTCTTTAGGAATACTTGAAGAGGAATACCAACTTGAAAAGCGCTCTATCTTTAGATTTCCATCAGCGGTTTTCATTTTGGTAATTCGTTGATCAGTAGTCATGCTGTCTTCTGTACAATTCATCGTAAGGCTTGGTTTTCATACTACTTTAGTTGAGCGACTGCTTCCTTCCAATCCTTAGGGTTGCCGAGACGAACAGCCGCATCGATCCCAAGATTCTCTAACAGCATTGCCAGAACCGTCAGCCTCTGCCTTTCATTAACAAAGATCCCGCCCTTGTATTCTATCTTCTCGGGAGCTTGGTAGATCCGTTTCTCAAACTCCTCACCGCGCCACTCGCGACCCTCACGACGGATATTCCATTCAGTGGGATCAAAGTCTTCAACGTTCAGTGTGTTTGATGTAGTCATGAAGTTGCTCAATCATTTTTCGCGCTGCGCGCTCAATGCGGACAAGATGTCCGCGCTCGCAGCTACAAATACTCCTCGACCTTTCGCACAATCTCGCGAATCTGGAATGGCCGACCTTTGACCTTGGAAAAGGGAACCGCATCGATCAGATATCGCGCGCGAATCATCGTGCACAACTGGCCGAGATTCATCTCCGGTATGATCACGGTTTCGAATCCGGAAAGAACTTCACCAAGGTTCTTTGGGAAGGGATTCAAGTAACGCAGATGCGCCGACGATACTGGTTTGCCTTCATCGCGCAACTTTTCCACCGCCGAAGTGATCGATCCATAGGTTGAACCCCAGCCCAGCACCAAAACCTTTCCGGTTTTATCACCGAAGATTTCAACCGGCGGAATATCGTTGGCGGCGCGGTCAACTTTCTCCTGGCGCAAACGAACCATCAGATGATGGTTTTCGGGATCGTAATTCACGTTGCCGGTGATGTGCTGCTTTTCGATCCCGCCGATGCGATGTTCCAACCCTGGCGTTCCGGGAAGCGCGTAAGGTCGCGCCAGTGTCTCCTCATCGCGCGCGTACGGCATGAAGTTGGTCGGATCGGTGACGAACTTGATCTCGATTTTCGGCAGTTTGTCGATTTCCGGAACAGCCCACGGCTCGGCGCCGTTGGCGAGGTAGCCGTCCGAGAGATAAAAAACTGGCGCCATGTATTTGAAAGCCAGTCGCACCGCTTCGATTGCCATATTGAAGCAATCCCCGGGCGTCGCCGGCGCGATTACTATTGCCGGACATTCACCATTGCGTCCCCAGACAGCCTGAAAAAGATCGGCCTGCTCAGTCTTTGTCGGCAAACCCGTGGAAGGTCCGCCGCGCTGCACGTTGATGATCACCAGAGGCAACTCGGTCATCACTGCCAGACCAATCGCTTCCTGCTTCAAAGCCACACCGGGCCCAGATGTTCCGGTCAGTCCCACATGGCCGGCGAAGCTGGCGCCGATGGCAGCGCACACGGCGGCAATTTCATCTTCAGCCTGAAATGTTTTCACGCCATAATTCTTGTGACGGGCGAGTTCATGCAAAATATCCGAAGCCGGCGTGATCGGATACGAGCCGTAGAACAATTGTCTGCCGGCAAGGTGGGCCGCGGTGACGAATCCGATTGCCGTTGCTTCGTTTCCCGTGATTTTGCGATAACGTCCGGGTGCGATGACCGCCTTCTTGACGGTGTAATGAGTAGTGAAAACTTCGGTTGTCTCCGCAAAGTTGTAGCCGGTCTTCAGGGCAACTTCGTTTGCTTTCGCCAGCTCGGGGTTCTTACCGAACTTCGCGTTGATCCATTTGAGCGTGGGTTCCAGCGGGCGGTCATAAAGCCAGTACAACACGCCGAGCGCAAAAAAGTTCTTGCAGCGATCGATCTCTTTACGCGAAAGCTGAACATTGCCCTTCAGGGCATTCATGTTAAGCGTAGTGATCGGCAATTGATGCACGCGATAACCGGATAGCGTTCCATCTTCGAGTGGATTGCTTTGGTAAGCCGCGTGTGCCAGATTGTCTTTCGTGAACTCATCGGTATTTATGATTAGCGTCCCAGCCTCTTCGAGGTCGGTCAGGTTGACTTTCAAGGCCGCTGGGTTCATCGCCACCAGCACATTCGGTTGATCGCCGGGAGTGCGAATGTCGTGGCTGGAAAAGTTCAACTGAAAGCCGCTGACGCCGGGCAGACTGCCGGCCGGCGCGCGAATCTCAGCCGGAAAATCGGGCAGAGTCGAGATGTCGTTGCCGACAATCGCCGATGTGTTCGTGAACTGCGTGCCTGTCAACTGCATGCCGTCGCCGGAGTCGCCGGCAAAACGGATCGTTACAGTTTCGAGTTCCTCAAAATGCTTTTCGGTAGCTTCAAGCGGTTCAATGACTGTACTCATGTAGATTTGATGATGCCTCTCTTAAGTTCGTTTATGGTTAGTTGCCAATTGCCAATTGTCGATTGCAAAAAGGAGGCCTTTCAATCGGAAATCGCCAATCGAAAACCGGCAATGATTTCATCCTCCATCAACAGTATCCATCACCTGCGAAGACAGTGGCGGCAGGTTCATCGTCGCTTTCGGATAACATTCCGCCAGATACGTTATGATGTCGAAAACAGAGATCAAACCGACCAGCTCACCCCGTCTTACCAACGGAATATTGCGAAAGCTTCGTTCATTCATCAGGCGCACGGCATCGCCGACGGTTGCTTCCGGCGAAAGCGTCTCAACTGCCGATTGCATGTACCTGGTAATCGGGGACTCAAGATCGACCTCCTCACCCAAAATTTTGGTAAGCAAGTCGCGCTCCGTAAATATTCCCGCTACTCGGCCATCATCCGAAACGATCACACAACCACCTTCATCGTTTTTCATGGCTTCGATTGCTCGTGAAAGCGGTGTGTGGGGCGAAACGGCGATGTAGTCGTCGGTGCGTAAGACGCCTACGCGCTGATCGCGGGCCTTCGGCAAACTATCCACCTTGTCGCCGGTCTTTGGGCGTAAGTTCAGTTCCTCGGTCTTGATGTTCTCAGACACAGACAGTCTTATTGTAACCCAAGAGTTGGCGGGAGCCGCAATCGCGCATTCTATCAAATGGTCGGAGTCGTGCCGGATGCTTCGAGAGAGGCGAGCAGTTCTTAGTCTCTCTTTGCGCCTTTCGACTGTCTCGCGCCTTTGCGTGAAATGCTTTTCAACGCGATATTTCACGCAAAGCCGCAAAGCGACTACTGAACCGCAAAGAAACCCGCGGACTAAGACACTGTCGGGAGGCGGAATCAACCGCTGTGATTTTCAGTGTCCAACCATCTGGATCGCCATGATCGTGAGATCGTCAGCCGCCGGTGTTCTGAGTGAAAAGTCGCGGACATCTTCCAGTAATTCGCTGACTAAGGCTCGGGCCGGCAGACGACTGCTCTTATGCAGAATTGACCCTAAACGTTCTTCCCCGTACTCGATGTTATTGCGGTCGCGAGCCTCGGAAAGACCATCGGTGTACAACAAAAGCCGGTCGCCTTTAGCAAGCCTAATGTGACTGATTGTATAAGTTTCTTTGCTGAACATGCCTACAGGCAAGCCGGTCGAATCAATTGCTGAGACTTCTTCATTCTGGATCAGGAGCGGCGGACAGTGCCCGGCGTTGCAAATCTCGACCTCGCCGTTGGCGGCCGCCTTGCCACAAACGAGCGTTGCGTAATACGGCCGCATGGTACTTTCCGCGAAGACCTGATTTGCCCGTTCGACCAGTTCTCGCACTTCCAAACCGGCGATGATCAAACTGCGAAAGATCGCGTGCAAGCGACCCATCAAAAACGACGCCGCCACGCCTTTACCCGAAACGTCGCCGATCAGGAAGTAAAGGTCGCCCTGGTCGGTGCTGACCAAATCACAGTAATCGCCGCTGACTGGTCCCGCGGGCTCGTAGCGATACGAAACCTCCCAACCGTTGAATTTCAAGTCCTGCTTCGGCAGGAGCTCGCCTTGAACTAGCCAGGCACGATCGAGATCGTGCTCCAGCTCATGCAGTTGCTGCGGAGACAGGCACGAAAGACAGAACCGCGCCAGGGGATCAGCATTCATTACGGCCTGACCAATCAAATCGTGGCATACCTGGCACACGCCGTAAGACTCGCGGCCTAGTTGCTCAATGGCGGCTTCAATCTCACGTAAAAGACCGTTCAACGGAAAAGTATCAGCAGAATCTCTCGCTGAGGCTTCCAGGCGCTCTCTCCAATTGATCAGTTCAGTACGAAGATCTGGAATTGTGGCTTGGATAGCGGCACTCATGACTGTCTCCCTGCTTGTGAAACCGTTTCGTTAAAATCTAATACCAAGGCATGAAAAAGGAGCTTATTGGCTATACGATGCATCAGTGTGGCCGGTTCTAAAAAGTTGACGTTATTTTAGGTCTTATGCAAGCGAAAATCTATTCGCTTCTTGCGGTGAAATCCAGGAATTTTTGAAGCCTCGCTAGCACTCTGCCACGGCTGTTATACTCGCCCGCATTAAGCCCGCACGCTGTTGCGACATAATGTTGGCCTTCGTCTATCTTGCGGTTGCAATCTATTTTGGTGATCGTATCTGCGGCCGCCTCTTTCAATTTATTTCAATCCAGCACCGAATTGCGACTGCTTTTCTCGTCGGTCTGCTACTGAGCAGCTGGATTACCTACCTCAGTGCGCTGGCTGGCGCGCGGCTGCGGCAACCGCTGGTCGCCGGCGATCTCAGCTTCCTCGTACTATTCGTTCTGGTTTGCTACAAACTACCGAAGCAAAAACCAGTTCGTTTTGAAGGCGCAGTTGGCGCTCGACCTGATGGACGGGACGCGTGGGATTGGCTTTTCCTGGGCGCATTCCTTTTGTTTTCTTGCTGGCTGATGTTCGCCACCCTGAACTTCAAAGAGGGACAGTTTGAGATATCTTTCAAGAGTTGGACCGACTTTGGAGCGAATGTATCACTGGTACAGAGTTTCGCGTTGGGCCATAACTTCCCCACTGAACATCCTTTCTTTCCCGGAGAACTAATTCGCTATCACTTCCTGTTCTGGTTTCAGGCCGCAAACCTGGAATTCCTGGGACTCAATCCGGTGTGGAGCATTAATCTGCTTAGCATACTCTCGCTCGTTGCCCTGCTGATTCTAATCGCGACTTTCGCCGAAGTCTTGTTCGTTTCGCGCACAGTTGGACGAATCGCGGCCTCACTTTTCTTTTTCTCAAGTTCACTTTCTTACGTTCCGTTTTTGCGATCTCAGCCCGGCGGGATTAAAGGCATCATTTCCTCCGTTGTACATTCGACCGAGTTTCTCGCATCGGGCTATCCCTTTCGCGGGGAAACCTGGGGCGCTTTGTCTGCTAATGTGTTTGCCTATCAGCGACATCTGATAAGCGGACTCGGTCTTTTATTTGTAGTAATGATTGCTTTGGTTCAGCGCTATCGTTCATTCGTGGTTGAGAGCGAGCCAGAAGTGACGTCGGAAGTCATCATCAATACCTCTTCTCCCGAACAAAGCGAAAATAAGTCGTCTGAGAGTGATGATGCGCAAAGCCAATCGGCGCGGGCGCACTCCACGGTGCTGAGACAGGATCTGCCGGCTTTTCTTTTTTTTGGCGCTCTTATCGGGCTGCTTCCGTATTGGAACAGCCCGGTCTTTCTATCGGGATTAGCAATCCTCGGTTGCGTCTTTCTTTTCTTACCTCTTAGGTTGTACATGGCTGCCTCAATGGTCGCCGCAGTCGCAGTTGGACTGCCTCAGGTGTTTCTACTCAGATCTGGCAATGTGGTTACTGCTTTGATGTTTCACTGGGGCTACACGCTTGAGAATCCAACATTGGGATTGGTGCTCAAATACCTGGCCTGGACCTTTGGTCTTAAATGGCTTCTGATTGCCATTGCCCTGGTTTTTCTTTCTGGCTTTCATCGGCGACTGTTTCTCGCATTGTCGAGCCTGGTCGTGATTGTCTTCCTCTTCCAGCTCAGCACCGACATCTTCAACAATCATAAGCTCCTGAACGTCTGGGTAACCTTTGCAAATGTGTACGCCGCTTATGCTTTGTGGCGAATTGCAAAGTTTAGAATCGCGGGAGTCGCGATGGCCATCATTCTGACTATCGCTACAATCTTTGGCGGCGTCATTGACCTGTTCCCGCTTCACAACGATCCGGCATTGACCGTTCCCTACAAGAACGACCGCCTAAGGCAATGGCTTCTCGAGAATACTAACCCTTCGGATATTTTTCTCACTCACACATTGCTTACCCATCCAATTCTTTTCAGCGGGCGCAAAATCTATCTGGGTTACACATTATTTGCCTGGACCGCCGGCTACGATGTCCCGGCGCGCGAAGCGATTTATCGGCGCATGTTCGAAGAGCAAGACTCCACCGAGCTTATTCGTCTGCTGAACGAAAATAAGATCGCCTACGTAGCGATCGATGACGGGGTCCGCGGCAACGAAGCGCTTTATGAACTGAACGAATCGGTTTACCAGGAGCACTTTGAGAAAGTCTTTGCCGACACCGGCCACGCTTACGACAATGTCACGATCTACAAAGTCCCTCATCCTTAAGTTCTGATAATACGTTTAGAAGCAGGCTACCACCCGGTTCAAGTTCAAGCTTTAGCTCGCGCCTGATCAGCAATCTAAATGTTAAACCCTGAGCGCAAACAGACACTCGCGCACGTTCGACAAACATTGCGAGCTTTCGGCATAATTCGATCATGCCTCAGTTAACAGAAAACATGGTGCTCGACGCGCTGCGTCAGATTAATGATCCCGATCTGCATAAAGACATTGTCACGCTCGGCTTTATCAAAGATGTGAGGATCAACAATGGCGACGTTTCGTTTCGTATCGTGCTGACTACGCCTGCTTGCCCCGTGCGTGAAGAAATGCAGAGTGCTGCACGTGAACTTGTCGGATCCATCGCCGGGGTTCGGTCTGTTAATGTGACGATGGATGCTGAAGTGCCTAAAGGTCGCGGCCTTGCCGACAAGGTTTCTGTGCCGGGCGTCAGAAACATCATTGCTGTTTCATCCGGGAAAGGTGGCGTCGGCAAATCCACGGTCGCGGTAAATCTCGCCGTTGCGCTGACCCTTGACGGGGCCCGTGTCGGTTTGATGGATGCGGACGTCTACGGTCCCAATGTGCCGATCATGTTAGGCGCCAGTCAGGCGCGGCCAGAAGTCGAAGTCAACAAATTGATTCCTGTCGAAGCTTACGGCGTGAAACTGATCTCAATGGCCGTGCTTCAGCCGGGAGATAAACCTTTAATCGTACGGGGACCGATTTTGCACGGGCTGGTGAAGCAGTTTCTTTCGGACGTGAAATGGGGCGAGTTGGATTACTTGATCGTGGATATGCCACCGGGAACGGGTGATGTCCAACTAAGCCTGGCGCAGCTCGTGCCGGTACAAGGTGCAGTTCTGGTAACCACGCCGCAGGAGGTTGCGTTAATAGATGTACGTCGTGCATTACGCATGTTCGAAACGGTGGCCGTGCCTGTGCTCGGAGTGATTGAAAACATGAGTTACTTCATCGCTCCTGACACCGGCACCCGTTATAACATTTTTGGCGAGGGTGGCGGTCAGAGACTGGCCGAAGAATACGGCGTACCTTTTCTGGGCTCGATTCCCATGGGTATTGAAGTGCGTGAAGGTGGCGACCGGGGCGTGCCGGTGGTCATTGGCCAACCTCAGTCGCTGCAGGCTCAGGCCTTTCGAAAAGTGGCCGAAGAAGTGGCCCGCCAGGTCTCGATTGAGGCTATGAAACCTGAGCTTGTCGTTTTGCGCAAATCTCAGTAAGATGACTTCGGGAAACATAATTCGGTAATTAGCAATTGAAAACTGAAAACAGGAGTTAAAGTTAATGTCAGCGAATCCAGCAACTACAACAACTACCGCGCCGACCGCGCCTGCAGCGCCTTCCGTGACTTTGAACGTCACCGAACCGGCGGCAAACGAAATCAAGAAGTTCATGGCGAGCGAGGAAGGCTTGCCTGAAACTGCGGGCCTGCGCGTGCGCGTGGTTCCCGGCGGCTGTTCGGGATTTCAATATAGCCTGAATATCGAAGAAAACGCGCGCCAGGGAGACTTCGTGCTCGACGAAAAAGGCGTGCGCCTGTTCGTTGACATGTTCAGCGCGCAGTATCTAAACGGTGTGCAGATCGATTACGTAACGAACGTTATGGGATCGGGCTTTACATTCACCAACCCGAATGCAACGGGAAGCTGCGGCTGCGGCTCTTCATTCACAGCTTAAGATAAATTCAAAACAAACGCCCATGGCGCGGTTAAGCGGCGAGGCTCGGCCGATCTTTTTAGCGGCGGCCGAGCTTTTCTTATTAGCACTTCTTTTTCTGGCCGAGACGAATCGTTTGTAATTAAAGATCTTGGAAATCTTCATTGTGATATTGAACCGTTCAAACAGCCATCGAAGATGGCGGCAGAATATTAGCCCCGGGCGCAAGCCCGGGGATCGGGGCCCTACTAATGACCTAGCCCTCGAAGAGGGCGACAGATTTCTTTCGCCCCTGCCGGGGCTCTGCTTTAATAATCGCAATTAACCCCGGGCTGCCGCCCGGGGCTACCATATGCCGCCCGCTAACGCGGGCTGATTGAGTAGTTTCGGTGAAGTTGGTTCAAGTTCAGTTTCATCAGGATATCGAACACGCACGCCAACTCTTCCGGGAATACGCCGCGTGGCTGGAGATCGATCTGTGCTTTCAAAACTTCGAAAAAGAATTGGCTGAGTTGCCCGGTGGTTATGCTCCGCCGAACGGTCGATTACTGCTGGCCTTTGACAACGAACAACTTGCGGGCTGCGTCGCATTGAGGAAGATTGGCGACGGTATTTGCGAGATGAAGCGGCTATTTTTGCGGTCCGCGTTTCGCGGCAAAGGTCTGGGACGTGGCTTGACCGAAGCGATTGTTAGAGAAGCGCGAGAGATTGGTTACGAGCGCATGCGACTGGACACTCTGCCGCCGAAGATGAACGATGCCATCGCGCTATACCGCTCACTTGGCTTCAAAGAAATCAAACCCTACTATAACAACCCAGTTCCCGGCGTGAAGTTTATGGAGTTGGATTTGAAACTGTAATAAGCCCTCCCTTTTGAGCCCTCCCTTACGGTCGGGGCTACTGCCCCAGAAGATTTGAGCTCTTCCTTACGGTCGGGCTACTGCCTCCGACGATTAAGCTGACGCACTGCGGCGAAGTCTTTCGAGGCGCTGAATCCGCCCAACATAAGCCTGAGCCACTGCTGACTGAAACATTTCTCTCGTCCCTGCGATCGCGTCGAAACTTTAGCCGAAGAAAACCGCCTTCGAGTGGATGTATTTCTTCGATGCCGATGCAGCCTTTGAACCAGACAATCAGAAACAAAGCTTTGCCGGGACTTATGCCGGTGGCCATTGCCCGCTCGAGAACCGTTTCGATGTGCTCGTTCGTGTAATAAGTCTCCCAGGCTGCGCGATAGACGCCTTCCCAATTTTCGCGCGACATGCGCGAATGTCCGACGACACAATGGTTGAGATCATACTTGTTCATATCCGGATCCATCCACGTTCCGGCATCGTGCCGCTTGCGGTGATCCTCGGAACCCGGCAGCGGCGTCAGATAGAAAAATTCCAGAAGGTCGACCGGCAGCTCTTTTTGGATCATCCGGATGTCGTGCAGAATTGTCTCCGGCGTGTCGTTGGGGAAACCAAGGATGTAGCCGCAATAAGTGAGCACCTTTGCTTGCTTCCACGCCAGCAGCATCTTGCGATACTCCGTGATCTTGTTCTGCTGATTCTTCGCGCCCAGCAGACTGTCCGGGTTAATGTTTTCAAGCCCAATGAAGACGTGTTTGACGCCCGCGCGCGAACACTTCTCGATGAAGTTTGGCAGACGATGACAGAGCGTATCGACTTGAATGATGAAATAATAGCGAAGAGCGTATACGCGCGGTGTCGACAAACCTCCCGAATTGCCTTCTCAACAATTCGCCGCTCCGGCTCATCGAGTGTGACGGCAGGACTCTTGAGGTCAGCTTTCTCCAACTCTACGAGCTTCTTACTCGCGGGGAGGCCAGGTTGTCCGAAGATATTGCGATTCCGACGGTTCACTGAGCCGCGCTCGTCGCCATGAAGCCATGTCCCATAACAACGGAACGTAATCAAGTATGCTAGCGGCTGAGTTCTCCGTTGAAAATCGACGTAATCAATTTTGTTCACCATGAGTGACCGTGAGACAACCCCTCCCTAACAGTCGGGCTACTGACACAATTCAACGAGACAAGCCCTCCCTAACGGTCGGGCTACTGACACAATTCAACGAGACGAGCCCTCCCTGACGGTCGGGCTTCTGATACGTTCTATCTCCGCAGTAACTTCCAGCCCGAGGGCAGCACAGCGGCGGCCAGCAGGATCTTAATGATGTCGCCGATGATGAAGGGCGCAACCGTTAAGCGAAAGGCGGTGGCCACACCAGTGCGCATTAAAAGAGCAAACCACGCGCACCCGCACAGGATAATCACAATCGATCCGATTAGCATCGCGGCCGCGGCAGTAAGAAAGCGGCGATCCCAGTCGTGCTCAGCGAACGCGCCGGTTATAAAACCGGCTGCGGGAAAGGCAATGAGGTAACCGCCGGTTGGTCCGAGCAGGTGAAGCAAGCCGCCGGTTCCGCCAGCAAAGAACGGCAAGCCACTGGCGCCTTCAATCAAATAAGCAATCATCGCCATGGCGCCCAGGCGAGATCCGAGCAGCGCGCCGGTCAAAAGCACCACGAAAGTCTGCGCCGTGATCGGCACCGGACTGATTGGGATTACGATCTGCGCTGCCAGCGCGGTAAGCAGACTAAATCCGATCACCAGACCAACTTGTCGCACCACATCAAGTGGCGCTAAGGCCGTTCCCAGCAATGTCTCACTCTTGGCAATTGAAGTATTCATGCTTTAGTCCAATGTCTAACGTCCAACGTCCAATGTCTTTTGTACTCGGGCAGTGTACTTTTCCTTCGCTGGATTCCAAAGTACTAAACATTTGCCGCGGAGTTGACTCGACTTTGGACTCGAGACGTTGGACATTGGACTTAAATTACGGTCGCACACACAAAACCGGGCAAGGCGCGTTACGGATTATGAATTCCGACGTTTCGGTCAGGCCGGCGTCGCCGCCTGAACAAAGAGTCGTAGTAATCGCAACCATGTCGGCTTTCTTGCGTCCCGCATGTTCGACTACCGCCTCGGCTACCCCACCGTGTAAGCGCCGGATGCTATCGAAAGATCCAGGCGCGCCGGTCTCGGCCAGGAATCTTTCCAGCGTTGCCTGGCCGCCATCGGCCGGTTCTTCATCTCCTTCGCCGAAAACGCACAAGGCTTCGAGTTTTGCTTTCGTGCGGCTGGCGATTGAGGCCGCGACCGGCAGAATCTGTTTCGAAGTCTCTGACAAGTCAGTTGCGTAGACGATACGTGCGAAGCGATCGATCGGGCGCGTGGTGCGACGTGGTCCGTACAACCTTGCGATGACTGTGGGAATCTTCGAATCGCGCGCAACTTGCTCAGCTACGCTGCGGCCGAGAAAAAACTGCGCCACGTCAGAGCGTCCATGCGAGGCCATCACGATCAAGTCGCATCCGCGCTGCGCAGCCTGGCGCATGATAATCTGCGCCGGATCGTCTTCATCTTTGGGAATGATTGTTTCAATTACTCGCACAGCCGAAGCGCCGGTAGGCAGCGCGGGGAATTCGTACCGCGAGGTTTCGGTGATGTGCGGGTCACCTCCATGAGAGATGTGAATCGATTGAACGATTGCTTCGAACTGCGCGGCTATTGCGACCGCCAGCGGAAAGGCGCTGTTGGCCACGGCCGAAAAATCGGTGGGAAATAGAATCGAGCGAATCATTGTAGTAAGCAGTAAGCAGCTAACCACCTATGAACGAACCCTCTTATTCACTATCCGGCACTTTGCATCGACCTGCCCGAAAGCTATGCGGATCTTAAGTACTGATGCACTTTCGAAGGAGGCTCTGATTCACTGGGAACGCGGGCGCCCCCGCCCGCGCTGAGCGCGAAGCGCGAAAACCACAACTTCGACACGGTTCTTACCTGTCTGCCAAACATTTTGCGCCTGCGGCGCGGTGCGGGCGAGGGCGCCCGCGTTCCCGGTAATTATGATCTGACTACCGAAACTGCATCAGTAACGAATCTTACTTAACTCTCCCCGTCGCGGTCTAGGTTTCCATGCCGATGCGCATTCCATGGAAAGACCGCCAAACAAAAAAGACCGAGACCAGAAAGAAGATTGCCGCAAAGACGTAACCGAAAGTCACCCCCTGCTTATTAGTAAGACTCACCGCCAACTCGACAGCCAGAAGGCCGAACAGGGTGGTGAACTTGATTACTGGATTCATTGCCACCGATGAGGTGTCCTTGAAAGGATCGCCGACAGTGTCGCCGACAACCGTCGCATCGTGCAGCGGCGTGCCTTTCTGCTTAAGTTCCACCTCCACGACTTTCTTGGCATTGTCCCAGGCGCCGCCGGCGTTCGCCATAAAAATCGCCTGATACAGGCCAAAGATGGCGATCGAAATCAAATAGCCGATGAAGAAAAACGGTTCCACGAAGGCGAATGCCAGGGTCGCAAAAAAGACACCCAGAAAGATATTGAACATACCTTTCTGCGCATATTTGGTGCAGATTTGCACGACTTTCTTGCTATCGGCGACCGATGCTCTTTCGACGCCTTCGAGTTGGATGTTGGCCTTGATGAATTCGACTGCGCGATAGGCGCCTGTGGTAACTGCCTGCGTGGACGCACCCGTGAACCAATAAATTATCGCGCCGCCGGTGATCAATCCGAGAACAAAAGGCGCGTGTAACAGCGAAAGTTTCTCTTGATTAATTGTAAGTCCGTTGGTAAGCGCCATGATAATGGAAAAGATCATTGTAGTCGCTCCGACGACTGCGGTGCCGATAAGCACGGGCTTTGCCGTCGCTTTGAAAGTGTTGCCGGCGCCATCATTCTCTTCCAGCATGTGCTTGGCCCGTTCGAAAACTACCGTTACATTGTGATCTTTCTTAAGCTCTTCGGTGATGTTCGGAATATGTTCTATGAGCGAGAGTTCATAAATGGATTGTGCATTGTCAGTGACCGGGCCGTAAGAATCGACAGCTATCGTTACCGGGCCCATCCCGAGAAAGCCGAAGGCGACCAGACCGAAAGCAAAGACCGCAGGGGCGGCCATCAATCCGGCCAGTCCCAGCGTGCTCATGATGAACGCAATCGCCATCAAGCCCACCATGCTGATGCCCAGCCAATACGCTGAGTAATTGCCGGCGACAAGGCCCGACAGAATGTTCAGCGATGCGCCACCCTCTCTCGAAGACTTCACAATCTCCTGGACGTGACGTGACTCGGTAGAGGTGAAGATCTTAACCAATTCAGGAATGACCGCTCCCGCCAGCGTGCCACAGGAAATGATGGTCGCGAGCTTCCACCAAAGCGTGTTGTCACCGCCCAACACTGGAATAATCAGATACGAAACGACGTAAGTAAGAGCAATTGAAACAATTGATGTCAGCCAAACCAGGGTGGTTAGTGGCGCTTCGAAGTTCATTTCGCCGGCATTGCCATACCGAGCTTTCGCAATCGCGGCATTGGCGAAATACGAGAGCGCACTGGAAATCAGCATCATGACGCGCATCACGAAAATCCAAACCAGCAACTGAATCTGAATACGCGGATCGCCTACCGCAAGCAGAATGAATGTGATGAGCGCGACGCCGGTCACCCCATAGGTTTCAAATCCGTCAGCGCTCGGCCCCACCGAATCGCCGGCATTATCGCCGGTGCAGTCAGCAATGACGCCCGGATTACGCGCATCGTCCTCCTTGATCTTGAAAACGATCTTCATCAAGTCGGAACCAATGTCAGCGATTTTTGTGAAGATGCCGCCAGCGATTCGCAACGCGGCGGCACCGAGACTCTCGCCAATTGCAAATCCGATGAAGCACGGTCCGGCATATTCTCCGGGAATGAACAGCAGAATAAAGAGCATGATCAGCAGCTCAACACTGATGAGCAACATACCGATACTCATTCCGGCCTTCAATGGAATTGCGTAAATCGGATATGGCTTCCCGGCGAGACTGGCGAAAGCTGTGCGGGAATTCGCAAACGTATTCACGCGAATTCCAAACCAGGCCACACCATAACTTCCGCCGATGCCGACGAGACTGAATAGCAGAATTATGGGTACCGTGAGCGCAACCGGATGCCCTGGTACAGGACGTAGAACTCCAAAGTATGCGACGACGATTACCGCAATGAACACCCAGAGGATGAGAATGAATTTTCCCTGGGTGATCAGATACGTCTTGCAGGTTTCGTAGATCAGTTCGGATATCTCGCGCATGGCGCGATGCACCGGCAGGTTTTTCAATTGGATGTAGATTGCTAAGCCAAACAACAGTCCGAGAAAACAAAATATTATGCCGACCAGCAGCAATCGATGGCCGTCAACGCCAAGAAAAGAAACGTCCGATAAATCCGGCAGCTTCAAAGCGGCCTCACCGCCTTCGCGCGATTGGGCGAACGACGCTGGAGCGCCTATGGTAATAGCAAGAATTGCGAATAGAATTGTAAATAATCTCCGGTATTTAGCCGTGACAAAGTTCGACATTGAATTCACGAGAAACAGAATCCTTCCTCTTCGATTAAGCGAATGGCGAGATAAATGCCGCGCTGAAAAGCCGGTTATTATTGCCGATTTATGAGGGAACTGTCCAACAGCCCAAACGGCGGTACTGATGCAGTTTCGGTAATTAGATCGTATTAGTGGGAACGCAGGCGCCCTCGTCCGATACGGCCAGAACTATTAGGATATCCAGGGCCAAGGCCAGCAGAATTGAGGAGTCCAGGCACACAGATTCGTAAGTGTTGAATTAGTTCGCAAGATTTTTAGTTGCGAGGCCTCTCTATCAAGTCTCAGCAAAAGCTGACTCCACAGCCAGTTCCGGCTGCTTGCGGCCGCTCAACCATCTGCGCAAAGAGTCTGCCAGGACAATCACCGCCGCGGTCATGAGAATCGCGGTAAGTGAAGTGTCGACATAACCCTGCATCGCGGTTTCGGGTTTGTAAGTAAGAGGCCAAAAGATGTCGGTGATCGATTTCCAACCGGCGACCAGCGTCGTCGAGCCTACAAAACTCAGCGGAATGATCGTCACCCAACTGTATTTCGCGTTGCCGGCGTTGATGACGATAGTGGATGCCACGCAGAGGGCCACAGCCGCAAGTAATTGGTTCGCGATCCCGAACATGGGCCAGATTGTCGAAATTGATCCTGACCAGATGAATGCCGCCCAGGCCAGCACCACGGCCGCCGTCGTGGCCACCGCGCCGGGGTGCCAGTTGGGCTCTTCAAGTTTTCGATAGAATCGCCCGCCAAACTCGCCCAACAGAAAGCGAGCGACACGTGTGCCGGTATCAATTGTCGTCAGAATGAATAGAGCTTCGAACATGATCGCGAAGTGATACCAGTACTTCATCAGCCCGTGGAGTCCGGGGATACCGGCAAAAATTTTTGCGATACCCAGTGCGAGCGTTACCGCACCCCCGGTACGTCCACGCAGATTCTTTTCGCCGGATTCCTGCTGTAGTCGATCAATTTCCTGCGGCTGTAGATTAAATCCCTGCGCAGTCTGTTGATCTACCATGCGGACGTAACTTGCTTTCTGTGCGTCGGTGGTCTGCTGAGTATTGATCGCAAAGTAGTCGCCCGGAAAAAGCGAGGTCGCGGCAATCAACGCGACCACGCCCACGATGCCTTCCATCAACATGCCGCCATAGCCGATCATGCGCGCGTCGGATTCTTTCGAAATCATTTTGGGCGTGGTGCCTGATGAGATCAGTGAATGAAACCCACTGATCGCACCACAGGCAATGGTGATAAATACGAACGGATAGACCTTGCCCGGAATGACAGGACCACCGCCGGCCGTGAAGGGCGTGAGGGCGGGCATCTGCAAATTCGGATGCACCAGAATTACCCCTATAATCAAAACCGCAACCGTCCCGATCTTCAGATATGAGGAAAGATAATCGCGCGGACAAAGCAGCATCCAAACCGGTAGCACAGAGGCGATGAAGCCGTAAACTGCCATCAGAATGATGACGGTGTGACGCGAAAGCGTGAAGGTTTGTGCCCAGGAAGAATCGGCGATGCGTCCCCCCAGGAAGACCGCCAATAACAACCCGAGAACGCCGATCACACTCGCTTCTAGAATCCGGCCCTTGCGGAAGCGATACATGTAAAGCCCCATGAAAAGCGCGAGCGGGATCGTGAAGCCAACCGTGAAGGTTCCCCAGGGCGATTCAGCCAGCGCGTTGACGACGACCAAACCCAGCCCAGCGAGCGCGATAACTACGATGAACAAGATCGCTACGCCCGCCACAAAGCCGGAAAGCGGACTGATCTCCGTTAGCGCAATTTCCGCCAGGGACTTTCCTTTACGGCGAATACTGGCGCCCAAAATCATGAAGTCGTGGACTCCGCCGGCCAGACAGACCCCGATTACCAGCCACAACAGTCCCGGCAGAAATCCGAACTGCGCCGCCAGTACCGGACCAATCAAAGGCCCAGCGCCGGAGATTGCTGCAAAGTGATGTCCGAACAGAACCCACTTGTTGGTCGGGTAATAGTTGTGGCCGTCGCTCATTGTCCGTGACGGGACCGGACGTGAATCATCGAGCGCCAGTACCTTTGCGGCAATGAAAGCGGAATAGTAGCGATACGCGATCGCCAGAATGCACAAAACGCCTACAATGATGGGTAGTGCATTCATCTTCTCATCGTCTAACTGCGACCAATGATATCTATACTATGCATATTTGCGAAGCGCGGCGATAACTTTTATCTTCATCACCGGAGTCGGGCGGCATAGCGCTCGCTTTCGCAGTCGAATTTACGCAAATCACAGAACTGAGAGGAACTTCAAATGAAATCTCGAAAGCTGATAGCGGTCTTTGCAACATTATTGATCGGCGCAAGCGGCACCGGGGCGCAGCGGGCACAATCAAATCGCACTAATCGTCTGTCTCCACATGCGTTGGTGGCTGATCTTTATCGACAGCATGATCGAAAGCACAGCCCCTTCTTTCAAACCAGAAGCCGCGCTTTGCTTTACAAATATTTTGAGAAGAACCTGGCCGACATGATCTGGAAAGACGCTCGTGGCTCAAAAGAAGAAGTGGGCGCCATTGATGGCGACCCACTCTATGACGCGCAGGATATGGAGATTAAGAAGTTCGTTATCGGGAAAGCCAGCTACGAAAATGGCAAGGCCAGGGTCAATGTTTCCTTCGAGAACTTCGGGCAAAAACGAGCGATTGTCTTTCTGCTCGTCAACGGAAGGACTGGCTGGAAAATAAGCGATATCGATTACGGCGAAGGAAGAACGCTGGCTGGCGAGTTAAGAGGCGACGGCGGAAGAGACGAAAGGAAACCGCCGGCTCGCAAAGTCAGTTGCCTTTGCGATGCTCACCGAATTCCAGTTTTCAAATCCGCATGAAGCAACCGATGAAACAAATGCTCTCCTGCTTCGCGTCTTACCGAAAGCCGACCTTGAGTGTACGCTCGCGATTGCAATCCGCGCTGAACTGATTCGCAAATATCAACATCTTCCCGCTGGATGCGCTCGCCAACGTTCATGCTGGCTAGATTGTGCTCTCTTGCCGAGTCCGAAACGTCCGCGAAATAAAAGTCAAAGACTACTTCGGTTTTGTCGATTGCCAACGGCCGCACCAAATTCGTATCCATCACGCCTTCGTAGTAGTTGATCATGAAGTTCGGATACAGCCAGTAGTACAGCGCGCGCTGTCCCGTTCGCACCGTGCTAACATCATCATCGTCCGCAGGGCTCACAACCGGACTTGACTGCAGACAGAAGCGCTTGCCGTTCTCGGTAGTGTAATTGCTGTAGTCAAGCACGCTGTCGAGCCCTTTGTGCAAATGCGGCACGTGGTAGCCGCCATCGAGATAATTATCAACGAAAACCTTCCAGTTGCAGTTGAGCGTATAGCATCGACGCTCGATCCAGTGAAGGTTCTCGAGACCCATCTGCTGAACTTGATCCCTTAGATCATGTCCAAGAAAATCGTCAAATGTACTCTTCACCTCGTTTGGACACGGCCGTTGCCCGTCGCCGAGTCTCGAGAACACCCATTTCTGCCAGCTCGCAATTTCAATTGGCACCAGTCCGTGATCAGCACGATCGAATTCGCAAACGCCGCTGAAATCGGGCGTGCCTCTTAGTTCTCCTTCTAATGAGTACGTCCAACCGTGATAAGGGCAGCGCATCTGGTTCGCACGACCCTCTGGTTCAGTCATCACGGCCGCTGCGTGATGGCGGCAGACATTGAAGAAGCCGCGCAACTTTCTATCGCTGCCGCAAACGATAACGATTGGCTCGCCGGCTATTTCGGTGGTGACGTAGTTGCCGGGGTCGTGAAGTTGATCTATCCGCGCTACAAATTGCCAGGATGAACTGAAGACTGTGCGCTTTTCCAGTTCGAGGATTCGCTCGTCTGTATACCAGGAGGAAGGAATCGTTGAGGCCTCCGCCAGGGGCGCCGCCGAGTTATAGCTATTGATGATCTCTCGTAAGCCTTCCAAGTTTTGTTTTCGAGTTTCGAGTTTCGAGTTTCGAGTTCGGTTCTTCATTACGCCGTCGATACCTCAAGAATGACAGACTGGATAAAACTCGAAACTCGGAACTCAAAACCCGAAACTCTTAGTTTACAGGTGTCGCGGTCTTATGTTTCGGGTTGTAAAACGGCATCTTTGCAACAGTGGCCGCGACGCGATGGCGCACAGCCTCAACCGTAATTTCGATCTCGACTGAATTTCCGGGATTCGCAAACCCACGCTTTACTGTGGCCAACGCAATCATTTTCTTCAGAGTAGGCGACCAGGTGGTAGATGTCGCTTTCCCGAGCTGCGAACCATTTCGATAGATGGGAACCGCCGCGCGCGATGCGATCGGCGACACCGCGGGCGGCAACCCTACTTCCTCATAAAGTCTTTCTACTTCAGGCCAATTGATTTCCAGGCCAACGATCTGCTTTTCGTAACCACGGTTCTTTTCTTCAATCAGCGCTTGCTGACCCACAAACCGGGTCTTGTCGAGGTTCACCAGGCGGCCCAGTCCCATTTCTGAAGGCGAGTACTTCTGAGTGTCAATCAGCGCCTTCTTGCTACTATTGAAATCAATATCAATCAATAGTAACCCTGCCTCGATACGGGCCACATCCAGCGCCAGCATTCCCACCGGCTTAATATCAAATGGTCGTCCGGCTTCAACTAACGCGTCCCAAACTTTCACCGCGCGATCGGCGGCAATCCAAATTTCATAACCAAGATCTCCAGTGTAGCCGGTGCGCGAAATGTCGACTGGCACGCCCGCTATGACACCCCTGGTGACGCGAAAGTATTTCAGATTCTCGATGTCTGCATCTTCGACGACGCTGCTTAGCAGTCTTCCTGACGTAGGGCCCTGCAGGGCCAGGGCCGCGACTGATTCTGAGATGTCTGCAATCTCCACCTCGAGACCGACCGCGTTTTGAGTGAACCAGCGCAAACTCGGGTCGGCAGCCGTCCAGCGGTACACGTTTTCTTCAAGTCGCGAAACCGTGCCGTCATCGATTACTTTTCCCTGCTCGTCGCACCAGGGCGTGTAAATCACCTGACCGACGGAAACTTTGCGCATGTCGCGAGTGATCACGCGATCGACAAGCCGCGTCGCGTCTTTGCCGGAAACGCGATACTTGAACAGCGGTGAAATATCAATCAAAGCGGCCGCATTTCTAATCGCGTTGTACTCGTGCTCGTGATGCGCTTCGTATGCGCTGACGGCGTAGTAGCCCGACCATTCGCGATAATTCAGACTTTCGCAAAGCGCGAATGTTCTTTCATGAAATGGAGTGCCGATGGGCATGATCAGTGGCTCAGAGCTCGAACTTTAGCTTGCGATCCGCAAACGGCAAGCGGAAGGTTGAATTCTCAACTTAATTTCCCTTGCTGCGCGTGTTTGTCAGGGCGAGCGATTATAAGTATGCTCTGCAGTAGCGAGCAAGAAGCATTGGCCCTCGAATTTGCATCTTGAGAAAACGAGAGGGAGAACTATGAACACAATGGGTAGATTGATGCGCTCGTGCGCTTTCGCGGTTACGATATTCGTTTTGATCGTGATGGCAGCGGTTGGTGTATTTGCGCAAGCCAGGAACCCCAAAAAGTTGGCTTCCGCGACCAAAGAAGCGCAGAAAGCAGCCGATGTCTTCACCGAAATTATGAATGTGCCTGATAAGGCAATTCCGCAGAATCTGCTGGATAAGGCAGAAGCGATCGCGGTTTTCCCCGGCGTCATCAAAGCTGGTTTCATCATCGGTGGTCGCGGTGGTCACGGCGTGATTAGCAGGCGCGGAAAGGGCGGCTGGAGCGCTCCGGCCTTTTTCAATCTCGGTGGCGGCAGTGTTGGTTTACAGATTGGGGCTTCGAAGACAGATTTCGTGTTGCTCTTCATGAATCAAGAAGCATTAGGCGGATTGCTGAAAGATAAATTCGAGATCGGTGGCGAGGGAAGCATTGCCGGCGGACCTGTCGGTAGATCGGCAAGCGCTTCAACTGATGCGCAGTTAAAGGCCGGGATCCTTTCCTATTCGCGGAGCAAGGGAGCGTTTGCAGGTCTGGAAATCAAGGGCGTGGTGATCGATCCGGACAATGACGACAACGTCGCTGTCTACGGAAAGAAAGCGACTGAAATCCTTTCACCGGCACAAAAATGGACCATGACGCAAATGCCCGCCGGCGTGCGCATTTTTCCGCGGACGCTGACGCGATATTCGGTGCGGCGCTAAGTTGCTTATCGGAGCGCACACATCCTGCGTGCGGACCGCCGGCATCTTGCCGGTCTTGTTAGGCTGTATTTACGGGATCTCGCCTGCACTTTTGGCCTAAGCTTATAAAACCAGTTGAGGATAAACACATATGATACTGACACGATATAGATTTTTTCTGCTCAGCGTCATTCCGCTTCTTGCCAGCCTGGTTGTGGCGTTCGCGCAAACCGGCCGCGAGCGCAGCGCAAAGAAAGCGCGGGCTGCCGCTGCGCAATCAGCTAAAGCTGCGCGCGTTTTCGATGAGATCATGGGCACGCGCGAAAAGTCGATCCCGCGCGATCTGCTCGAGCGAGCTGAAGCGGTGGCCGTTTTTCCCGGCGTGCTGAAGGCCGGCTTTATCGTTGGCGGTCGCGGCGGTAGCGGAGTTATTAGTCGTCGCGTTGCCGGTGGCTGGGGCGCGCCGGCTTTCTTCGACCTGGGCGGCGGCAGTATCGGCTTGCAAATTGGCGCTGCGTCAACTGATTACATCCTGTTATTCATGAACGAGAATGCGGTCGAGAGTCTATTGGGCGACAAATTTGAAATTGGCGGCGAGGGCAGCGCCGCTGCGGGTCCGGTAGGAAGATCAGCGAGCGCTTCTACTGATGTGAAATTAAATGCTCAGATTCTTTCTTACTCGCGCAGCAAGGGCGCATTCGCTGGACTGGAATTGAAAGGAGTAGTAATCAAGCCTGACAACGAAGACAACTTGCAGGTTTACGGCATGACCGCACGCGACATCCTCACCGGCGCGAACAAGATCTCAATGGACAAAATGCCCGAAGGCGTGCGCGTCTTTCCGCTGACGCTGGCGAGGTATTCAACCCGAAAATGAAAACCTATGCCTTTACGATCTCACCGCAAAATAACTTACAGTGTGCTCTAATTCCTTTGTTTCGATCGGATTTACAGCCGAAAAAGGCTTGACACCAAGGCACTTGGGAACTATCCTCGCCGCCGTTAAAGCTTAGTTTCACGCGGCAACAATCGTCACGTTCTTCTCTTAGTTGCCGAGTATTACCAACATAGGGAGTTTGGATTTTAACCACCTCGTCTTATCGTGCGCTGACAGATCGCACGTTGGTATTACGCTCAACTTGATCGCGCCGCCTGGCTTCGAGGCGGGCCCGCCCCAACCTCAAAAGGAGCTCACCATGAAAGGACTTCGAAAAGCTGCAATACTCGCAAGCGCATTAATCCTGCTTGCCGCGGCGGGCGCACAGGCCCAGGAAACTCCCCAAAATTCGGATTTACTTCGGCAAAAGATTGAAGACCTCGAAAAAATCGATCTTCAGTCACGGTCAACAACCGTTCAGGAAATTTATAAGAAGACGTTGCTTCGCTTGTACCAACAATATACCTCCGCATTGCAGCAAGATATTAGCGATCTTAGGAAGATCCAGTCGATCGCGGATCGCAATAACTCTACACCCCAGAGCGAACTGGCAACTCAGATTCAGCGGTTGGTGGCTGAACGGAACTTGACTGAAGAAAAGATTAAGACGCTAAGCGCGGATACGGAAACAAGGTCCGGCGGCCTGAGCAGGCTCCCTCCGTCGACTAACACAAATCGAGTGAAAAGCGACTCCCGATCCGGGAGCGAAGACGGTGGGGTCACTGCGACTACAAATTCTTTAAGCGTCGCAAACAAAATCGCGGCTCGAGTTGATGCGGTTCCCACGGAACCCACAAAAATAATATTATGCGGGCAGATAAGGCCTGCTTCCCTTACGCAAATCTTTTCCTTCATCGGAAGCGTACCCAGCAATGTTCTTTCTCGAACTCAAGCGATTGCGAACAGTGAAGCCGTGAAGAGGAGCAGGCTGAGTGTTGAAGACAGCACCAATAATGATTCATTGGACACGAATTGCATGCCAAAACGGAATGAAAAGGTCGAAGACCTTCGAAAGAAAGCCGTTACAGAAAAAGTGATTAAGCTTCAGCCACTCTCGGAGGATGAAAGAATAAAGGTCTACGACGGTTCGGAAAAGGACGCGGTCGTGATTACCCTACAGACGCTCCTGGATGAGCTGAAAACTTCAGATAAAGGTAGAGAGGCTCTCCAGGAATTAGCCGGCCTTTCTACTGAAACTATACGAAAGCAGATTCTCCTACTGCAAGGTTACATCGGAAACGTCAAGGTAGTCATTCAAGACGAAGACGGTGATCCAGTAGTCACTCCGCTTACCGACAAGGACGGGAATTTCGAGGCCATGGTCGGTCCAAACCAGAAATATTCTATTTCGACGGAAGCTGATAGTGGCAACACAATAAGAGACGTCTACATTGCGGACAAGGCAGTTCGAGTAAACATACCGATTGAAGATCGACCCGTTAGTCTCCTTTCTCGAGCGATCGTTGGGTATGAACAGTCAGGAGCGGCCGCTGCAAAGCACGATCAGAATTACTTTTTCGATCTTTTTGTCAGTAAGTCGTTTCCGTTCAGGCAGAAGATCGATCCCGACTTTGGCGAGAAGCTTCGTACATGGATTGATTTTCGATTTGCGAGCGTCCCGCAAACAGGCGATGTTACCGTGGGCGATTTTACGACGGGTTTCGCGGCTCAAGTCTCGTCGCTTAAAGTTAAAGACGTCGCTCGTGTTTTCGAGTTCCTGGGAGGACTCGAGTATCGTTTATCTGGAAACGGTGGCTTACTGCCGAGTTTTGATCGCCAAACTAAACAGAAATTCTCACTGTCACTAATTGCGGGCGGCGGGTTCACTACACCGATCAATCCTCTGGAATCGATCTCGATTTTCAAAGTGACGCCGGGTGCTCCGGGTCTTCCGCCTCAAGCCGTCGGGAAGGACTTTGTTGCCTTTATTCAATCCGACCGCGATCGCTTCTTCCGTCAATACTATGTTGGCTTAAGGATGCAAACCTTCTTCTTCAACCTCTTCAATATGCCCATGCAACGATTCCCCGCGCAGCTAGATGTCGCGGTCGGACAAAATGAGTTCCTTACCGGCGGCAAGCTAAAGGGGCCGGTGGTGCGCATAGATGGATTCTTTCCCTTACCCTACGATGGACTGAAATTCATCAACATCTTCGGAACCGCGCTTTTGCGCCCTGGTCATTCTGTTACCGGTATCCCACTCGTGCTGCAACCGGCGCCTGATGGTACGGTCGTTCCCGCCCAAAACGTCGGGTTAGTGGCTCTTCCCCAGCCGAGCCGGGATTACTATCGCGTTGGCTTTGGCATAGATCTGATGTCGCTGGTGCAGAAGTGGGCGCAGAAGAAGTAAAGAACGGTTTTGCTTGAGAACACCAAACAAAACAAAACTCCAGGAAAGTAGAAACACTAAAGAGCAGACGTGTGAACATCCGCTCCGTGTCTATGAGGTGCTTGAGGAAGAGTATGAAAGACTACATGGACTCCCTTCACCTGCTTCCGGCCAGGGTAACTCCGAAGAGCGGCTCAAAAATATCATCAAGGAAAATCACAGACGGCAACTCTCCGCGATTTGTCTATCTGGCGGCGGCATCCGCAGTGCGACATTTGGGCTGGGTGTCCTGCAAGGACTCGCTCATAACAAACTGCTGAACAAATTCGATTATCTCTCAACAGTCTCCGGCGGTGGCTACGTCGGAGGCTGGCTGTCAGCATGGATTCACCGGCATCCAAAAGGCCTAACCGGTGTTGAGAGCGAGCTGCCCAGCGAGAACCCGCCCTTTCTGCTCAAGCCAGAGGCCGAACCAATCACTCATCTGCGCAGCTACAGCAACTACCTGACGCCGAAACTCGGTCTACTATCGGCAGATACGTGGACCCTGGTCGCAATAGTTACCCGGAATCTTTTTCTTATCTGGCTCGTCTTGATTCCGTTGATTGTCGCCGCTTTGGCTCTGCCAAGGCTCTTCCGTTCATTTCTTGAATTGTCACCGCCGGATTGGCTCAGGGTGACTGTTTTCGCGTTAGGCTTTATTTGTGGTGTAATGACGCTTATTTACGTTGCGATTAGCCGCCCAAGCATCACAAAGAAGCATCGCGATCGGAAGAATTTTCTTAGGTGGTGTCTCTCCCCTCTCCTTCTCTCAGCAATGCTGTTGACCCTGTACTGGGCCTGGTTGAATCACGCTGAAGACCGCGAGCTGGAAAAGAGTTTGACATCACACTTTCTTGACGCCCGCCACCCATCAATCCATTTTGTTATCTTTGGTGTTTCGCTTCAACTGATCGGTTGGCTCGTTTACTCTGCGGTCCTACGTCGCTTCAAAGGATGGACCCCATGGAAAGAGTGTGTTTGGCTCGCTCTTATTGGAGCTACGGGGGGCCTGCTGCTTTGGCTACTCGCGACCAAGACATTCCTTCACGCGTCCAATCATTTCCTGTCGAACTTTCACACCCAATGGTCGTCAGTATACGCTTCAACAGCCGCGCCCGTTTACCTAATGCTTGTGTTGCTTGCGGTCACGCTCTTCGCTGGCGTCTCGAGTCGCTGGACTGAGGACGAAGACCGCGAATGGTGGGCGAGATTTGCCGGCTGGGTTTTGATTGCGATTGTTTTCTGGGTGGTGGTTAGTTCATTGGTATTGATTGCTCCCGAGCTCGTGAGCCCTCTGTGGAAAACATACGTCGCGCCTGCCGGCGGCTTTATTGGGTTAATAACCGCACTTCTGGGCCGAAGTGCGAAACTACCTTCCAAAGATCAAGATGGAGCTAAGTCTGGATTAGTAAGCATCATCATGCCTTACGCTCTCCCGTTAGGAGCAATGATTTTTGCTGCCGTCCTGATCGTCGCTTTATCTTTTGGAAGCGAGTATTTGCTTGGCTGGATCGGCTCGATTGTCACCTTACTGCCAGTAACTTTTTTGCCGAACAATCTCGTGGGAATTGTGAATCCTTTGGTTCTAACCTCACCCGTTCTTGTGCTGATCATACTAGCGGCGGGATTTGGCGTATTGATGTCGCGTAGTATCAACACGAACAAATTCTCGCACCACGCGATGTACCGCAATAGATTAATTCGCGCGTACTTGGGCGCTTCGCGCGAGAGTATCGAAAGACATCCGGATCCATTTACCGGATTTGATCCCGACGATAATCTCTCGATGTACGAGCTGCGAACCGAACTGCTTCATTCCGGAAGTTTCAGCAACTTCGAAAGCCTAATCGGCAGGCTTCTGGATACATCAGATCCACTATCTGCTCACATCGTGTCGAAGCTGTTGTCCGCAAAGAGTAAGAAACTCCTTGGGATACAGGCGCCGCCTGATCATTCCCGCAAGTTGCTACAGGAGGGACTGGTCAAAGATCTCAACACAGCCATTCTGCAATTGGAGGAGCCTATTTTCCCGGAAGACCTTGTGCAAGGCACAGCTCAAGCTGCTCAACTGGCAACACAAGACGCGCGCGTTTTGAATAACCGGCACTTACTTGAAGCCGTATACTTTAAGGAGATTCGACCAGCTCCCAAACCACCACATCGCCCTCTGCACGTTGTAAACATGACTCTAAATCTGGTGCATGGGCAGCGTCTTGCGTGGCAAGAGCGGAAAGCGGAATCCTTTACAGCGACGCCGTTGCATTGTGGAAGTTTCCAAATTCCGGATGCCGAAGATCGCACGTTACCAGTTTATGGCTCGTATCGTCGTACGCGTGAATACGCCGGCCTGGTGGGCGGCATTGCCATGGGAACGGCGATGGCTATCTCCGGCGCGGCCGTAAGTCCAAACATGGGTTATTACTCTTCGCCCATAGTTACGTTTTTGATGACGCTCTTCAATGTCCGGCTGGGATGGTGGCTCGGAAATCCGGGCCCGCCGGGAAAAGATTATTTCCGTTTACCATGCCCAAAGTCGGCGGTTTATCCCATCATCGCCGAGGCATTGGGCCTCACCGACGATAGCAATAGTTATGTATATCTTTCCGATGGCGGACACTTTGAGAATCTTGGCCTGTATGAAATGGTTTTGCGCCGCTGCCGGCTGATCGCGATTAGCGACGCCAGTGATGATGCGGAATTTCAATTCGATAATTTAGGCAACGCGGTGCAGAAAATCCGCACAGACTTTGGTATCCCCATTGACTTTCAGTCGATGGAGATTTTTCCTCGTAAGGATAAGAAGAAAGGCGCCTATTGTGCCATCGGCACGATTCGCTATTCATGCGTCGACAAAGTGGATAAGCTGGATAGCAATAATAAACCGGTAAAGAATCAACAAGGCGAGGTCGTTCAGGTTCCTGCTCCGGACGGAACGATCATTTACATTAAACCGGTCTTTTACGGTGACGAGCCGCGCGACATTTATCACTATGCTATGACGCATGAGACCTTCCCACACGAAAGTACAGGCGACCAATGGTTCAGCGAGGCTCAGTTTGAGAGTTACCGAAAACTCGGCTCGCATATTATTGATACCATCTGCAAGTACAAATCGGATGGAGCGGCCGAAGCCGATCTGCGCGATCCTCAACTGGCTGAGTTTCTGGAGCAGGCCCAGCAGCAGGCCCATGCCGAGCGGCCTGATGGCGTGTTAACTCAGCTTGCAGAACTAAGTGAGAGCGTGGCAGAAATTTTCAAGCCAGAGAATGACGACACAGACTGAAATCCAGGTAATCGCCGGGCTTGCGTTTCTTTTCATCCTCTATTCGGTATGGATGGGTCAAATGGTTGCGCAAGGGTTGCCCGACGGTTATCGTAACCCAGTACTGGCCCTGGAATTAGTCAAGAACGGAAAAGATATAGAACAGATCCTCAGCGCAGAAGGGGGCAGGGCGTTCGAATTTGTAAAGAAGAGTACGTACAAAGATTTCGGCTACATACTTGTCTACGCAGTATTCTTCATCTCCTTGAGCCTGCTACTTTCTCGAGAGGACTTTTCCTGGACCAGATTAGTCGGGTGGCTTGCAGCGGGGTGCGTGGCAGTGGCCGCAGTGCTGGACTTGATCGAAGATCGTGGAATGTTGAGAGCAATCGCCGGCGCCGCAAGCGATTCGCTCGCCAGGAGTATTCGCTATCCCTCGCTCGCCAAGTGGGCTTTTCTATTCATCTTCAGTCTGCTTGTCGGATTACTCTTGATTGCGCGACCAGATACGTTCGTAATTCCAGCGCTCTGTTTTCTCCTGGCTTCTCTGCTTGGACTAAGCGGGGTAGCCTTCAACCTGCTTGCGGCCGAAATTCTACTGGATGTTTCCCGCGGCCATGGTCACCATGGGCATCGCAGTTCTCATTCTTTCAGTCGCTTTCATTTTCTGCCCCGATAAACTTCTGGACAAATATCCTCCACTTACGTGCTGAGATCTTCCGGCGATTGCATTTCCTTTTTTCTCTTGTTCGGCAACCTTCGTGTGATGGGTGCGCCCTCTCGGCCAGGAATTGTTTTCTTTTCAGTACCTCGTCGCCAACTGGAAATGCATGCAGTCCTTGCGTGACTTGAAATTGCCACCCCAGAAAAATCCTGCCGACGCAAAGGCGTCGAGAATTCCTTGCGGCCAGGGAACCATTTTGCCGAGCGGGTGCGTTGAAGCACCCATATCAACCGCAACTCCCCAGGAGTGGAGCGATGGATGAGATGCCTGGCCACGGATCGAACGACGCGCGTAGATGCCGTCGAACTCGACAAACTGTCCTGCCAACCCGGCCGCCTCAACATTGCGGAACGCTTGAATGAAGTTATCCACTGCCAAGTTGTGACAGCGAGCTCGCCTAACTTGTTGGCCTTCGAAGCTCAACGGATAAGGCAAATCGAAGAGCACGATATGTCTGGCCTCGAACTGCGGATCATCCAACGATCCGTAAGTGTGAATAATCTCGTCCAATCCATTTGGAATCTGAGTTAGCATTTATTTCTCCTTAACTTTATGTAGACAACAAGACATTTCCAACCGCCTTTGTCGCGACGATCTGTTGCAGGCCTGGGACTCCGATGCGCGCTAGTCCTTCGACTGCTCCTCCGGGCTCTTCTCCTTCGGCTTGACGGTTGAGCGGACGACGATGAATTTGTTCAGCAGATCGAACCAGAACGGCGCGCCGAGTGAAAGTGCTAAAGCAGTCACAAGCCAGCCGAGGATTCTCACCATCCAGCCTTGCCAAGTTACTCCCCACAGGGATCTTGGATCGCCCGGTTCTCTCGTCCATCCAATTGGTAACCCGAGCTTCTTGATCTGAGTCAAATTCTGCTGGACGCGACATTCGGGCGTGTCACAGACAGGAGTTGGACTGCTGGAAGGACTGGGACTCAGTGACATTGCGCCTGATGGCGGCGGTGTTCGAGAAGGAGTCGGGCTCACAGCTGGTGAGGCGCTTGTTCCCGTTCGCTTTGTCCTCGGTGACGGAGAACGCTCACTCTGCGGCGTAGCTGTCAGTGATGGCGAGGGAGATATAGACGGCGATGGTGTGGCAGAACTCTTGGCGTATTCCTGGGCCGCGGCCACCAGAGAATCACGCATCGCTTTGTCTGTGGACAGTGAGCGCACCAGGGCGACGGAATCAACGTTCAGAAGGACCGCGAGGGCCAGCCCCAACAGCAAAACAATCAATTGAGACCGGCGTTTATACCAACCTGAAACTCTGTCCATGCTGCTGTCGAACCAGCCTTCAATGTTCTCTCGTACCTTTGCTGGATTGTCCAAGCCGGCGTCGATAAGGGGCAGGAGAGCCTGCCTGATTTCCCTTGGCAATTCATTGTTTGCCGCGATGGCTGACCGAAGGTTGGCCACGGTCCCTGCCGGCGGCGACTGCAGGCCGGCCGCCGTCGCGCCGGCAGCGCCTGATTTCGATCCCTCGGCTGCCGGTACCGCAATATCCATCAGAGCGAGGGCAAAATTCCTCGCGGGAATATAAGACGGCAAGTTTTTTCCACCGGGACTATAAGGCTTCGGAAAAAGACTATAAATTAGGGGATGTTCGTAGAGACTCTTAACCAAAGAATCGCAGCGCAACATCTCCTTTAATCCTTTTTCAAGATCCTTTGCGCGCTTTTTGCTGTAGTGCTCGATAACCTCGTTGGCCGCCGAGCAAACAAGACTCAACAGAAGGTAGATGAAGACCATCCCGATAGCGACATCTAGAATCGCGGAATTGAACATCTCTTACTCCAAACGCCTTGGGTGTTGAAGCGGCGTCGCAACCGATGGCAAGAAGCAGCGATGTCGCAGTTGGTTTCGGGAGTGCGCGCCGCGCGGCGCGCCGAAAGACCCTTGGGATAGCGCCTTATACTCTGGCGACCTAACACTGTCAAGAAATATTTTGCCAACCTGTTTCATTTATTCGAGAAACGTCTGGTTGCGCGATTCAGTGCAAGAATGTGACAGTATTCTCAGGCAATCCGAGTGGACCAATTGCTATGGCTGAAAACAAACTCACAGTCTGGACGATTGGACACTCAACGCAGCCACTCGAAGCGTTCGTCAATGCGCTGAGGTCGTTCGAGATCCAGATCCTCGCAGACGTGCGCAGTTTCCCGGGGTCACGTCGCTATCCTCACTTCAATCAAGCGCAACTGAGAACGTCACTGGCCGAAGTGGGAATTGAGTACCGGCATTTTCCCGAGCTTGGCGGCCGTCGCCTAGCTCAACCGGATTCACTTAATATGGCTTGGCGAAACGAAACGTTTCGCGGTTATGCCGATTACATGGAAACTGAACAGTTTCGTGCAGGTATCATGCGGTTGCTGGATGTTGCCACTGCGGATCGCACGGCGATGATGTGTGCTGAAGCTGTCTGGTGGCGATGCCATCGGGGCTTAATTTCCGATTACTTGAAGGCGAACGGAGTGGAGGTTATGCACATCACGGGGGCGGGAAAATCCGAGGCTCATCCGTTTACCAGCGCCGCACGGATCGTAGATGGCAAGCTTTCATATCGGGGAATCCTGGAGAGTTAAGATACCAACAGTTGGCTAATCTTTCGGTGACGGACAATAATGGAATCACGAAAATGACAGCGCCGGAACAGCACGCAGTTCATCGTTGTGAACGATGCGACCGCGAAACCGATCACGTGATCGAATCAGTAGGCTCAGACAATCGAGTGCATTATTTTTGCTGGGATTGTGTCGAGCGACACGAGAAGCGATTCAATCAAAAGCCGGGCTGGCGACGCGCGCATCGCTCCCAGCGATATCAACCAGTCAACACAGGTTAGCCGGGGATTCTGATCTACCTACGTTTGGAGAGATCCTCTGTTTTCACCCACTGCTTGCTATCACAGCCGAGCAGTTCATCAGCCTCTTTCGGACCCCACGCGCCGGCTTTGTAGTTCGGAAATTGTGGCGATTGCGAATACCAGACCTCCTGGATAGGTGCCACTACTCTCCAGGCCGCTTCGACCTGATCCGCGCGCTGAAACAAAGTGGCATCGCCCACCATAGAGTCATGTAGCAGCCGTTCGTAGCCCGTGCTCGGCGTTTCGCCAAAGTAGTCTTCGTAATCAAAATCCATGTCTACCGGACCAATGCTCATCATTGAGCCCGGCACCTTTGCGCCAAAACGCAGCGAGATTCCTTCGTCGGGTTGAATGTGCAGTACGAGTCGGTTGGTCGGGAGGCGCTCGATCGGGGTCTTACGAAACAGCACAAACGGCGCGCGCTTGAATTGGATTGCGATTTCCGTGTCGCGTGCTGCCAGACGCTTTCCCGTCCGCAGATAAAAGGGCACGTCCGCCCAGCGCCAATTGTCGATGAGGAGCTTCAAAGCAACGTACGTCTCGACTTTCGAATCCGGGGCAACGTTGTGTTCTTGTCGATAAGCCGGGACTTTCTTGTCCTCGATTTCCCCTCCGTCATATTGCCCGCGAACCGCGCGCGTCGCAACTTCTTCGGACGAAAGATGTTGAATTGCATGCAGGATTTTTGTCTGCTCATCGCGCACGGCGTCGGCGTCGAAAGAGATTGGCGGCTCCATAGCCGTCAGCGTTACTAACTGAAGCAAGTGGTTCGGGACCATGTCCCGCAACGCGCCAGCACTCTCGTAGTATCCACCGCGTTGTTCGACGCCTACCTTTTCAGCCGCGGTGATCTGCACACAGTCGATGTAACGTCGATTCCAAATAGGTTCGAAGATGCCATTGCCAAAACGAAAAACCAGGATATTTTGCACCGTCTCTTTGCCAAGATAATGATCGATGCGGTAGATCTGGTTTTCGTTCAGGACTTTCTTAATATCCTGATTGAGTTTCTTCGCTGATTCGAGATCGCGGCCGAAAGGCTTTTCGATAACCGCGCGTCGCCACTGATTATTTTCTTCGCCTGTCAGCCCCACCGCGCCCAGTTGTTGCACTACCCGAGCAAAATAGTCAGGAGCCGTCGCCAGGTAAAAAAAGTAATTGCCATCACCCTGGCGCTCTTTGTCGAGTTTCTCTAGCACTTCTTTCAATCGCGAATAAGTCTGATCATCATTGAAATCGCCTGACAGGTAGTAGAGTCTTTCTTCAAGCCACTTCCACTCTTTCAGGTCGATATCATCGGTGGCGAACTCGCGCATGTCATCGCCCAGTCGTGTGCGGAACTCTTCATCGTTCATCTCGGCGCGAGCAATACCGATGACCGCGAAGTTGTCCGAAAGCAGATTACTGTGTTTGAGATTGTAGAGCGCCGGGATCAGTTTTCGCTTGGTGAGGTCGCCGGCCGCGCCGAAGATCACCATGATGCACGGCGGGGCCGTTTGCAATGTCGTTTCAACCGCAGGCGTTTCCTTCTCAGGATTCATCGTTTACTTTGGTAGGGAGCGGGCTTCGAGATGTCCGCCGAACTTTTTACGCATGGCCGAAAGTATCTTCTCGGCAAACGTGTGCTCCTGTCGTGAACGAAAGCGCGTGTAAAGCGCGGCGGATAACACTTCCGCCGGCACAGCTTCTTCGATTGCCGCCTGAATCGTCCAACGCCCTTCGCCCGAATCCTGAACAAAACCGGTGTATTCCCGCAGTTCCGGATCTTCGAATAGGGCAATCGCGGTTAAGTCCAGTAGCCAGGATGAAACGACACTGCCCCTGCGCCAGACTTCCGCAATATCCGAGACGTTGAGATCGTAGCGAAGCTCTTCCGGCAAGTCCTTCGAGTTCGCGTTGTGAAAAATGTCAAAGCCTTCCGCGTAGGCTTGCATCAATCCGTACTCGATTCCGTTGTGCACCATCTTCACAAAATGCCCCGCGCCCGACGGACCACAATAAAGATATCCGTCCTCGACAGTGCCGGTAACTTTCTCGCGACCGGGTGTCCGAACGATGTCACCTCGACCGGGCGCCAGCGTTTTGAAGATCGGATCGAGATGGCGAACAGTCGCTTCCGGACCGCCAATCATCATGCAGTAGCCGCGCTCCAGGCCCCACACGCCGCCACTGGTTCCCACATCAACGTAATGGATGCGTTTGTCGCGCAATGAACGAGAGCGCCGCGCATCGTCTTTGTAATTAGAGTTACCGCCATCGATGATAATGTCATCCGCTTCCAAACGGGCGGATAGATCGTTCACGGTTTTCTCCGTCGCATCCCCGGCAGGAACCATGATCCAGGCGACGCGGGGCTTGTTAAGCTTGCCGACGAAATCACCGAGCGATTCGGTACCAGTTGCACTCTGTGTGACAAGCTCCTTTACGCTTGCCGGATTCATGTCCCAAACGACACATTCATGGCCTCCGCGCATCAAGCGCCGGACCATGTTTGCGCCCATTCGCCCCAGCCCAATCATTCCCAGTTGCATCTTATGGCCCTCTCTTGCGGCTCTGCCGCCTGATGCGCGGAAAGGCTCAGCCTTTCCGACCAAGCTTTGTTAATGACTCATTGCCGCGCTTCGAGGCGCAGCCTCGAAGCAAAGAAAAAAATGGGGATCGTATTCGATAGGCGCAGCCGGCGCAGCCTTACCGCACATCGAGCAGCAAAACCGCTTCTGCAGCTATGACAATGCACGTCTAATCGCCGCATCCAATGTGCCTAAACCTACTGCAACATCCCCATCCAGGTGCGCGCGCAAGGCGCGTCGTCCTCGGTCTGCCAACACCTGAAAATCGCCGCGTGCTTGTGACGCTTTCACAATGCCAAAAGTGTACTTCTGACCGGGCACCGGCACATCGCTCGGGTCGTCGCAAGTGATCTGTAGAAATACGCCACTATTTGGCCCACCTTTGTAAGCTTGTCCGGTCGAATGCAGAAAGCGTGGGCCGAATCCGACGCATGTGGCGACGCGCTTCTCATCGCGTACTGTTCGCCGTGCTGATTGCAAAGCATGTTCGTGGGCTTCATTCATTTCAATATAAGCAAGCAGCGCAAAATAATCTTCCTCTCCCAGGCGCCTAAGGTGCGCTCTCATCACTCCGGCGAGTGAAGGCTCGCCGGTTGCTTGCTCCAAAACCCTGGCATTGGCTTCGTCGGCGAAGAGTTTGACGTCTTCTGTTTCGAAGATCGGATTTTCTGCGGGTAGCGAGCCCGTGCGCTCGTACTCGT